>ERZ1643246.132-NODE-132-length-96133-cov-23.105956_pt1 | contig 96133 bp, 81 predicted proteins | sample MGYA00579265_ERZ1643246 | MGnify/ENA primary metagenome ERZ1643246 (study PRJEB29033, sample SAMEA4952261) | chicken gut metagenome | biome: Broiler Chicken; feature: Gastrointestinal Tract; material: Caecum | place: Ireland | collected 2018 | study: Broiler...
GCTGGATTCACCAACTTTTTAGCTATTTTGTATAGCAATAATATTATATGCAATTTTTATAAATTTATTGCTTACTGTACTTTAAATATATCATATTTTTGTAGAATAATCAATATTTTTTGTGAATTTTATATAAAAACGCTCGATTATCAAAGTTTTGTGCAATAGGAGGTAGGAGAAAAATATAAAACAGCCATAAACCTATACTCTTACATATTCAAGGCTTTTAGCTGTTTTATACATACTAATATTCATTATTATTATAATCTTTATTCTTATGACTTATTAGCAATATCTTAATAAACAAGTTATATTAATTAAATTTAAAAACAGCTTAAAACTCATTTTAATGCATCAATATTTTAAAGTAATTTATTTAATATATTTAGTTGTAACTTAAATCAATATAATTTGAATTTATTAATTTAATTTTTAAAATTAAGTTTTAAAAATTAAATTAAATCTTAAATTATTTAAATATTTTTAAAATATTTTATTTTACTTTTACATATTTTTATTTCTAAATCTATTTTTTATATTACTTTTTATAATGCCCCCTACTCTACCGTTTTTTACTTAAAATAGAAAAGATAAGTATTTCTTTTAATAAGAAATACTTATCTTATGACATCATCCGTTTCTATTCTATATAAATAATATAAAGCAGAATATTATATACTCTGCTTTATTTAAATCTCCCTACTTGAGGCAAGGGGTTTCCTAATGTAAAGACATTCCTTTAAAGGTTAGAATATTTACCTAATGTAAAACTCCTCACTTAAGGCAGAGGTTTTCCTAATTTATTTTTATTATCATAAATAATATCTAATTTTCCGATAATACCTTTATCAATCTTGTATTTTTATATAATAGTTGTGGGGATAGTAATTATAAGTTCTAGCCATTAGCTTTGTTATTTTTTAATAAATAAATTGCTAAACAACTAATCCCTATTCCTAGCATAATAATAGCATTATTCATATCAATTTGTTTTAATATAGAAGTAACTACAATACAAATGCCCATCGCAAGGCTAACTCCAATTAAAGCAATGTTGATAATATCATCTACTTTGCTATTATCTTGTTTAGTTTGTGCGTTTAATAGTTCCTCCACAGAAACGCCCAAAATTTCGGCTAATTTCGGAATAGAATTAACATCAGGACAAGATAAATTTCTCTCCCATTTTGACACAGCCTTGTCAGTAACATTCATTTTTTCTGCCAAATCATTTTGTGTCATATTTTTTTCTTTTCTTAAAGAACTAATCATTTCTCCAAGAGTTTTGTTTGACATATAAAATCCCTCCTTTAATTTGTTAATTCTATTTTATTACTGATATTTTACAAACTCAACCGACAATTAGTTTACTTTGATAAACCATTAGTTTAGTTACAGTTTCTTTAAATATATCATATTTCGTTTTTCAAAATCAATTCTTTTTATTTTTTAAATATATATTACAAACTACATTTCTTTCCGCTATAGCGTGTATAAAAATTATAATATAAATATTAATACAAAAACACTTGATAAATACTCTTATAATGATATATTATATATATTGAAAGGAGATAAACAAATGATAGATTTAAACGAAAACCCTTCATTCTTAAATGAATTTCTAGAATACTTAACAGGTATTTTAAATAAATCTCCAAATACAGTTAAGGAATATAATTATGATTTATCTCATTTCTTAAAATTTATAATGCATCATTTCAATCTTGATAAAAATGATAATATTAAAGAAATAGATATTCATGATATGGATATTTCAATAGTAAAACGTATAACTTTAAATGACATCCATTCTTTTTTATATTACCTTACTGAAAATTTTCACAGCAAAGCGACTACAAGAGCTAGAAAAGCAGCAAGTATAAGAGTATTTTTTAGTTATCTTACTCAAAAAGCTAAACTATTAGAAACAAATCCTGCTCAAGGGTTAGAAACTCCTAAAATTGGTAAGAGACTTCCTAAATACTTAACATTAGAGCAAAGTAAAAAACTCCTAGAAACGGCAAATGATGCCTCAGATGAGTATAAAGAAAGAGATTATGCTATAATTACATTATTTTTAAATTGTGGTATGCGTTTGTCAGAACTAGTTGGAATAAATATAAAAGATATTAATTTTTCAGATAATAAACTAACAGTTATAGGTAAAGGAGATAAAGAAAGAACAATTTATTTAAACAATGCTTGTATAAATGCTATAAATGAATATTTAAAAGTAAGGCCACATGATGGCGTAAAATACAATTCAAGAGATGCTTTATTTTTAAGTAAACGTAAAGAACGCATTAGTAATAGAATGGTTCAAGAAATTGTAAAGCGAGAACTTGGCAAAGCTGGTTTAGATATGAATAAATATTCTGTTCACAAATTAAGGCATACAGCTGCAACATTAATGTATCAAAACGGTGTCGATATTAGAGCACTTCAAGTATTACTTGGACATGAGAGTATATCAACTACAGAAATTTATACTCATGTTGATAACAAGCAAATTGAAGATGCTGTTGCTCAAAATCCTTTGGCTAACGAGAAAATAACTAATTAACACGTAAATTATCTAAGCTTCGCTATAAATACTTATATCCAATGTTGCCTAGCGCTTAAATGTATAATTATAAAAAAATTAAAACAATAAATACACAAAGCTAGTTTTTAGTTTTAAATTTTAAAAAGAAGAATATAGGTTTAAAGTTTTAAAAGGAAGAATTTATTGACTATAAATAATAAAAATAGTAATAAATTCTTCTTTTTAATTATACTTTTTTAATTATATTTTCAATTAAATATATGAATAGAAAATATTATAATATTCCAGCTAGACCCACTCAAAAAACAATTAATTGTAAAATTTAATTTACGCCCTTTTTTGTTATAAAATAATTATAAACTATAAAAATAATTATAAAGCTATAACTTAATTCTTTTTAGTCTTAAAGCATTTAGTATTACTGTAAAACTACTTAAAACCATTGCTAAGCTTGCTATCATTGGATTAATAGCAATTCCAAATGGAGATAATACACCAATAGCAATAGGTATCATTAATGTATTATAGAAAAATGCCCAAAATAAATTCTGTTTAATGTTTTTAATTGTCTTTTTACTTATATTAATTAAATTTATTATACTTGATAAATCATTTTTAGTTAATATTACGTCAGATGAATCTCTGGCTATATCTGTACCGCTATTTACACTAACACCTATATCACTTAATGCTAGAGCTGGACTGTCATTAATTCCATCTCCACACATCATGACTATCTTTCCTTCTTCCTTTAGATCTTTTATAATTTTAGTTTTTTCACTTGGTGTAACATTAGCTATAACATTTTTTATTTCTAAAATGTCTGCTATAGATTTAGCAGTTTTTTCATTATCTCCAGTAAGCATAATTACATCAATGTCAGTATGTTTTAATGTACTAACAATTTCTTTTGCATTTTCTCTTATTATATCGTTAACACCTATAATTCCAAGAATTTCACTGTTCTTTACAATGTATATTATACTATTTCCCTTTTCAGCTAAAATACCTTCTTGTTCTTTGTAGTTATTCTCAATATTATTTCTATCAAGCAATTTAGAATTGCCTACTAATATTGTATTATCATCTATAATTCCCGTAATTCCATAACCACTTATATCTTCAAACTTTTCTACATTTAATAATTTTATCTTATTAGTTTCAAGATATTCAATGAAAGCTTTACTTATAGGATGAGTTGACTTTGCCTCCAAACTTCCTGCTAGTTGTATTAACTCATTATTACTTAAGTTGCTATAATTTAATATTTCTGCAATTTTTAATGTTCCATATGTTAAAGTTCCTGTCTTATCAAATACTATAGTATTTATTTTTGACGCATTTTCCAAAGTTTCGCTCTTTTTAACAAGAATTCCATTTGTTGCACAAACTCCTTCACTTATAACTATTGCAAGCGGTGTAGCTAGTCCTAAACTGCAAGGGCAGGCTACTACTAAAATAGTTACAAAAGTATTTATTGCTGAAGCAAATCCAAGTCCAAGTATTAAATATACTAAAAACGTAATAAACGCTATAACAATAACTGCAGGTACGAAATAACCACTTACTTTATCTGCAATCTTAGCAATAGGAGCCTTTGTATTTGTTGCTTCTATTACAAGTTTTACAATTTCAGATATAGTAGAGTCTCTTCCTATTCTTTCTGCTTTATATTCTATATATCCATCATAATTTATACTGCCAGCTATAACTTTATCTCCTATGGTCCTAACTATTGGCTTACTTTCCCCCGTAATAAAAGACTCGTCTAAATGAGTTTTGCCTACTATAATCTCTCCATCTACAGAAATTCTTTCTCCAGGTTTACTAATTACAATATCACCTTTATTTATTTCATCTATTGTAACTCTCTTTTCTTTGCCTTCTACTTTAATAGTAGCATCTTTTGGAGTAATTTGGACTAACTTTTGAATAGCTTCCTTTGTTTTATCTTTACTTACTCCGTCAATATATCTACCAAGTTTTATAAAAAATATTACAATTGCTGCAGATTCAAAGTATAAATGTTCAACATAGCTACTGTCGCCTCTTATTAACATATACATATTATATATGCTATATAATAAACTACTTAAAACTCCTATGGCAACCAAAGTATCCATATTTGGAGCTCTATGTATTAAATTTTTAAATCCACTTTTAATAATATCAAAACCATAAATAATAAATGGGATTGTTAAAATTAAAAGAGCTAGAGCATAGCTTATTGGATGTGTATGCATATTTAAAAATTCAAAAGTAGGAAGGCCTACCATATGTCCCATAGAAACATACATTAATACAATTGCTAAAATTAAAAATATTATAAATAAAATCTTGTTGTTTTTAGCATTATTCTTTGTTTTTATATCTGTATATAAACCCAAACTCTTAAATCCTGCTTTTTTTACAAACTCTTCAATATTTTTCTGATTTAGTTTACTTTCGTCGTATTCTATTAAAGCATTGGACATTACTAAATTAACAGAAGCATTTATAATGCCATCTTGCTTTAATAAATATTTCTCCAGACCATTAGAGCAGGCACTACAAGTCATTCCGTCTATTGATAAAATAATTTTTTTCATAAAAATTCCTTTCTCTCTTAATTAATTTTAAATTATATCAAATGCTAAAATTAATAATAATATATAATTACTTTAAAAATAATTATAATAGTATAATATTATATTGTAATACTTTATAAGAGAGCAAATTAATAATTTGGATTATTTTCTTTTAATATCTTCTACTTCAAAGCCTAAATCTTCTATTGTATCTTCTAATGTTTTGTCATCTATTTTAGCTTTAGCTTCAACAGTTACAATTCCTTTTTTATAATCTGCTTCTACTTCTTTTACTCCTTTTATATCTTCTAATGCATTTTTTATTCTTTTTTCACAACCTTCACAATGCATTCCCTTAACTTTAATATTTAATTCTTCCATTATACACACAACCTTTCTTATTTATTAAATTATTCTAATTCTATATCATTTTTGCTATACTTTTCAGGCTTTAAACCTACTCTTGTTTTCATATAATCCAATACTAATGTAAATAGCAATAAGAACACTAATCCTATTATCAATGTTGCAGATGCTATAGATACTCCATCTAACAATACTCCTGCTAAGAACAATGCTATAGACTCGATAATATTTGTTGTAAACTCAGTAGCAAATGAGATTCTTGACCTTGTCTTTGGTGTTGAAAAATTCTTAGAGTATCTTTCTGATAAAATAAAGTAGTTTGACATAGTTATATTTCTTACTGAAAGCAATACTAATATTACTGGTAACATATAACTAGCATTTCCAAATAATATAATACCTACTAAAACAATGCTTAATACAAAACTTAAAGATAGAAATGTAAATGTTTTATTCCTAAACTTTTTATGAAGTTTGTCTTGGAACACTGATGATACAGCAGATATAAGTGAAAATACAGCATTTATAATAGAAAATGTTTCTGGACCTATTTGCAATTCAACTAATATATTTCCTTTATATGTACTCATTATACTTATTAATGCATTAAACAATCCCATAAAAATAAGTAAAGCTCGTAATCTTTTTGACTTAATTATATTTTTTATAGATATTTTAAAATCACTTTTATATTCTTTTATTTTATTAGAAATTTCGTTTTGTTCTAGTTTGTTTGTGTATATATCTTTAAAATTAATTGCAATAATCGTAGAAATTACTGTAATAACTAAACAACATATCATAGGTAAATATTGATTAATTACAAATAAATATCCTGCTGCTAAAGAAGCAATTCCATCCAAAATATAATAAGCGGTTGCTCCCTTTCCATTAATTTTTGGATATAGTCCTTCCCCACCTTTTGTAGCAGTCGAATCATACAATATATTAGTCTCTTGTATACCTTTTAGGCTGTAACCAAATGCATACACAATATTTGCTATAAAAATTCCCATAAATCCTGGTAAAATAATAAGTAGGAAAATATATAAAGCCATAATAAGATTTCCAAGGACTAAGCTTCTTTTTCTTCCCAATAAATCTGCACATATTGCAGCTGGCAATTGCATTATAATTATAAACAATGGATAAAAAGCTTCTACTTTTAATACTTCTCCTGGTGTTAGTCCCTTTGTTGTTGTATAAAACAAATACTGCGTTGAATAGAAAAATAGTAAATCCCAAGAAAACATTTTATATATTGGAAACATTTTAGCATTATTTCGTTTTGCTTTTATTTCTTCTTTTTTTGTTTTATATTTTCGTATAGTTTTCATTTGTTTCTCCTATAAGTAAACTAATATACAATTTGGCTTACTTAAATTATTATATCTTTACAAAATTATTTTGTAAAGATATAATCTCTATTCTTTATTTTAAATTTCTACATTAAATTTATTTATATTAATATTGGTTGAATTTGCCTATTTTCTAATGCTTCTTCCAAAGTAGGAATAGTATATTTAGCATCAAATACAAGTGACCTTGGTTTCGTTATAGGATTGTCTTGTCTAAATGGAACAAAATAATAATGCTTTCTATTTAATAATTTTCCTATATTTTCTGCACTTCCAGAAAGTCCATCATTAGTAGATATTGCAATAACTACGGGCTTTTCATTTCTTAAATGTGACTTAGTTGCCATTGTTGCAGGTGTATTTATTATAGAATTTGCAAGTTTAGCTAAAGTATTACCTGAGCAAGGTTCAATAAGTATAATATCTGTTAAATTTTTTGGTCCTATTGGTTCTGCTCCCTGAATTGTATTTATAATTTTATTTTCTGTAATTTTTTCAATCTCATCTATAAAATCTTTAGCCTTGCCAAACTTACTATCTAATTTATATGCATTATATGACATTATAGGAATAATATTTGCACCTTCTCTTTTTATATTTTTTAGTTGTTCTATAGTAGTTTTAAACATGCAAAACGAGCCAGTAAAAATAAATCCAACGTTTTTATCTTTTAACTTCACAACATAATTCCTCCTTTTACAGTAATTGCTTATTTTATAAATCTGTTATAACATAATAAGTCATATATTATTATATGTAATTTTTTGTAGATTTGTGTTGTAAAAGCTATTTATAACATCAGCAACCGGCAGTTGCTGACAATAGCCATATAACTGCCGGTTTACTGGTTAAAAGTCTGACATGGTATTTACCATCTTTGTAACAATTTCGAGTTTTGTTTTCTCATTACAGTGTTTTGAGTCTGCCCAGTTGTCAACTACATCAAAGAGCTTCGCAATTTGGTATAGTTTTTTGGCTGAACTAACCATTTCTTCACTGTACCCTGAAGATTTTGGATCGTCTTCGTCAACATCTTCTTTGGGAGAAAATACTCTCCCAAAAATCACATCCATGAGGTCATACTCTGTGTACATCACATGTTTTTTTATTCTTTCACAACCAAAATCTTGGAGAATTTCCTGGATTCCAGTTATAATAGAATCACGGTCACACTTGTTCCACATACCTTCTAATGTGAACAACGAGCTGGGAAGAAACTTACTATATTCTTCCTTTACCTTCTGCCACGGTACATCTTGTACGGCAATGCGACCGAAGCACAAAAACATGTCTTTGTTTTCCAGCAGTTCCCTTGCTACATCATACATGGATGATTTTTGCACTTGTTCCCGAGTTATTCCTACAGAATCCTCATTCCGGAAAATTGCTACATTGTTGCCTTTCATATATATCAAACCTTTCATAAAAATATAACAATGCAAATGCTTGCATCTATATAATTATAACATATTTTACATAATTTCTCAAACGTTAATTATATCCTTTATTACCTCTCCTGCTATAATTAAGCCAGCTACAGAAGGAACAAAAGAAATGCTGCCCGGTACATGACTATTTGAGATATAATTTTTCTTTTCGGCATATTTTTCCGCTTCCACCTCATTTTTATATAACTCTCTATCTTTCTCAAAATTGTCTCTATCCTTTATCTTTATAGGTTCTTCTTTAGAATAAACTACTTTTAACTTTTTTATTCCTCTATCTCTTAATTCTTTTCTCATTACTTTAGCAAGTGGACATACGCTAGTTTTATATATATCAGTTACTTCAAACTTAGTAGGGTCTAGCTTATTTCCAGTCCCCATACTTGATATTATTGGTATTTTTAATTTTTCCGCTTCTTCTATTAAATCTATTTTAGCTGTAACAGTGTCTATTGCATCAACTATATATGAAATGTCATTTTCAAATGGAACTCTATTATCTGGCATATAGAATTCTTTGTAAATAGTAACATTAGCATTTGGGTTTATTTCTAAAATTCTATCTTTAGCAACTTCTACTTTAGGTTTTCCTATTGTTTTAGTAGTTGCTATTATTTGCCTATTTAAATTGCTTATTGATACATCATCACTATCTACTAATATAAAATTGCCTATCCCTGCTCTAGCTAGCCCTTCTACAACATAAGAACCAACTCCACCAATTCCAAAGACAGCAACTTTAGAATTTTGGAGTTTTTCTATATTTTCTTTTCCTATTAATAACTCTGTTCTTGAAAACATATCTTCCATAAATACTTTCATTCCTTACTTACCTTTGCTAACGCTATATTATTTTTCCCCCGCCTAGGACTATATCATCTATGTAAAATACAGCTGATTGTCCAGGTGTTATAGCTCTTTGTGGCTCTTCAAATACAACTTTTATTTTTACGCTTCTATCATTTTCACTACATTTACTATCTATTTTTTCATTAGATTGTACATCGTTTAATTTACTTTCTTCACCTTCTGCTATAATTGTAGCTTTAGCAGATTTTGTTGAATAACGAGTTTTTACATCTACCTTAATTGGCTTGTCTATTTTATCTACTAATAGTAAATTAACATTATTTACATATATCTCTTTTTTATATAACTCTTTTTCTTCTCCAACTATTACTTCATTTTTGGACTTATTAAATCCTAAAACAAATAATGGTACTTTATATGCTATGCCTAAACCTTTTCTTTGACCTATAGTATAATTATATAATCCCGTGTGTTTTCCAAGTGCCTCACCTTTAGAATTTACAATGTTTCCTGCTTTAGGTTTAATAGAAGAATTTTTTTCTAAAAAGGCTTTATAATTTCCATCTGGAACAAAACAAATATCTTCACTATCGGGTTTATTAGCTACCTCTAGCCCCGCTTCTCTTGCAATTTGTCTTATCTGCTCTTTGTTTTCAAAATCTGATAAAGGAAATATAGTATGTTCTATAATTTCTTTTGGAATATTCCACAATACATATGTTTGGTCTTTATTTCCTGCATTAGATTTTTTTATTACCCATCTGTCATATTCTTTATTATATTCATTTTTAGCATAATGTCCTGTTGCAATATAATTACAACCTAATTCTTTTGCTTTCTCGTACATATATCCAAATTTAATATATCTATTACATTCTATACATGGGTTTGGAGTTTTACAGTTTGAATAACAAGTTATAAAATCATCTATTACATGCTCTTTAAATTCATTTTTACAACTAAATATGTAATGAGGTATGTTTAATTCATCACATACCTTTTTTGCATCTAAAGATACATTAGAATTATTATCAAACATTTCTAATGTTATTCCTATTACATCATAACCTTGTTTTTTTAATAATAGAGCAGATACGCTACTATCCACTCCGCCACTCATTCCTAATAATACTTTTTTATTTTCCATATCTTATTCCTTAAAACTATTAAATCTATAATACTAATAATAATCCATAAATACTAAAATAAAGTAAATAAAAATATTTAATAACTAAATTATATTTTTTATTAACATTTTACATATATTATTTACTTTTCATTTTTATTTAGTATATCCTCTATAGTATGCCAAGCTAGTAATGCGCATTTTACTCTTGCAGGCATATGAGATACATTTCTAAAAGCTATAGCATCTTCTAATTTTTTTAAGTCTTCTTCATCTGTAATCTCTCTTTTTATCATACCAATAAAAGTAGCAATAATTTCTTTTGCCTCTTTTACAGTTTTACCTCGTAAAGTATCTATCATTATAGATGTAGAAGCTTGTGAAATTGCACATCCATGACCTGTAAAAGATAAATCTTCTATTATATCTCCGTTTAGTTTTAATTCTAAAGTAATTTCATCTCCACAATTTGGATTGTGTCCAATTTCGCAAAAATCTGGATTGTTTAAATGTTTTTTATTATAAGAATTCATACTATGCTCCATAATTAAGTCATTATAAACATCTGCCAAGTCGTCCATTTTATCCTCCTTTCGGATAATATCCAATTATTGATTTTTTAAAGTAATTCTGATAAATAATAGCTAATTGTAAGTCTTCCTATTATAATTTTAATTATTCTTTTATATATTTTTTAAACATATTGTAAGCTTTATTTAAAGCATTTACTAGTCTATCTACATCTTCTTTGTCATTATAAAAACTAAAACTTGCTCTACAAGTAGAATCTATGCCTAAAAACCTCATAAGTGGTTGTGCACAATGATTTCCAGAACGTACGCAAACACCCTCTGTATCTAATATGCTTGCTACATCATGTGGATGTACTCCTTTTATATTAAAAGAAATTACAGAAGAATGTTTATCTTCATGTGGAGTCATATATAAAGATAGATAGTCTAATTTAGAAAGCTCTTTTCTTGCATATGCTACAACTTCTTTTTCTGCCTTTTCTATCTCTTCTATTCCTATAGAATTAATATAATCTATAGCAGCTCCAAGTCCGATAACACCTTCTACATTTTGCGTTCCTGCTTCGAATTTATTTGGAAGGGGTGCAAATGTAGTTTCTTGTTCGTATACATATTCTATCATATCTCCACCCATTATAAATGGATTCATATTTTCTAATAATTCTTTTTTTCCATATAAAACGCCTATGCCAAGTGGTGCTAACATTTTGTGTCCTGAAAATACTAAAAAGTCTGCATCTAATTCTTGCACATCTATTTTCATATGAGGAATACTTTGAGATGCGTCAACAATTACAACTGCTCCTTTTTTATGAGCATAGTCTATAATTTTTTTAACATTATTTATTGTTCCTAAAACATTTGAAACATGTGCTATTCCTACAATTTTTGTTTTGTCTGTAATTTTTGTTTCTATTTCTTCATTAGTTAGTTCAAAGTCATTATTTATATACATATATTTAAGTTTAGCACCTGTTACCTTAGAAACTTTTTGCCAAGGAACTAAGTTAGAATGATGTTCCATTATAGAAATAACAATTTCGTCATCTTTTTTTAGCTTATCAATACCATATGAATATGCAAGCAAGTTTAAACTCTCTGTAGCATTTTTAGAAAAGATTATTTCTTCTCTATGCTTAGCATTAATAAATTTAGCAATTTTGCTTCTTGTATCTTCATATAAATTTGTTGCTTCCATGCTTAATGAATATGCTCCTCTATGAGGATTAGCATTGTAATTTCTATAAAAATTATCAACTGCATTTATTACTTGAAGCGGTTTTTGACTAGTCGCTCCACTGTCTAAATATACTATATTATTGTTTTTTAAAATTGGAAAATCATTTTTATATTTATTCATTAATAAATTTTCTCCTTTTTTATGAATTTATTTCTCGTTAATTTATCTTTATTATAGCTAAAACTAGATGCTATAAAATAATTGTGCTTAATTTTACAAATACCTTCAATTAATTTATAATTATTTAACAGCTTTTTATTGTTAGTCTAATCTTGTATCTATTTCGTTTAATATTTCTTCTTTTAAATCTTCATTTTCTATATTTTCTAATATTTTATTAAATTTTGCTCTTACAATTAGTTTCATCGCTTCTTTTATATTAAAGCCTCTACTCATTATATAAAAAAGCTCTTTTTCTCCAACTTTTCCAGCTGCACTACTGTGGTTTCCCTCTACTTCCTCTTCTGAGCAAAGTAACATTGGAAGAGCTATAGATTTTGATTTGTCAGATAATAAAGTGCAAAACTCATTTTCATTTCCTGTTGCTTTTTTACAACCTTTTTTAAAGTCTATAGTACCTTTAAAATGTTTTTTCGCAGTATCTTTTAATGCTCCTTGTATTTCTATATCTATATTTGACTTTTTACCTCTTAGTTCAGCAATATAGTTTAAGTCAAAGAATTGATCTTCTTTTCCTAAATAAATACCATTTATTATATTTTCTGAGTTATCTCCTACAAGATTAGAATAATAATTTGTAATGCTATTTCTTCCTCCAAAATCTACAATTGTATAATTTACTTTTGCGTTTTCTTCAAATAAATTTTCAAAGCTTATAAAGTTGTTTGAAACTGTGTTCATAAGATTAATTACTACTATGTTTAACTTAGAGTTTTTCTTAGCTAATATTCTTATTATTCCGTTATGGTAAGCTTGTATGTCTTTTTCTGATTTATATTTTATTACAATTGTTGAATTAGTATTTTCACTTGCTATTATTTCTATATTATCTACTAAATTTAAGTTTTGCTTGTCAAAATTAAAATTAATTTCCACATTTTGATTTATATTTTCTTCTACAACTACTTTTAAATTTTGATTTGCATTTTCTTGTACTTGCTTTATTAGTTCATTTCCAAGTCCATATGTTATATTACTACTACTAACATTATATGCTACTTTGCCAATTATGTTAACATTTTCAAAATTTCCTATAGTTTCTGGAATATTAATACCTTTTAATTTAGCATTATTTATATTAAAATTTCGTGAGGTTCTTACAGGTGTTTCATTAACTTTTAATTCTTTTAACATTATCCTATGGCTCCCTCCAATTCTAAATTTATTAAATTATTCATCTCAACAGCATACTCAACAGGAAGCTCTTTAGATATTGGGTAAGCAAATCCCCTTACTATCATTGCTTTAGCATCTTCTTCTGACAAGCCTCTAGACATTAAATAAAAAATTGCTTTATCACTAATTTTTCCTATCTTAGCTTCATGTGAGAATTCTACCTCATCATTTCTTATATCATTAACTGGTATTGTGTCTGAAACTGATATATCATCAAGCATAAGCGATTCACAAGATACGGAGCTTTTTGAATTTTTAGCATTTTCGTTTATTCTTACTAAAGACCTATAAGTACACTTACCGCCATTTTTAGAAATTGACTTAGAATTTACTACACTTGATGTATTTTGCGCATTATGTATTACTTTAAATCCTGTATCTAAGTTTTGTCCAGCTCCTGCAAATGAAATTCCTGTATATTCTGTTTTTGCGCCTTCTCCATTTAAAATACTCATTGGATATAGCATAGATATTTTTGAGCCAAATGACCCTGTTACCCAATCTATTTGAGCATTTCTTTCTACTATTGCTTTTTTAGTATTAAGATTTAACATGTTCTTTGACCAATTTTCTATTGTAGAATATCTTAAATATGCATTTTCTTTTACATATAATTCAACACAACCTGCATGTAAATTTACTTTATTGTACTTTGGTGCAGAACATCCTTCTATAAAATGCAAGCTTGCTCCTTCATCTACAATTATTAAAGTATGTTCAAATTGTCCAGATTCTGGTGAATTTAATCTAAAGTAAGATTGAAGCGGAATATCTACTTTAACACCCTTTGGTACATATACAAAAGAGCCTCCAGACCAAACTGCACCATGTAATGCAACAAACTTATGGTCTGTTACAGGAACACATTTCATAAAATGCTCTTTTACTAAGTCTGGATATTCTCTTACAGCTGTTTCCATATCTGTGTATACAACACCTTGTTTTATTAGCTCTTCCTTCATGCTATGATAAACTACTTCTGAGTCATATTGTGCACCAACACCTGCAAGAGATGTCTTTTCTGCCTCTGGAATTCCAAGCTTATCAAATGTATTTTTTATGTCTTCTGGAACATCATCCCATGACGTATTTAATTTAGACTTCGGCCTAACGTATGTTGCTATTTCGTCCATATCAAGTTCCGAAATATCTGGTCCCCAAGTTGGAAGCTCTAATTTGTTATACTCTTCTAGTGCTTTTAGTCTAAATTCTCTCATCCAATCTGGATCATTTTTTTGTTTAGATATTTCTTCAATTATTTCAGGAGTTAAACCTTTTTGTATTTTAAAGTCATATTCGTCTTTATTTTTTATATCATATATATTTCTATTAATATCATTTACTTTAGTTTTAGCCATTAATCGTAATCCTTAAAATAATATTTAGGTTTTTAAAGGTTTTACCTATAAACCGTTTAGTTTTTAGACTAAGTTCTTATATTTAGCATATCCCTCTTCTTCAATCTCTGAAGCTAAGCTTTGGTCACCTGTTTTTACTATCTTTCCATTTACTAATATATGAACATAATCTACTTTTAAGCTTTTTAGTATTTTTGTGTTATGTGTTATTATTAGAACTGCATTATTTTCATTTTTGAACATTTCTATTCCTTTTGAAACAGTTCTTATTGCATCTACATCTAATCCAGAATCTGTTTCATCAAGTATTGCAAGTTTTGGATTTAGTACAAGCATTTGAAAAATCTCGTTTTTCTTTTTTTCTCCACCTGAAAATCCAACATTTAAGCTACGCTCAGCATATTCTGGTTTTATTTTTAGTTCTTCCATATATTTTTTTAGCTCATCTTTAAATTGAAATACTTTTACTGGTTTTCCTGTTACTTTTCCTTTTGCAGTTTTTAAAAAATTTGCAACAGAAATTCCTGGTATTTCCTCTGGTAATTGAAATGACATAAATACGCCTTTTCTTGCTATTTCATCTGTTTTTAAATTGGTTATATCTTCACCATCAAAGTTTATTGTTCCCTCTACTTTATTGTATAAAGGATTATTTAATATAGCGTTAGCTGTAGTCGTTTTTCCAGAACCATTAGGTCCCATTATAACGTGAATTTCTCCTTTATTTATAGTTAAATCTATTCCTTTTAGTATCTCTTTATCTTGTGCATTTACATGTAAGTCCTTAATTTCCAATAATTTGTTACTCATACTAGTTAACTCTCCTTCTTACGCAACTTCTACATCTTTCATTATTAATATCATAATCACAATCCAAATTACTTAAATCCAATGTTTTATGTACATATTTTGCAAGTTTATTTAAAGTATTATCAGATATAGACGATTTTATATTTTCTGCCTCTTGTTCTGCATCTTGCTCATCTAAATTTAATACATCTTTTAAAAACAAATAAACAATATCATATGCCTCTATTACTTTTTTTGCTACGTCTTCTCCTTGCTTAGTTAGATTAATTGTTCCATATGCTTCGTAACTAACTAAATTATTAGCTTTTAAGTTTCTTAGGGCCTTATTAACACTTGGTTTAGTGCAATTCATCTTATTCGCTACGTCTGTAACTCTAATATTTCCAGTCTGCTTTTTTAATATGTACATTGTCTTTAAATATTCTTCTAAAGCTTTTGATATCATACAATTCTCCTTTTTGTTAATCACGGTTAACATTATATAATATATAAAAATGTTTGTCAAGGTTAACATTTGGATTTATATAAAAATAGGATATAAAGAAGTACCTCTCCATTTAGTAAACTCAAATTGTTTTTTTATTTTTGTCTACTAAACGATGTGTATTTCCAGTTTATATCCTGTTTTTTATATTATCTTAGCAATTTAAATCTTTTACATACTCAAATATAATAGCAGTCCATATTTTAAGTTATTTTCACTTATTTTTAGCCTCCTAAGGGTAAATTTATTTCAGTAGATCTTACTATATCATTTTCATCAAACCATATAAAAAGGTCATAAGATGTTATTTCCCCCAAAAATAAATAATTAGTTAATGTTCCTGCATCATATATATACATATTATCACTAGTAACTATTGGCTCACCCAATAACTCAATAACTTCTCCTTTAGATAATCCAATAAGTTTTTCACTATCATTTAGTTCTTTCATTTCAGTATAAACTTTATCCGGTTTTTCACTTAAATATAGCATAATTGGATAGCCTAAATTTCTACATACTATTACACAAGCAATTATAATAACTCCATATATAAGTATTTTAACATTTTTATCTTTTTCCATTATCTTTTTTCTTATTATAAGTATTGCTATAGCAGAAATTACTATTCCTATTATATAAGGCATAAATAATGTTCCAAATATCCAAATATAAATTAAAATACTTAATAAAAAATTATCTAAATTATTACTTAAAATTTTAAGAACACATAATACAATTATTACAATAAGTGTAATTATAAACCATTTTTCACCTTTCATAAATAAGTCCTCTGCAATTTTATTATTGAACAATTTAATTTTTAATCACTACTTAAGAAATTCATTATTAAATCTATTATTATCTCCTTCTCTTTTGGGTTAGACTCTGCAATAAGTAATGTTAATGCAGCTAATGTATTATTATCAATTATTTGCATATTCTTTTATTTCTTCATCAAAGTCATTATAGTTCATAAACCATGTGCCGATTTTAATATCGTCAAATCCTGCTACTGTATGAAAGTCTATAACTTTATATCCAAGTCCCAAATATTCTACTGTGCCACCATCCAAAAGTGTCCCTGCTTTTATGCAGAATATAGGTTTTTCTTGCTTTTGTACTCTGTTATAATCTATTGCAAAAAATACTATTCCTAAAATAATTATAATAACTAGAATAATAAGAACTATTTTTAACCCTTTTTTCATATAAAACACTATTACTCCTTTTTAATATTTTTAATTATATCGATAGATTATTTTCTAATCCTGTTTTATTATTCAAACATAGCCTTTACTTTAGGTAATAAATAATGACTTCCTCCTCTATCTTTTACATCTTCTATCATATTTACTATTAATAATTGGTCATTTGGATTATCACTTACTCTAAACGCATTAAACCAGCCAAGTTCTGTACCACTGTCATCATCTTGAGATGCTTTTATCTCTGCTGTTCCTGTTTTTCCAGCTAAGGTCACTCCATCTATTTTAGCTTCATGACCTGTTCCATTAGCATTTTCTATTGTTTGTATCATATCATCTCTTACTGTTTCTGCAGCTTCTTTAGAAAATGCGCCTTCAATCCAATATTCCGCTGTAGCGTTCTCTTTGTACCCTATATAGGGTTTTACTATATTTCCTTCATTTACAAATGCCGAATAAATTGCTGCAACATGTAAAGGATTTACCAAAAGTTTACCTTGTCCATAACCGGTGTCTGCAAGCTGTACTTCTGATGCAAAAGTATTATTTTCAGCAAATTGTGATTTGTCCATGTTTATTGCAAATGGCATTTCTGTGTCAAATCCAATTTTTAATAATTGCTGTGCAAATGTGTCTGCTCCAATTTTTAATGCTGATTTTGCAAAATATATGTTGTCTGAATAAATTAAGGCATTTCTTAGATTTGCAGGTCCGCTATAGGTTTGTAATGTAGTAACTCTGTAATTTCCCCAACTAGAATTATTTTGCCAGCTTAGTCCACTTGGTCCATAATCTTCGTCTGCGCTCATCTTACCAGTAGTTAGTCCAATTGCTGCTGTAATAGGTTTAAAAGAAGATCCTGGTACATAAGTATTTTGGTACCTTACAAGCATTGGATTATTCGTATCACTATTTAATTTGTTCCATTCTTCATCTGAAAATCCTTTTATAAAATCATTTGAATTATATGTTGGAGTACTAACTAAAGCTAAAACTTCTCCTGTTTTTGGATTAATTGCAACAGATAACCCATTGTCTCCATCTAATTGTTTATAAATTTTGTCCTGCAATCTTATATCTATTGTAGTAGTTATATCTTCTCCATCTGTAGCTTCCGTTTTAGCTAAAGTTTCTATTTTATTTCCAGAGCTATTTGTAATATATATTTCGCAACCTGTTCCAGGTCTTAATCTATCCTCATATACCTTCTCTAACCCTGTCTTTCCTATTATGCTTGACTCCGTATAGCCTTTTCCTGCATTTGCCTCTAATTCTTCTGCACTAATGCTTCTTACATAACCCAATAAATGTGATGTTGCTTTTCCATAAGGATATTGTCTTGTTCCATCATCTCCAGTAATGGCAAGTGCAGTTCCGTCTCTTGCTAAGATTGAGCCTCTCTTACCTTGAGTTGTTGACACTCTTACTTTATAATCAGATTGTAAGTCTGGAAATATTAATTGAGAATACCAATTTAAATAATATTTATTATCATCTTGCCTATCAAAAGTAGCTTTATTAGTAAAAGTAATATTGCCAGCCATGGTGTTCATAGACATTGTATAAAATAATTGTTTATTCTCTTTGTCATAACTTAAATCTGAAATTGTAACATTTGTTGCTTCTATGCCATTATAAATATTGCTGTTTCTATCTAAATAAGTTTGTTTTTCTACTCTTGCTTTAGTACTATCAGATAAAAGTGTGTACATTGACTCAAAATCTTTTTCATTAATATATGACACATATTGCGTTAAAACCTCTTCTGGACTATTTTTATCTGCATTTAACACAAATATATACCAATATACTCCTCCACCAATAAGTGCTAATAATAAAACTATAGATATAACAATTATTACAATGGTTTTAGTAGAAATTCTTTTTTTCTCCATTCTATTTTCTCCTTTTTTAATTTTTAGTTGACCTGTCCCCAATTTCCCGAATTGGGAAGTTGGGACCTGTCCCTAATTTCCAAAATAACCTGAAATGACTTTTGTAAGAACACTTCAGGCTATTTTAAAATTAATTACATGTTATAGTTTATAATTAATTTTTATATTTATTTTAAATTTTATAACTTACTATTTTACTAAGTTCATGGTATCTCTAGCTATCATAAGTTCTTCATCTGTTGGAACAACATAAACTTTAACTTTTGAGTCTGGTGTAGAAATTTCACATTCTTTTCCTCTTACTTTATTCTTTTCTTCATCTATTTTTACACCTAAAAACTCTAATGAATTACATATTTTGCTTCTTACTTCTGGGCCATTTTCTCCAACTCCACCAGCAAATGTAATAACATCTACACCGTTCATTTGTGCAGCATATCTACCAATAAATCCTAATACTTGATATGCAAATGTATCTATAGCAAGTTTTGCTCTTTGGTTACCTTCTGCAGCAGCTTTTTCTATATCTCTATCGTCAAAACTTACTCCAGAAATTCCTAATTTTCCAGATTTTTTATTTAAGATTGTATCCATTTCATCTGGTGTTAAGTTTTCTTGTTTCATTAAAAATGTTACTATTGATGGATCTATATCACCACATCTTGTTCCCATAGGAATACCAGCAAGTGGTGTTAATCCCATTGATGTATCTACAGATTTTCCGCCTTTAACAGCACATAAGCTTCCACCTTGTCCTAAGTGGCATGTAATTATTTTTAAGTCTTCAACTGGTTTTCCCATAAGTTCTGCAACTCTTCTAGAAACAAATTTATGAGATGTACCATGGAAACCATATTTACGAATTCTATATTTCTCATAATATTCATATGGAATTGCATAAATATATGCTTCTTCTGGTATTGTTTGATGAAATGCTGTATCAAATACTCCTACCATTGGAACATTTGGTAAAACTTTTTTACAAGCTTCTATTCCTGTAATTCCTGCTGGGTTATGTAAAGGTGCTAAAGGTATACATTCTTTCATAGCATCTATTACTTCATCTGTAATTATTACAGAATCGCTAAATTTTTCTCCTCCGTGAACTACTCTGTGTCCTACTGCATCTATTTCTTTTAAATCTTTTATAACACCATAATTTTCATCTAATAATTGGTCTAAAACTAATTTAATACCTTCTTCATGGTTTGTAATTACCTTTTCAATTCTGTATTTTTCTCCATTTACTTTGTGTGTTAAAAACGAATCTGGTAATCCTATTTTTTCTAAGTATCCTTTTGCCATTACCTCTTCATTTTCCATATTAATTAATTGATATTTAATTGATGAACTTCCACAGTTTACTACTAAAACTTTCATTTTTCTACTTCCTTTAAATTTATTTAGGTTTTTAAAGGATATACCTATAAACCATATTAACTATTATTTATTTTTACTTTTCTAATATTTTTTAGCATATTGCATTATCTTTACAATTTTTTGTCAAAGTACTCTCTTTATGTTCTGCTTATTTACTCTTAATTATTCTTGCTCTTACTTATTGTCTTTTTCCATGTCTTGTGCTTGAACAGATGTAATTGCTACAACCCCAACTATGTCGTCACTACTACAACCTCTTGATAAGTCATTTACTGCTTTTGCAATACCTTGGCATAAAGGTCCATAAGCTTCTGCTCTACCAAATCTTTGTACTAATTTATAACCTATGTTTCCAGCATCTAAGTCTGGGAATATTAATACATTTGCTCTTCCTGCTACTGGACTACCTGGTGCTTTTCTTTCTGCAACTTCTGGTATAATTGCAGCATCTAATTGTAATTCTCCATCACAAATTAAGTCTGGTGCTTTTTCCTTTAATATTCTTGTTGCTTCAATAACTTTTTCTGTTAATGGTGAACTTGCACTTCCATATGTAGAATAAGATAACATTGCAACTCTAGGCTCTGTCCCAACTAATTGCTTAAAACTTTTAGCAGAAGAAATTGCTATTTCTGATAATCCGTCTGCATCTGGATATTCGTTCATACCACTATCTGCAAAAATTAATACTCCATTTTCTCCATACTCTGGACATTTAGTTACCATTAAGAAAAATGCTGATGCAAGTTTTGTTCCAGGAGCTGTTTTAAGTATTTGAAGTGCCGGTCTTAATGTATGTGCTGTTGGATGACATGCACCAGAAACTATACCATCTGCATCTCCTACTTTTACCATCATTGTACCAAAATAAATTGGTTCTTTCATTGTTTCTTTAGCTTTTTCAGGAGTCATTCCTTTAGCTTTTCTTAACTCATAAAATTTGTTTGAATACTCTTCAAATTTTTCACTTTTTAAAGGGTCTATTATTGTTACTTTTGATACATCTATATTATTATCTAAAGCTAACTTCTTTACATTTTCTTCGTTTCCTATTAATACAGCTTTAGCAAATCCTTCTTTTTCAACATCTGCTGCAGCTTGTATAACACGTATATCTTCGCTTTCTGGTAATAATATTTTTTTAATATTTTGTCTTGCTTTTTCTTTCATTGTTTCAACAAAAGACATCTCTATTTCCTCCCTATTATTATTTTACGATAATATTATATAAATTTTTGAGCAAAAGTACAATACTTTTTACAAGAAATGTGATAAAATATGGTAAATTATAGTTATTTTCAAGTTATTTTGAAGCTATTTTTAAAGTTATTTTGAATTTTAATATTAGTTATACATATATTAAGTAATATTAAAAAAATAATTAAGCAATAAAATTCTTATATTATTATAAATTAAAGTTTAATAAAGGATTAAAATTATGGAAATTATTTATACAGTGAAAGAAAATAATAAAACTATAAAACAAATTTTAAAAGAAGATTTGTTTATTTCTGATAGACTATTAATCTTTTTAAGAAAAAATAAATTAATATATTACAATAATGATAAATTAATTAACTTAAATATTACTGCTAAGCTGAATAATACAATAAAAATTGACTTAAATTTTGAAGAAGATAATAGCAATGTTATTCCTATAAAAATTGATTTAAATATTATATATGAAGACGATGCTTTGCTTATTTTAAATAAACCTGCAGGTATACCAGTCCATCCTTCAATTTTACATTATACTAATAGTTTATCAAATGGAGTAAAATATTACTTTGATACGATTGGTTTGAAAAAGAAACTAAGACCTGTTAACAGGTTAGATAGAAACACATCAGGTATTGTTATTTTCGCTAAAAACCAATATGTACAAGAATGTTTAATACATCAAATGCAGACTAAAGAATTTAAAAAATTTTATTTAGCTGTTGTTGAAGGCCACTTAGAAAAATTGGAAGGTACAATTGATGCTCCAATTAATAGAAAGGAAAATAGTATTATAGAAAGATGTGTAGACGAAAATGGAGAAAGAGCAGTTACACATTACAAAATATTAAAACAAAATTTTGATAGAAATTACGACTTAGTAAAATGCCTATTAGAAACAGGAAGAACACATCAAATAAGAGTACATTTCTCATATATAGGTCATCCTTTAATTGGAGATACTCTATATGGAAATGCCTCTAAGTATATTAGTAGACAAGCTTTGCATGCTTATAAGGTAGAATTTGTACATCCCATAAGTAAAAAATTAATGCAGTTTACTGCTGAAGTGCCTAAAGATTTTTCTTTGCTATAATTTATTAATTTTATCAAATGTCAAATTAAATATTTAAAATAAGTTATGTTAAAAATGTTGTAAAGTTTATGTACCTTGAAAATAATAGAAAGTTTGAATTAATTTTAAATTTTTTAGTATATTTGTATTATATATAAGGATATTTAAAAGAGATAGCTAAAAGCTATCTCTTTTCTGCTAAAGTAAATCTATAAGCCGGGTTCTGTCTAGGACAGTCATTTATCTAGTACATATATTGCTATATGTCTCATGCCACCAAATTAAGAAGACGACGAGCAGTCTTAACCTTCTTGTCTCGGTGTTGCTCCAGATGGGGTTTACACAGACCCAGTATGTCACCATACCAGCGGTAGGCTCTTACCCTGCCTTTTCATCCTTACCTAATATATCATTTATAAATAGAATTTTAAGAAAAATTCATCTATAATAGGCGGTTATTTTCTGTTGCACTTTCCTTAAGGTTTCCCTCACTGGACGTTATCCAGCATCATTGCTCTATGGAGCCCGGACTTTCCTCGTACGCTATCTTTCGACGTTGCTATACGCGACTGTCCAATTTACTTATACATGCAATATTATTATACTATATTTTTGTATAATAATCAATTATATAGAAATATAACATTTCTTTTTCATAAATGTGAAACTTTTTTAGCATTTTTTATTAATTTTGTTTCACATTTTATTTGCGAAAAGAGATAGCCAAAAAAAGCCATCTCAAATTTTCCTTATTAATTAATCTATTCTAAGCTCTGTATTTCTTGCATAAAGTTTTTATAATTGATATAAAAAATATCTACATCCTTGCTACTTGTACTTCTTTGTAGTTCTTTTAATAACACATAAGTTTGGCTAACTCCTGTAGGATTTTTACTATTCATTTCCACGTTATTAATAATATTTCCATATTCATTTATTGCATTTTCTAAAGTCTTATTTATCTCATCCCAATTTTGATCTTCTGTTAACACATAAGCATTTAAAACTTGTACTTTTGTATCCAATAAATTCGTAAAAATATCATCTGCTACATTAGAACTATATTTTGGAAGCAATGCATATAACTTAAGTAAATTATTCATTGTATCTTTTTTACTTTCATCTTTTGCACTTTTAGTAGCATCATTTAAAAATGTGTTAAATGAAAGTATATCTTCACTATTTATGTTTAAACTATTCAAGTCTAAAGCAATTGTCCCCCATGAAGCATATAATGCCTCTAAAATTTCTTTTATAGAATTCCAATCAGTAGCTTTGTTTCTACTTGTTAAAACTCCATTTTTCTCCATTGTCATTATTGTTTGTGTCTGTGAAGAATTCCCTGAATCTTTGCTACTACTCTGAGATTCGCCACCTTCTTGACTTATACTCTCTGAAGCTTGTCCATCTTGCTGAGAACTTTGACTTTGCTGTTCGTTTTCCTCTCCCTGATTAGATTGTATATTTTTACTAGAAACTTTATAGTTATCATATGACAAGTTATTTATTATATTTAGTATTGATATAATAGTATTGTCCAAGTATGCTATCTCTTCTTTCACTTTAGGCTTTAAATCTTCTTTATTATCACTATCATTCTTATTAAAATTGCTTAATAATATAAATAATATTATAAAAACTATTACAATAGCTATAATAGAATACAAGATATATCGTACACTTTTTTTCATTTTAAATTTCATTCCTTTCTCTCTTTGCTTTAAAGTCACCCATAGTTATGAAAACTATTTCTTCCAAACTAAATTTTATTCTTACATAATTATATTTATTTTTTTAACGTTGCCTATTAAATTACATTTTTATTTTTAAATTCCAATAATTTTTATTAAGTATTGTCTATATTATTCTTACCTAAAAATTACATTTTATTCTAAGTATAGATACAATAATATTGATTTATAATAATTTTATAAAATTATTGAAAGGATTTTTGTATCAATTGATTATGGAAAGCACAGTAAGATTATATAGTTCAAAAATTGGTGAAATATCAAAATTTTTGAATAAATTTTTTAATACTAATGAATATATATTAAATTCAGATATTCATGTAGAAGATTATAATGATAAAAATAAATCTAATGATAATAAGACAAATAATAAAAAAAATAATAATAGTAATAATAAAATTAAAAACGATAATACTATAAACGCTACAATAACTAACGTAAACAAAAGAACTTTGGAATGGGAAAAAAATTACCGCAACCCTGTTGAGATTGCGGACATTATTGGTGCTCTTATTGAAAATAATGATAAATATTCCATAAATATGTGGATTAGCATTGATGAAGGCTTATTTATAAATGTTACAGATTACAACGCTGACGAAATAATTAGATATTTATATGAACGATTTCCTTGGTAGGGAATTAATATATTTGTTTGCTTTAGCAATATTATTTTTTTGTTTGCCCAATTATATTATTTATAAATATCAATTAAATTTTTCTATTCGCTCTTTTTTTCACGTGTCATTAGTCTTATAACAGCATCATGAGGCTTTAAACCATTATATAACACATCATATACAGCATTTACTATAGGCATTTCTACATTATATTTTTCTGCTAATGCATGTGCAACATCTATATTATCAACACTTTCTATTGTCATACCAATTTCTTTTTTAGTTTCTTCAAGTGTTAATCCTCTTCCTATACACCTTCCAGCTCTTCTATTTCTACTATGTTCACTTAAACATGTTACAATTAAATCTCCTAAGCCTGTTAATCCATAAAAGGTTTCTTTGTTAGCTCCCATAGCAACTCCCAAATTAGTTATCTCTTTCAATCCTCTTGTTATAAGTGCTGCTAATGTATTATCGCCTAATTTTTGTTCTACTGCAATTCCTGCACAAAATGCAATTATATTTTTTAACGCTGCTCCAAGCTCTACACCTTTTACATCTGTACTTGTATAAATTCTTAAATGCTCATCCATAAAAGTATCTTGTATTGTATGTAAAACTTCATTATTTTTAGAAGCTATAACAATTGCTGTTGGGATTTGAATAGATACTTCCTCTGCATGGCTTGGACCACAGAAAATTCCATACTTAACATTAGGCATTTCTTCTTCCACTATTTCGCTCAAAGTATATAAAGTATCTGCTTCAAAGCCTTTTGAACAAACAGCTAATATTTGATCTTTAACATACATCTTATATTTTTTAATAGTCTCTCTTACAAATTTTGAAGGAGTAACATGTAAAATTATATCTGCCCATGTTACAACTTCTTTTATATTCGTGCTACAGCAAATGTTTTCCGGCATTTTAGCTTCTGGCAAAAATTTGCACTTTTTCTCATTATTAATTATGTTAGCCTCTTCTTCTGAAAAAGACCATATTTTTATTTCATTACCTAAATTAGCAGAGTGGATTGCCAAAGCACAGCCCCAACTTCCGCTTCCTATTATAGCTATCTTCTTCACTTTATTTCTCCTTTTGTTTTTATTTTAAATTACTGCTTTTCTTAAAGCTAATTTTATTTTCTTTTCCTGTAAATATTCTCTTTAAGTTTTCTCTATGATTAAATAATACTAAAATAGCTACTATTATGCTAAATATTAAATAGCTCCAATTATTAACTGGTACAATATAATTTTGTCCTATAAAAATTACTAGTACAGGAAACAATATTGCAGCTGCAATAGAACCTACAGACACCATTCTTGTAATAACCATTAAAATTAATGCAAAAACTAAACAAATTAATCCAATTTGCCAGTTAATCATTAATAAAACACCTAAAGATGTTGCAATTCCTTTACCACCTTTAAATCCAAAGAAAATAGGAAAAGTATGTCCAATAATTACAAATATACCTGCTAATTGTACAAGCAAAGCATCATCCAATCCATCTACAATATTACCTATTAATATAGCTATTAAAATAACAACTACACCTTTTAATATATCACATAAAAGCGTTATAGCTGCAGCCTTTACTCCAACACTTCTTAACATGTTTGTAGTACCTGCATTTCCGCTTCCCTTCTCTCTTACATCAAACCCTGCTATCCTTTTACTAATAATAATTGAAAAATTAATACTTCCTACTAAATATGCAATAATTGCAATAATAATATATGCTGCCATAATTTTACTTCCTTTCTTTTTTATTTATATTAACATATGTAATTATAACTTATTTCTATGTAAATATTAAGTTATATTTTACTTTGCAAATTTATTTTATAACACTAGAAAAAAAATAGCAAGTCAAACTTACTATTTTTCTAAATATATAATTCTTTAAACTATATTAAATCTTAGCAATAAGCAATAAATAATTTTTTGTACCTTGCAGCGCTCAAACGTAGCCGAAGGCGAAGTGCGATTCGAGCTACTCATCCTTTTCTCCTCGTTCTCTTACTATCATTCTTACAGGAGTACCCTCTAGTCCAAACTCTTTTCTTAGTTGATTAACCAAATACCTTTCATAAGAGAAATGGAATAGTTTTTTGTCGTTTACAAATACGACAAATGTTGGTGGTTTTGTTGAGGCTTGCGTCATATAGTATATTCTTAGTCTCTTTCCTTTATCTGTCGGTGGTTGGACTATTGCTATAGCTTCATTTAATACTTGATTTAACACAGATGTAGAAACTCTTAATGCATTTTGATTTGCTACATTGTTAATCAAGTTAAATAATTTGTCTACCCTTTGACCAGTTTTAGCAGAGATAAATATAATTGGTGCATATGATAAATATGATAATTTATTATATACATCTTTTTTGTATTTTTCTAATGTTCCATTTTCTTTCTCATATTCATCCCATTTATTTACTACTATAATAATGCCCTTTCCTGCTTCATGTGCTTCTCCCGCAATTGTTGCATCTTGAGCTGTTACACCTTCATTTGCATCTATCATAAGTAAACATACATCTGCTCTTTCCACAGCAAGAAGAGTTCTCATTATACTATACTTTTCTAAATTATCTTCTACCTTGCTTTTTCTTCTTATTCCTGCTGTATCTATAAATATATATTTTCCATATTCGTTTTCAAATTCAGAATCTATTGCATCCCTAGTTGTACCCGCAATATTGCTTACTATAACTCTATTTTCTCCTAAAATTTTATTTACTAATGAAGATTTACCTACATTTGGTTTTCCTATAATTGCAACTTTTATAGTTAAGTCATCTTCATCTTGCTGTTCTTTTGGAGGAAGTTTTTCATATATTGCATCTAAAACATCGCCAATTCCTTTAGCGTTTGCTGCCGATACTGGATATGGATCTCCTAAACCTAAATTATAAAATTCATAAAGTTCTGCAGGCTCTTTACCATATGAGTCTGATTTATTGCATACTAAAATTACAGGCTTTTTAGACTTTCTAAGCATTAAAGCAATGTCTTCATCTGCTGCTGTAATTCCTTGTTTTATATCTGTTATGAAAACAATAACATCTGCTAGGCTAATTGCTATATCTGCTTGTCTTCTCATTTGAGACAATATAACATCGTCTGACTCTGGTTCTATTCCTCCTGTATCTATTAATGTAAAATCTCTTCCTCTCCAATTTGCATCTGCTGTAATTCTATCTCTAGTAACTCCTGGAATATCTTCTACAATAGAAATTCTTTTACCTACTATATAATTAAAAAAAGTAGACTTTCCAACATTTGGTCTACCTATAATTGCAACTGCTGGTTTTGACATTTTCTCACCTTCTTACAAAATACTTTTATTCACTCTTATTATTTTACTATACATAATGTAAAATAGCAAGTGTAAACTTGCTATTTATCTGTTCATTAATTGCACGTCAATTAATAAAGTATTGCATTTAGCTTTTCAATTGACCCTTATTAATTGCATTTTATTTTTATTTAACTGTATATTTCGGCTGCATTTTATTTCATTTAATTTATATATTCATTAAACCTAAAATTTGCTTAAAATTTATTCGTATATATTTTCTTTCTTTATCCATACAGATACGCTTCCGCCATTGCAATAAAATATACCATTACCTTCACTATCTACATATACTGTTTCTTTTAAATTTCCTGTACAATCATATAAAATAGAATTTGCAAGACGCATGCCAACATTCATTTGCTTTGCTCCTCCTGCTCCATCTGACATTACTACAGCTATTCCAGAGTCTGTATGCTCATAATCTCCAGATAAAGTCCAACCTATAATGTTTGGATGGTCAAAGTAATCTCTTAAATCACCATAAGCAAAATATTTTCTTGCCATTATTAGTCTCTCTAATATATCTTTTTTGCCTTGAATATTATCATGTGGTATTCCATAATAATCTCCATAAAATATACAAGGAAGACCTGCTTTCCTTAATAAAATAATTGCATATGCTAAAGGCTTAAACCAATCTTGTACCCAAGAAAATAAAGACTGACCTGGTTGTGTATCATGGTTGTCTACAAAAGTTACTGCCATATCTGGGTTTGCTTTTACTAAGCTATTGTCTAATATAGTTCTCATGTCAAAATTTCCGCCACTATTAGAAGCATTAAAAAAATTGTAATGAAGCGGAACATCAAATAATTTCATAACTCCATCTGTTTCTTTTATATAGTTTTGAAGTGATATTAAATTTGTTGTCCAATATTCCCCTACTGCTGGTAGCTCTTTTCCCGTTTGCTCTCTTAAAGTTTTAAGCCATTTTTCTAAAAAGTCTGCTCTAATATGTTTAACAGCATCTAGTCTAAACTCGTCTATATTTGTTGTGTCTAAATACCATTTTCCCCATTTAATTAATTCATCAGAAACGTCAACATTATTAAAATCTATGTCACAGCCCATAAGATAATCATAATTGCCATTTTCCTTATCTACATCATTATCCCAATGCTTACCATAGAATTTAAACACACCTTTTTTCTTTGCTTTCTCGTCCCAATCCACTCCATGAAAATGCGTCCAATTCCATTTAAAGTCTGAATATTTGTTATTTCTTGCATCAAAATTATATTTAGTCCATGCTTCTATTAATTTAGGCTCTGATATATCCACATTTCTATTATTAACCATTTCTTCTGTTGCCATAACTTCTTCTTTGTCATCTGCACCCATTCTGTGGTTAAATACAATGTCTGCTATAACAGAAAGCCCATTACCCTTTAGTGTTTTTATAGCGTCTATATATTCTTGTTTTGTACCATATTTAGTTTCAATACTTCCTTTTTGGTCAAACTCTCCTAAGTCATATAAATCATAAACAGCATATCCTGTATCATTTTTACCACCTATGCATTTATATGCAGGTGGTAACCATATAGAAGTTATACCTATTGTTTCTAAATAACTAGCTTGTGTTCTAACTTTCTCCCATAACTTACAATCTGGTGGCAAATACCACTCAAAATATTGCATCATTGTTTCATTTATCTTACTCACAAGCTACCAACTCCTATTTATAAAATTTATGTTTAAACATACAGCATATACTTTAATTTAATATAACATTAAGTACACATTTATTAAATTAATACTCCTAATATTAGTTTAAATTACTAATAAGTAATTTTTCCATCTAATAAATCGTCTTGCTCAATCCAATCTTCTACATTTATTTCATCATATTTTGTATTTGTTTGTCCTCTTACTATCACCTTAGAAATTCCCGCATTTATAATAAGCTTTTTGCACATTTGACAAGAATTTGCACCTGGCTCAAACTCGCCTGTGTCTACTCTATATACTACTAAATATAAAGTTCCACCAATCATATCTTTTCTTCTTGCACTTATAATTGCATTTTGCTCGGCATGGACACTTCTACATGCATCATATCCTGCATGCCTTACATCTGGAAAAAATTTTTTCTTTGTACAAAAGCCTAAGTCTATACAATTCTTTCTCCCCCTTGGTGCTCCATTATATCCTGTAGCGATTATTTCATCATTATTAACTATTATACAACCAACTTTTTTTCTTAAACATGTGCTTCTATCTGCCACAGCTTTTGCTACATTTAAATAATAATTTACTTTATCTATTCTCTCTGTCATTTTTTACTCCTATTTTTTATTATTAGCAATAAAATTTTATATTACCTGAGTGTATTATAATGTATAAACAAAAAAAAATCTATATAGTGGCAGTAATTTTTATTAAATTATATATTTTTTGCATGAAAAAAGAAACGATATATATCGCTTCTTCTTTATTCTATCTAGATATTTATTTAGTATTAATCTAAAATTAGTTATTTTCTGTTGCTTTAGCAATAACTTCTTTTCCATCATAATATCCGCAGTTAGGACATACTCTATGTTGTCTAATTGTTTCATGGCAATGTGGACATTCTACTAAATTTTGATTTTCTAATTTCCATGTTGATCTTTTTAAATGTGTTCTTGCTTTTGACCATCTTCTTTTTGGTTGTGCCATATAATTCCCTCCCTTTTCTTAAGCAAATAAATATATAGTATAATTTTACAAATTATCTCTAAAGTTAATACTATAAAATTATATAATATATGATTGCTATTTGTCAATACTTTTGTTGTCTTTTACAGTAATATGTTGTAAAACTTATAAAGCTCTATAGTAAAACTTCTATTAATAATGTATTTTTCTAAATTATTGTGTTATATTTTCTGCCACTTTTTGATTTTTATTTTCTAGTTGTTTTGCCATATCTATAATTAAATCTGCTGCTTTTTCAACTCCAAGTTTATCGCTATTTATGCAAATGTCATAATTAGAAAAGTCTTTCCACTCTTTGCCTGTATAATATTTATAATGGTTACCTCTTAATTTATCTATTCTAGAAATCTCTTTTTCTGCTTTCTTTTTATCCATTCCATAGTATTTTACTGCTCTATTTATTTTATCTTCCATATTGCTATAAATAAATACTTTTAAAACATTTTTATTATCTTTTAATATTTGGTCTGCACATCTTCCTACTATTACACAAGGTTCTTTTGTAGATACTTCTTTTATTAATTCAGATTCTTTTACAAATAATTCATCAGAATTGTTCATATCTGAATAATATCCATTATTTAACACGTCAAGTACATTTCTTTTTTGTTCATTTTCCTTAATATATTGCTCTGATAACCCAGTCTCCTCGGCAACTTTTATAATAAATTCTTTATCATATAATTTTATGCCTAACTTTTGAGCTATTAATTTACCAATATATCTTCCACCAGAACCATATTCCCTAGATAAAGTAATTACAACATTTGAGGCACTTGGCTCTGTTATTTCTAGTGGATTTGTAATTAAAGGTTTTGTAGAAGCTTCTACTTTCTTGAATTTTCTTACTTGTAATATTAAAAGTATACCAGCTATTATAAATGCTAATCCATCAGCAAAAGGTCCTGCATATAATATTCCATGAATTCCAAAAGTTGCTCCAAATACTACCATTGCTGGGATTAAGAAAACAATTTGTCTTGATAAAGAAATAATTGCACTTTTTACACCTTTTCCAATTGCTTGGAAGAAAATACCTGCAGGTATTTGTATACCATTACAAATGCATAGCATTAAGTATGTTCTAAATGCATAACATGCAAATTCAATATAAAGTTCGTTTCCACTACCAAATATTAGAATTAGCTTATCAGGTATTAATTGGAATAATAAAAATGCTATTGTGCTTACTATTAAGCTTAAGCCTAATACATATTTTAATGTCTTTCTAACTCTATCGTAATTTTGTGCTCCATAATTATAGCCGAAAATTGGTTGTGCTCCTGATGCTATACCTATTATTATACTATTTAATATTTGACTAATCTTCATAACTATACCTAGTACTGTAATAGGGATTTCTGACCCAAACTCTGACTCTGCACCATATTTTCCTAATAAGTTATTTTCAAATGCCATAACTAAAACTATGCTCATCTGAGTAATAAAACTGCTTATTCCAAGCATTGAAACTCTACCAACAATTGATGGCTTTAATTTTATATCGTCTCTTGTTATTTTTATTGTTTTTAGTTTTCTTAAATATGCAACATTCATTGCAAAAGTAACAAATTGACTAATAGATGTTGCAATAGCTGCTCCTTCTACTCCCATTTTAAATACAAATATAAATATTGGGTCTAATATAACATTTAAAATTGCTCCTATAACCATAGATGTCATTGCATACTTAGGGCTACCATCTGCTCTTATAATAGAATTTAGCGTAGTTCCTATCATCATAAATGGCAATCCTAAAGCTACAAAAAATCCGTATCCCATAGCATCTTCTCTTAATGCATCTGTACATCCAAATAAGTTTAAAATTTGTGGTAAAAATCCTATAATAATTACACAAAGTAAAATTGAAACAATTATTGAAATAAGTATACCATTTACTACGCCTTTACTTGCTTCCTTTTTATTCTTTTCTCCAAGTTTAAGGCTTAAATATGCTGAGCTTCCATCTCCAAACATTAATGCAAAAGCTAAACATAGCATTGTAATTGGGAATACTACGTTTGTTGCACCATTACCTATGTAACCTACTCCCCATCCTATAAATATCTGGTCAACTATATTATATAAAGAGTTAACCACAAGAGAGATTATACATGGTATAGAAAATTTTCTAATTAATTTGCCTATTTTTTCATAACCTAAAATGTTTTCTTCTTTTTCCAAAATAATTCCTCCTTTTTAATTTTTATTGTTAAAATCTTATCTTTTATTGGCTAGTTGTTAACTTAAAATGCATTTTTAAGCACAAAAAGACAACACTTATTAGGTGTTGTGCGTTTATTAATACAAAATATAACAAACAGATGCCTTCCTTTAAAATATAAATTTAACATATTATATTTTATAAAATTTTTTTAAATTTGTCAAATATTATTTATATAATTTGGTTGTATTTCTTATTAGATTTTACTTTTACAATTCTCCATATTTCTTCCTAAAATACTATTATTTTTTAGTATAATCTTTTTCTATACCATCTACTAATTCGAATCTAACTTTTTGACCTGTTATATTATCTGGTCTTTCTGGAATTGCTTCTAAAAACATTTTCTCAGGTCTTACCCATATAGCTCTTCCATCTTCTCTAGGATATAGTGGCTTATATACAACCATTCTTTCTTTAGTTTCAGAATCATAAGCAACGTTTTCCACAAAATAATAATTTCCTTTAAAATGACGATAAACTCTTCCTATTTTTACTTCTTCCATATATAATCCTCCTTATAATTTAAGCTGATTTTTTTTATTATACAATTTTTTGCTTAAATTTATTATATTATACTTTTATAATTATGTAATTTCAATAGTTCTTTTAATTTTCTTTGACCATAAATCATTATATATTTTAAAATTCTATGACTTTATTAATATATTTTGCATATACTACTATAAATGCGTTTTGAAAGAGGTTTTATATGTGTGGAATTTGTGGTTTTGTTAACTTAAAGAAAAAAATTAATAATGAAAAAGATGAGTTGGTAGCAATGACAAACTCTATTGCTAGACGTGGACCTGATGAAAATGGATATAGTTGCTTTGAAAATGCCATGTTAGGTCACAGAAGATTAATTGTTGTTGACCCTGATGGAGGTAAACAACCAATGACTTTTAAATATAACGATAATACTTATATAATAGTTTATAATGGTCAAATTTATAACACTAGCGAGCTAAGAGATATTTTAAAAGAAAATGGTTTTACTTTTGAAGGTCATTCAGATACAGAAGTTTTATTAAAAGCTTTTGTCCATTTCGGAAAAGAAGTAGTAAATTACTTAAATGGAATTTTTGCATTTGCAATATGGAATGAAAACAAAAAAGAACTATTTATGGCAAGAGACCATTTTGGTGTTAAGCCTTTGTTTTACACTTTTAAAGATAACTATTTTATATTTGGTTCAGAAATAAAAGCAATTGCAAGCTATCCTTCCATAGAATTAATAATAGATAACACAGGTATTGGAGAACTACTAGGAGTTGGTCCAGCACATACTCCTGGAATAACAGTTTTTAAAGATATTCTCGAAGTTAAACCTGCAAGCTTCTTAATATATAATAAAGATGGTATTTATACCTCAAAATATTGGAAACTTACTAGTAAACCTCATACTGATAGTTTAGGCAAAACTTGTGATAAAGTTAGATTTTTATTAGAAGATAGTATTAAAAGACAACTAGTGTCTGATGTACCACTTTGTACGTTCTTATCAGGTGGTTTGGATTCTAGCATAGTAAGTTTATATGCTTCAAATTATTGCAAAGATAATGGCTTGCCTCCATTAGAAACTTACTCAATAGATTATGTTGATAATGACAAAAATTTTGTTAAAAGCGATTTTCAACCTAATTCAGATGATAAATATATAGATATAATGACAGATTTTCTTCATACAAACCATCATAAAATAGTTATAGATACACCAGAACTTGCAGAAAATTTAGAAAGTGCTATGCTAGCAAGAGACTGTCCTGGAATGGCAGATGTTGACTCTTCATTACTACTTTTCTGTAAAAATGTTAAGCAAGACATGGTTGTCGCTTTAACTGGCGAGTGTGCAGATGAAATTTTTGGAGGCTATCCTTGGTTCTTTAGAGAAGATGCATTGAGAAGCGGAACATTCCCTTGGTCTATTGCTATAGAAGAAAGACAAAAATTGCTTAATCCAAATATATCTTTAAAATTCAATTTAAAATCTTATATAGATTATAGATATAACGAGAGCTTATCAGAAGTAGAAATATTAAACGAAGACACTATAGAAACAGCTGAAAAAAGGAAAATAACTCATTTAACTCAAAATTGGTTTATGCAGACATTATTAGATCGTTCAGATAGAATGGGAATGTTTAATGGCTTTGAACTAAGAGTTCCGTTCTGTGATTATAGATTAGCAGAATATGTATGGAATATTCCATGGGAATTAAAAGCACTTAATGGACGTGAAAAAGGATTACTTAGATATGTAATGAAGGGTAAATTGCCAGCGGAAATTATAGACAGAAAGAAAAGCCCTTACCCTAAAACTCAAAATCCAACTTACTTAAAAAAAGTAAAAGAAATGCTTACTCATATAATGAAAAAACCTGATGCTCCAATAAAAGAGCTTTTAAATGAAACATATATATGGGATATAATTAACACAAATGGCAATGCTTTTACTAGACCTTGGTTTGGGCAGTTAATGACTGGTCCACAACTTATGGCATATCTTTGCCAAGTAAACATGTGGCTTGAGAGATATAAGCCTAGGATTGAAATTTAATTTATCTAATTTTTTAACTTGAGGTTGCAAATTGCAACCTTAAACTGCTATACTAACAATCTGTCTTTCAAATGACTATATTTTAGTAAATATTTCACTTTAATTTGCTTCCTTTTTTTAGGCAATTTATTACTGTCGGCTATTTTTTTACTTTCTGACTTAACTCTTCTCTCTAATTTCTTTAAATCTTCTGCTGGTTTTAAATTTTCAGGCTTTATGCCTCTTTTATTTAACATATTTCTTACACTTAAGTTATTATCTACATGCTCATCTGTTATACTTTCTTCTCCATACATATCTTTTTCAGTTACATTATAATTTGTCATCTCTGTTGCAAGATTTTTTGCAGCAATCGTTAATGTTGGCAAAAAATCTGCAAGAGGTCTACTTTCCTTCACTCCGTATTTCGCTTTCATCTGCATTGTATTTAATCCACCAAATAATGCCGAATCTCCTTTTGAACGAATCCTTGCAAATCCTAAATCATCAACACCTCTTTCATAAATATTTTTAGATAGTTGTTTTTCAGATTCTTTTAGTTTTTCTCTTGCTTCTAATCGATTCATTAGTTTTATTCTGTCTTCAATTATTTCTTGTTTTCTAGTTTGTACTGCAAAATATGTTTGAGCAAACGCAATTTCCTCTTTTTTAGAATCTCCATTTTGAGCAATTAAATAACAAGCATATCTTGTTAACATATAGTCTTCAACTTGTCTTTTAGCTCCTTTGCCTAATTCTATCATTTTGCTGACCTTAGCAAAATGATCATTTACACCTATACCAGCATTTTCGCAAGATATTATAGCTTTATTTATTACTTCTAAAAAATTTCTCCATTGTGTATATCCCAACTGAATCTGTAAATCTCTTGCATACCAAAATTCTACATTTTCTTTTTCTTCCGTATTGATAATAGAATCAAACTTCTCTTTTAATTCTATTAGTTTTGATTTTTCAAACTCCATAACTATCACTTTCCTTGTAACATTACTCATAATAACATATATATAATTTATTACTCCATCTTTTGATATATTTATTACAATTTTTATGATATTACTGTATTACACATTATAAAACATTTGTTTGTGTTTGTCAAGTAATTTTATCATTTTATTTTTAAGATAAAAAAAGGTCGCAAATTGCGACCTCTTTATTGTGTTACTTATTAAATTTCTCTGATTGCTTATATTCCCCCTTTTAAAAATCCCGAGTAAACTCAATCATTTCGATTCCGAAGTCGTACCTTCTAAAGGAAAAGCCTTCATTTTTCAAGGCAGCCGTCTCTTCATCGTTGTACCTGTCCAACATACGATAGGTGTCTCCAACTTTTGGCATTTGAGACTGCAAGTATTTTACTTCTTTCTCAATATTAATCCGAATCATAGTAACACTCTCCTTAAAATATATCTATTAAGATTTAAGGTTACATGTTTAATTATACCATATTTTAAATTTCATTACAACTTACTTCCAATTTCCAAATAAATTTTTCTTCAATTCAATAGGCTCATCTATTTCTATTTCTTCATTATTTAATATACATTCTGGATTGTCGGTTGTAAGTTCTTGCACTTTGTCTTCTCCTACCAACTTTTCAAGTGTTTTTAATGCCTCTGGTATGTTTTTATATACAGTATTTGCTCTATGATTGTCTGACCCTAAAAAGTGTATCATATTATGTGTTAATAGCTTTTTAGCAGTTTCTTTTATATCATTTCCATACATACCTATTATACTGCCATAATTTGTTTGAAATAATACACCTTGTTCTATATATTCTAACAACATATTTGGATTTTCTCTAACATAGCTATATCTTTCTGGATGTGCTACTATTGGAACTTTTCCAGCTTGTAATAATAAATATATAACCTGGTCCATATTTATTGGTTTTGTCTGCATAGGAAACTCAATTAGCACATATCTACTACCATTTAAGCTAGTAGCTTGACCTGATTTTATATATTCTATTATGTTTTCGTTAGCATAAATTTCGTTTCCTTGATGTATTTTAATATTTATGCCTTCTGCTAAATCTCTTATTTGTGAAATTTTGCTTGATATCTCTTCGCATGGAACCTCATAATAGTCCTCCATATAATGTGGAGTACATATTATATCTGTAAATCCCACTTTTTTTGCTTCTTTAATCATATGTATTGTATCTTCTATCGTCTTAGAGCCGTCATCAACTTCATAAACTATATGAGAATGTACATCAATCATTTTTTATCTTCCTTTATATATTAATTTAACCTTATAAATTTATAATTAAATTTTATAAGGTTATAGTCAAATTTTCAAATTATATTTTTAGTCATCTTCCTCAGAATTTTTACTATCATCTATATTATATAACCTGCTATTTTCCTGAGTTTCTGGCTTTATTCTAGCTGCAAAATCCACTTTATTTCTGCTGGACTTTTTATGTGATGTAGATACAGATGTGCTTGATGAGCCATAATAATATGAAGCATAATATTCTTTTTGAGCAATAGGCATTTTGTTTATAACAACACCTGCTATTTTTCCACCTACATTTAGAATATCCCTTTTTACTCTTTCTAGGTCATCTATTTTATTATATTTATAAGCACATACTATAATAGTACTATCTACGTTTCTAGAAATAATAAGAGCATCTGTAACTAAGTTTGTTGGTGTACCGTCATAAATTACAATGTCACACATTTTTTCTAATTCTTGCATCGTTTCTGCCATTTTTTCAGAAACAAGTAATTCAGAAGGGTTTGGAGGCACACTTCCAGCTGTTATTAAATATAAATTTTCTACCTCTGTTTTTCTTATATAAGATTCTATTCTAGTATCTCCGCTCTCTCCATTAGAGTTAACTCCTGATAAGTAGTTAGAAAGTCCTGGTGCTGGTGGAACAGAAAAAACAGAAAATAATCTTCCCTTTCTCATGTCGCAGTCTACTAATATAACTCTTTTACCTGCTTGAGCAAAAGTTGTAGCTAAATTAGAAGAAACCCAGCTCTTTCCTTCTGATGGCGAAGTTGAAGTAACTAATAAAGACTTTAACCCTGTTTTAGTATTCATAAATTGTATATTTGTTCTTAATGTCCTAAACAACTCTGATATAGGTGATTTAGGTTCTCTTGCAGCAATTAATTCTTTCTTCATTATTTTTTGCCTCCTTTAGCTTTTTTAAAATCACATACAGGTATAGAAGTTAAAACCGTTAATCCTAACTTTTTCTCTATATCTTCTTTACTTTTAACTGTTGTATCAAGCATATTGGCAATTAAAACATAAATACATGCTATAACAAAACCTGCTGCTACAAATATAACCAAATCTTTTGTATGATTTATATTATATGGTGCACTTTCAGCTCTTGCTTCATCTACTACATACACATTGTCCATATTGTAGTATTCTTGTGCTATTTGAGTAATAAATACCTGTGCAGCCTCGTTAGCAATTCTACGTGCCATTTCACTATCTGCATCTGTTACACTTATTTCTATTATCTCTGTATCATCTTTAGCAGATACTTGAATATTTTTTTGCAACTCTTCTACTGTTTTATTAATTTGTAAATTATTAATAACTTGTGTTAAAACTTTTTCTGTTTTAATTAAGTCACTATATGTAGAAACTAATTTTTGGTTTAATGAAATTTCTGATGAAGTTATAGTTCCATCATCTGCTTGTGCTGTATTTGACTTTGCTAATAATATAGATGTAGTAGACTTATATTCTGGTTTAACTAATACATATGAGTATATAAAACCTATTACTACAGCTATTGCTATTATTAATATAATCTCAAACTTTTTTGTCCAAAACATGTTAAACAAATCTTTTAAATCCAACTCGTCCATTGTAAAATTCCCTTCTATTTAGCTTATAATATCTTACTCTATTTTATTTCTATATCTTTATATTTTATTATTTTTACAACTGCAAATGCTACTATTGCAACAATTAATACTATTATAAATATATTCACACCAGTTTGTGGTAATTTAGAATCTGGAGATATAGTATTATCTTTAGCGTTATTTACAGTACTTCCAGCTTCTTTGTTTAAAGTATTTGTATTTATAGTTATATTTTCTGTATTAGTATTATTTGTTGCCTCATTTGTTACTTCATTAAGTGTTTCATTAGTTATTTCATTCTGAACATTATTTTCTTCTTCATTGTTATTATTTTCATCATCTCCTACTGTATCTGGCTTTATTGTGTAATTAGCAGAATATGTAGGATATGTTTCATCTAAAAGCTCTCCATCTGAAATATTAAAGTTTGCTATAGAAATTGTTCCAGTTGTTTCCTCTGTTAAATCTCTTAGTTCAAATGTTAATTCTACAAATGTAGTATTAGGATTTGCTTCATCATTTTCTAATAGTACCCTTTTAGTCTCATTTGAAATTGTAATTTTCCAATTATCTGATGTTTTTCCTGATACTTTTGATACATTGGCATCATCATATACAAGGTCTAAAGAAGCACTCATTACAGCCCCTGCTTCTACTCCTTCAAACTCTCCTGTAGATATTTTTATTGTTACTTTATTTTCTTCTGTTACTGTCTCGAACTTTACATTTACAGAAGCTTCTGTTTGTTCTGGCACTTCTGATGCATAAACTTTATAACTTAGACAAACTAAGCACATTAATAAAATAATTGATACTACCTTTTTCATTGTTTTTCTCTCCTTTTTACATTTCTTCTTATGATATTCTACTATAAATGTTATTATATGACAAGTTTTTCTTTTTTACAATTAGATTACAATATATTTACAAAAATATTACGTTGCCAAATAATTAGCTAATTATTTATATTTAAATACTTTAAAATTATTCTCATCACTTATAAAATTAACTCGTTACTTAAATATTAGGAGAACTTAATATTCTCCCAATATCTCTATTCTCATTCTGGTATAGTCTTTTACTCCAAGTGCTTGCTTATCTACATTAATATCTGCTGCTAGGCTTTCTAATTCGTCAAACTCTCTTAATCCTAATATATATCTTCTAAAAGTACTTAAATCATATGTTGTTACTTTTCCATCTTTATTTATATCTCCTGCTACAACAATTGTATATTCTGCTCCATTTTTTAATTGCAAAATATCTCCTGTAGCAATTATATCTTTATTTGTTATAGCTTTATCGTTTCTTTTTATTGTATATCCACTTGATAAATTGAATTTTGTTGCAAAATTATTTATTGTAGTTTTTTGTTTTACATTTAATATGTAACCATTTTCTATAATATAGCCTTCTTCGCCTTTTTCTACAATATATATTTCTACAGAAGTAACATTTCCAGCTTTATCTGTTGCTGTAATATTATAAATTCCCTCATCTTTTAGTGTATTACCACTATTAAATTGTATATTTGTACCATTAAACAATACTTCTATTTTTTCTAAGTTGTCATCTTTTATAACTGGTTTTGCTGAATCTGTATATATTTTTCCATTAACAACACCAGAAATTGTAGGTGCTTCTTTATCTATACTTGTAACTGTTACTTTTTCTTCAAAGGCTTGTCCTCTTCTTTCATATTCAAAAGTAAATGTACCATTATGAGTAAATGTATAAATATTATTTCCTTCATTATTTGTTACTTTTGAATCTGAACCTATATTTAAAGTTACAGTTACATCTTGGTTTGTATACTCATCTGTATTTGAGTAACTTACAGTAATAGGATTTTGTTTAATATATTTGTTTACATATATATTTGCAAAATCGTTTGCCCAATCTGCTAAATAGTATGCATGTAAACTATTACTTACTATCAAACCTGTTTTTATATCATTTTCTTCCTCTAAACCTATTATGTACTCTGATTTTTCATGTAACTCTTTTGCAAAGTCTAGAATTTTACTTGGATATATTATATTTAAATCAGCATTATTATTGATAGTAGTTTCTGCTTTATTAATTAATTCTTCTGTTGCTGTATAATAAGCTTCTCTTGAAGTGGCACTTACTGTAAGTAAATCTTCATAAGAATCTCCAATATCGTTTAGCATATCTAACATAGAACTTATTTTAACATATTCTACATTTAATTTTTCTTTGCTAAATGCATCTAAAACCATAGTTCCTAAATAAAAATGTTCATGCATCATTTCTATAGCTTTCTCTTGTGTTTCTGATTCATTGTTTTTAGTATATGTCATATAATCTTTTAATTTATCTATTTGTTCTTGTAAACCATCTACTTGTTCTATTTCTGAGCTAAATTTTTCTTCAAATTCTGCATATTTTTCTAAAGCAGTATTAGATATAGCTTCGTAAAAATATTTTGTTGATATATTATCTAAATACACAGGTGAAGAAGTAATAGTTAAAGTGCCATCTGCATTTTCTATCTCATTTCCATACATATCACTTGCTGTAAAGTCTTCATATTCTATACTTTTGCTATAATTTGTATCAGTTGTCCAAGCAATAATTTTAGGCTTACCATCTTTGTCGTATAAATGTGCTTCTATTCCATCTGCCAAGTTAATAGTTCCGATATATTCTGCTCCGTTTGTATTTTCGTAATATTTTTTCATTGCATAATAAGCTGGTTTTGGAGAGTAATCATAATTTAATATGCCATAATTATTACTAGCAATAGAACTATTATTTCCATAATTTCTTACATTATATATACAAGCGGATTTAACGTTATAACTTTTTAATATACTTGTTTGTGTAACTAATTTTATCGCTTGTTGTTCTTCTGTCATGCCATATGGCAGATGAGTTGATCCTCCATATTCTGTTATATAAGAATATAAAAATCCTCCATTTTTATTAATTAAATCCTCATGATTATTTAATTTACTATAAAATATATTGTTAGTCATATCATCTACTTTTACATCATAAGGATGATATGAAAATGCATCTGAATAATTATAAGCTTTATTTGATAACATATTTTCAAAAAAACTAATTGTATTTACTTTTGCATAATCAGAAGTATCAGTAGCCCCAGATATTATTTTTATTTCTGGATTAATTTGCTTTAAAGCTATATATGCTTCTTCTACTGCTCTAGAATACCACATTATATCTTGTTCAGTTGTGTATAAATCATTAGGTTCATTCCAAATTTCATATTCCAAAATTTGAGGATATCTTTTGGCAAATACTGTAATAAATTCTATATACCCTTCTAACTCTTCTTGAGATGAAATTTTATTATCATCTCCTGCATAATCTCCAGGTCCAAACATAATTGGAATAACAGAAATACCGTTTTCTGTACATTCATTTATCCAATTATCATATCTATTAAAGTTATATTGTCCATTTGTGCCTATAATCCACTTCCATAGGCAATCATCTCTTACTTTCTTTATTCCTAATTTCTTCACAAGTTCTAAACTTTGATTGCCATCTGTTCCAAAGGCAAAATGAGTAGATACACCATATTCTTCTTTTTCATCTAAAAATTGTCTTTCATAAGGTTTAACATAGTATATTGTTTTTTCATATGTATCTTCTAAATTTTCATTAATATAAATTTCTACTTTAATATCTTGTTTTCCTTCTTTATCAAATGTAACACTTTTTGTCAATTGTTGAGAGCTAATACTATCATCGTTTTCCTGCTTCTTATTATTGCAATAAATTACCAATTGATAGGTATTTCCTTCAATTAAATTACTTAGACTTATGTCAATATTGCAACTATTTTTATATGTAATATTATTATCTTGATTAATTACTACTTCTCTACTATTTAACTTAACAATTTCTTCAATATTCTTAGGTATATCTAAAATACTGTATAATCTAGTTTCACTATCTATTTTAAAAATACCATTTATTATATTAATAAATATCGTAGGTAAAATCCATACTAAAGTCAGAAACATTATTAAAATAATAATATATTTTTTCTTTCTTCTTTTTACCTTTTGTATACTCAATCAAATCACCACTAATTCTATTTTATTTTTTTAAATATAGTCGTATGAATTGTTTTATCATTTTTAATCTAAGTACCCTTTTTATTGTATATACAAAATCTCCATTATATTTTTCTCTAAATTTAATTCTCAACTCGTTTTTTGATGATGATCTTCTTAAATGGGCATTTCCATTAACAGCTTCTTCAATTTTTCTATTTTCTAAGAAAATCTTTGGCGAACATATCTCAAAAAACTTTTTACCTTTTTCTGTATTAATTAATGCTAAAGAAATCCCTTTTTCTTTTTCTTCTTTATTTATCTTTTCACTATCTTGTATTCCCCAAAAATCTCCTATAGTTATATCGGAAACTCTATTTGGAGTTGCATATTTACAGTTCATACAACTTTCTCTTTGTAAAATTGATAATTGGAATGCTGTCAAATACAAATCTTTCTCTCTTATAATATTACATATAATCTCATTTTTGTCAAATAATCTGAATACATATTTTTCAGAATCTCTAAAAATTAAATTATTAGCTTTTCTTTTATATTTTTTTTCTAAATATTCTATGTAATTAGTTAAATATTGTTGTGACGGTACTCCATGACAAACTAAATCTACTGTTATTAAATTAGACATACTTACATTCTTTATTGCTAAATAATTATTTAGTCCTTCTATTTGACATGGTGTTCCTATGAAAATTATTTTTTTATTTTCTTTTAGAAAATTATATGCCTTTTCATAGTTATCCCCAATAAAGCTTTGACAATATTTTGAGCCCTTATATTTTATTGTTTCTGCTTTTTTATCAGTATATGAATGTTTTAATATAAGCTCATCATTAAAAGAAGTTCCAAATACAACATAACCATTATCTATTGCTTCTTGATAAAATATAGATGCCATAGCACCAGAAGTACTAGTTTTTCTGTCTTGCTCATCTTTACTCCACGTGGCATATGCCAATATTGGTTCTTCCTTATGTATCTCATTATTATTTGGACACACTTTTTTACATAAATTACAATGAATACAAATATTCTCATCTACTACAGGTGATAACTCACCATATCTATTATATTCCATATGTATGCATTTCTTAGGACATATATTATAACATGCCATACATCCAGTGCATTCTTCTTCTTTACATATTACGTTCAAATTTTTCACTCACTTTCTTTATTTAACCAATCTATATAATCAAAATCTTTAGCATATTGATATAAACGTTTTCCAAAAATATTCGCAATATCTGTTATTGTACCAACACAATATTCATCATTCCATTTTTTTACAACTTTGCAACATTCAAATTCTTTATATTCCTTATAAGTAAAGCAAACTTTATTTTTATATTTTAATTTATTAAATCTTTCTAAATATGAATACGGTAAACACCATCTATCTGTCATCATAATAAATAAATTATCTTTATTTATTCTTTTTTTTCTTATATTCCATTTTTCAATAGCTTGTTCTATTGTATCATAATGCTTAAAGTAAATAATAATGTCTCCCAATTTACCAACTGGATATTTTAGCTTTGTTTTTACTGGTTCGATTTCTAATTCTAAATAATAATTCAAATTTTCTAAAAATTTTATAAAATGACTTGGAGTTATGTATAAATTAATTGTAGGACTTAAAAACTCATGATTTAAATCATGATAAATTACTCCTCCGATACAAGTATTTGCTAATATAGTATAATTTTTATTCTTTATTCTTTTCCTATCAATTTTATTTCTAACTACTTCTCTATACTTCTTTCCAATATTTTGTATGTTGCTCTTTAATACCATTTTCTTATCCATTTATTTTCCTTCTTAATTATAATATATTTTTTAAAATATTGATAGATTTTTCTCTCCATTGTAATATACTTTTTTCAGAATTATCAAAGTTAATCTCATTTAACAGTTTTTCCTTAAAATCTTCATAATTTTCCTTTTCTTCTTTAAATTCGCATTCTGCCAAATTTAATTTGTTTAAAATATCTCTAACTTTTTGTCCTGAAGGAATTGAAATAAATTGTTTTTTATTTAAAATAGAAAAAATAGTACCATGAAAAGTAGTTGTTACAACGTATTTAGATTGTTGTATTATTTTGCAAAACTGTAGAGGAGAGCAATTAATGTTTTTATTACAAAATTTATGTTTAAAACATACAGAAACTATCAATAAATTCTGTTCTTTTGCAAATTTTTTTATATATTCTATTTGTTTTTCCGAAAATTGATATGAATATATTAAAAGATAGTCTTTTTCTATATTCACTTCATAATCCTTATCAAATTCTTTCACGTCAATCAGAAGTGTGGGATCACATACCATTTCACAATCCTTGTTTATTAAGTCTTTTATATTTTTTCTGGTTTGTTCATCTCTTACATAAATTTCTTCTAATTCCTTCATACCTTTTACCAAGTCAGGAAATTTATTAAAATCCTCTGAAAGTGCTTTACCACAGCTAATAGAATATGCAATTTTTCTATCTATTGGCAAGCCTAATCCATAAAAACATTTTTTTCTGAATGTTCCTATTTTTGCATTCCAACATTCGTCACTTCCTATAATAATAATGTCAAAACTATCTTTTGATATATCATTTATCGGAAATTCACTAAATATTTTTCTATCTCTCAAAAACAAATTATATTTATTTCTATTAAAAAAATATGTTTTTAGAAAATAAAAAATCTTTTTTTTGCTTGGGAAAAATACTTTTTTTGCTTCTTTTTCTGCCCTGAATTTTATAAATTGTACATTGTGTCCTAAGTTTTCTATCACTTTTTTTAACGCATATGCTTGTAAATAAGATCCAAAATTATTAGAATCATATACTGTAACTATTCCAACTTTCATTTTTTACCTCTTCCTATAAATTAATATTTTTTCTTTTATTTTCGCTTTTTCATTTTTATTCAATAGACATATAAAACTTGTTATGTATCCAATTCCTCCTGCTATTACAGCACACAATATTAATTGAGTCCACGAATTAATATCGAAATTCATATTTATTACTGCAAATATAACCATTACTACAATTGACGTAATTGATGCTCTAAGTAGAGTACCATAAAAAGTTCTCTTTTTTACTTTTAAATTCTTAGCAGCATATATCGGAACAAATATTAATACTTTTAATAATAATATTATTGAGCTTACTCCAGCTATTGCATATACCCCTAAATTTGTAGTTTTTACTAATATATATGTAATGACTACACTAACCATACCCAATGCAAGAGTTACTATAACTGGTAACTTTAATTTATTAGTAACTGTATTAATGGAATATAATGTATAAATATAGCTACTTACTAAATTAGGTAACAATGTTAGCACTGACAAGATTTGAATTTGCATTATTTCGTCTGGAGTCTTACTAGGCAACCATAATGTAAAAAATGCTTGTCCGAATACTATAAATCCTGCCAAAGGTACAATCATAATTAAAGATAATACTTTTATAGAAAACTTTGTTTCATTCACTAATTCATGTATCTTATTTTTTGAGTACAATATTGTAAACTGCGGCAAAAAAACACGACTAATCGTTCCTAATAATGTTAATACTGCCGTAGGTATAGTTTTTGCTATAGATAAAGTTCCCATTGCTACTGAATCAATAAATAAATTTGCTATTAATAAATCTAGTCCATTTAATAAAATTGAACTTAAATTGCTTAATGAATTCCATATTCCAGATTTAATTAATTCTAGAACAGCTTTCCATTTAAAATTCTTAGCATTAAGTTTTAGTTCTGGAGCTAATTTCTTTGTTAAATGTATATTTGCAATCATTACATATACTGTATACACAATAGCTGCTATACTTATGAAATATATTTTTGGTTGGAAAATCCAAAATAGTATAACAATCGCTACTATTTTCAACAGGTTTCCAATTGTTTGGTGAATAGAAGATAAATCAACTCTATTTTTAATAAATGTTGCAACTGTAAATACCGTACTAAGTAATGTAATAATAAAGTTAATAAAAACTAATATAAATGTAATTTTAACATCTCTCTCTAGATAACCTGGAACATCTAATATTCTATTTAAATTAGCTATCATTAATATCAATAATATTAATATTACAATTGACATTATAATATTAGCAAGAAACACAGATGAATAATATTCATTTGCTTTTTTCTCTTCATTTCTATGTATTGCAATTGTAATAAATCTACTTGCCATTGAATTTAAAGCTACTGTAATTATAGTTGCATAACTTACAAAGTTATTAGCTAAACCTATAAACCCATAAGCCTCATTTCCTAATTTTTCTACTAAAATTGGAGTTAGAATTAAGCTTATCCCCATCTGTACAGCAAGTGCAACAATACTAGCAGCTAAATTAATTATTAATCTTTTATTTTTTGAACCCATTTGTTTTTCCATTTTATAATTATATCTTCCTAATCTTTAATATCTAGTGCATTTTTTAAATATTTCACACTTTTCCCTTTTTCTAGTTGTATTTTTTTATTAGATTCTTCAAAATTTATTTTGAAGGCATCTTTTAACTTTTCGTCTATATCTTCCTTATTTATATTTCTATTTTCCAATCCAATTGTTTCTAGCAATGTTAGTCTTCTGTAATCTTTGTCAGCATTAATAGAAAAAAATGGTCTATTTAAAATTACAGAAAAGATGGTTCCATGAAAAGAAGTAGTCAAAACCATTTTAGCATTATTTAGCAAATTTAAAAATTCAATTGGTCCTACATCATAAATTTGCTTAAAATTTGTAAATAGCTCATTTCTCCCAGAATATCTTGTAGTAATAACTGGCAAGTTCATTTTCTTCGAAATTTTTTCAACTAGTTTTATATTTTCTTTATCCTGTCCCAAAGAATAGTATAAAATATATTCTCCCTTAATAATTTTTTCTTTAGGTATTAATTGGTTCCACTCTTCTCTTTCTAATAAAATAGTTGGATCCATGTTTATTTCTGATTCTCTGCCAGTTAATTGATAAATATTATTGTAACTTCCTTTTTCTCTAACAGAAAGATTATCATAATCATTAATATAGTTTTTCACTTTTAGTTTTTCTTCTTCAGAAAATTCAATTGGTTTCGGTCCAAAACTAGCTGCATATGATATTTTTTTGCCTCTTTTAACAAATCCTAAATAATATGACCAGTCAAAATCAAATGCCCTTAAATTCCATAATTGATCACTTCCACTAATGTAATAGTCAAAATCAAAATTAGCATTTTCTAATTCTTCATAAGAATGATATTCTTTGGTCACATCTAATTTATTATTGATAAAATCTTCAAATTTTTGATTTTTTATTTTATACTTTTTATCATAATCTCTAATCATAAAATTTCGAATTATCTTTGAAAATAAATTTATTTTTCTATCAATAGAATACATACGTTTTTGATTTTCTGTTCTTAGATTAATTATTTTATAATCACATTCATAATTACAAATTTTCTTTACTGTTTCTTGTAATGCATATGCCTGAAAACTTGAACCATAATTATATGGTGAATGAAAAGTTATTACACCTATTTTTTTCATATTACTTTTTTAGTATATTTTAGTTAAATATACTTTGTCTCCTTTCACTTCTTTTTTATTACTTTTTTCAGTATTTTTTTTACTTGGTAATACCTAAAGAACAGTCTTCTACTAAAATATAGTAATTTATATTCTAGCTTTGACATTATTCCGATATTAGAACATATAACATTTTTATATTTTTTAAAAACTTCTTTAAAGAATAGATATTCTGTTATTAGCTTATTTTCTTTATATGCCTTTTTATTACTAAGTAAAGCGATATTTTTATGATAAATTAATATATACCTTATTCTATCTATATCTAAGTTTTCTTTTAATTCTGGATATTTTCTTATAATATATTGATATCTCTCTGTAACAAATCCATACAAATCATTAGTAAGTTGCATATCTATATTTCCTAAAATGCTACTGCTTCTTTGCAAATAGTAATATTCTGTTTTATTAGTATTCACTATTTTTTCAGCCTTTTCGAATATTTTATACATTACAGCTAAATCTTCCATTTTCTTTCCTTTTGGGAATTGTATACCTGCAAGTAACTCTCTTTTATATAATTTATTCCATGCATAGCTTCTAATTTTATTTTCAATTAAGAGTCTTAGCGCTTCTATTGTATTATATTCATTTATATCTTGTTTTCTTTCTTCCATAGTGTAATTGGAATCATTTTCTTTTATAGCCAAAAAGTCACAAATTGATATATCTGCGTTTGTTTTTACTATATTTTCATATAAAACTTGATACATGTCACTCTTAATATAATCGTCGCTATCTATAAAGCCAATATATTTCCCCGTAGCTATTTTCATTCCTGCATTTCTTGCATCTGATAATCCTCCATTTTCCTTATGAATCACTTTAATTCTATTATCCTTTTTTTTGTAATCATCGCAAATTTTAGGAGAGTTATCTGTTGATCCATCATCTACTAAAATTATTTCTAAATTTTTATATGTTTGATTTAATATAGAATCTATACATTTTTTTAAATATTTCTCTACTTGGTAAATTGGTACAATTATTGTAATTAATTCTTCCATTTTAGCTTTTTCTCTTTTCTCCTATTAATATTGGGCAAAATCTTTTTAATATTTCTATTGGTATTAGACAAGAAGACACAGATAAAACTAATACCACTAAAGATATTGCAATCTGTATTATAATATTTCCATGTAACAAATTTGTTGAAATTATTCCCAGCTTAGTCTGGAATAATACTATTACTAATTTATGAAATATTAATATTCCAATTGTATTATTGCCTATGTATTCTAAAATCCTATTCTTTTTCCATCCCTGGATAAAAAATATAAATCCTAGAGAAGTAACTACTGCTGATATTGCAAAAAGCCAATAATTACCGTATTCATGATTCATACAAGAAACTGCTGTATTTGGTGCACTAAGTATATAACCTACAATTAGTAAAACTATTCCAATTAATTTATTATATTTCTTATCCTTCCATTTATCATATAATAAGTTTATTATTTTACCTATAGCAAAGAAAAATGATAATACTATAGCTACATCTATTCCCCAAGGCAATCTTATATGTGGTATACTATAACTTACAAATCCTAAAACAAGAGCTATTATAGTTGTTAATGAATATATAAAAATCTTTTTGGAACCATTTTTATATTTTTCATTAAGCTTTTCTACAAAGTAAAAAATTTGTTGTGTCACAAATATGCATGGTAAAAACCATAATGATGAATTTTGTCTTAATAATCCATCATGTCCATTTCCATAAAATATTCCAAATATATTTTTAAATATATTTATTTCACTCTCTCTATCAAGCATAGCTCCTAATCCATTTCCAAATAGAATAAAAGGTATTAGAAACAAAAATCCAAAAACAAAATATGGGATCATAATCCTTTTAAATTTTTTCCATATAAAATCTTTGTATTTTGTATTTTCTTTCACAGAAAAAAGAAATCCTGATATCATAAAAAATATTGGAACATGAAAAGACATAATATATTTATTTAACGGACTTAATTTATCACAATGAATAATAATATGTCCATATACAATTAGTAGCATGGACATTCCTCTCAAAATATCTACCCATACAATTCTATCTTTTTTCATCTATTTGTTTCACCTCTTTTATATTTTCTTTTTTCTCTAAGCTAAATAAATATATAAATTGGATTATTAAAGTAAAGTCTATGTTATAGCTAATTCCATTTTCGAAAATACCATATATTGACAATACTAATATCATTAACAATATCCTGTGGTTATCTATCTTTTTAATAGCTAAGTATTTTAATAAAAATACACATGCAAAGATGGCAATTCCAAAATTCACTAAATATGTTAAATATGTATTATCCATGTGTAATCGATTTGTACCTAATCCAATTAATCTTAATGCTCCAGGCTCATTTAGATGTAAATTCCAAATTACTGGTCTATCACTTAAAAGTTCATTAATTGGGTTGTCCGCGGATTTTCCCGCTATGCCTATTATACATAATGTAATGACCGTACATATAACAAACATATACTTTATGCTACCCCTAATTATTTTAAATTTCATTATATCCACAAATGATGTAAACAACAAGTAAATTATTATACAAATGTATCCCGTTCTAGAATTTGAAATCATAAATAATATTGTAGATATAATAAAAATAAATAAATTATATTTTCTTATATTTTTTTCTTTAACTAAGAAGTAGCCACTTAGTACTATTGGTAAAAAATTTTTAAATACTCCATTAACATGTGAAAACCCTAAGCTATTTCTTACTATAACTCCATCTTCTGTAAATCTCCTAATAGAATTATTTTCTAAAATTCCCATAAAATATAAGAATATAGTTAATAAATAGCATGTTAAAGAAGAAATAAAATATATCCTAAAAAAGTCTCTTAAATTATCTTTATAAAACATTAAAGAAATTAATAACACAACAATAAAGTCTATACTTTTTGATATATAAGTCATAATCAGTACTAGCATAAAAATAGTCATTATAATCATTATTTGTTGTCTACTAAATTTTCTTTTTGCAACAATAACAATATTTAATATAATCGCTAACAAAATAAGAGCTTTAGTAAATGTTTCACTTATTATTTCATAAAATGATAAATATTTATAAAAAATAGATATAAATACTACAATAACTCCAATTATATTTTTATTTTTTTTCATAATTCACCTTACAATTTTTCTTTTTTTTATCATTTGTTTTATCATATACAAATAATATATTACAAAATAAAATTTTATTTTTAATAATAAATATAGTAATTTTTGATTTCTATTTAAATATTTTGTATTTAATTTGATAATTGCTTCTTGGCAAAAATCTTGTCCTATAAATTTTTTTAATTGTTTTATTTTTTCTTTTCTATGGCATTTACTATGAATATTAAATATATCTTTATCTAATGTAGAAGAAATCATTTCGAATACCATTATATTAAAATAATCTTTAAATTCTATATCTTTATTATTCTTATATATAAAATTATTAATTTCTTTAAAAATTTCTACAACATTCCTTGAAAAATTAGGTTTATATTTACTATTAGAGGAATTCTCTGTCATTCTATAATAATAATAATACTCGTCTATTAATACTACTTTTTTAGAATTTTGCAGAGTATTTAATACAAAAATTCCATCTTCAAAAATATCAATTTTTTCGTTAAATTTAATTTTCTTTATAATAGATGATTTAAATATTTTGCCCCAAACACCTCTCATTGCTCCAACACTACAATCATTTTTCTTTTCATCATATTCTCTATATAAAATGTCTAATTGTAGTTCACTCATATTATTTCTGATACTATACGAAGGTCTTATATGTTTTCTTTCTATTTTTTCATTATTGTTAGCATAATAAAAATTACATTGTACTATATCTGCCTTTTCATTTTCTATTACTTCTAACATTCTTTCTAAAAAAATACTATCTATCCAGTCATCTGCATCTAAAAAAACAATATAGTCTCCATCCGCTTTTTCTAGTCCTAAATTCCTAGCTGATGATACCCCTTTATTTTTTTGTCGAAATACTTTTATTTTATTATTTTTTGTAGCAATTTTCTCATATATTTCTTTCGAATTATCTGTAGAACCATCATCTATTAATATAATTTCCCAGTTAGTATAACTTTGTTCTATAACTGATTTTAAACAAATATTTATATAACTTCCAGCATTATATACCGGAATAATTATACTTATTTTCTTCATAGTATTCTATTTACTCCTTAATTTCACTTTGTCTAGTAATTTCAACTTATATAATATTGGTTTCAGCTTCATTTTTACATATTCTGTTGGGGTAATCTTTAAATATTTGCTTTTTACTTTTCTAAATCCTAATTCTCTTAAGTCTTTTAAAAATGTATCTCTTTCTTTTGGTCTATAAGCTATATCTAAAATCATCGAGCCATTTCCATTACCATTATAAAATTCTGCATCTTTTTTATCTATCTCCTTTAATTCAATTGCATCTTTAATCTGATTTAAAAGATTTTTAGCTTTATCCGAACAACAAATAACTAGTGTAGTTCCATTTTGAAACTCACTTCCTAAATATCTACCTAAATTCCATAAATCTCCTATTTTAAAGTCCCCTATTGTTGTAAAAGACTTAAAATGGCAATGATAGCAAGACTCTTTTGAACAATATCCATTAAGAAAAGCTTTTATTAACTCATCAGATTCGTGTCCACGATTATATTCTTTTCCATTTTTAAACTGAATAGACATTGTAGAACTATTATAGCCATATGTTTTTTTTCTAAAAGATAAACTTTGGATTTCTGATCTATATTTTTCTATTTTATTCTTTTTATAATACTCATAATACATTGGAGATGGCGTTCCGCGGCATATTACTTCTACACATATAAGATTAGAGTATTCTTTTGGTAAATAACTTTTTAATCCATATATTTGGCATGGAGTTCCTGAAAATAATACATTTCTTCCTCTTTCTACATTTTCTTTTATTTCTCTAAAAATGCTTTTTAAATCACTCTGTACATATTTTGAACTTCTAAACCTTGCTAGATTTTTTTTGTCTTCTACACCACAATGAATAACATTAAGTTCATCATCAAAAGCAGCTCCATAAACAATGCCACCACAATCTATTACTTTTTCTGCTAAAGCTGTAAAAAAACCTCCTGATGTACTTTCATTTTTTATATCAGCATTTTTATTATATGCAGCATAAAATTGTATTTTATTATCTTTATTTTCATACTTCTTTAACATAGGGCATACATTTACACACAAACCACACTCTATGCACTTTTCTTTATTAACTACTGGATATTTAAATCCATCCTCATCTTTAACCATTTCTATAGCATCTTTAGGACAAATGCTTGCACATGCTGTACAGCATGTACAGTCTGCTTTATTTTTTATTTCTATCATCACTTATACCTCAATATCTTTTAATGATTTTCTTATTGCATTACTAATATATTCTTTTGTATTAGCTCTTAATTTTTCAAGTTCTCTTTCAACTTCTAGATAGTTTATCTCTTTTTTTATAACAGTATTTATGTCTTTTTTTTCATCATATAATCTATCTTTTAATTTTAATAGACCAAATAAAGATGCTATCCTAGAATTTGTCGAAATTTTACTATCATTTTTAAATCTGTTAAATGTAATAAAATTCTTTTTATACATAATAGAAAATGCTGTACAGTGAAATGAGTCAGTAAATACAATTTCTGCATTTTTTATCAAATTTATAAATTCACTGGGTCCTACATTATATAGACTTTCATCGCCAAAGTTTTTATCACTTTTAGCAATTTCGTCAATATGAGGTAACGTTACTATATCATAACCTGTAATTTTTTTCACTTTATTTACAACATCTCTATGTTCCTGATTGTCTCCTAAGAAATAGCAAAAAATATATTTATTCTTTGTATATACATTATTTTCTGGTTGTAAAGACTCCCACTCTTCTAAGCTCAACATAAAAGTTGGATCTAAAACTACAGGAACGTCTCTTCCTATTAACTGCTTAATTATATTTTTTCCAGTTTTCTCTCTAACAGAAATATACTCAATTCTTTTTAAATAAGATTTTGTTTTTTCTATTTGATTTTTTGGTATCTCGGAAACTCCAAAGCTTGTTGCATATGTTATTTTTGGTTTATTATCTTCAATAAATTCCATAGTGAAATAGTGATTTTCTAAATTCATAGGATGCCATAATTGGTCACTTCCTAATACAAAAGCATCATAGTCTTCTGAACTTTTCTGTAAATTTTCATATCCCAAATAAGGTTTAGATACTTTAAAATATTTTGATTTAAATTCTTCAAATTTCTTATCTCTAGTTTTGAAGTTTTCTTTATACTTTTTATGTATTTCTGAATATATTTTTTTCTTTAATATTTTTAACTTAGTTTTCCTAATGTTAGAATCAAATAATAATCTTCTTGCATAAGAAACTAACTGTTTCGGATTTTTTGATTTTACATATACTAAATTTTCATTTTCTATATTCATGTTATCTAACATTTTTTGTACTGCATATGCTTGTAGCATACTACCGTAATTTTTAACATAATAGCAAGAAACTATTCCAATCTTATTCATTATATCACCTTTTATATTCTAATTTTTACTTAGTCTCTAAATAAATTTTTTCTATTTTACTGGCATTTTCTTTTATTTCATATCCACTTTTCTTTATATAGTTCGACATATCTTTTTTTAAAGGAGTAGAATAGAAATCAAGTATTTTTTGTACCCATGCTTTTGCGTCTTTGTCTAATGGTATTGATATAATATTAGGAGTTATTTTGACAACATTAGGCACTTTGTCAGATATGACACATTTAATTCCACATGCTTGAGCTTCTATTGTAACTATACCTAGTCCCTCATATTTTGAAGGTAAACAAAAAATATCAAAAGTCTGTAAAATATTATTTATATCATTTCTTTCATTTAATATTATAACGCTTTTTTCTATACTAGCATTTTTTATTTTTAATCTAATTTTATTTTCTAAGATTCCACTTCCTACTAATAAAAGTTTAGATTCTGGCTTTATTTTTCTTAATTCGATAAATATGTCTATCAAAAATTCTGGATTTTTCTGCTCTACAAGTCTTGCTACATTTCCTATAACAAAATTATTTTCTAAATTAAATTCTTTTCTGTATTTTTCTCTTATGTTAGCATTATATTTGAATTTTTCGATATCTATCCCATTGTTTATAATTGTTACATTTTTGCCATTTGGAATATTGTAACAAAATTCAGCTGCTTCTTTAGAACAAGCAATGTAGTTGTCTGCATATTTCGAAAAAATCGTTTTGCATACTTTATGTAAAATGACTTTTATCTTTAGCTTATCATTATCTATGCCATTATTATGAGCATGAACTATTATATTTCTTATTCCAACTCTACGAGCTATATATGCATATATCATGCCAACACCATTATATATATTTATATGTATAACATCTATTTCCTTATTTTTTATCATCTTCTTAAATCTAATTATTGCATTAAACATTCTAATAAAGGGATTGCCACATTTTTTTCTTAGTATCTCCCTGATTTCAACATTTTCTAGTATTTCGTCATAAATATTAGTTTCTTTTTGAGATACTAATATTTTTATATTAAATTTAGATTTATCTAAATTCTTTATTAAATTAGATATTAAAGACTCAATTCCTCCTGAGCACCATCTTTCAGTATAAATAAGTACATTTTTCTTCATATTTTCTCCGCAAATTTTTGATTTTATAACAATTATTTTTTATTGTTTAATAGTAATTATTAATAATAAACTTAAATATCATTATATTTTATCAAATAATTCCTCGTGTTTCTTTATTAATACACTAATGTCATACTTCTTGCTACATTCCTTATTTTCCGCAACGATATTATTTAACATTTCCTTATTTTCTATTAATAACTTTATTTTTTTTGATAGTTCTTCATAATCTCCAATTTCAAATAATAGTCCATTTTTATTGTTTGTAATAATGTCGGCTATTCCTCCAACATTACTAGCAATAATTGGCTTATTACACGCCATATATTCTATAAGAACTAAACCAAATCCTTCCCATCTTGAAGGGAGAACTGCTATATCAAATGCAGGTATATATCTCTCTGTATCCTCTACCCATCCTGTAACTGTTACTAAGTGTTCCAAATGTTTTTTTGTAGTATATTCTTTCACTTCACTTTCTAAGTCACCAGAACCTACATAAATCAATTTTACGTTTTTATTTTCTTTATACACTTCATTAAAAGCTTTTATTATTGTCATAGGGTCTTTTTGTTCTGATAATCTTCCTACTACACCTATTACTATATCATCATCTTTTATATTATATTTTTTTCTAGTTTTTTCTCTATATTGGTCGCATCCCTCAAATTTACTAAAGTCAATTGCATTTTCAATTATGCACATTTTCTTTTTAGATGCAATCTTATGTTGTAAAGCAGATTCATATTCCGCCTTTGATATATTAATAATTTTAGTAGTTCTTAAAGCTAAAATTCTTTCAATTAATGCATAAAATTTTTTCTTTTTTTTACTAATTTTTGCATTAAAATACCAACCATGTGCATTATATAACAATTTTACTTTAAAATTAAATAAATTTGCTATTCTGCCAACAGCTCCCGCCATACTACTATGCATATATATTATACTAGGTTTTTCTTTTTTTAATATTCTTTTTAATTTAGATACTGACTTTAGTACATTTCCAATTTTTATTTCTCTAGACATTGGCAAAAAATATATAGACTCAACTAAATCTTCAAATCTTTTTGTTCCTCCAATATAATCTTCAGATAATACTAAAATGTTATTATATTTAGTTTTATCTATATTTTTTAAGAACATATATAAATACTCAATTGCTCCTCCATGAGTTGGTTGAGCAATATATAAAATTGTCTTTTTTTTACACATTATCAAATTGCCCCTTCTTTTTTTATAACAGATAAAATAGTCTTAAAGAATATTTTTAAGTCTAATTTAAGAGATATATTTTCTACATAATATAACTCCATTTCCATTCTTTGCTCATAAGTAGTTGTACTTCTACCATTTGCCGCCCAATATCCAGTAAGACCAGGTGTAACACTTAAAAACTTTTCCTTATTTACTCCGTATTTTTGTAATTCATCTGTTACTATAGGTCTTGGACCTATTATAGATAAATCCCCTTTTATAATATTTAGTAATTGTGGTAATTCATCAAGGCTTGTCTTCCTCAAGAATTTCCCAATTTTAGTTACCCTAGGGTCATTTTCTAATTTAAAATTAGCTCTATATTCTTCCATTTGTTCTGGTGTAAATTTTTTTATTAAATCTTCTGCATTTTCTACCATTGTTCTAAATTTATATATGTACATTTCTCTACCGTCTTTGCCTACACGTCTATGTTTAAAAAATACTTTCCCTTTGCTTCCAGTTTTTATTAATATTGCAATTATTAAAAAAACTGGAGATAGAGCAATAATTCCTACAATAGAAAAAAATACATCTAATATTCTCTTTATATATTTACTATAAATGTGTCTGGAGTTTAGAATTTGTTTAGTCTCTTTTTTTGCTAAATCCAATGCATTTGAATAATATGCAACATCTTCCCTATTTGCACTCATTTTGTAACCCCCAATATATTTTTTATTTTAAAATGAATTTATTGTTTTTTTAATTTGTATAACCCGTTTCATTTATTATGTCTTCGCTAATTTCTTTAACTGTTTCTGAAACTGTATAATCTGTTTCCCCGAATATTTCTTTATGTAATTGCTTTACATTTTCTTCTAATGTAACTGGCACTCCATACCATCTGTCTGTTGTAATTCCTCTTGTTTTATATGGCCATCCTATGCTTTCCTTCATTTTATATGTTAGCATAGTTGGTGCTAAGGATATTACCTCATTTGGCTCTAAATTAGTATATACTTCTGGCAATATTTCATCAGCAAAATCGTTTATTTCACTTATGCTTTTATCTTTTAATTTTTTAAACATTGCCTCTATAACAGTTCTCATTCTCTCAGTCCTTCTGTAATCTCCACCTTCTGTATATCTTACTCTAGAATATCCAACTGCTTGAACTCCATTTAAAGTTTGCATTCCTGCGCTATTAATATATTCAGCCTCAAGCCCAGTATGTTTTGCTGTGTCTTTTATTGCAGAATTAACATATGGTATCTCGTCTTCTTCTATTCTTATATCTACTCCACCTAAAGCATCAACTGCATCAGCAACTGCATCAAAATTAACTGTAACAAATTCTTTTATGTTTAAGTCTAGGTTTTTATTTAAAGTTTTAAGGGCAAGTTCTGGTCCTCCATAAGAATATGCATGTGTTATTTTATCTAGTCCGTAGCCTTCTATGTCTACATATGTGTCTCTATATACTGAAACCAAGTTAATTTCTTTTGTATCATTATTTATACTTGCTATAATAATACAATCGCTCCTATTTCCTTCTCCTAAATCGTTGTCCCTGCTATCTACTCCAAATAAAGCTATATTTCTATAACCTGTTAGTTGCTCTTCAACAGCTGTATCTACACTTAAATTATTTTCGTCTATATTTACTTGTTGCATTTTACTTAATTTACCATTTAAGTAAAAGTAACCTGTTAAAATAGCTGTAATTATAATAATTACAATTGCTAAAAATATTATTCCTATTATTTTTAAAGCTTTTTTCATATTTGCCCCCATTTTTGCCGTTAATATACATAGTTTATTATACTATTTGTAAATTATTTTTACAACCTTTTTTTGGATATTTCTACATTTTTTTCTATCTAATTGTCACTGGGGACGGAGAAAATTGACAACCTAAAGAAAAAAGAAGATGTGTCAATTTTCTCCGTCCCCATGACATTTTTAAGTTGTCAAAAATCTCCGTCCCCATGACAACTTTTTCTTCCTACCACAACAAACCTGCCATCTTCTGTATAATATGAGCATGTAGTTAAAGTAATTAGCTCATCTCCATATTCGGCTGTCTCTTCAATGTCATATATAGATGCTTGTTTTATATTTTTTATAAAATTGTTGTATTCTTTTTCACTTTCAGAATTCATAAAGTTATAATACTTAAATACATCATCGTCTTTGTTATAAACTTTTGACCTAAATACTGCTATTATGTCGTATTCTGCATCTTCTTTATCTGTTGTAAATCTTATAATAGGATGCTGTTTGTAATAGTCTTCTTCAACATATTTTGTTAAGTCTGTAAACATTTCATCGTTAATCATGTAGTGACCATATATCATTAAATTGTTTCCTTTTATATTCCAGTTATAATTGCTGTCTAAAAAAATTGCTCCTCTTTCTGCATTATCTCCTTTGTAATTATGTGTTAAATAAAATTCATTATCCTTACCTTGAACTACAGGATAGCTTATATGAGTGTCTTTTATTTCGATCCAACCAACTATATTTTTGTATTCTTCTTTAAGTTTTTTTACCTGTGCTATTCTCTTTTTTGATTCCGCTTCTTTTTCTTTCTTTATCTCCTCCTCGCTTTTTTCTTCTTTGTCTTGTTTTTCATTGTTTTCTGTGTTCTCGCTTTCTTTATTATTATCTTTTGCGGTGTTATCTTCTTGCTTGCTATTTCCTTCATTATCTTTGTTGCTGTCTTTTTCTCCATTATTCAAATTGCCTTCTCCATTTGCTTCTGCCAGTTCATTTTCTACATCTATTGTATTCAGCAAATTTCTTTCATTTTCTGCTGCTTTTTTACTTGCGAAACTTTTTGCTATATATACACTTGATAAAATGATTAATAAAATTAACATTAAATATATAATTCTATTTAAAATTTTATTTTTATCTATGGTTATCATTTTTTCATTATATAAAATAAGGCAACTGTTATGTCTTATTTTTTCCTCCTTTTAATATTATTTTTATAATTACAAAACTAAATTGTATTTTTATGTATTAATTTTAGTGGCATGTGACTAACTATTATATAATATTATAAAACTACCAATTTTTAAGAAACCTAAACAAGTACTATATAATTTATATATAAAGACTGCTAGCTTTTTTGCCGCAGTCTTTTTCTTTCTAACATTCTAATATTTTTTAATAAATATCTATTGCTTTTTATTATAACTTTTAATAAACTTTATTTTTTATAACTATTTACTTTCTTTTTTCTTCATATAAACAATTCCTGCTGTAGAAGCTATAATTGTTAGTATTGCAAGCCCTAAATAACTCTCAACTCCAGTTTTTGGTACATCATCTTTTTCTTCTTCGTTAACTTCTGGAGTCTCTGGCTCTGTTGGTTCTTCTGTTTTTATTTCAGCTGTTCTTGCATATATAGTTGTGTCATTATCTAATTTAGTATTAAAGTCAAATGCATTTGTATAGCTTTCATCTGTAAAGAATCCGTCTATTTCATATCCCTCTGGAACTTCTATATGAGATTTTAGCATTTCTTCTGTAACGGTTGCACCTTTGTCTACAGTTATTTTATTAGATGTCTCACCTGAAATTAATGTTACAACTACTTTTGGTTCATCTGTGTTAGCTGTTGCGCTCTCTGGTATAGCATTTTCTGAAATTACATTATTGTTTTCATCTGTTAATACAACTTTGTCTCCAGCTACAACAACTTTATTAGTTGTATTTTCTGTGTTTGTTACTGTAAATTCTGTAAGGTTACCATTTGTAGCAGGACGAACTACATTTTCGTTTACATCAGATGTTAATGTTCCGTTCATTGTTAGTGTTGGATTATTTGTAGCAGATGCTCCTTTGTCTATTTCTATACCATTGTTTGTATCTGTACCATTAAATCCTAAATGTAAGTCTATTACTTCCACATTACCACCATTTACAAGAACTCCACCATACCTAAAACCTACTATTGAAACATTATTTAATACAACTGTTGCACCATCATATGCTTGTACACCATATTTTGGTCCATTGTTTAAGTTTATGTCCTTTAAAGTAAGTTTTCCTGCAGCAAGTTGTGCTGTAAACATTGTTTGGTTTCCAGATGTTGATGTCCAATCTGTTGAACCTGCAACTGTATATCCATTACCATCTATTGTAAGTTCTTTTTGGATTACAATTGGCTTTGTTACAGTTATGTTATTTTGAATTTCTACTGTTCCACCATCGTCAACATTGTTTATAGCTGTAATTAAGCTTTCTTCATCTGTTGCTGTCTCTGTACTAGCAGCATTACTAACAATTGGCATGCAAAGTACGGCAAGCATAATTAATGTTAAAAATAACACTATTTTGACTGTGTTTTTCATTTTAAACCTCCTAAATTGTATTTTATAGTAATTTTGTTAATAACATTTTTACTATATTTACAATTTATTTTGTCAAAATTTTTATTTTTTATTTATTTTTTTGAAGTTTAAAATTTTCCAAATTTTTTTAGTTGTTTCAATTATATTATAAAAGAGCTTACCAAATGTGATAAGCTCTAATCTATATAAATTTATGTGAAAGCTACTTACTTAATTTATATAATGCATATTGATTTAATGATACACCTTCTTGCTCTGCTTCTATTGTTAATCTATAATGCAATGATTTTGGTATTCTAACTACAAACTTACCACTAAAATCATCGTATCCTACTGGTAAAGGTACCTCAAATCCACCTTCTAATTTAGTTTCAATCCATCCTTCCATCGCTTCTCTCAAATTTTCATATGCTTCTTCAAATGTTTCTCCAGTGCTTTGACACCCATCTAATTCCAAAACACGAGCATAAAAATAAGATCCACTTTCATCAGTAATAGGTTGCACAATATAATTATATGGTAAATTCATATAATATTCAACATTTTTCATAAAAGCTCCCTCCCTTTTTCTAGTGTACTCAAAGAATAGGATTTTATTCTCCTATTCTTTTAAGTACATCTTTCACATAAACAGCTTTCAAAGGATTGTCTTCCTTAATAGTTATAACATCTCCCTTATTATTTATAAAGTTTCTATGAGATGTTCCGTTTCTTTGGTTTCATAATATATCCATTGTACTCTAAAACTTTTGCCAATTCTTGAAACCTTATTCCATTTGGCTGTCTTTTCATCTTTTGTATCAACTTATCGATGTCTGGCATAAATATCTCTCCTTTCACCAGAAACATTTAGCCTTTACTTTAAGACTATATCTATAGTACTATATTTAATATCATTTGTCAATATATTTTTGATAATTTTGTTAAAAAATATTAAAAAAAGCGGAATAAATTCCGCCTTTTTTAATAAAATAATCTCTGTGTACTCATTATTCCTGCTGCTCCAAATCCTATAGCGCCAAATACTACTATTAATATAATAACTAATAAATATACAACAAAGAATGACCTAGCATAATTTTTTCTGTTAATGTTTGAGTTGTCAAATGCATATATAATTAAGAATATCCATCCTATAAGTGGTATTGCAAAAAGTATGTTATAACCAAAGTATGCCCATGGTGAAAGTGGTCTATAGTATGGTGGAATACTTGGGTCATTTTTGTAAGTGTAATTAGCATTTGGATTATAGTTTACATTTTGGTTGTAATTTCCATTTGGATTATTATTAGGATTTTGGTTCATATTTTTCTCCCCCTTTTATTACAATTATATTTATAATTATTGTTACTTATAACAATAGTTATCTAGGATTTTTAATTGCTGCTTGTGCTGCTGCTAAACGTGCTATTGGTACTCTAAATGGTGAGCATGATACATAAGTTAGTCCAACATTATGGCAGAATTCTACTGTTGGTGGGTTTCCTCCATGCTCTCCGCATATACCAAGTTTTATGTCTGGTCTTGTTTTCTTACCTAAATCTACTGCCATTTTGACTAATTTGCCAACACCTTTTTGATCTATTTTCGCAAATGGGTCAAATTCATAAATTTTCTTTTCGTAATATGCATCTAAGAATTTTCCTGCATCATCACGGCTAAATCCAAATGTCATTTGTGTTAAGTCATTTGTACCAAATGAGAAGAATTCAGCTTCTGTAGCTATTTCGTCTGCTGTTAATGCTGCTCTAGGTATTTCTATCATTGTGCCTACGTGATATTCTAAGTCTATTCCAGCATTTTCTATTTCTTTGTCTGCTGTTGCTGTAATTATGTCTTTTACATATTTAAGCTCTTTTATTTCTCCTACAAGTGGTATCATAATTTCTGGAACTACATTCATACCTTCTTTATTAACATTTATTGCTGCTTGTATAATGGCTTTTGTTTGCATTACGCCTATTTCTGGATATGTTACATCTAGTCTGCATCCTCGATGTCCCATCATAGGGTTGAACTCGTGTAACCCAACAACTACATTTTTAAGTTCGTCAAATGTCATTCCCATATCATTTGCAAGTTGGCTAATTTCTTCATCTGTATGTGGTAAGAACTCATGAAGTGGTGGGTCTAGTAATCTTATTGTTACAGGATAGCCTTTCATAGATTTATATAATCCTTCAAAGTCTTCTCTTTGCATAGGTAATAGTTTGTCTAATGCTTTTTCTCTTTGCTCTACTGTTTTAGAAACAATCATTTCTCTTATAGCGGCAATTCTCTCTGGTGCAAAGAACATATGCTCTGTTCTACATAGTCCAATTCCTTCTGCTCCAAATTTATATGCTGTTACTGCATCTCTTGGGATATCTGCATTTGCTCTTACTCCCATTTGTCTATATTGGTCTGCCCAATTCATTAACTTTTCAAAGTTTCCAGAAATAGAAGGCTCTTCTGTCTCTATTTTTTCTCCATATACATTTCCTGTTGAACCATCTAATGAAATATAATCTCCTTCATGGTATACATTTCCTTCCGTATCTGTAAAAGTTTTCTCTTCTTCGTTTATAGATACACCATCACAACCTGATACACAACATGTTCCCATTCCTCTTGCTACAACTGCAGCATGTGATGTCATACCACCTCTTAGTGTTAATACACCATGGCATACGTTCATTCCATCTATATCTTCTGGTGATGTTTCAAGTCTTACTAATATTAAATCTTTTTCTCCTGCATCATGTTGTTTAACAGCCTCTTCTGCTGTAAATACAACTTTACCTGTTGCAGCTCCTGGTGAAGCAGCCAAACCTTTTGCAATAACTTTTGCAGCTTTTAGTTTTTCCTCATTAAATACTGGATGTAATAATTGCTCTAACTGATTTGGTTCTACTCTTAAAACAGCCTCTTTTTCTGTAATCATGCCTTCATTTACTAAGTCAACTGCAATTCTTAAAGCTGCTGTTGCTGTTCTTTTACCATTTCTTGTTTGTAAGAAATATAATTTTCCTCTCTCTATTGTAAATTCCATGTCCTGCATATCTTTATAATGCTCTTCTAACTTATGAGAATACATTACAAAGTCATCATAAGCTTGTTTATTTACTTCTGCTAATGTATCTATTGGTTGTGGTGTTCTAATACCTGCAACAACGTCTTCACCTTGCGCATTCATTAAGTATTCACCAAATAGTTTATTTTCACCTGTTGCTGGATTACGTGTAAATGCAACACCTGTTCCGCAGTCATCTCCCATATTTCCAAATACCATTTCTTGTACGTTTACTGCTGTTCCCCAGTCGCCAGGTATGTCGTTTAATCTTCTATAAGTAATAGCTCTAGGGTTATTCCATGAACGAAATACTGCCTTTACAGCCTCTATTAATTGTGCTTGTGGTTCTTGTGGAAAGTCTTCATTTATATGTGATTTATAAATTTCTTTAAATTTATTTATTAATTGTTTTAAATCGTTTGCATCTAGCTCTGTGTCTTGTTTTACGCCCTTTCCTAATTTTGCTTTATCTATTTCTTCCTCAAATAGACTCTTTGGAACTTCTTTTACAACATCACTATACATTTGAATAAATCTTCTATAGCTATCATATGCAAATCTTTCATTTTTTTGTGCCATAGACTCTACAACTTGGTCATTTATTCCTAAGTTTAATATAGTATCCATCATTCCAGGCATAGATGCTCTTGCACCAGAACGAACTGAAACTAAAAGCGGATTTTCTTCATCTCCAAATTTTTTACCAGAAATATTTTCTAATTCTTTTAATGCTGTAAAAATTTGATTTAACACATCTTCTGATATTGTTTCCTTATCCTCATAATATTTTATACATGCTTCTGTTGTAACTGTAAAACCTTGTGGTATTGGAAGTCCAAGGTTTGTCATTTCTGCTAAGTTTGCACCTTTACCTCCAAGTAATTCTCTCATTGAAGCATTTCCTTCTTTAAATAAATATACGTATTTTTTGTCCATTGTTTTCCTCCTTAAAATTTTTATTTTATTTGTTTTTAATAATTCTATAAAACTATTTCTATATTTTTATAGAATTAATTTTTTCAATACTCTTAATATATCACTGTATTTCCATTTATAATGTTGTATAATAATTATTATCCTAAAAAGAAAGGTCAAAAAGCAAGATGTAAAGAAACTTTGGTATATTATACTGTTATAATATTATACTTAATTTTACTTTGTTTATACATATTTAGGTTTATTTCATGTGTTTTGGGTTATGTCGTTTACCAAATTTATTTTTTTGTTTTTTTCTTTTTTTATTATAATCTATGTCGTCGTCTTTTATTTCATCATACATAAACTTATATTTTTCAGCCAAAATAGACTTTTCTTTTTCATCTTTAGAAATTTCTTCTTTTTTATTTAAGTCTAAATCATATTGTTTATTTACATTTGCTTCTCTCTTTTTTCCAAATTTATATTTGTTGTCCTCATCTTCTTGTAAAGTTTCATAAGTATTTGTTGTTATTTTATAATCATCTTCAGGCTCTATAATTTTAGGTTCAACAAAATCTTCTTCGTAGTCATCAAATTTTAAATTCTTATAAGTTACTATTTCGTCTGTATCATCTGTTTGTTTATTTTTTTCTTTATCTTCAATTTCATTGTTGCTTTTAGGCTCATTTAAAACCATTTCGTTAAATTTATCTTTTTCATTTTCTACTAATACTTCATCTTGCTTTTTGCTGCTATTTATATCTTGTTTTGTATCATCTTTTTCTTCATATATTGATTTTCTATGTTTTTTCGTATTATTTATAATGTTTTCAATATCTTCTGCTCTTATTCTGTTATGATTGTCTAATGCCAATTTGATTTCTGCTATGTTTAATGGCTGTGTATTTTCCATGTTACCATTTGAAGAGTTTATCATAGTTTCTCTTGTCTGATTCTCAATATCTTCGGTATATAAGTCTTGGAAAGAAAATTCTGCATCTTCTGATATATTTTTATCTAATGTTTTATATTTTCCATCTTTTATATATTGATTATTTGAAACATAATCGCTTTCTGAATTCTTAACTCTCGTTTCTTCTTCGTCTTCATTATAAATATCTTCTTTATATAATCCAATTCTTGCTAACAATGGATATACTTTACTTCCAAAAGGTATCATTAAAATATCTTCTTTTTTTAGAGATTTAGTTAATAATATCATTGCTGTATAAATTAATACTCCACATAAAATTGAAATAATAGTTGCTATATTGCCATTCATAACCTTTGAAAGTCCTGAACTTATTAAATATACAAGTACTCCCATTGTTACTGCAGATGCTATAGGTTTTATAATATTGTCTTTTAAGTTTAAATTTAATCTTATACTTTTTCTTAAGCTTGTAAAACATATAGTAAATGCTACTATTTGGCATACAATAGAGCTTATTCCTGCTCCTATTATTCCTATGTTAGGATTACTAATTAAAATAATGTTTAAAATAAACTTAATTAATGCTCCAACTGCCAACGCAATTGCCGGTGTTTTTGTTTTATTTAAACCATATAGTCCACCATTAATTGTCTGACTCAATGCTATAAATATCATTGAAATAGAGTAAAGCATTAGAATTGGCGCTCCATCAGATGCAGTTGGATATATTAAATTCAAAATTGGCTGTGCTAATGCAATAAATCCTGCTGCACAAGGTAATACTATTATAAGTGATGAAAATAGCGAAAAACTTAATCTTTTTGATGCTGTTTTATAATCTTTTTTTGCAATCGCTGCTGCAATAGCTGGCGTAAGTGCTGTAGAAAATGCTACATTTATTGCTACTGGAAGTCCTACTAAAGTATCCATTTTAGCAAGAATACCAGTCATATTCATAGCATACTCTTCTAAAGCTTCTTTTCCGCCTGTAATTATTCCTGCAAAGGCTGTTTGAATGCATCTGCTTACTGTTGAAGAATCTATTATAGGATTTACAACAGATATAACCGAACTAATAGTAATCGGTATAGACATTGCTAAAATTGCTTTTAACAATTGTCCATTTGTTTTATTTTTCTCTGGTGAAATTTGTTTTTTACTTACTCTTATTTTTCTTCTCCTATAATACAAAATTAAATACATAAATGTAATAATTATTGCTAAAGTCGAAGATAAATTTCCTCCAGCTGCCATTATATAAGGCTCTTTACCAATTAATGCATATACAAATGTTATTGATAAAACACAATTAAAAAATTGTTCTAAAATTTGCGATGCACTTGTTGGTTTCATATCATTTTGCCCTGCAAAATATCCTCTAAATACAGCAGATGCTGCTACAAATACTATTGCAGGAGCTAAAACTTGCATTACATATTTTACATCTGGAACATTAAATACAAGAGTTGCTATTGGTTCTGCTGCGAAAAATAGTAATAAAGAAAATGCTAATCCTAAGCTCACAAAAAATGTCATACTTATTTTAAAAATTCTTTGTGCCCCTTTATTATCCCCTATTGCTATTCTTTCTGAAACCATCTTTGAGACAACACTTGGAATTCCTATAGACGAAAGTGCTAAAAGTAACGAATATATTTGATAACCTGTAGAATAATATCCAAGTCCAGTATTTCCAAAACCTTCTGCATTTGTAATTACAAGCCTATATATTAAACCTAGTAACTTTACAGATACCTGCGCAAACATTAAAATTAAAACATTTTTCATAAATGATGCGCCTTTTTGTTTTACTGCTTCTTTCAAGTTTTTCTTCCTTTCATAAAGTTCATTTAATTTATATTATTTGCTTTTTATATAAAATTTATTGTTTAATATTTAAAGTTGTTTAATATTATTAACATATTATTCTATATATTAAATAATATATTGGTTAATTTATTCCTTCTCAAAATTAAATTTAGGCATCATACCGATTTTATCAGGTGTATGTTCTGGTAATTGATATATGTCATGCCCTGGGAATTCATTTCCCTCTACAAATAATGGACCATCAGGTGTAAAACCTACATCCCAACCTGCATATCCCATCTCTGGAACAACTTTTGCTGCTTTATCTACCATTTCTAATACCTTGTCCCAATAAGGAAATTGAAAACCTTTTATCTTTGAGCCAGTCTCTGGGTGTGTTACATAAGTATTTTTCTTCTTATCAATTGCAACTTGGGTAACAACGCCTGTTTTTTCGTCAACAGGTGCAACCATACCATTACTATTAAAATTATCTACAAATCTTTTTCCTGTACCTATTCTAAAATATGCACAAATTACATGAGTTACAAGTTTTAAATTTTTTCTTTCTTCCTTAGGTACTGTTAAAATTGACTTTCCATCCTCTGTTGTTACTATTGTAACCACTCTTACAGTATTAATAGCATGTGGATTAATTTTCGCTACATCTGGATGTTGTTTTATAACTTCCTCAAGCTCAAAATTTGCTCCTTCTTCTGTTAAGTGCTCATATATTTCATCTAAAGTAGCATAATTTTTTATATTAATTTTTTCTATGCCTTTTCCACAACCACCATCAATAGGTTTTGCCATAAATTCTTTATGTCTATTCATAAAATCTATAATTTTATCTTTTGGAGTGCCATTAACCTTTATCCAATCTCTTTTCAAATAATCATTAAAAATTGTATTAAACTCATCTTTATTTTGGAATATATGAAGATAATCCAAATCACAATATTTTGTAACTAAATCGTTATTTCTTCCTCTTGTAAGATAAGTATCCCTTTGTGCAGGTGTTAAATTATACATCTCAAATAAATCATAATCCATATATCCTGCACCATATTTTCTAGCACACTTTTGCATATCCATAAAAATTCCAAACTTAGACCTACTTGTCTTTTTATGAATAGAATCTATCTTCTCCTTCATAGCTTTTGTATCCATAGTTTTAAGTCTTTTTAATATATATTTAATATTTCCCAATTTTATAAATCTCCTTAAAAAAATTATACGTGTTAATTATATACTAAACATTTCCTTAAATGCAACACATAAATATATATTTTTTTGGAAATTGGGGACAGGTCCCAACTTCCCAATTTGGGAAAAAATGACCTGTCCCTAATTTCCAAGTACCTCATCTAATACTTTCGCTAAGTATTTCATGCTGACCAAGCATTGGTCCAAAGTATTTCCTGTAGCGCCTACTTCTATTAGACTTGCTGCTTTTGAGACTTGTTGGTTATATCCTGATTCACGTAATATTATTGGTCTAAATAATCCTGGGTATAATTCGTTTGCTTTTTGTTGTACTTTTATAGCAAATTTTAAATTTTGTTGCCATTCTGGGTGTGGTATGCTACTGCCGTTTCCGCCCACAACAAACATTATTTGTGCCGCATATTCGTCACCTATTTTTACAGTTGGTGCATATGTATTATCTCCTACAGCATCTCTATGTACATCTATAACTATATCTGTATCTTTATTTTCTTCTAAAAGCTTAGTTACTGTATTTAAAGAGCTAGTATAAGAGCCTGTATATGAAGGATAGTCATGATAGTTTTCGTCATGTATTACATTATAGCCATATGATTTAAGTTGATTTGTTAATTCTCTTCCAACACGTATAACCGAAAAGTTCTTATCTGTTGTTCTAAAATTTCCAGTTTGTTTATATTGATATTTTTCACTTGCTGTATAGCTTTCACATGAATGTGTTTGATATATTATAATATTATTTGTGTTTATTTCTAAGCTTGTTGGGTCTAAAACCTCATTTGTTAATTTATAATCTGTTTCGTTTCTTATTTTTACCCCATAATATTCCTGAGAATATCTTGGACTTACATTAGATTCTAAGACTTCTGTTTTTAATCCTATTTCTGCATGTTCTATATTTTCTAGGGAATTGCTGTCATTATCTTTATTTTCATCACCTTCATTATTACCCTCATTGTCTGTGCCATTTTCATTATTAACATTTTTCTCTGCCATTTGTTTGCTGTCGCTACTCGATTTTAAATTATCTATTACCCCTAAATTTACACTCAAAATGTCCTCTATTGTTTTATTTTCTTTAGGAGCACTATTATTTTCTTTACTATTCACCTGTGCCATTGCAGGTATACTTATATCTAGACACGACAAAAAATTCTGCCAACTATTTAAATTATTTTTATTACTTTCATTTGCTTCTTCTGTTTTATTACTGCCATTGTTATCTTCTCCTGTTGTGGCTTCACCATTACTTTTCTCTGTTGTAACTTCACTACCGCTCTCTTTTCCACTGCTTTCCGATGTAGCCTTACTAACCTCTCCTGAATTATTAGGATTTTCAACATTATTCTTTATACTTAAAAAATATCTAGTAAGTCCAACTACAATAGCTATTATTATAGTTATTTTTACTAGATATTTTATAATATCTTTTAAACTAATTACTGCCATATTAATCATATTAATATATTTCTCCTTTGTCCAAGTTCTTATATACTAATATATGCTAGCAGTTTCTATTTTATTACTGATTTATTATATATTTTTTAAGCAAAAAAGTAATATTTTGTAGTTAAACAAGGTCTTTAAATTTGTACATACAAATTTAAAGTAGCCGTGCGTCCGCAGTTTAACGTAAAAATATTACTTTTTTGTAGTTATCTATAATTTTTGATATTAACAACATTTTAACTATTTTTTATATATCTCAAAAATAACTTTGTTGTTATCTATAAATTATAAACTAGCGCTTACGTTGATATTTAAAAGATATGCCTAAAAACAACTTATAATCTCATCTACATTTATTTTGTCGCCATCTATTCCTATATTTGCTTTTTTCTCTTCTCCAGTAGCCATATTTTTAACACTGACTACTCCAGAGTTTATCTCGTCTTCTCCAATAATTATTACATATGGTATTTGTAATTTATCTGCATATTTTAATTTTGCTTTTAATTTTTTGTCATTTAAGTATATTTCTGTGTTTATATCTTTTTCTCTTAAAGAGTTTGCTAGCATTATTGGCTTTGACAAATCTTCTACCATTGGAATTACTAAAACATCTGACATAGAAGTTTTTTCTGCTTTTATAAGTCCTAATTCATTTAATTTATAAAATAGTCTTGTTAATCCTATTGAAATTCCAACGCCTGGAAGCTTTTTATCTGTGTAATATTCTGCTAAGTTTTCGTATCTTCCTCCAGAGCATATACTTCCAAGTTCTCTGTAATTATTTAAAAATGTCTCATATACAGTTCCTGTGTAGTAGTCTAGTCCTCTTGCTATTGTTAAGTCTACCTTAAAGTTTGTATCTGGAACTCCAAACATTCTAATATAGTGTACAACTTCTGTTAATTCTTTTAATCCTGTTTCAAAAATTTCATTTTTAATGTTTAAGTCTTGTAATTTTTGTAGTTTTTCGTCTGTTGTACCTTCTATTTCTATAAAACCTATTATTTTTTCTGTTGCTTCTTTACTTACACCTATTTTTTCTAGTTCTTCTATTACTGCATCTTTTCCAATCTTTTCAATTTTATCAATTATTCTTAATATTTCTACCGAATTGTCTTTTTGATTTATATATTCAAATAATCCATTTAATATTTTTCTATTATTAATTCTAATTGTAAAATCGTCAAATCCAAGTTCTTTTATTAAATTATATATAACGCTTGGAATTTCTGCATCATTTATTGTGCTTAGCTCTCCGTCTCCAATTATGTCTATATCGCATTGATAAAACTCACGAAATCTTCCTTTTTGAGCTTTTTCTCCTCTATATACTTTGCCAATTTGATATCTTCTAAAAGGAAAACTTAAATTCCCATAATTTTTAGCAACATATTTTGCAAGAGGTACTGTTAAGTCAAACCTCATTGCAATGTCTGTATCTCCCTTTTTAAATGAATAAATTTGTTTTTCTGTTTCTCCTCCTGCTTTTGCAAGTAATATTTCTGATAATTCTAATATAGGTGTATCTAATGGTAAGAAACCAAATTTTTGATATGTTTTTTCTATTTTTTGCTTCATTTGCTCAAATAGAATTTGCTCATTTGGAAGTAACTCCATAAATCCTGGCAATGTTCTTGGCTCTATCATATTTTTCATCTCCTTTAATCTATTCTTGGCTTTAAGTCAAAATATATAGGCTTTTCTTCATATATCATTGTAGATTTTCCATGTCCTGGATATATTATTGTATCATCTGGCAATACCAATATTTTTTTAGTAATAGAATTCATTATATCTTCTAAACTGCTTGTAGGTAAGTCTGTCCTTCCCCAAGTTCCTCTAAATATTGTATCTCCTGTAAAAATACATTTTTCTTTTTCACAATATAGTGAGCTTCCGCCTTTTGTATGCCCTGGTGTGTGTATTACTTTAAGCTCTATATCCCCAACATGTAGTAAGTCACCATCGTCTACTCTTGAATCTGCATCTATTTCAATATGGTTTATTCCTATATAGTCTGTTAGGCTAATACTTTGATTATATAATCCTTCTACGTCATATCTATGTATTAATATTTTTCCACCTTTTGCATCTTTTACTTGTTTTAATCCTCTTATATGGTCTCCATGGCAATGTGTTAAATATAAATATTTTACTTTTGCATCTAAAATATCTAACATTTCTATTATTTGCTCTGGGCTTCCACCTGGGTCTATAACCATTGTTTCTTTTGTATTTTCATCTTGAATTATATAGCAATTTGTTTTTTCTGGTATTCCACCATCTACTCTTAGTATTTTCAATATCATTTTAACAACTTCCTTTGTATTTATTCTTAAAGTTTTTTATACGTTTCTGTATATTTTAAATTATTTTTTATATAACAGCTTAAACAATAATCTCTTTGCGTGGTAATTTTATAATAAAAATAATCCTTACGTCAATAAAATATTAAACTTATAAACTATTTATATTAGATTATTTTTTTCTCTTAACCTCATATACGCTATCTACTTTTCTTAAAGTTTTTAATACTTTATTTAATTCTTCTACATTTTCAACCTCAACTGTAACTTCTGCAATAACTATTTTTTCTTTTGTAGTTCTTGCATTAATTGCAATTAATTTTGTTTTTATTCCATTTATAGCTGTAATAATGTCTGCAAGGAGTCCTGTTCTATCATTTGCATAAATTTCTATTGTAACATCATATGCTTTTTCTTCGCTCTTGCTCCATTCAACATCTATCATTCTGTTTTCTTCTGAAATAAGTGATTTTATATTTGTACAGTCTTTTCTATGTATAGACACACCTCTACCTTTTGTAATATATCCTACTATATCATCTCCTGGCACAGGATTGCAACACTTTGATAGCTTTACTAAACAGTTGTCTATACCTTTAACAATAACACCTGCATTATGTTTTTTATCCTCACGAGGCTTTTGGTTTGTTAGCTCTTCTATTTTCTTTTCTATATTTGCCTCGTTATGCTCTTTTTTGTACTCTTCTAATATTCTTGCAACAACTTTGCCAGCTGTTATTCCTCCAAACCCAATGCTTGCATACATATCATCTGTACTGTTAAATTTATACCTATTTAATGCAGCTTGTACAAACTCTGGCTTAAATATTTCTGTATGGCTTAGTCCTAATTTTTTAAGTTCTTTGTCTACAGCATCTTTACCCTTTTCAATGTTTTCCTCTCTTTGGTTTTTCTTAAACCATGAAAGTATTTTGTTTTTAGCAGTTGAACTTGCAACAAATTTAAGCCAGTCTCTACTTGGTCCTTTTGATTGATCTGATGTTAAAATTTCTACAATGTCACCGCTTTTTAGTTTAGTTATAATTGGCATCATTTTGCTATTTACTTTACAGCCAACCATTTTATTTCCTATAGCCTCATGTATAGTATAAGCAAAATCTATAGGTGTACTTCCTTTAGGTAAAGCTTTTATCTGTCCCTTCGGAGTAAATACATAAACTTCATCTTCAAAAAGCTCTGTTTTTAAAGTTTTCATAAACTCGTCTGGGTCTTGTAAATCCTTTTGCCACTCCAAAGTTTCTCTTAGCCAAGATAATTTATCGTCTGTTACCACAACATTTGCTTTTTTATGTGTCCTAAAGCTAGCTTCCTTGTATGCCCAATGCGCAGCAATACCAAACTCTGCTACTCTATGCATGTCCCATGTACGAATTTGTACCTCAAAAGGAGTTCCTTTTGGTCCAATTAATGTAGTATGTAAAGACTGGTACATATTAGGCTTTGGCACAGAAATATAATCTTTAAATCTTCCCGGCATCGGGTTGTATAGTTCATGTACAACTCCTAGAGCTGCATAACAGTCTTTAACAGAATTTACAATAATTCTTAAGGCAAATAAATCATATACTTGGTCAAGCGTAATATTATCTCTTTTCATTTTGTTATAAATACTGTATAAATGTTTTGCCCTTCCTGTTACTTCACCTTCAATTTTTTGTTTTTTTAGGGCTGCCTTTATTTGCTCCATTATTTGGTCAATAAATTTTAATCTTTCTTCTCTTTTCTTATTTATTCCTTCTACTAATTCTCTGTATTCTTCTGGATATAAATATTTAAAAGATAAGTCTTCAAGCTCCCATTTTAAAGAATACATACCTAGACGGTTTGCAAGAGGAGCATATAAAACCATAGTTTCTCTTGCATTTGCTATTTGTCTATCTCTAGAAAGATATTTTAATGTCCTCATATTATGAAGTCTATCTGAAAGCTTTATTAAAATTACTCTTATATCTTTACCCATAGCTAAGAACATTTTTCTGTAATTTTCCACTTGCTGTTCTTCTATTGTTGCATATTCCAATTTACTTAACTTAGTAACTCCATCAACCATATTGGCAATTTCTTCGCCAAACTTTTCTATAATATCTTTTTTAGTAACATTTGTATCTTCTACAACATCATGTAAAAGAGCAGCACAAATTGTACTGTCATCCAATCCAAGAGTTGCCAAAATGTATGCAACTTGAACAGGATGTATTATATAAGGCTCTCCAGATTTTCTAAGCTGTCCCTCATGTTGAGACTTAGCAAAGTCATATGCTTTGCTAATAAGCTTAGTGTCTATTTTTCTGTTATGCTTTTTCATCTCTTTTATTACATCATCTAATGTATATTCTTTTACTTCTGACATAAAATCACTTCCTTAAGTCTATTAGTCTATATATATTATATAGATTAATTATTGTCAAACTCTATTCTAATATTAAATTTTATATTATTTATTTTTAAATTATCATGCTATATTTTTGTAACCATTATATTGACTACAAATTATATGATTTTAACTTATATAGCTTTTCTTATATCTTTTATTGTAATTTGTACATTTTCGTTGCCGTTAAATACATTAACATCTATTGTACCTACAATATCTACTCTATCTTCTATTTTATACTGCTCTGTCAAGTCCCCCATGTTAAAGCCTATTGCATCTATAAAAAAGTTATCTTGTTTTAATAGAATTTTTAAATGCTTTCCTTCTGATAATGACCTTATTGAAACTATTTTTAAATTTTCTATTAAAAATAGTGGCATTTTGTTTTGCTCTCCAAAAGGCTCTAACTGTTGTAGCTCTTTTACATTTTCTAAGCTAACATCTTTTAAGTCAACTTTTCTTTCTATGTTTATTACTGGAACAATTTCTGATATATTTTTAGACTCAGCATATTCTGTAAATGCCTTTTTAAAGTCTTCGAATTTATCTTTCTTTATTGTAATTCCAACTGCCATTGAATGTCCACCAAATTTTTCTAAATAATCAGAACATTCCATTAAAGCCTCATGTAAGTCAAAGCCAGGAATACTTCTTCCAGAGCCTTTTCCTTCGTCTCCTTCAAAACATATTAATATACTTGGTTTAAAATATTCGTCTGTAATTTTAGAAGAAACAATTCCTGCAACTCCATGATGCCATCCGTCTTTACCAATAACTATAACAGGTTTATCTTTTTCTTTAATAATTTCTTCTACTGCTTCTTCGTATATCTTTCTTTCTACTTGTTGTCTTGCAGTGTTATATTCGTTCATTTTCTTGGCTAGATTAGTTGTAACATTTTTATCTGTTTCTAAAAACAGGTCTAATGCTTCATCTGCATGTCCTAGTCTACCACAAGCATTTATTCTTGGAGATAATCCAAACGAAACCATTGTAGAATCTATTTTTTTAAAACCACATAAATCTATTAAAGTTTTCAGTCCTATATTTTTAGTTTTTTCTACCAACATAAGCCCAAGTTTTGCAATTACTCTATTCTCGTCCACTAATGGAACAATATCTGAAATAGTACCAATTGCAGCAATATCTAAATACTTTAGATATTCTTTTTCTGGTAACTTCCAATCCATTGCTAATGCTTGTATTAGCTTAAATGCAATTCCACAACCTGCTAATTGGTTAAATGGATATTTGCTATCTTTTCTTTTTGCATCTACAACTGCTATGCAAACTGGAATTTCTTCTCCTGGCTCATGATGGTCTGTTACAATAACATCTATTCCTATTTTTTTAGCATATTCTATTTCTTCAAGTCCAGTAATTCCACAGTCAACTGTAATAATAAGTGTTGTATCTGAATAAGAAATTTCCCTTATAGCATCTTTATTTAAGCCATAACCTTCTTCCAGCCTATTTGGAATGTATGTTCTAACATTTATATTTGCATCTGCAAAAAAGTGCTTAAGTAGTGTTATGCTAGTAATTCCGTCTACATCATAATCCCCATAAATTGTAATGTTTTCTTTGTTTTCTATAGCTTTATTTATTCTTGCTACAGCTTTATCCATATCAGGCAACAAAAATGGATTATAAAAATCCATTCTTGTTGGATGTAGAAATTTTTTAACCTGTTCCTCTGTTGTTATGCCTTTTTGCACTAAAATACTAGCTAATAAATTACTTACTTTGTACTTTTTAGCAAAATTTTCTACTTCTTCATTATTAACTTTACTTACTTCCCATTTTTTTACCATATACGCTCCTATTATTCCGCTATTTAACTTGCTATTATTTGGTTTACTTTTTCTTTTACTATTAAAACATTTTACTAATTTTTATCTACTTGTTGTTTCATTCTTAAGTATCCTAACTCTTCCCATCTGTTATATGCTAAGTTTAGTCTAAACAAAACCTTTGGCTTAGCACCTGCTCTGTTTTTGTCTACAACACAGGCATAATATCTAACATCTGGGTCTGTGTATTTCTTTAAATCAAAGTATTTTGTATCTACTTCTTTTAAAGAATACTCATAATCATCATAAGTTTCTTTGTTAATTTGCTTTATTAAGCAAAGCGTATCTAAAACTTCTTTTACTGTTCTACTTACCGCTAAGTCGTTAACATCCAAGTTAATTGGCAATGTTGTACTTTCTGTTAGCTGTAAAGTTGAGTAAATAAACATATTAAAGTTTTGTGCCAAGTTTGAAAGTATTGTAGCAGTCTTTTTTATTTCCTCGCCTTTACCAATATTTGCAGTATCTGTTTTTAATGTATCATAAAATACATATTCTATTTTTTCTTTGTAATAGAAATTCATTATAACTTTTTTAAGCTCATCATTTGTGTGGTCTGTAATGTTTATAAAATAAATTGAATTTTCTATTTCTTTGTTTGCCCAGTCTACAGCTTTTATTGTTTTGTTGAATTCTGTCGAAATTTCTGAAAGCCTCTTAACAAAGTCTGCTTGACTCTCTTTTTCCTCTTTTACAACAAAACCATTTTCATCTACTTTAACTTTTTTAGGTTCATCTGGTCTAAACTTAAACTCTAAAAGTTCTCCCTCTGTTTTACTTATTTCTTGTCCATGAAGTTTTTGAATTTCAGGATTATTAATTATTGTAGTAATTAGGCATAGCTTCATTTTATCTTCTGACATCTCGTTTGAAATAATTAAAACCTTTTTCTTATGAATAAATGCTGTATATGCTGCTAAATTAATTGTAAACCTACTCTTACCAGAGTTAGATGGCATAGCAAATGCCATTGTTTCGCCTTTTCTTAAGCCTTTAAAGACACTTGAAAGAATAGGAAATGGAAATGCTAGTCCATTTGTTAAAGTATTATCTCCCATTTCTAAGAAAGTAGTTAAGTCTTTATTTAAAACAGCTTGCTTAAATTTACCTGTAACTGTTACTTGGTTTACTGCACTTTCTACCTCTTCTACGGACATAGATTTATATAAAACGTAATTTACAATTTCCACTATTTTATCTTGATTTTCTTTTATTGGATTTTCTAAATAACTCTTTCTTAACACAAATAGCTTTTTAAGCTCTATATAAATTTCTTCTATGTTATAGTTGCTATCCATATATTCTGCCATTAAGTCATCTTTAAGCTCACGTATTTCGTTGTTGTATTTAGGTAAGTTAAATCCATCTTTTGCAACCTCTGGAGTATACTTACTACCTTCTGTGAATAGAACACTTTTGTATATTTCTGTACATTTGTCGTATTCAAAATAACATTCTTTTTTTGTTACATAATATTTTGTTATTAACTTTGGATTAGTTAATAATAACCCTAAGTAAATATGTTCTAACTTTTCATTTCTTAATTCTTTAGGGAATATTCCTGCGTCTTCTTCCTCTCTTTCTTCGCTGTTTTCACCATCTTCGCTATTTGCATCATCTGAACTATCAGAATTTTCTTCTGATTCTTCATCATCTAAGTTTTTATCTTCGTCATCACTATTTTCTTCATTCTCTTCATCTGAATTTTCATCGTCATCATTTGATTTTTCGTTATCTTTTTTGCTTTTATCTTCTTCGTCATTTGAATTTTCTACATCTTCTTCGTCGTCATCTGAATAGTCTTCGTCTTCGTCATTATATGCTTTTAATTTTTTAAATAGTGGGTCGTCTGCAAATTTATCGTAATCGTCGTAGTCGTCCACAAAGAAATCATCATCTGATACATCTGCTGCAGTTTTAACTGTTTCTTCTTTTTTAGGCTTTTCTACTTCTTCGCTGCTTGTTGCTTCTATTTTTGGCTCTTCTTCTTCCTTTTTAACTTCCTGTTTAGTTTCTTTCTCTGTAACTTTCTTTTTTCTTCCTCTTTTCGATGTTTCTTTAGTATCGCTATTTTTTACAGTATTTCTAACTACGCTTTCCTTTTTTGCAGGACTATTTTGTATTTTTTCAATTCTTTCTAAAGCTTTCTTAAAATCTTTATTGCGTATGTCTTGTTTAATTTTTTCCACTTCTTCTTTGTTTTCTTCTGTTACTTTCAATTTTTGCAAACTTTCAAATAATTTTACAGCATCACTATTCATATTTACTTCTCCTCTTTTGACTTTTTATGATTATATAACATATTTTTTTGCAATTCAATATTAGTTCTTAAGGTGTTATTAATTCTTTTCTAATAGATTTAAAAATTTCTCATGAAATTCAGGATTATGTTTTTTTAAGTTGATTGGCTTTAAATTACTATCTGTAAAGCAATGTTTTGTTTCTCCTGTTAAAACTATATTCCCATTTTTCTTATCTGTAATTTCATATCCTATAGTCATTCTAACTCCCGTATATTCTTTTGCATATGTTTTAATTAAAATAGTATCACCAAAAGTAACATGATGCTTGTATGTACAATTAACTCCCAATACCGGTATTGTAATTTTATTTTTTTCTAGTAAGTCAAATGGCATGTCTAGTGCTTCTAAGCATTCTACCCTTGCTTCTTCTAAGTATCTTATATAATTTGAGTGATGTACTACTCCCATTCTATCTGTTTCATAATAATTAATTTTTCTCTCATATATATAACTCATTTTGAATTTCCTTTCTTATATTTATATAAATCTACGTACAATAATTATAATGTTTTAGTGCAGTTTTGTAAATATAAAAATAATTTTATATATTCGCATTTTTATAATATTTGAAATATTACAAACATATAACAATTACATTCTTTTTTATTATTTTTAAGACAATATTCTACTAGAATGTTATAATAAATTTATTATTAATGATTTTATTTATTGAATAATTGGGGAGAAATATTATGAAAATTTTAAAAAATATTATTTTAGTTGTATTAATGTTTTTTGTGATTACACTTTTATCACTGTTTGGTTTCTTTTCAGACTTTGCTGGAATAATTACTATATTGCTTCTTTGTTCTATTTGTTCCGCTCTAATTTTCCTAGTATTGCAAGATAAAGGCGAAACTTCAGCCATAGCAAAAATAAACAAATTAAGTCTAATAGGAATTGTATTATCAACGGTAATAAGTATTATACCAAATATGGGTCTAGAAGCTGGTTTATCTGTTATTGCTTTATATATAATTTTTGGAATTAGTCTCGTTACATATCTTGTAACATATAAACAAATGAAAGTATTTAATGCAAAAACTAATGTTGTTTTTTTGGTAATGGGCATTATTAGTTTAGTATTTTACTTATTTATTGTAATACTTTGGCCTTTATTTATTGCAGCTTTCTTGCCTATTTTAGGTGCTGCTTTGGGTTCAGTGTTTGGAATTACATACGATATAAATAGTCATGGTATATTATTCTCACTTACACTTAAAGAATTTATATTTTCTATGCGTTCATTCATATATATAATATTGGCTATAATATTCTTTGTAACGTACTTTGTATTAAAAAATAAGAAAAAAACTGCATATCAAACAAATAAAATAAAAAGTATATATTGTAATAAATGTGGATTTAGAGTAGGACCAGATGATATGTTTTGTAACCATTGTGGCTATAAATTAGATAATGTGGAGCAATATAATGCTTCTCCTAATAGCAACGCACAGCAAACGTATGCTCAACATAATAATAATGCAAATAGTAGTAATAATGGGAAATATTCTACAGCTGCTAAAATTATAATTTCAATTACTATTATAGCTATAATAGTAGTCATTACTGTATTATCTACTTTATTTGTTCAAAACATATTTAACAAAGATGAAAACAATAGTATATCAAGTAATTTTAATGAAGAAACTAATAAAGTAGATGCTACTATTAATAATGATTTTGGTGGAACTAATAACATTTTAGATAATTCTAATCCACCTATATATCAAGGAAATAATACTATAAGTAAATATCAAATAATTGGAAATTCTTGGCTAGAGCAGACTTACAATTCTTTATTAGATTTAAATTTTGATGGAACATTTAAATATTATCAAAATAATTCTAATCTTACAGATAATTATTATGAAGGTACATACGAGATATATGTTGGAGCAGAAGCCATAAAATACATAACAGTAGATTTAGAAAAATATGGTGTTACTTATGAAGAATTAAATGAAGTATTCGCAAGAAATTCTCAATATAGTGAAGAAAATTTTTTGTGTATTGTGCTAACAAATAATAAATGTATAATTGATGGTCAAAATACATTGACTAATACTGTGGAGGTTCCTTATTTTGGTTTTTATTTGGATAATGATATTTTAAATATAGCTAATATGAATGCTGGCAATAGTACTTATTTTACAAAGCAGAATAATTAATAAAATTATATAACGATTTTAAATAATATATTTTAAAAAAGTGGCAAAAGCCACTTTTTTTGGTACCGATGGTGGGACTCGAACCCACATGGTTTCCCGCCAGATTTTGAGTCTGGTGCGTCTGCCAATTCCGCCACATCGGCTTATCTTATGTAGAATACTTATATATAATAGCAAAAAATATTATAAATTTCAAGCAAAATTTATAATATTTTAATTTTATTACAAATTTATATACTTTCAAAGGGGAAAAGCATCTTTCAATACTCTCCCATTTGAGTTTAAGGCTTATTGCATGTGCCTAATCGTTTTAGTCAAAGCATAAAATGAAAAAGATAGCACTTATTAATGCTATCCTTCATATTTATTACTTTTTTCTTATTTTAAAGCATCTAATATTGGTGGTAACATTTGTTTCTTTCTTGAAACAACGTTTTCAAGCATTGCTGTGTGGTTTTCTACTGGAACACCAAATGCCTTTTCAACTACTGGTGCATCATTACCTAAAGAAATTATCTTAGAGTTAGAGTTTATAATATCTGTTGCTGCAAATACATAAAAGTCTAAGTTTTCTTTTTCTATATCGTTGTTTATAGCTTGCTCAAAGTATACTTGATTTTTAAATATAGAGTCTAAGTCTGCTGTATTTACTTGAGCAATTCTAAATTTTTTATTATCTTGCTCAAATAATTTTGAGTCTATATTAATTACTTGCTCTGGTGTAAAGTCACTAATGTCTGTACCTGCTTTTAACATATCTACACCATAAACATTTATATCAAGACCTGTTATTTCCTCTAATTTTTTAACAACTTTTTTATCATATTCTGTAGTTGTTGGTGATTTTAAAACTAATGTATCTGACGCAATAGCACTAAGCATTAAAGTAGCTGTCTTTTTGTCTACATCTACATCATTTTCATTATATAATTTATATAATACTGTAGCTGTACATCCAACTGGCTCTGCTCTATAATATAATGGATTTGATACTGAGAAGTTAATGCAGTGGTGGTCTATAACTTTTAATACTTTAGCATTTCCTATATTATCTGCTGATTGAACAGCATCATTATGGTCAACTAAAATAACTTCTTGATTGTCTGGTACTTCTGAAATTAATTCAGGAGCTTCCATTCCTAAATAATCAAGAACGAATTTTGTTTCTTTATTTACTTCTCCTAATCTTACAGCTTTAGCATTTACATTTCCTAATTTTTTCTCTAAATTTTCCATTACTAATGAAGACATTATTGAGTCTGTGTCTGGGCTTTTATGTCCAAAAATTAAAACTTTATTTTCCATATTAAATCTCCTTTTACTAATAGATTTATTTTATGTCACTCACAATACCTATTATACCACAAATTGGATAAATAGTCAATAATTAGTATATACTCTTTCCACCCTGTTAGTTATTCCACATAAAATATCATGTACTATGGTATCGCACTTGCTTGCGACTTCTTCTAAAGTAATATTTTCATTGTCCCAAATTGCTACGTCATCCCCTACTTTTACATTTGGAACTTTAGAAACATCAACCATAAAATTGTCCATACATACCACACCTATAATTGGTGCCTTAATTCCATTTATGCACACATATCCTTTGTTTGAAAGCTCTCTTCTTACTCCATCTGCATATCCCATAGGAACTGTTGCAATTTTAGTATATCCTTTTGTTATGTATGTTCGCCCATAGCTTATAGAAGTGTTTTCAGGAACATTTTTTATATATGCTACTTTGCTTAATAGCTTAGTACATGGTTTTAAATCAAGTTTAGTCTGTTCTTTTCCTCTTGATGTATGACCATACATTATAATGCCCGGTCTTACCATATTATAACAAGCGTATGTATAATCTGTAATTCCTGTGCTTGCTAATATATGCCTATATTTAATATCTATATTTTCTTGTGCTAATTTTGTAATTAAACTATCAAATAAACTTATTTGTTTATTTGTATAATCTCTTTCTGCATCTGGTGAAGCCAAGTGACTATAAATACCTTCTATTTCTATATGTTTCAATTCTTTTATGTTTTTTATAACCTCTATATCTTTTTCAAATTCACTACTGTCTGTTGCTATTAATCCTACTCTTCCCATGCCTGTGTCGACTTTTATATGAACCTTCACAATAGTATTTTTCTGCTCAGCGCATTTATTAAGCTTTTCTGCTATACTATATGTAGAAATTCCAGCCGTTAAATTATATTTTACTACGTCTTCCGCTTCGCAATCTAAAATTTCATTAAATACCATAATTGGCATTTCAAATCCATTATTTCTAAGTTCTATAGCCTCTTTAACCATTGCCACTGCTACATAGTTAATGTTATTATTCTCTAGTACATCTTTTAGTGCAACCGCTCCAAGTCCATAAGCATTAGCCTTAATAACTGGTAAAATATCTACCTTATCTCCTACACATTGTTTTATTTGTTTTAAGTTGTAATCTATTTTATTTAAATCAATTTCTAATCTATTCACGCTCATTTTATCTAAAGTTTCCTCCTCTTATTTATAAGCATCTGCTTTCAGTTTCTTTATTTAGGAAATTTAGATCAGATCTCAATTTCCGCTTTTGAGAAAAAATGATCTGGTCCCAATTTCCTACTTCATTTTTTCTTTCATTTTTAAAAGTGTGTTTAGTGCATCTATTGGTGTTAATTGGTTTAAGTCTATTTTGTCTAATTCGTGTGCTATTTCTGCTAGTTTATAGTTGTACATGTCAAGCTGACCTGCTGTTTCTTTTTTATTTTCTTTTTCTAATTTCTTTTCATTTAGTACATTTTTTCTTTCTATAGAGCGTAGTATTTCGTTTGCTCTTGTTGTTACTACTTTTGGAACTCCTGCAAGTTTTGCAACGTGTACTCCATAGCTTTCGTCTGTTCCACCTGATATTATTTTTCTTAAAAAGATTATGTCTTCGCCTTTTTCTTTTACTGCTATAGAGTAATTTTTTACTCCTTCTAATTTATCTTCTAATTGTGTAAGTTCATGGTAGTGTGTTGCAAATAGTGTTTTTGCTCCGCATTTTTCTTTATCTGCTATATATTCTGCAACTGCCCAAGCTATTGAAAGTCCATCATATGTTGAAGTTCCTCTTCCTATTTCGTCTAATATTACTAAGCTGTTTTCTGTTGCTTCCTTTAGTATTGTTGCAACTTCCATCATTTCTACCATAAATGTACTTTGTCCCATGCTTAAGTCGTCTGAAGCACCTACTCTTGTAAATATTTTATTTACAACACCTATTCTAGCATAGCTTGCTGGAACAAAGCTTCCGCATTGCGCCATTAGAGTAATTAAGGCTACTTGCCTCATATATGTAGATTTTCCTGCCATGTTAGGTCCTGTTATAATAGATAGTCTATTCTCTCCTTTATCCAAATATGTATCATTTGGCACAAATTCACTGCCACCTATTATTTTTTCTATTACAGGATGTCTTCCGTCTTTTATATCTATAACACCACTATTATCTACTATTGGCATAACATAGTTCATGTCATCTGCAACTGTTGCAAATGATGCTAAAACATCTAATATTGAAATTATATTTGCAGATTTTTGTACTCTTTGTACATTTTTTTCTATCTCGTCTCTTATACCAACAAAAGCATTGTATTCTAGGTTAATTACTTTTTCTTCTGCTCCTAAAATTTCATTTTCTAGTCTTTTTAAATCTTCTGTTATATATCTTTCACAATTTGCAAGGGTTTGCTTTCTTATATATCTATCTGGAACTTGAGATAAGTTAGACTTAGTAACTTCTATAAAATATCCAAATACTTTGTTAAATCCTACTTTTAGTCCTTTTATTCCAGTCTTTTCTCTTTCTTCTGCTTCTAATTTTAATACCCAGTTTTTGCCGTCTGTCGTAGCAGTTTTTAACCTGTCTATTTCTTCATCATAACCTAATTTTATTAATCCACCTTCTTTTACACTTATAGGTGGCTCATCCACAATTGCTTTATCTATAATTTCATATATATCTTGTAGCTCGTCCAATTCTGTATACAAATCCTTTAGCATTTGAGATTTCGCTCTACTTAAAACTGCTTTTATTCCTGGAAGCTGTGCTATAGAGTTTTTTAAAGATATTAAGTCTCTTCCGTTAGCACTACCATAAGATATTTTGCTTGCTAATCTTTCTATGTCATAAACTTTTTTAAGTGAATCTACTATGTCTCCTCTAAGCATTATATCTTCTTTAAGTTCTTTTACACTCTCTAGCCTTCTATTTATGTGACATTCATCTATTAATGGGTCATTTAGCCATCTTCTTAAAAGTCTACCTCCCATTGATGTTGATGTTTTATCTAAAACCCATAATAAAGTACCTTTTTTGCTCTTATCTCTTAGCTTTTCGGTTATTTCTAAGTTTCTTCTAGCATTTATGTCCAAACTCATATATTTAGATGTGTTATATAGCAATATTTTGTTTAAATACTCTAAGCTATTTTTTTGAGTTTCTATTAAGTATGCAATTAGCCCATTTGCGGCTGTTATTGCTAATATATAATCATCTAGTTTTTCTATTTCTTGGTCATCTTCGTTAACTATTCTGCTTCTTTCTTTTATCTCGTTAACGTTTTGGCTAAATCCGTTTGATTTTGAAATATATGTTTCAAATCTTTCTTTTATTTTTGCAATCTCTTCTGTTGAATTAAACATAAGCTCATTTACAACTATTTCTGATGGAGCATATCTTGAAATTTCGTCCATAAGCATTGCAAAATTGTTTGTGTCACGTATTTGCGTCATTCTAAAGTCACCTGTAGATAAGTCACACACACTCATTCCAAAATATATTCCGTTTTTATAAATTGACATAATATAATTGTTCTTTTTCTCTTCAAGAAGGTTGCTTTCCATTACCGTTCCTGGTGTTACTACTCTTATAACATCTCTTTTTACTATTCCCTTTGCTGTTTTTGGGTCTTCTAACTGTTCACATATAGCTACTTTATAGCCTTTTGCAATTAATCTTGCAATATATACTTCTGCCGCATGGTGTGGAATTCCGCACATTGGAGCTCTTTCTTCTTGTCCGCAGTCTTTTCCAGTTAGAGTAAGTTCTAGTTCTCTTGACGCAGTTATTGCATCATCAAAAAACATCTCGTAAAAGTCACCTAGTCTATAAAACAAAATACAGTCTTTGTATTCTTCTTTTGTTTTTAAGTAATTTTGCATCATAGGTGAAAATTTGTCTATATCCTTATCCATTTACAATAGCTCCCTTCAAATACCACATATGTTCTGAAATTATTTTTACATCTAATACTTTTCCTATATTTTCTTCTTTTCCTTCAAAAATAACTACTTTGTTAGAATCTGTCCTTCCTGTATATGTATTTTCATTTGTTTTGCTTTTTCCTTCTACAAGTACTTTTTGAATAGTTCCTACATATTCTTTATTTCTCTTTTCTATTTGACTTTCTACTAGCTCTTTTAATCTATCAAATCTTTTATGTTTTATATTATCAGGAACTTGATTTTCCATTTTATCTCCTGGTGTTCCAGCTCTTCTTGAATAAATAAACATATAAACTTGCTCAAAATTAACTTTTTTTACAACATCTAAAGTGTCCTCAAAATCCTCGTCTGTTTCTCCTGGGAACCCTACTATAATATCTGTAGATAATGTTAAATTTGGTATTTTATTTTTCATTTTTTCAACTAAATTTAAATATTGTTCTTTGGTGTATCTTCTATTCATTGCTTTTAATACATTTGTACTTCCAGATTGAAGTGGAAGATGTATTAATTTACAAACTTTATTACAATCTCTTATTGCCTCAATAACATCGTCTGTAAAGTCCTTTGGATGTGGAGACACAAACCTTATTCTTTCTATACCATCTATTTTATTTACAGCTCTTAAAAGTGTAGCAAAAGAGCTTACACCTTCGTATTTTTCGTATTCAATACCTTTCTCATTTTCTACTCTTAAATACGAATTAACATTTTGCCCCAAAAGAGTAACTTCCTTGTAACCTTGTTTTGCCAAGCATCTAACTTCTTCTATTATATCTTTTGGAGCTCTGCTTCTTTCTCTGCCTCTTACATATGGCACTATACAGTAACTACAAAAATTGTTACAACCATTCATTATTGTAACAGATGCTTTTATTTCATCATCTCTTTTTATAGGAAGTCCCTCTATTATTTCGCCATCTATGTCTAATATATCTTCTAATTTTTTATTAGTTGTAATTGCCTTGTACAAATCTTCTGGAAATTTGTGAAGTGTATGTGTTCCAAATAATATATCTACAAAAGGATAACTTTCATGTATTTTCTCTATCATGTTTTTTTCTTGCATCATGCAACCACCAATTGCTATAATGCTATTTCTTTTTTCTTTTACTTTTTTTGCCTCTCCAAGCTTTCCAAATAGTCTATCCTCTGCATTTTCTCTAATACAACATGTGTTAAATATAATTAAGTCTGCATTGTTCATTTCTGCAACTTTTGTATAACCCATTTGTTCAGCCATCCCGCACAGCTTTTCGGAATCGTTTTCGTTTAGTTGACATCCCATTGTTAATATGTAATATGTGTAATTCTTTCCCTCGTTTATTTTTGCAACTTTTTTTATATATTCTAGTTGTATGTTTATTTCTACTTTATTTGCCTCAATATTTTTCACGGTATTCCTCCAAATCTATTTTTCGCTTTTAATACTTATGTATTATAACATATAACTTTACATTTTGTTTAAATTTTTTGTAATTTTTTTATTTTGAAGAATATTTTTGCATAAAATAAAGCGATGTGATTATAATTATCACATCACTTTGTATTAATTTTCTGTGCTACTGTTTAATGTCACATCATCTGTTGTTTCTGCTTTTGTTGATGAACACTATTTTGCTTGCCAATTATATGTTCCACTTGGATTATATGTCAAAGTTGAACCGATTTCAAATCCTTCTGGAACTGTTGGTCCTTCTGATTCTTCTCCACCTATTCCATTTAACATATTTTCCATATAGCCTGCTAGTTCGTTCATTTGTGTTTGTTCATTTATTACTGCTTGATTTGTTTTCTCTGCTGCCTCTCTTGCTTTTGCTATTATTCCATTTTCACTAAACACTAAACTTATTGTTATTCCTGCTAGTATCAGTAGTACTACAATCGTAACGACCAACGCTATTAGTGTTATTCCGCTTGTTATTCTTATGGTTTTTCTGTAATAATTTAGCACTTATTAAGTTTGTCCTCTTTCTTGTTTCTTCTTTCATTTTTTCCTCCTACATATTCTTTCTTTTGTTATTATTCCCATTTTTTTGTTTTTTAATCATTTTTTTAATAGGAACAATCCTTTCTTTTTTATTTCAATTTATGATATTATTATGTCATCTCATTATAAGATTGTGTGTTTCTTTTGTATTACATTTTCATTACAATTTTATTTCATCTTAATTTCATTTTTTTAGTGCGTTTTGGTTGGTCTGCAATTATTAGCTTATATACTCTTTAATTTTATAAAAAAATAGCACTTTTATTACTTGAAAGATTTTAGCTTTTGTTTTTGCAAAATTCTAAGTAATCTTTCATAATAAAAATACTATCTTTTTTTATTCTGTTTTATATTCAATTAATTATATTTGTCACTATTTCATATTTTTTCTTAATTATCACATTTTTGTAAGTGTTTTTGATGTTTTTTATTACAATCACACTTTTACATGTGTTTTTGACATTTTTATCACATTTTTGTAAAAATTCTATGTTATATATTAATATGTGGTCAAACATCTACGTCCCTATTGACAAGTTGTCAAAATCTCCGTCCCCATTGACATTGACAAATATTCTATCATAAATAAAGGTATATTTATTAAGTTGCCATCTTTTTGTAAGTTTTTCATAGAAAATCTTAGTCTAATTTTAGGATTATATCTATCATTATATATTTTTAAACTTGTATTATTAATGTTTTCACTAGATTTTACTTCAATAGGGATTATTTCGTTTTTATATTGTATTATAAAGTCTATTTCGTGTCTATCAAATGTGTAGTAATTAGGTACGTTGTCTAATGTTGCTGTTAACATATTTAATACATAGTTTTCAGTAAATGCTCCCTTAAATTCTTCAAATAGTTTATTTCCTTCTATTACAATTCTGCTATCCAAATTGGCCATTTTTCTAAGCAATCCGACGTCATTTATATAAATTTTAAATGCGCTTAAGTCGTTATAAGCTTTTATTGGAAAATCTGGTTTTGTTATGTTATAAATCTTGTAAATTAAATTAGAATCATTTAACCAGTTTAATGCTGATTCATATTCTCTAGCTCTTGCCCCATCTTTTATTGTTTGATAAAGAAACTTTTTGTTTTCTTTTGCTAATTGTGATGGTATGTTGTTCCAAATTAAAGAAATCTTATTTGCTTCGATATTATTGGTGTGTTTCGCAAAATCACTTTCATAAGCTTTTAAAATGTTATCTTGTATAGTATTTACTAGTTCCATATCTTTTTCATTTACCCAAGCTTTAACTGCCTCTGGCATACCACCAATTATAAAATATGCTTTCAGTTTTTCTTCTAATTGATTAAAGAATATATCTGGAATATTTTCAATGTTGCTTATGCTGTCCATGTAATCTACTAAATTGCTACAATTATCTGCAATTAAAAATTCCCTAAATGTCATTGGATACATATTTAAAAATTCTACTTTTCCTACTGGAAATGATGTATGTGACAATCGTATTCCTAATAAACTGCCTGCACAAACTATATGATATTCATTTGCTTCTTCTTGGAAATACTTTAAACTGTTTAATGCATTAGGGCATTCTTGAATTTCATCAAAAATTATTAATGTCTTTCCTGGAATTATTGCTTTTCCATAAATAAAAGCCAGCTGCTCTAGAATTCTTTTTGGATTTTTTGTATTAGTAAATAAATTGTATAAATCTTCATCATGGTCAAAATTAAAGTATGCCACGCCTTCATAGTTTTCCCTGCCAAACTGTTGTAAAATATATGTTTTTCCTATTTGTCTAGCTCCTTTTAGAATTAATGGCTTTCTATATTTGCTATTTTTCCAATTTATTAATTTTTCTAATATAAATCTTTTCAAATAAATCATCTCCATAATATAGTATATAATTTATATAATATATTATACTGCTGTCATCACATTTTTGCAAGTTTTTTAGAACGTTTCGTCACGTTTTTGTAATTGTTTTTGGTTGTTTTATCACATTTTTGTAAAAATTCTATGTTATATATTAATATGTGGTCAAACATCTACGTCCTGTTTGACCACATCACTTTGTTAATCTGTTTTACTCTTTTTTTATTTTTTCTATTTCTTCTTTAGTTAGTTGCGTAACCCTTATAATAATGTCTATTGGTATTTTTTCTTTCAGCATTCTCTTGGCAGTTTCTATTTGATTTTCTTTTTTGCCTTGTTTTCTTCCATAGCTCATGGCGAACCATTTGTCTATTCTACTACTTTCTCTTAGTTCTGCTAGTCTCTTTATTTCTGCATCCCCTGTTAAATATTCCATATCATCTAATGCACTTTTTATTGTTTTATTCTTTTCCTCTGCCATCTCTATTTTCCCCCAATCTGTGTCATCTATAAAGGCCAACCATTGGTCTAATTTATTATTCATATCTGCTTTTGCTTTTCTATATTTAGGTAATTCTATGTAATAATATTTTACTAGGTCACTTATTTCATGCTCTCTATGTTCTTTTAACACTAGCATACTTTCTGACACATATTCTTTATATTTAAATATATTAAAGTTTAATATATTTACCATTATTACTTTTGGCATCTCTGCATAGTCATTTCCTACATTTAATTCTTGACTTACTACTTTTGATGCATACACTGTACTTCTTTCTATTATATTATGCTCATCTCTCATTTGCATTTCTATATTTATTATATTTCCATTATCTAGTCTTGCTTGTAAATCTAGTCTACCGCCTTTTTCATCATTTGTTAGTTTTAATAGATTTACTTCTTCTTTTATTTCTATTTCTTTTATATTTATTTTTAATAGTCCTGTTAGAAAATCTATTAAATATTTTTCGTTTCCTTTTTTACCAAAAAATGCTTTAAATATTACATCATTTTTTAGGTTTAGTTTTCTACTTTCTTTATCTATTTTATTCTGAATATTATCCATTGAATTCTCCTTTCATTTTACCACAATTAATAAAACTTATGCAATTTTTTTTTGAGCTATTTTCTTTGTCGTTTATCATGTTTTCTTACTATTGCTCTTATTTTCTCTAAATAACTACATAAATTGTTTATTTGCATATCTTTATCCGCGAACTATTTATTAATTGTTGATTTTTTCGCTTTTTTATTTTCTTATAAATTTGGATTTTTTTAGATTGAATTATTTTTAGATTAAATTAATTTTGAACATTTTTAAATGAATTTAATTTACACAAATTTAGTTTTATGAATTTAACTAATCGAGATTTTCTAAGACTTTTCTAAAAACTTATGATTTCTAAAATTACTTTGAACCAAATTTTAAGATTTAAAATTTTCTTATCTAGATAAAATTTATTTATATTATACATACCCTCTACTTATTTTTCAACTTATTTCGTATGACCTTTTTCGACAAAAATTAAAAATTATACAAATTTTCATTGACGTGTATTAGCAATACACGTTGCAAGATAAAGATTATTATAAAATCAGTAAGATAAATTATTTTTAATTAATTCTCTGTTTCGACATTTTTAAACTTTAAGCATATTTAAAATTTAAATTATAGTTTAAAAGAAAATATTTTCATAAACATGTGTACTTTTGTCGGAGCAAGAAAGGAATGAAATTCTACATGAAAAAATTTAATAATAATCGTAATATTATTGGTAGCTTAATAAAAAAATATAGAGAAGAAAAACACTATACCAAAACTGATTTATCACATAAATTAGAATTACTTGGAATTGAACTTGATAGGTTTGAACTTTATAAGATTGAAACTGGAAAAACTAGTGTCAAAGATTTTGAATTGATTGGACTATGTATTGTTTTAGACATTGATTTTGATAAATTAAAAAATTTAGTTATAGATTATGATACTCCTTGATATTTTTTATATCAAGGAGTATTTTGTAAAAGCATTTATCTTTATATATAGCCCTGCCCGTCCGCAAGGGACCGGGCTGGGCCCATATTTTATCCTCATCTATTTAATTTTCTACATTAAATCTATTTCACACTAAATCCAGTTGATGCGTCTCCTTCTATGAGGCTAGAGTTTAGAGTTATTACGGGGAAAAGCGCACGCGAGCCGCCGTCGGTGTAGCCGGCAGAGGCGTACACGTAGTAAGCGCCCACGCTGCCAGAGCTCACATGGCGTACACAGAAATGGCAAGTGCCAGAATCAGTAATGACGCAGCGCGAAGCCACCCAATATGTTGTACCTGTTCCGCTTGGCATAATTAAATTATAATAATTTGCTGTGCTACTATCTTGTTTTGTATAATCTTCAAACGCTGTAGACATGAATGTTGCATCCTTATACCAATATGTTTGGTATGGTTGTATACTTGTTGCTGTTGCTATAGCCCCATTTGTTCCTTCTGTTCTTTCTATAAATGCATCTTGTTTACTTAAGTCTAATCCTGTATCTCCATTTGCCTCTCCATTTATTACTGCTAATTTTTCTTGTGCATATATTGCTGGATAATTTTTACTACTTGTATATGCACTACTTACTTGATTTCCATATTTTGTATTACTATTTGAGTTAGTATAATTATGTGCCTCAGTTAGTGCTGTGTCTGTCATGTATTTTTCTATATCTTCTATATTTATACTTCTTGCTGTTATTCCTTTTTCGCTATTTCCATATAAGCTACTACATGCATCATTTAATAACTTTACTCCATTATTATATCCTTGTGCTTGCCCTAAATATACTGTTCCCGTTGTTGGAGCACTTGGTACTAATTCCACAGTACCTGTTTCGTTGTCTATACTTAGCACTTTCCAGCTTGATATATTAAAATCTTCTCCTGTGCTACTGTTTAATGTCACATCGTCTGTTGTTTCTGTTTTCGTTGACGAGCAATATTTTGCTTGCCAATTGTATGTTCCACTTGGATTATATGTTACAGTTGAACCTATTTCTAGTCCTTCTGATTCTTCTGGTTCTTCTGGTTCTCCCGGGTCTTCTGTCGTATTGTTTAATGCACTTGCTAAGTCATTATATAATTGGTTTAATTCATCTTGTTCCTTTCCTATTGCCTCATTCATTTTATTTGCAGCTTCTTGTGCTTTTTTTATTATTCCATTATCACTAAATATTGCACTTATTGTTATACTTGCTAATATTAAAAGTACAATAATCGTCACAACCAATGCTATTAGTGTTATTCCGATTATCACTATTGTTGTGTTTCTGTAATAGTTTAGCACTTATTAAGTTTGCTCTCTTTCTTGTTTCTGCTTTCATCTCTCTCCTCCTACTTTTTCTTTCTTTTGTTATTATTCCCATTTTTTTATTTTTTAATCATCTTTTACTTTTTTATATAATTGCTTAGTAATTATAAGTTTTATTTGTAGTTTTTAAGTTGTCCTAAGCTCATATTTATAAATACTTTTGCTAATTCTATTTAAGTTACTATAATGATTATTTAAGTTATTTTATTAATAATTACTAAATTAAAATAGGAACAATCTTTTCTTTTTTATTTCAATTCGTGATATTATTATATCATCTCATTATGAGATTGTATATTTCTTTTATATTACATTTTCATTACAATTTTATTTTATCTTAATTTCATTTTTTTAGTGCATTTTGGTTGGTCTGCAATTATTAGCTGATATACTCGGGAGTTTGACACTTCACATAAAGAGTTACTGCATTATCAATTGGGATAATG
>ERZ1643246.135-NODE-135-length-95714-cov-22.430906_pt1 | contig 95714 bp, 90 predicted proteins | sample MGYA00579265_ERZ1643246 | MGnify/ENA primary metagenome ERZ1643246 (study PRJEB29033, sample SAMEA4952261) | chicken gut metagenome | biome: Broiler Chicken; feature: Gastrointestinal Tract; material: Caecum | place: Ireland | collected 2018 | study: Broiler...
AATGTAATAATCGTTAAAATAGAATGCTATTACAAAAAACTACAAAACGAAAGAACAAAATAATGATTAAGAAAGAAAAAAATGGGAATAATAACAAAAGAAAGAAAATTGGAGGAAGAAGAATGGAAGTAGAAGTAAGAAAGAAAATAAGCTTAACAAATGCTAAAGCATTACATAAATATCATAAGAAAAACAATCGGAATAACATTAATAGCATTAGTTGTAACAATTATTGTTCTTTTAATACTAGCAGGGATAACAATAAGTTTAGTATTTGGACCAAATGGGGTAGTAAAAAAGGCACAAGAGGCAGCAAATAAGACAAATGAGGCAGTAATAAATGAGCAAGCTCAAATGAATGATGTGTCAAGTACTATAGAAAATATGTTAAATGGAGTAGGTGGAGGAAGTAGTGAAACTCCAGAAGAACCTTTACCAGAAGGAGCAGTACAATTTAGCCCAGTAGAATGGGAAAATGGACAAGCAAGTACAATAATAACAACAAGTGAAGAGGGATATACATTACAATATCAAATAGGCGGAATAACAGAAGAAAACTGGATAGATACAACAAGTGGATATGAGATAACAGGCTTAACATTAGGGCAAACAGTATATGGAAGATTGTTTAATGGAACAGAAGGAAGTAAAACAGCAGACATAACAGTAGAAGATTTAGAGGCACCATCTGCAAGTTGGAATTTTAGCAATACAAATGCTACAATAGGAGATAGAATATCAGCAACGATAGTACAAACAGATGCTGAAAGTGGACTAAACATAACAGAATGTAGATATGTATTAAATACAATAAGTGATGAAATAGGAACAGATGCAAGTCTTTATACAGGAGGAGCATTTAGTGGCGATATAGAAGATATAACATTAGATACACAAGAGTTACATTTAACAATGGATACAGCAGGAACATTTTACTTGCATATATTAACAGTAGACAATGCAGAAAATAAGAAAGAGACGATAAGTGGTGCGATAACAGTTACTCAACTAGTAACCAATATAAGTGTAAATCCAACTAATTTAAGCTTAGAGGAAGGAAAAACAAGCCAATTAACTATTACAATAATACCAGATAGTGCAAACAATAAAGAAGTAAGTTGGAGCAGTGGTAATAGCAATATAGCAAGTGTAAGTAGCAGTGGTTTAGTAACCGCAAAGTCAGTAGGAAATACAACAATAACAGTAAAAACGACAGACGGAAGCAATAAATCTGCTGAATGCATAGTTAATGTTAAAGAACCGCTCCCTACGATAGAAGAAACTTTAAAAGATGGGGATTATGTAAATTATAAAACATCAACAGGAACTTCAATAGAGTGCATAGTATTATATGATAATAGTTCAAGTTATGGTGTAGAGATAGTATCATCTGGAACAGTTCAAGATTATACTTTGGGTGATAACAATAACTTTACTTCGGCAATGAATTCTTATAATAATGCTATTCAATATTTAAATAATGAAGCAAATAAATATTTAAATACTGATTATGCAGATAGAGCCAGATGCGTAGATAGTGTACCGGATAATCCAAATTATGATGCAGCAGAAATGTTTACAAGTAATTATGGATATATGTCAAGCTATAATGGAAAATTTAAGGGAACAGATAATAATCATTCTACAGATTTAAATAAAATGTCAAAATTAGAAATACTAGATATAGATGAATTTTATTGGTTTGCTTCACGACAAGTAAGTTCTGGATCAAGTGGAAGTTTATTTAATGTAAGACATTTATCTGTTGCCCGGAACATTATATACTAATGCTCTATGTAATATACGTAATAGTGGAGAATTGATACCAGCTAGTTATACTGCTGGACTTCGTCCAGTATTTCATCTAAAACAAGGAACAAAAGTGACGCGAGGAGATGGAACATCAAGTAATCCATATATTTTAGAAAAACAATAATTTGATAAATGCAAATATACAAAGACATGGTAAAGCCAGTTACCATGTCTCTTATCATTTTTATAAATATAATCAACCAAATCTATTGAAAAAACACCAAATATATGACATAATAAAAAAATAGAAGGTGACGTGTAAAAATGAATTTTGAAGAAGCTACTCATATATTAAATAAAAAATTAAATTGTACTGCTATTATTCTTTTTGGTAGCTATTCGCGTGGAGACCAAAGAGAAGATAGTGATGTAGATATTGCTATAAAAAGTGATAGAAAAATATCGAAACAAGAAATTTTTGATATGACCGGAGAATTAGAGCAAGTGTTAAAAAAAGACGTTGATTTAGTCAATTTAGATGACATTTCAGATAGTTTTAGATATGAAATATTAATGAATGGTAAAGTACTATATTGCAAAGATAACTTTAAATTTGATTTATATAAACTGGATATGTTCCGAGAATATTTAGAGTTAAGTGAAAGCAGAAAGATAATTGTAGATAATATTAAAAAGGGAGGAACAATATATGGAAAATGAGGCTGTTATTTTAAATAAGTTTGAAAGCATAGAAAGATGCATTAAAAGAATTAATGAAGAATATGAAGAAAATCCAGAAAATCTAAATGATTATCGAAGATTAGACAGTATTGTATTGAATTTACAAAGAAGTTGTGAATTAGTAACTGATATTGCTATGTATATTGTTTCTTGTAGAAAATTAGGAATGCCACAAGAAAAAAGAGAAGCATTTGAATTATTACAAAAAAATGGGCTAATTACAGAAAAAATGGCTAATAATATGAAAAAAATGATAGGTTTTAGAAATATTGCAGTACATGATTACAAAAAAATAGATGAAAAGATTTTAAAAGATGTAATAGAAAATCATTTAAATGACTTATTAGATTTTGCACGTACAATTTTAAATTTAAAGAGAATATAAGGAGAGAAAAACATGGACAAGCCAGCAGTAACATACGAATTATTACATAAAGATAAAACCACAGGAGCAAGAAGAGGAATTGTGCATACACCACATGGAGACATACAGACACCAGTATTTATGCCAGTTGGAACGCAAGCAACAGTAAAATCTATGACTCCAGAGGAGCTAAAAGAAGTAGGAGCACAAATTATTTTATCAAATACATATCATTTATACTTAAGACCTGGGCATGAACTTGTTAAAGAGGCAGGTGGACTACATAAATTTATGAATTGGGATAGACCAATTTTAACAGATTGTGGAGGGTTCCAAGTATTTAGTTTAAGCGACTTAAGGACTATTTCAGAAGATGGAGTAGAGTTTAGGTCTCACTTAGATGGAAGCAAGCATTTCTTTTCGCCAGAGAAAGTCATGGAAATAGAAGAGGCTTTGGGTGCAGACATAATAATGTCATTTGATGAATGTGTTAAATATCCAGAAACACACGAATATACAAAAAATTCTATGGAAAGAACTACAAGATGGGCAAAAAGATGCAAAGAGGCTCATAAAAACACATATAAACAAGCTTTATTTGGAATTATACAAGGTGGATTTTATGAGGATTTAAGAGAAAAATCTGCTAAAGATTTAATAGAATTAGACTTTCCAGGATATGCAATAGGAGGAATAAGTGTTGGAGAGCCAAAGGAAGAATTCCTAAAAATGCTATACTTTACAGCACCACTTATGCCAGAGAACAAGCCTAGATATTTAATGGGGGTAGGTACACCAGATTATCTAATAGAAGCAGCTATTGCTGGAATAGATATGTGTGATTGTGTACTTCCTACAAGAATTGCAAGAAATGGCACTGCAATGACATGGAATGGAAAAGTTGTTGTAAGAAATGCAACATACGAAAGAGACTGGAGACCAATAGATCCAGAATGTGACTGTTATGCATGTAGAAACTACACTAGAGCATATGTAAGACATCTTATAAAAGCAAATGAAATTTTAGGAGTAAGATTATTATCAATTCATAATATATATTTCTTGACTAAACTTATGGAAAGGGTTAGAATAGAAATAGAGCATGATAATTTAGAAAACTTTAAAAATGATTTTTATAAAAAATATTATGGAACCAAAGAATAAGAGGAGGATGCTATGAATCTAATAGATGATACTGATGTAAATTATAAGAAAAAAAATAACAATACCAAAAAAATAATGGCAATAATAATTGTTTTAATTGTTTTAGTACTTATGATTATAATAGGCTTAGTAGTATGGATGTTTTATTTACAAAGTCAAATGTTAAAAGTTTCTATTGATGGCAAGTCAATGCAAACAATACCAAGTGACTTATTTGTATTTGAAGACAATACAGTTTATACTGCTATAAAAGATTTTGCATCATATGCAGGCTATGAGGCACACAATGGAGATGAGGTTTCGGAAGATGAAACTAAATGCTTTGTAAGAAACACCAGTGAAAATGCATATTACACAATGGGAGAAGCTAAAATATATAAAAAGCTTACTAGTGGAGATAATGATTACGAATATTTTGATATAGAAACACCGGTTAAAATGATTAATGGAAAATTGTATAGTTCAATTGAAGGAATCCAAAGAGGATTTAACGTACAATTTACGTATAATCAAAATACAAATCAAATTACAATATTTACATTACCATATCTTGCAAAATGGTATACAGCACAATATACAGAATCTGCAATAGGTGGAGACGATGCTAATTTCAGCAATCAAAAGGCTATATTATACAATCTTTTAGTTGTAAAAAATGCAAACAACGAATATGGAGTAATAAATATAGACCCTAATGCAACAAGAACTGAAATTATAGGTACAAAATATAAAGATATTACTTTTGTTGAAAGTACAAGAGATTTTATAGTAAAAACATCAAATAACAAAATGGGTATAATTTCGTATGACTCAACTACAAAAATTTCACCAGAATATGATGATGTAAAACAAATAGATAAAGATTTAAAATTATATTTAGTTACAAACAATAACAAACAAGGCGTAATTAATGATAGTGGTAGAACAATTTTATATTTAGAATATGATGACATTGGAATAGAGTCTTCAAGATTTCCAGAAGATGCTATAAAAAATCAATACATATTATATGATGCATATATTCCTGTAATGAGAGCTCAAAAATGGGGAATAATGGACAAAAACGGAAACACTATTATACCAATGGAGTATGACTCGCTAGGATGTGTAAGGTCAAGCTCTTCAAGTTCATCAGAGTATAACTCTACTATACTAATACCAGAGTATAATGCAATAGTTGTTGCAAAAGAAGGCAAATATGGCTTAGTAGATATAAGAGGCAATTTAATAATGACATGTGGTGCAGATGCAATATATTCTAAGACTAGCGGAGGCGAAATGTCATATTGGTTATTAGTACAAAACAATGAAATAGATTTATTAGATTACTTACACAAAAATTATAAACCATCAGATACTACACAAAATACAGAGTCACAGAACACAGAAAACCAAGGTAATACAGTACAAAATACTACAGGAACAGAAAATCAAAATACAACACAGCAACAAAGCCAAGATGGACAAAATGCAGCTGGACAGTCTACTCAAAATCAAGGTGGACAAGCAGGAGAAACTACGACACAAAATGGACAAGGTACTACTCAAGATACCCAAGGAGGAGTACAAGACTCTACACAAAGTCAACAAGCAGTAGATTCACAAACAAGTGCAACTCAAGGAGTAGCTGGACAATAATTTGTTCTAACTATAAATAAATATTAAAAATACTAATATAGCTAATTTATCAATAAAAATAGGCGGAAATTGGAGAAAATAAATGTCAGAAACAAAATGGACGAGAGAACAAAATTTAGCAATAAATGAAAAAGGTTCAAACATTCTAGTAGCAGCAGCTGCTGGAAGCGGTAAAACAGCTGTATTAGTAGAAAGAATAATTAACAAAGTAATTAACGAAAAAATAGATATAGACAAAATTTTAGTTGTAACATTTACAAACGCAGCAGCATCTGAAATGAGAGAAAGAATTTTAGATGCTATTTATAAAAGACTTGAAGAAGAGAGAGACAACTCTCATCTTCAACGACAAATAAATTTATTAAACAAGGCAAGTATTAGTACAATACATGCCTTTTGTTTGGATGTAATAAGAAATAATTTTTTTGAGATAGACACTTCTGCAAACTTTAGAGTTGGAGATACTACAGAGGTAGAACTTATAAAACAAGAAGTTATAGAAGATTTATTTGAGCAAAAATATGAAGAAGAAAATAAAGAATTTTTAAATCTAATAGAAACATATACAAATTATAGAAACGACGATAAATTAAAAGAAATAGTTTTAGATATATATAAATTTATTCAAAGTACACCATTTCCAGAAAAATGGGTAAAAGAAAAGATAGAAGAATTTAATTATCAAACAGATACAGATTTCGCAAAAACTAAATGGGGCAAAATAATTTTAAAAGAACTATTTTCACAAATAGAAGAGTGCATACTAAAATTAGAAAAAATAAGCAAAGAGACAGCTAAATTTTGGGAGTTAGAAAAATTTACTTTGGTATTAAGTCAAGACATAGAGAAACTAAAAAGCTTAATAAACCAAGATATTAGCTGGGATAAGCTATATTATTTAATAAATGATTTTACATGGCAAAAGTGGCCAGTAGATAAGAAAGTAACAATAGACTTAAAAAATGAAGCAAAAGAAATAAGAGATAGTGTAAAAAAGCAATTTACCAAAATTGCATCAAAAGTTATGATATGTGACTCAAAAGAAGCTAATGAAGATATAAATGAAATGTATGAAACATTACTAAATTTAGCTAACTTGGTATTAGAATTTACAGAAAAATTTAAACAAGCTAAAAAAGAAAAAAATATAATAGATTTTAATGATATAGAGCATCTGGCATTAGAAATACTAGTTAATAAAGAAAATTTAAACGAAAAAACAAAAGTTGCAAAAGATTATATGAAAAAATTTGAAGAAATAGACATAGACGAATACCAAGATAGCAACTTGGTTCAAGAATATATATTAAATAGTATTTCTAGAGGAAACAATATATTTATGGTTGGAGATGTTAAACAAAGTATATATCGCTTTAGACAAGCAAGACCAGAACTTTTCTTAGAAAAATACGAAACCTATAAATTAGAAGAGAAAAATAGTAAAAACGGAGAAAAAATACAATTATTTAAAAACTTTAGAAGTAGAAAAAATATATTAGATATTACAAATAACATATTTAAAAATATAATGAGCAAAGAAATAGGAGAAATTGAATATAACGAAAACGAATATTTAAACTATGGTGCAAATTATCCAGAACAAAAAGAAAAATCTGAAATATATGTTATAAATTTAAAAGAACCAGAAGAAGATGAACTTGAAGAAGAAAGTCAAGATGAGAGAATAGAAGATGTTGTTCTTGAAGCAAGATTTGTAGCAAAAAAAGTAAAAGAACTAATAGATAGTGAAATAGAAGTATATGACAAAAAACAAGGATTGAGAAAAGTATCTTATAGAGATATTGCTATATTATTAAGGTCAACTTCAAGTGCGGCTCCTATATATGAAAAAGAATTAAATGAGTTAGAAATTCCTGTATTTAGCGATTCATCTACTACTTATTTAGAGTCAGTAGAAATAGAAACTATGATGTCATTACTAAAAATTATCGACAATCCTATGCAAGATATTCCACTTGTAACTGTACTAAGGTCAGCAATAGGAAATTTTACAGATAATGATTTAATAGAAATAAGACTCACAGACAAAAAATGTAGTTTTTATGAGGCAATGTTAAAATCTAGGACTAAAGTAGATAAAGAAATAAAAGAAAAAATAAGCAAATTATTAGATAATTTAGAAAAGTGGAGAAAAGAAGCAGAATACTTAAGTTTGGATGAATTAATATGGAAAATTTACTTAGATACAGGATATTATCACTTTGTAAGTCTTATGCCAAATGGAAATGTTAGACAAGCTAATTTAAAAATTTTGTTTGAAAAAGCACGAGATTTTGAAAATACTAATTTCAACGGATTATTTCATTTTATAAATTTTATGGATAGACTAAAAGGTAGTGGAGGAGACTTATCTAGTGCCAAGCTAATAGGCGAAAATGAAGATGTTGTTAGAATTATGAGTATACATAAAAGCAAGGGACTAGAATTTCCAATTGTATTTCTATGTAATACTGGTAAAAAATTTAATATGAAAGACCTAAATGAAAATATAATATTACATCAAGATTTAGGTATAGGTCCAAAATATATAGATACAGAAAATAGAATTGAGTATAATACTTTAGCAAAAGAAGCTTTAAAATTACAGGCACAAAAAGAAATTATTTCAGAAGAAGAAAGAGTTTTGTATGTAGGTCTAACAAGAGCGAAAGAAAAGCTTATAATAACAGGAATAAGTAAAGATATAAAAAAAGAATTGATGCAAAAACAAGACTTACTAAATACTTATGAAAATGAAGTAAATAGCAAATTGGTTGAAAAGTATAGGTCTTATTTAGACTGGATGGAATTAGTATACTTACACAAGGATTTAAACGAATTGTTAGATTTTAATATAGTAAATAAAACAGATTTATTAAAAGATTTAAAAGAAGAAAAGAGTGGCAAAGTAAATGTCCTAAAAGAGATTAATAAAATGGCTACAGACGAATACTCTAAAGAAGAGCTAGAAAAATTAACTAAAGAACTGGATTGGGTTTATAAATATAAAGATTCTACAATTCTTCCTACAAAAACATCTGTAAGTAGACTAAAAGATGCAAGTATAGAAAAAGAAAATCAAGAGGAAAAATATGTAGAAGAAAATAAAACAAATGAAGTTACTACAAGAAAGATTGATACAAATAAAATTATTGAAAATGAGGAAAAAACTACAAACAAAATTATTGAAAATAAAGAAAAAACCGCAAAAAGTGATGATGTAAATGCAGAAGGAATTAATTTGTTTGAAGAGTTAAGCCAGAATTTAGAAATAACTTTAGACAAGCCAAAATTTATGCGTGATGACAAAATTACAAAAGCTCAAATAGGTACACTAGTTCATATGTGCATACAAAAACTTGATGAAAATATAAGTTACACAATAAAAGATATTCAAAATTTCGCAAATGAGTTAGTTGTTAAAGAAATAATAACAGAAAAAGAAGCTTCTTGCATAGATACAAATTTACTTTATAAATACACAAAATCAGAAATTTTTAATAACTTAAAAAAAGCAAAAGAAGTACATAAAGAACAAGCTTTTTATATAAATATACCTGCAAAAGAAATTTACAACAATATAAATTCAGATGATAACATTTTAGTACAAGGTGTTATAGATTTATATTTTATAGATGAAAACAGCAACATTATATTGTTAGATTACAAAACAGATTATGTGGCAAATGGCAAAGAACAAGAAATAGTAGAAAAATACAGAAAACAACTAGAAATATATAAGAGAGCATTGGAAGAAGCCACAGGTAAAAAAGTCTTTAAATCATATTTATGTTTAGCTAATAGAGACTGGAATTGCTATGAAGTAAAATAGAAATGGAGGGATTACAATGAACACTAAATATATTTTTGTAACAGGAGGAGTTGTATCAGGACTAGGAAAGGGAATAACGGCAGCTTCGTTAGGACGATTATTAAAAAATAGAGGATATAAGGTTGTAAATCAAAAATTTGATCCATATATAAATGTAGACCCAGGAACTATGAGCCCATATGAACATGGAGAAGTATATGTGACAGAAGATGGAGCAGAAACAGACTTGGATTTGGGACATTATGAAAGATTTACAGATGTTAATTTACATGGAAACTCAAGTGTAACAACAGGGAAAATTTATTCAGAAGTAATAAGAAAAGAAAGGCATGGAGAATATTTAGGAAAAACAGTTCAAGTAATACCTCACATAACTAACGAAATAAAGAATAGTATTTATAAATTTGAAAAAGACGATATAGACATTGTTATAACAGAAATAGGTGGAACTGTAGGAGACATAGAAAGTTTACCTTTCATGGAAGCTATAAGGCAGATAGGCCTAGAAAAATCGCCAGAAGATGTTGCATATATACATGTTACATTATTGCCTCACATATTTGGAACAAATGAGCTAAAATCAAAACCAACACAACATTCTGTAAAAGAATTGCAATCTATAGGAATAAAACCAGATATATTAGTATGTAGAACAGAACTTCCAATTCCAAACTCTATGAAAGAAAAAATTGCGATGTTTTGCAATGTAAGACCAGAAAATGTAATAGAAAATAGCAATGCAAATATACTATATGAAGTACCTTTAATTTTAGAAAAAAATGGACTAGCTGTACAAGTTTGTAAACACTTACATTTAGACAATATAGAACCTAATAACAAAGACTGGGAAAGCTTAATTAGAAAAATAAAAAATATAAAAGGTGATGCAGTAAAAATAGCTATAGTAGGAAAATATGTAAAATTAGAAGATGCATATTTATCTGTAGTAGAAAGTATAAAACATGGGGGCTTTGCAAATAATGTTCCTGTAGATATTCACTTTGTAAATTCAGAAAAAGTCTCTAAAGAAAATGTAAAAGATTTACTTGGAGACTATGATGGAATTATAGTTCCAGGAGGATTCGGAGGAAGAGGTGTAGAAGGCAAAATAGAAACAATTAAATTTGCACGAGAAAATAATATACCTTTTTTAGGAATATGTCTTGGTATGCAAATGGCAGTTATAGAAGTTGCAAGAGACTTATTAGGACTAAAAGATGCAAATTCAACAGAATTTGACAAAGACTGCAAAAATCCTGTTATACATATAATGGAAGAACAAAAGAAAGTTGTTAATAAAGGCGGAACAATGAGGCTAGGAAATTATCCTTGTATAACAAAAGAAAAATCGCTAGCAAGAAAATTGTATGGAAAAGAAGAAATTATAGAAAGACATAGACATAGATATGAATACAACAATGAATATAAAGAAAGACTAGAAGAAGTGGGACTTATTTGCTCTGGAACTTCACCAGATGGCAAACTAGTAGAAATGGTGGAAATGCCAAACCATCCTTTCTTTATTGCAAGCCAATTCCATCCAGAATTTACTTCTAGACCAGATAAGCCACAACCTTTATTTGTTGGATTGGTAAAAGCTGCTAAAGAGTGCAAAAATGGCTAAAACTTATATTTCCATAAACCCTTATATACTTCAATAAATCGTAAACAATTTTTTGTACCTTGCTGTTCGCAACTACTTATTATAAAAATAAAAATTACATTTTTATTTTTATAGAAAGAAAGTTGCTCAAATCGCACTTCGCTTACGCTACGTTTAATCGCTGCGCGGTACTACAAAATTGTTTACGATTTATTGGATAAAATACATATATAATGTATTTTAAATATTTTATAGATAAAAATTAAAAAATATCTGCTTTTTTTCTTGATATTTTTATTAGATTATTGTATCATATAATAAGTTAAAATGTACTTACGCAAATATAAGAAAGGAGTACTTACATGAAGAAAATAGTAGTTAGTATCATTGCAATATTTGTAATATTAAGTATAGTTATAATTCCAGTTTATGCAACCAATGTAAGTCAAGAAAATTCAACAGAAACAACTGTAACAACAAATTTAGTTGAATTAAAAGATAAAGCATTGAATACATTAAAAGATTACCAAGTAGCTTACGGAAACGATACATACGGCTTTGTTGCATATGTATTAAATATAGTTAGAATATACAGTATTCCACTTGGATTTTTAGGAATTGTAGTTGCTGCAATTCATAGATATGTATTAGGAATAAGAAAACTAGACACACAAGAAAAAGGATTTGGCGTAATGATAGGTATTATTACTGTCATGGTTATATGCCAAGTGTTACCATTAATTTTTGCTATCGTAGTAAGAGGTTGGAGGGGATAAACTAATGAAGGTATTGTTTGCAGTAAACAATGAACATATATCAGATTCAATTATAAAAAAATATCAACAAGATTATAGAGAATTAATTTCTAGTAAAAATGTTTATTATTTTAATGCATTATTAAAAGAGTTACAAGAGGATAAATCATATGACAGAATAGTTATTGGTGAAGACTTGGAAATGTTTTCTAATAATAATTATGATGTAATGGATAAGTTTATTTTTGATAAATTGGATAAAATAAGTGATGAGGCATCAAATACTTCTGGAGAGGATATTCCAATAATTTTAATTTGTACAGACAGAAGAAGTAAGTCAGACCCAATTTTAGTAAAATTGTTTAGTATTGGAATTTATAGTGCTTTATTAGGACAAGACAGGACAATAACAAATGTATGCAAATTAATAAATATTCCACGTACTAAAAAAGAAGCTAAAATTTATTATAGAATAGATTCAGATGATGCAGATTATAAGTCAGAAAATGAAAACGACGTTAGCGAAGTAGAAATACAAAACATTTTAATGCATTATAAACAACTTGGAAAAAATGAAGAAAAATATGTAGACAGTTTTAACAGTATTGCATCACAATATACAGATGCACAATTAAAAGTAATAGCAAAATTTTTACCACTTAATGTAAAAGCAGTATTAGAGGCAGAGTGCCCTAAATATCAAGAAGTTATGATGGGAGGTCCTGCAAAGGTTATATCTGCACCACAAGTAAAGGAAAAACAAACGAAATATAAAGAGCCAGCGTATAAAGAATCAGCAGAAAAATATAAAAATCAAAAAACTACAACAAAATTTGATAATGCTAAACTAGATTTAGTACAAAAACAATTAGAAAAAAATAAATTAACAAAACCAGTGGTAGTTCCAGGTACAATGAATATAAATAGAGTAACTAAGATAGAGCAAAATCCTTTGTTTGAAGAAGAAAGCTCAAATACTCAGGCTAATGTACCAAATAATATGTATAGCCAAAGCAATAATCAAAATAACAATAATCCATCAAATATATTAAGTAACCAAATTAATCCTCAAGAACAAACAAACACACAACAAGAAGACGACCCATTGGCATCTATAAAAGAAGAACTAAAGGGAATGATTGAATCAGGAGGAGATGTAGCCGAAACTGCAGAACAGCCAGTTCAACCAAAAAGAGGAAGAGGTAGACCTAAAAAGAATGCTACACCTACAGCAGACTCAACAGTTTTACCAGGATTTGAAGATGTTAATACAACTACTGATGAAGTTGCACAACCAAAGAGAGGAAGGGGAAGACCTAAAAAAGTTCAACCACAGCCAATTACAGCAACAGAAACTGAAACAGTAAATAATACGAATAATGTAAATAGTGGATATGAAAATATTGTATCAAATAATAATGCTCAGCCTAGTGTAAATTTATTTGACTTAGACGATGACGAATCAAATACAGAATATCCTCAAGCAGTAAATAATAACCAAGTGCAAACTGAGACAATTCTTCCTGGTATAGAGGACGAAGATGAGCAAGATAATAGCATAAATGCACAAAGTCAAAACCATAGTGCACAAAATTATAATATGCAAAATAGTAATAGTTATATGCCAAATTCACAAAATAATTACAATTCAAATGGATATAACCAAAACAATTACAGCCAAAATAATTTTTCACAAAATAGCTATACTCCAAATAATCAAAGACAAGATTTGCAATACACACAAAATACAAATGTAGACTTTACAAGGCTATTTACAAGCGACAAAAAAGCAGTTGCATTTGTTGGAACTTCAAAAAATGGTACATCATTTTTAGTAAATAATTTAGCAGATGTAATTTCTCAAAGTGGAATAAAAACAGCAATTTTAGATTTAACTAAAAACAAAAATGCATATTATATTTACACAGAAAATGAAGAAGACTTAAGGAAAAAAGCTTTTTCTTGTATAGATAATTTAAGAAGAGGAAATCCAGCAGGAATAAGTGTTAGCAAAAACTTAGATGTGTACACAACACTTCCAGGTGAAAATGGAGATATAAATGATGCCCAAAACATTATGCAAACATTGGTAAGTAACTATTCTTTAGTTATATTAGATTGTGACTTTGATACGAATATAGAATATTTCAAGATAGTACAAGAGATATATTTAGTACAAACTTATGATGTATTAACAATTCAACCTCTTACAGCATTTTTAAGAGACTTAAAGTCAAAAAATGTGTTAGATCAGTCCAAGTTAAAAATAGTACTAAATAAAGTTTTGAGAGTCAAAAGCATAACAGATAGAACAATTATAGGAGGAATGGCATTTTATAATGACCCAGCCATGTCATTTATGACAGAGTTATTTAACAAAGACGAAGTACCTTATTGTGTTATTCCTTTTGAAGATCAAACATATTCAAAATATTTAGAAGGCCTAGTAAATTGTAAAATAACAACAAATGGATATTCAAAAAACTTTATGCTTGCTTTATCAAAGCTATCAAATATGGTATATCCATTAATTTCAAAAGATTCTGGTAAAAAACCAGCAAAACCAGGTCTTGGAAGTTATAAAAATAATACAACTTTTAATAGTAGCATGAATGATACTTTAAATAAAATGAAAAATAATTTTTAACTATACTTATTGCAATTAAGTGAGGTGATAACTTTTGATAATAGCAGTGATTGTATTGTTAGTAGTAATAATAGCAGTATTAATGTTCTACAATATGTCTATTCACAAGAAAATACAAAGTTTTAACAATATTAATCAAAAAATAACAAATTTGAATATATTGCAAGACTTTATGAACACGTTAGGAGAATGCACTTCTACTAATGAAAAGCTAGAAAAAATAAATAATATTTTAATTGAAAAATACGAAATAAAATATTCAACAATTGTAACATATAATGGAGCAGAATATGTAGTAAGAGCATCTAATGTAGAAGAAAAACATTGGGAAACATTAAGTAACTTAAATAGCGAAGACATTTTTAAAGAAAGTATAGAGACTGCTGTACCAAAATATATAACAATAGACAAAGAAGGAGAAAGACTACCATATCAAAAAATGGAATTTGGAAGAGCAAAATCTGCTATGTTTTTCCCTTTATATATAGACAATGTATATATAGGTTACTGGATTATAGAAGGTGGTAGACCTCACGAATTTGACAATGTTGATGTAACAATGCTAGAGGTTATAAAAACTAATATTGTTGCGGTATTAAAAACTGTTCAAACTCAAGATACATTAGAAAATATTGTTAGAGATGACCAATTTAGTAAACTAAAAACAGCAGAGTACTTATACGGAGATGCTAAAAAAGTTATAGATAAATATACAACTTCAACAGTTTGTATGTTTAAAATAATAAATTTAGTAGAAATTAACAACGAGTTTAATAGAGAAACAGGAAATAATGTTATTACAGAAGTTTGCAACGTTATTAGCAATAATATTTCAGAAGAATATATCTTTGTAAGATATATGGGACCAAAATTTGCGATTGTATTTTCTGGAATAGAAACAAATACAGTTGCGGATTTTATGAAAGATATGAAACAAAGAATTGAGAGTTTAGAAATACCAAAGGCAGGAGAAAATCCGGACGAAACAGAAGAATTTGCTACTCCAATAATAAATGTTGTTCTTTCAACATACTATAAAGGAACAGCTTTAGATGGAGTAACAAAAAAACTGGAAGAGTATTTAGACTCTGCAAATCCAAAAGAAAATGATATAAATAATTTATAAAGGAGGTTATGCGTTATGGGTATGGACGAAACAGTTAGCTTTAAAGTAGAAAGAGACAAGAGTATAAAGGCAAGAGAAATTTTAAGAGAGGTTTATAAAGCTTTAGAAGAAAAAGGTTATAATCCTATAAATCAAATAGTTGGATATATACTATCAGGAGATCCAACATATATTACAAGTCATAATAATGCAAGAAACCTAATAAGACAAGTAGAAAGAGACGAGCTTTTGGAAAAAATGGTAAAGAATTATATAGGAATAGATGATTAAAATGAGAAAATTAGGTATAGATTATGGAGACAGTAGAGTGGGCCTAGCTATTACAGATGAGCTAGGCATTACTGCTCAAGGCTTAGAAACAGTACATCATAAAGGTAATGACAAAATAGTTTTAAAAAGACTTGAAGAAATAATGCAAGAATACGAAATAGATACATTTGTAATTGGAATGCCAATTAACATGAATGGAACAAAAACCGAAAGAGCAGAAGTAACAAATAAGTTTATACATAAACTAAAATGTAAGTTTAACAAAGTACAAATAGTAGAAATAGACGAAAGACTTACAACTGTAGCTGCACATAAGACTATGAATTTTCTCAACATAGACAAATATAAAAAGAAAGACTTGGTAGATACAATTTCTGCAGTATATATTTTGGAAATGTATATTAATAGAAAAAATTAGAATAATAAATTTATAACTTACAGATTATAGACTGAAACAAAAAAATCAAAATAGAAATTTAATTTTAGAATAAATTATTTTTAGCGTTTTGGCTTAAAAAAATTTTATTAGTATATGTTTTATAAAATTACAAATAATAAAAGTAACAATTCAATTAGATTTTAACATTGTAGAAATACAATTTTAATAAATATAAAATTTGAAAGGAGAAAATATGGACGAGAATAAAAACAACATTCCAACAGAAAATGAAGGAGAGGAATTAGACAATATATTAACATTAAATGATGAAGAAGGAAACGAAGTAGAATTTGAATTTTTAGACTTAATTGAATACGATGGAGAAGAATATGTAATATTATTACCAGTAGAAGATGAGGAAGATACAGAAGAGCCAGGAGAGGTAGTAATATTAAAATTAGAGGATACAGAAAATGAAGATGAAGAATCTTATGTAAGTGTAGAAGATGAAGACATATTAAATGCTGTATTCGAAAAATTCAAAGAAAAATTTAAAGATGATTTTAACTTTGTAGACTAAATTACAAAAGCCTTAAATTGACCAGAAAATTAGTCAGTTTAGGGCTTTGATAATAAGTTTAGCTATAACAGAGATTTATAAATAAAAGATTAAAAGAATAATAATTTACTTTTTATAATCATATTAATAAATATTAATTTATCATATTAGTATTTATTATTCTAATAAGTGGGAGAACAAAAATGTATGATGTTATAATAATTGGAGCTGGTCCAGCAGGAGTTTCAGCAGCTGTGTATGCTAAACGAGGAGCTTTAAATGTACTTGTAATTGCTAAAGATACAGGAACCCTAGAAAAAGCTAAAAAAATAGAAAATTATTATGGATTTAAAAGTATTACTGGAGAAGAGCTATATAGAAATGGTTTAGAACAGCTTAAACACTTAAACATAGAGCTAGTTAAAGACGAGGTAGTTCAATTAAATTATACAAATAAGTTTGAAGTAACAACAGTAAATAACGTTTTTGAATCAAAATATGTAGTACTAGCAACAGGAGTAAGCAGAAATGTTCCAAATATAAGAGGAATAAAAGAATTTGAGGGAAAAGGCGTTAGCTATTGTGCAATGTGTGATGCATTTTTTTATAGAAACAAAAATGTAGCAGTACTTGGAAGCGGGAACTATGCAATACACGAAGCAGAAATACTTAAGCCAGTAGCAAAATCTGTTACTCTCTTAACTAATAACGAAAAATTAGTAGAAAATAGAGACATAGATTTAAACGTAAATGAGAAAAAAATAAGAGAAGTAAGAGGTTATGACAAAGTAGACGAAGTTGTATTTGATGATGATACAAAAGAAAAAGTAAATGGTATATTTGTGGCTATTGGCACAGCAAGTACAAATGATTTGGCAAGAAAAATTGGAGCACGAGTGGAAAACAATAATATAGTAGTAAATGAAAATTTAGAAACTAATGTACCAGGATTATATGCTTGTGGAGATTGTACAGGAGGAATTTTACAAATAAGCAAAGCTACATATGAAGGCACAAAGGTAGGCTTAGAAATAATTAACAAGATAAAAAATGGTAAGAAATAAAAAGGAGGAATGAAAGATGTCAGTTATAAATTTAACAAGTGAAAATTTTGAAAACGAGGTATTAAAATCAGAAAAGCCAGTATTGGTTGATTTTTGGGCAGAATGGTGTGGACCATGTAGAATGATGGCACCAGTTGTAGAAGAACTAGAAAAAGAAATGGGAAACGAAGTTAAATTTGCAAAAATAAATATAGATGAATGCCCAGACTTAGCAGAAAAATATAATGTTATGAGTATACCAACTTTTAAATGTTTTAAAAATGGTACAGAGACTGGAACAACAGTAGGAGTACAAGGAAAAGGCGATTTAATAAGAATAATAAAATTATAAAGAAATTGGGACCAGATCATTTTTTCCAAAAAGCGGAAATTAAGATCTGATCTAAATTTCCTAAAAGAAGAAATTGGGATCTGGTCCCAATTTCTTTTCTATTTTGATTTATTTGTAAAAAAGTGATATAATACTTAAGCAATTGTTCTAAGTGAACAAATAAACAGCTAGGTGGAGGCAGAATATGTACAAAAAAGTAGAGTTAAATGGCGATGAAGTCCTAGAAAGGGGAGAGGTTATAGGTCAAGTTGTTCATAAATTCAATGGAGGTGTTGAGGTTAAGGTAAAGGGTAAACCGGGACTAAGGTTTGCTTTCTATGGCACTACTGACCGCAAAGGCAATTTCTATCAGTACTGCAAAAACCGTAACTGTGGCCCACATTGTATTTCGTCCAAAAAACCTTCCTGCAGAAACAACGAACAGTATACAAAAAACGGAGGCTTGTATATCAATATTTAAAATTTACTTTGGTCACTCTTAGCATATGTTAAGAGTGACTTATATAATTTTATAACAATTATATATTTTGATTTATTTACCAAATAGTGATATAATATTATTATATATTGTCCTATGTGGACAAAAACACAGCATTAGGAGGACAGAGAGAAAATGTATAAGAAAGTGGAATTCGAGGCTGGCAAAGTTCGAATTGATGGAAACATCATTGGAACTGAGGTTGGAGCAATGAAAAATGGCACCGTTGTTATTGAAAAAGATAACGGAACGTTTATCTATGCAGTGTATGGCACCATGGTAGACGACGAGTTCTATCAGTTCTGCCGAAGCCACAGATGTATTGGTTGCAACATGGCAGAAAGCCCTAAGTGTCGGTACAATCGTAAAACCAACCAAAATGCCGGTTACTATGTAGAGGTAGAAGAATAAACGCTTTCGGAACCCCATCGCAGTGCGGTGGGGTCACTTTTTATACTAAGATAATTAATAGGTAAAAGTTCTATATAAGTTAAAAAAATACAAATAATTTACAATTATATACAAATATGATATTATATAAAACTATAAAATATAAGAGTATTAAATATAAAATATAGGTGTATTAAAATAAGAGAAAAAATATAGAAGATTAAAGAGGAAAAAATGAATTACAGAATAGTAAATGGCTCAATATCATATGGAGCTGAAACAATTTTAGAAGAAATAAATTTTGAGATAAAAGAAAAAGATAAAATAGCTATTGTAGGTAGAAATGGAAGCGGAAAAAGCACACTTCTAAATGCTATAGTAGATAATTCTATGCTTGAGGAAGGCATAGGAGAAGAAAAATTTAATGTATATAAACAGGGAAATCCTATTATAGGCTTTTTAAAGCAAATGGAATTTGAAGATTCTTCTACAACATTAATAGAAGAAATTTTGAAAGTATATGAACCAATTTTAAATTTAGAAGACAAAATTGCAAAATTAGCAAACGAAATGCAAGATAACACAAATCAAAAATTAATAAAAGAGTACACAGAGGCATTGGACAAATTTAATGTAATAGGTGGATATACTTATAAAAAAGAATATGAGGTGGCTTTAAAGAAGTTTGGCTTTACAGAAGAGGATAAAAGCAAAACAATGGACCAATTTTCTGGTGGACAAAGAACCAAAGTGGCATTTTTAAAACTTTTGTTAAGTAAGCCAGATATTTTACTTTTAGATGAACCAACAAATCATTTAGACATAACCGCAATAGAATGGCTTGAAAATTATTTAAAAAATTATACGAAATCTGTTGTAATTGTTTCTCATGACAGAATGTTTTTAGATAGAATAGTAAATAAGGTATATGAAATAGAGTATGCAACAATGACAGAATACATAGGAAATTATACAGAATTTGAAAGGCAGAAAAGAATTAACTATGAGAAACAATTAAAAGATTATGAATATCAACAAGCAGAGATAAAAAGACTACAAGCTATTGCAGATAGGTTTAGATATAAACCTACGAAAGCAAAAATGGCTTTATCTAAACTAAAAAAGATAGAACAGATGCAAATAATAGAAGAGCCTAACAAGTACGATTTAAAAACATTTCATTTAAATTTTAATATAAAAATGGAGAGTGGAAAAAGTGTTTTAGATGTAAAAGATTTAGAAATAGGGTATGATAAGCCTATTCAAAAAGTATCATTTAATTTATATAAAGGTCAAAAACTTGCAATAATAGGAGAAAATGGAATAGGAAAATCGACGCTTTTAAAAACTTTAAATGGTAATATTCCTAAAATAGATGGCAGTTTTGAATATGGCTATCATGTAGACAGGCAATATTTTGACCAACAAATAGAATTTAAAAATCCAGAAAATACAGTTTTTGACGACTTTTACGAAACATTTCCAGAGTTAACAACAACGCAAATTAGAACAATATTAGGCACATTTTTATTTTCAGGAGAAGATGTTTTTAAAAAAATAAAAGTTTTATCTGGTGGTGAGCGAGCAAGACTTCAATTGTGTAAAATATTTAAGAAAGGTCCAAATTTATTATTACTTGATGAGCCAACAAACCACATGGACATAATAGGAAAAGAGAGTCTAGAAAATATATTAAAAGAATATAAAGGAACACTAATTTTTGTTTCGCACGATAGATATTTTGTAAATAAAATTGCTGATTCATTATTAGTATTTAAGCCAGGTAATGTAACGTTTTTTGATGGCACATATGCGGAATACGAAGAAAAATATAGAGAATATGAAGACGATGTTTCTTATATGCAAGGGGATAATAATTTATCTAACTTAAAACAATTAAAAGACGAAAAATATAGACATGAGAAATTGGAAAACGCGAAAATTAATAATCAATATTTTATAAATAAAGAAATAAAAAGAGCTAAAGCAAAAATAGAAAAGCTAGAGCAAGAAATAAACAAACTAGAAGCTGAAATAGTAAATTTAAAACAAGAAATGAGCAAAGAAGAATATAGTACAGATTACATGAAACTAAAAGATTTGCAGGAAGAAATAGATAAAATAAATGCGACAATAGAAGAAAAAATGACTGAGTGGGATGAGCTAAATGAAATGGTAGATAAAAATAAATAGTCAAAAAATAACTTAATAAAAAATAAGCAGAATTTTTAACAAAAGATAAATGAAATTATTAGCGATAAAAATTTATACTGGTCCACATGAATAAAACGTACGAAAAAATGAAAAAATTTACTTGACTATAAAAGTATAATGTGCTACAATAACAAATGTCAAGTAAATAAATGCGGATGTGGCGAAACTGGCAGACGCGCTGGTCTTAGGAACCAGTGCCAACGGCGTGGAGGTTCGAGTCCTCTCATCCGCACCACAGGAAAATACTTGTGAATCGCTTGTATCTAAGAATACAAGCTTTTTTTTGTTTTTTTACTAATATGTTATAGTAATTTAAAGTAAAAATGTGATATAATAAATAATATATTAGTGTAGGAGATGATGTAATTATGACAATGAAACAACAAGAATTATATAATGTTATTGAAAGCTTACCAGAAGAACTTTCAATTAAAGTAATTGATTATATAGAATACCTAAAATTTACTTATTTACTTACTAAAGCTCCAAGCGATTTAATCGTAAAAAATGATAAAGAATTATTAACGAAACTGCAAGAAGGTATGAAAGATACAGAAGAGGGAAAAGTATGCTCTATTGAAGAGGCTTTTGCAGAAGTCAATAAAATCTTATCAGAGTAAATAGGAGGTTTGGTATTGAATAAGTATAAAGTAAAACTATCTATACAAGCTAAAAATGATTATAAAAAGATTATTCACTATATTAAAAATGAATTATTAGAACCTACTATTGCGGAAAAATATGCTAACTTGATAAGAAACGAGTTAACATCTCTAGAGTATCAACCTAGTAAATTTCCTATTATTGATATTGATTTAATAAAAAAATACCAATTTAGAAAATTAGTTATTAAAAATTATATTGCTTTCTATCGAGTTAACGATAAAGAAAGAATAGTAAATGTTGAGAGAATTTTATATAATGCTAGTAATTGGCTAGATAAATTATAAATAATTAATATTAATTTATTTTAATTTTTTATAACCAAACGATTAAATCAACAAAATAGTTAAAAAGCCTAAAAACAAGCTATATAGTTCATCATTTGCACCAAGGGAAATAACTTGTGAAAAGCTTGTATCTAAGGATACAAGACTTTTTAATGCCTTTTTACTACTTATGTACTAGTTGGAGAAAAATATAATAAAAACATATTGCAAAAAGTAAAAGTAAATGATAAGATAAAGAAGTACAAACGAAGAAATAAAAAAGGAGCACGCAAAGATGACAAAGGCTAGAACCGTTGGGGGAGTACACACACACACACACACGAATAGTTTTAGAGAAATAAGAAAGGGCGAAGAAGCCTTTATTAATGATATAAAAAATAAGATAAATGACAGACTATAAAAAATAGCCTGTCATTTTTGCGTGCCAAAACAAGAAAGGAAGGATGAAAAAGTGGAAAAAGAAAATAAAGAGAAAGGAAAAGTAAAAAATTTAGTAAGAAATGCTAGAAAAGAAAATGCACGGAATAACTCTAATAGCGTTAGTTGTGACTATTGTAGTATTACTAATATTGGCAGGAATAACAATAAGTCTAGTATTTAGCGACAATGGAATAATAAAAAAGGCACAAGAAGCAGCAAACAAAACAAAAGAAGCAGTAATAAATGAACAAACACAAATGAATGAAATAGCAGATTATATGGAAAACATGTTAAATGAAATAGGTGGAACAATACCAGATGAGCCAGAAGGACCAGAAATGCCAGAAGGATGGGATGATACGAAAGTAGATGCAGTAGAAAGTGAAGATAATGTAGTTGTTCCAGTGCCAAAGGGATATACAGCGTCAGAAGTAACAGGAGAAAATACAGTAAAAGATGGATTTGTAATATATGAAAACACAAATGGTGAAGATAAATATGAGCCTGTAACGGATGAAAGTGATATAGAAACAGCACAGACAACAAGAAATCAGTTTGTGTGGGTGCCGGTAGCAAATCCAAGTGATATGTATGGGACAGATAAAGATGGTAAGAAGTGGGGAAAGACATATTATTATGTTGACGCTAACACAATAGTGCCATTCTATTGGAAAGAACAAAATGGAACGATGATTATAGAAGATATAGAAGGTTATCGTGAGCCAGATGTAATAGATGAGGATTCTTCAAATAATGTAACTATAATACAATTAGAGACAGAGTTTAATAATATGATAGAAAGTGTAGAAAAGTACGGAGGATTTTATATAGGAAGGTATGAGACTGGAAATTTATCTCAATCAGAAGCTGTAGTTGTAAAAAATAATACAGATATAGGAGATCAAACGTGGTATACAATGTATAATAAATCAAAAGGAGTAGCAGCAAATAGTAATGTAACAACAACAATGATATGGGGATGCCAGTGGGATGCAGTGTTAAGATGGATGTATAATAGTGGAGATGAAGAAAAGAAGACATATACTTATGATAGTACAGGAAAAGGAAATTATTATGGTACAAATGGAAACGAGGCAATACCAACAGGTTCAAATGATGCATATGCAGTAAATAATATCTATGATATGGCAGGAAATGTATATGAAAATACAATGGGAATAGTTGGTTCTTCAAATGAAGGAGGAAAAGTAGCACGTGGTGGGAATTATGATGGGGAACCGATATCTTCCTCAGTTTCTTTTTATGCTGCTTTTACTGGATTGTTTAGCAATAGTAAAATTGGCAGTAGGTTAGCTTTATATATGTAACTATGTTCTCTAAATTATAAAATAATAAAGTAAAATTATAACAAATAAGTAAATAAAATAACAAATCAGTAGCGGATTATTCATATTAATCGAAAGCTGATATGATGGGTTTTAGTATCCAAATATTTTAAATAATGTAGGATATTAAGCTGAAAAAATATAATAAAAACATATTGCAAAAAGTAAAAGTAAATGATAAGATAAAGAAGTACAAACGAAGAAATAAAAAAGGAGCACGCAAAGATGACAAAGGCTAGAACCGTTGGGGGAGTACACACACACACACACACGAATAGTTTTAGAGAAATAAGAAAGGGCGAAGAAGCCTTTATTAATGATATAAAAAATAAGATAAATGACAGACTATAAAAAATAGCCTGTCATTTTTGCGTGCCAAAACAAGAAAGGAAGGATGAAAAAGTGGAAAAAGAAAATAAAGAGAAAGGAAAAGTAAAAAATTTAGTAAGAAATGCTAGAAAAGAAAATGCACGGAATAACTCTAATAGCGTTAGTTGTGACTATTGTAGTATTACTAATATTGGCAGGAATAACAATAAGTCTAGTATTTAGCGACAATGGAATAATAAAAAAGGCAAGAGAGGCAGCAAACAAAACAAAAGAAGCAGTAGAAAGGGAACAAGCTGAGTTAAATCAATTATATAATGATTTAGAGGATGCATTAAATAATTCGCCAGATAATACAGCAAGGACATTAGTAGAATTATATGATGCAGGAGAATTAAAAATAGGAGACTATGTAAATTACCAAAATCCAACAAGTGGAAGCTACACAAGTTTGGGGAGTAAAACAGGAATGGACACTGAAATAACAGACGGAGGAGATCCAGATCAAATATTTAATGTAGCAAATAACCAATTAACATGGAGGGTATTAGGAAAAGATGAAGCAACAGGAGGAATAAAATTAATAGCAGGAAGCCCAATGAAAAGAGAGTCAAATTCTTCATATGATGATTTAATCGGTATAACAAAAAACCCATATTATTACTTAAATGGAGCCAAAGGTTATATAAATGCAGAGACAGAATTAAACAATATATGTGCATTATATAAAAATGACTTAGCACAAACAGCAAGAAGTGTAACAATAGAAGATATAAACCAAGTATTAGGAATAAAGACAGAAGAAGACATAAAAAAAGCTAATGTATTTCCAATGATGGTTGGAAGCTTACAATATGGTGAAACATATAATTTTGAAAATCAATATACACCAGAAAGTTGGTTAGACGGAAAGAAAACAACAACAGTAACAGGAACGGTAGATGGATATGCATTCATAATAAATCCACCAAGTGAAATGGGGATAACATCTGTAACATTGGAAGATGAAAAAATTTACAATTTACTTTTTTACAATGCAAAATATGGAAACTTTATGCCAAAACACTACTGGCTTGCCTCATATGGTGTGTGTACGGATGCGGGTGGCTACGCCTACTTTAAACTAGGTTTGGTGGAAGGAGGAATAGCTGGAACTGGCTGTGACATGTTTTTTTCAAGTGGTGACGATTACGGCATAGGGCGGAGCATTTGCAGTGCGCCCCGTAGTCATTCTAAAATCTAATGTCACAGAAGACAGGATACATAAAATAGACGACCAAACAGAAGAAGAGTGGAACTATGATTTATAAAATACAAAGCACTACATTTTATTTAACAAAAATGTAGTGCTTTCTCTTACTTTTGAAAATATTTTGTAAAATTATCTACTAATCTTTTAAATCTGGCTAAAGGAAAGTCAAAAAGATGTTTTACAATTTCAAAAATATTTATTAATTTTTATGCAAATACTAGTTGTTTTTTATAAATTATATGATAGTATATTATTATAAATAAATTTGCTTTAATAAAAATTATAATATTCTATAAAAAATAATAAAAGGGGAAACTATATGTTTAGAAATAGAGGAAGTCTTCCTAATATTGGAAGAAGCGGAAAAAGAACAAAAAGTGGAGGAGGAGATGCAAGAGGATTTAATGCTCCACATTATCGTTATTATTGGAACGGAAGATTTGTAGTAATACAATATGATAAAAATTTTCTTATGATTGAAATAATAATAACGTTGTTAGTTTTGGCAATAGCCTTTGCAGCATATTTATATTCTTATAAACCAAATTTTAATGACCAAATAGCAGATTTAAAAAACAATTTCCTAATGTTTCAATTAATATGCATAATTGCTTCAATAGCTTTGTTAATATTTTTTACATTTATTTCAAAAAGTAAAGAAAGTTTAATAAGAAACTTAAAGTTTGTAGCCATTTTATCTGCAGTAGCAATTATATGTCAATTAGGCATAAAATTAAGTTTAGATAGTAATTATAATAAAGAAACATTTGCTAATATGTATGATCAATATGAAAGTCAAGGAAGCGAAAAAGATAACAAAAAGCAAGTAGTAGTTGGAATATTTTCGGGAGTACAAGTTTCAAGTGTAAAAGATACATATATTCAAAATTGTTTAACAGCATATAAGACTTTTAAAATAAAAACAATTTTATATATAGGGTTATACATTTTAATAGTATTTCTTATGTTTTATCTTATACATAGATTAAAAATGATAGAGGATAAAAAAGAAAGACTAGAAAAAGATGATAATGTTGTATATGATGATGAAGAAAACGTAAAAATGTAGTTAATATATTTTAAATAAAAACACTTATAACCGTAAAATTGTTATAAGTGTTTTATTATAAACATTAATAGTAAAATATAATTATATATTATCAATTATATTTATAGTTTATCATAAAATTCTTCAGTAAGATTTTGAGGCTTAATTTCCCCCTCAGCCTTTTTTATGCTTGAAAAAGAAAGATATAGTAAAATTAAATTAGCTATTAAAACAACATCAACAAGGTATGGTGCCAAGTGATAAAAAAGAAAGTCTAAGCTTGCATAATAATAAAAAACTTCTGTCATAACCTCTGGAAGATTTGCAAGTAAATTTATAAAATCGTAAATAATTAACCAACCAACTGGTATCATAGCTATAATAAGATGAGTTTTAGCAGTTTTTGTATCTTTACTTTTTAATTTAAAAAAAGCAAGAAGTAGAAAAACAAATGATAGTATTTCAAATATTAAACCAAAATCAAAAGCTCCATATAATAATGGTATAAAATAAGTAATAAAGCTAAATATAAAAACTCCTATACTAATCTTTAGTAATTTTGTAGCACGTTCTAAATAAATTTCTTTAATATGAGCTTTATTGTCAACATCATTTTTGACATCATTTTCAATATTACTTTTCATATAAAACTTCTCCTTTTATTAATTACAAAATAATTTTATACAAAAAAACATTATTATGCAAGTTTTATATAATTATTTTTATTGTTTTAATGTGGTATTAATCCGTTTTTTATGATATAGTATGTAATGTAAATATTACATTAATTCGGAGGAAAAAATGGACTTTAAAACAGAGCTAAAAATTTATCAAGATATAGTAAATAAAGAATTAGAAAAGTATTTAAGAAAAGACGAATGTATTGAAAAAGTACTAAATAATGCAATGGAATATAGCTTAATGGCAGGAGGAAAAAGGCTAAGACCAATTTTAGTTCTAGCGACATATAAATTATTTAAAGAAAATATTGAAGAGTGTTTACCTTATGCAGTTGCAATAGAAATGGTACATAATTTTTCTTTAATACATGATGATTTGCCTGGAATAGATAACGATGACTTTAGACATGGAAAGCCTACAAATCATAAACAATTTAATGAGGCTACTGCTATACTTGCAGGAGATGGCTTATTAAATAATGCTTATATGGTAATTGCAAATGACTTGCAACATACAAATAATGAAATAAATATGGATAATATAAATAGCAATCATAATATAAATAGTAAGAATTGTATAAAAAACTTAAAAAATTTAGAAAATAAAAATAATCCAATAAGTTATGTAGAAAAATTAAATAAGAAAATAAGAATATTTAATGAATTTTCAAATGCAGTAGATAGAATGATTGCAGGAGAATATATAGACACTGAATACGAAGGAAAGCAAGTGCTAGAAGAAAATTTAGAATATATGGACGAAAATAAAACAGGTGCACTATTAAAATTATCAGTAAGAATGGGAGCAATTTTAGCAGAATGCTCAGAAACTGATGTAGAAAGATTAACAGCTTATGCTAAAAAAATAGGACTAGCTTTCCAAATTAAAGATGATATTTTATCAGAAGAAGGAGACGAAAAAATACTTGGTAAACCTGTTGGAAATGATAAAAAATTAAATAAATGTACATATGTATCAAAATATGGTTTAGATGGTGCAAAAGCTAAATTAAATGAATTAATAGAAGGAGCAATAAAAGATATAGAAATATATAATGAAAACGCAGAATTTTTAAAAGATTTAGCTATTTATATAAAAGAAAGAGAAAAATAGGAAATTAGGACCAGGTCCCAATTTCCCGATTTGGGAAATTAGGGACAGATCACAAAAACATTTATGGAATAGAAAAAGAAAAACAGGCATTAAGGATTTATACTTGTAATTATAGTGCTTAAATAAAATCCTTAATGTCTGTTTTTCTTTTTCTTATAAATATTTCTTTAATTTTTCAACAGTATTTTCTTGAAAAGTAATAAAGTCTTTTAAAATGTTTTTTACAGGCTCTGTAGCATCAGGGTTATTATTCCAAAGTTTTACTCCTTCAATAATTCCCATGTTAGTTCCCTGAAGCATCATTTCAGAAATTTTTGAATTACTTTTATCTGTTAAAGTATTCATTTCAATACTCATCCAGCCCATAGCTTTCTGCATAGGGTTTAATTGGTCAGGTACATCTGAATAATTGCTCATTTCGTCGTTTACTCTTTGGAGCAAGTCACCATATTCATTATATTGAAAAAACAAGTCATCTTTTAAATTTTGATCTCCAATCTTTTGAGTAATATTAGAAATTGAATCCATACCCATTTGTAATCCTTTACTAATTTCGTTTAAAATATATTTAGAATTATCCATAAAAACATTTCCTTTCTTTATTTAATTTAAAAACACAATAGTTATGAAAGCAAATTTTTCAAGCAGATTAGTACTCTTTTTTTAAGTTGTACACATTAAAAAAACTCAGCTTTCATTTCAATAATATTATTTTCAAAAATGAGCAAAATATTATTATTTTTTATTGGAAAATATGTTTTTTATTGCTTTTACACAATAATATGATTTTATTTTTATAATTCTAAAAACAAAACAATTAAATAAAAATTATTATATATTCTAAATAAATGCTACAAAATTTTGGTAGCATTTATTTTTTGACCAATAATTGTCAAAGTAATTATAAAAAAATTAAACATAATAAATATTGTAAAAATAAAAAAAGGAGGATTTTTATGAAAAAACTAATTAGTTTTATTTTACTTTTTGCAGTTATTGCATTGTGTTTACCTGTTTATGCAGATGCACTTCAAAATGTAACTGTAAACATAGACAAGTCTACTGTACATCCTGGAGAAGAAGTTAAAGTAGATGTTAATTTTGGACAAGATTTGGGTTCATACACGGTAGATGTTGCTTATGACAATAATCTTTTTGAATATGTATCAGCAGACGGCGGAACAGCAGATGATAATGGAACTAGAATAAGAGTATACTTTTTTGACTCTGCCGGAGGAACTAATCCAAGAAGTACTATGTCAGTAGTATTCAAAGCAAAAGATGTTACTACATCAAATCCAACAGATTTTAGTATAACAGCAGAAGGCTTAGCAAATCCAGACGCATCTATTACCTATGATGATATTACGACTCCAATAGACAAGAGTGTAATTGTAGAGCCACAATATGTAGATTACAATATTAATTTAACTTACACAGGTGATGTAATAGTAAATGAAGAAAAAGACATGAAACTTACTATATCATCTTCAATGGGAAAAAATTATGAGCATACAAGAATATTAGCAGAAACTACAACTCCAGATGGAGCAACTGTAAAATTGCTTGGAACAGATGAACAACAACTAGAGCATGACATTATTCAAAGTGGATGGGGAGATGCTGCAGGAGATCAAATTGGTGGAAAAGATGTATCTAAAGAGTTAAATTTAAGAGGAATTTTTGATAAAGCAGGAGATTATACACTAAAAATAAAATTAATAGATAGGGACAACTCTGATGCAGAAATTGCAAGCAAAACATTTGACATTAATGTAAAAGAAACACAAGCTGTAACACCTCCAGAAGATAATGAAGAAAATAATGAGATAGAAAACGGAACAACAGGAGAAAGTGGAGATAATATTACAAATGGAAATAATAATGAAATAGGAAATATAAATGGCACTGATAATACAAATAATGAACAGCCAGATACTTTACCTAAAACAGGTAGTACAGTTTATTTAACAGGTGCTTCTATTATAGCAGCATTAGCAATATCTTATTTTACTTTAAAAAAAGATAAGAAAAACTAAATTATTAGTAAAAATAATATAAGAAAAATATAAAAAATAGTTTTGATATAAAGTGATTTCCTAAAAAGGAAATCACCCATACATAGTTTACAAAAATAAATGTTAGTGGAGTTAACATGAATACATACTCACAAAAATAAATATTAGTGTAATTAACATAGATAGCAACAAAATATAAGTACATTATTAAGTACATTATATAGTTACATTATTTATATGATAAAGCTTAAATATTTATTTAATTCATATTATAAAAAGAGGTATTAAATGAATAGAAAACAAAGAAGATTAAATAAAATGGAAAATACAAAAAGCAAAATAAAAAGTATAATAAGAGCATTTATTATACTTTTTATTTTAAGTATTATTTTTTATATGATATATGGGTGGTATAAAGAAAGTAAAATAAAAATTGTAAAAAACATAGAAACAGAGTTAACTAAAGTGGAAAAACAGGACAACACAGAAAATATAATGAAAATAATTCTTGAAGATGAAGAGCAAAGTAATGCTGAAAATAGTAGTAAAACAAATGAATCAAATAGTCAAAAAAATAAGGAAAATCAACTAGAAGAACCTGTACCTAATGAATATTTAGGATATAAAGTGAGTGCTATGTTAGAAATACCAAAGCTTAATATAAGTTCAAACGTCTTAGAAGAATATAGTAAAGAAGGTTTAGAGGTATGCATATCTAAGTTTTGGGGTTCGAATCCAAATGAAATAGGAAATTATTGTATCGCAGGACATAACTATGCAAGAAAGAATATGTTTGGATATTTAGGTGACTTAGAAATAGGAGATAAAATTTATCTATCTGATAATAAAAATGGAAAATTTAGTTATACTATTTATGATAAATATCGAATAGAAGCAGATGACACAAGCTCATTGTCACAAAATACTGATAGAAGAGAAATAACATTAATAACATGTACAAGCTATTCTAATAAGCGACTAATTATAAAAGCTGCAGAAGATATATAGAAAGGTTTAGAAATGAAAAATAAAAAAGTTAAGATAAAAAACAGACACATATTAATTGAAAAAGTGAAGAAACATCCTAGACTATCTACATTGGCATCTATTACATTAATTGTAATTGCTGCACTGGTAGTAATTTTTGTAATTTCAACTAATATAGATGCAGCTGAGAAAAAAGAAGGAATAGAAAGCTTCCCAGAAAGTTACAGACCATATTTAGAGGAATTACAAAAAAAATATCCTAATTGGAAATTTGTTGCTTTGTATACGAATTTAGACTGGAAATATGTAATAGATAATGAAAATGTATTTGGCAAAAACTTGGTTCCGAAATCTTATTCAGACAGATGGAAAAACACAAAGCCAGGTGAATATAATGTAGAAGTGGACAGTGGTTGGGTGGATGCATCAAGAAGAGCAGTAGAATATGCAATGGACCCAAGGAATTTTTTAAACTATATTAGAATATTTCAATTTGAAGGACTTTCTTATGATGAGAAAACAAATAATAAAGAAGGAATAGAAAAAATATTATACGGCACAGAATTTTACGATAGAACGGTTCAATATGTTACTAGTAGCGGAAGTACAGTAACTATGAGCAGCAAATACTCAGACTTAATATTAAAAGCAGGAAAAACATCTGCAGTTAGTCCATATCACTTAGCATCTAGAATAAAGCAAGAAGTAGGGCCGTTTCTATCACATGCTTCTATATCTGGAACTGTAAAAGGATATGAAGGTCTATACAATTTTTACAATATAGGAGCAACAAGTTCATCAGAACCAATGGGAGCAATAAAAAACGGACTTCAGTATGCAAAAGACGGAAAAGGCGCAAGTGAGCAAACTAAAGCAAAATATTTAATACCTTGGAATACTAAAGAAAAAGCTATAACAGGTGGAGGAATATTTATAGGATCAAGTTATATTCATTTAGGTCAAGACACAGTATACTTACAAAAATTTCATGTAACAAGTAATAATCGGAGGAGAACTGTTCTGGCATCAATATATGACAAATGTTTTAGCTCCATATAGTGAATCAAAATTAATTTACAATGGATATGCAAATATGAATATGTTAAATAATAGCATGACATTTATTATTCCAGTATATAACAATATGCCAGAAACTCCAGTAGAAAACCCTAACATTATAGAAAGTGACTTTACAAATGATAATACAAAGGTATATGCAGATGTACAAACCACATTAAATATAAGAGAAGGTCCATCATCTTCTTATGAAATTCTTACATCAGTAGACAGAAAAGTTGAAATGACAAGGTTAGCAAAAGGAAAACAATCAGGAGAATTATGGGACAAAGTACAACTACCAAATGGAATTATCGGATATGCGTTCCAAAGCTATTTAAAAGAGGTACCAGAAAAGCAAATAGAAAAAATAAACGTTTCGGCAGATAAAACAACTATAAACAAGGGAGAAACTATAAAATTAAAAGTAGAAATAATGCCAGAAGAAGCAAAAGACCATGAAGTAATTTATACTTCGAGTGATAGTAGCGTTGCTGAAGTAGATGGAAGTGGAAACATAACAGGAGTTAAATCAGGTAAAGCAACTATAACTGTAAAAGCAAAAGAAAATAATGTATCTGCTAGTATTAACATAACAGTTTACACAACTGTTAGTGATTTAATATTACCAGAAGATGAAATATATTTACAAAAAAACGAGGAAATAACAATAAATCCAATAATACTTCCAGAAGATGCAAGTAATAAAAACTTAAGCTATAAATCATTAGATACAAATATTGCAACAATAACAAACACTGGACTTATAACTGCAATTAGTGAAGGAGAAACTACCGTAGAAGTTAAAACAGATGACGGAGAAATAACAAAACAAGTAAAAATTACAGTTCTAGGTCAAATAGATAGTGCAGACATAGAATTTAGCGAAGACTTAATAATAAATAATAATATAATAACAGGCTGGAATATAAAAGAACTAAATGTTAGCGATGTAATTGGTAAAATTAATACTAAATTTGAGATAGAAATATATAATAGTAGTGGAAAAAAACTTAAAGAAAATGAAATGATAGGTACAGGAAGCAAAATAAGACTATTAGAAAATGGAAAAGTAAAAATGGAATATAAAATAGTTATATATGGAGACGTAAATGGAGATGGAAAAATTAATTCAGTAGACTTATTAGTTTTACAAAGACATATACTAGAAATAGAAAAACTACAAGGAGTATTTTTAATAGCAGGAAATATAAATAAAAACGGTAAAAATCCATCATCAGTAGATTCTCTAATAATACAAAGGCATATACTAGAACTTAAATTTATCGATCAGGGAAATTAGGGACAGGTCCCAACTTCCCGATTTGGGAAATTGGGGACAGGTCAGCACAAAGTAGAAATTAGGACCAGATCTAAATTTCCGCTTTTAAGAAATACAGATCTGGTCCTAATTTCCTTAAAAGGAGGCACAAATGCACAGAAAAATAAATTATGTGTTAAGTATAATTGCAGTAACTATACTTATTGTAGTTGGAACTGTAATGATCTACAGATTTAAAAATATAAATAATAATAAAAAAGTTAGTGCAAAATTAGCTAATAATGAAACTATAGAACTTAGGGCAAACAAAATAAATGAAAGTAATGAAGAAATATATATAGACTTTAATAATATATCTATAGCATCAATGACATTGGAAATCTTTTTTGATGTAAATAATTTAGAATATGATAACAATATGAAAAATACTAATTATAGTGACGGAAGATTGCTATATACCTGGGTCTCAGACACGGGAAAAAACAAGCAAATTGGTGAAATTGGACCTTTTAAATTTAAAATTAAAAATACTTTAAATAATATGACTGGAAAAATAACAGTAGCTGGTGAGTTTTACAATGAAACTGGCGAAAGGATAAATATAGATAGTAAAAGCATTAATGTTTATAGCAATCTGCAAGAAAATAGTGAAAGCCAAGAAAATACTACAACACAAAATAATAAAGAAAATACGCAAAATAAAAACGATAGTGAAAACAATATGGATAATACAAATATATCTACAGACAATACAAACTTAGCTGTGTTAAGGCTAAATTATGAAGGAATTAGTCCTGATTTTTCAAAAGAAGTAAAGGAATATTATATAGTAGTAGATGATAAATTAAATAAATTTGATATAACAGCTATAGCGGAAAATCCTAATTCTATGGTCGAAATTACTGGTAATGAAAATTTAAAGCAGGGATTAAATATAATTAATATTAATGTAAAGTCAGAGGATAAAACTAAAGAAACAAATTATAAAATATATGTAACAAAAACATCTAATAAAGAAAATGCAAATGCTAACTTAGAAAATCTGGCAGTTGAACATGGCACATTAAATCCAGAATTTGCCCCTACTGAAACAAACTACAAAGTAGAAGTAAGTAACGATATAGAGAACGTAAACATTTTAGCAGTACCAGAAAGAATAGATGCTAAAGTTAATATTAACAAAAATAGTAAATTAGAAGTAGGAGATAATACAGTAGAGATTACTGTAACAGCAGAAGATGGTATTACTAAAAAGAAATACACTATTATAGTTCATAGAAGAAATAATGAAGAAGAAAAAGAGAAAGAAGATAACGTAAAACAGCAGGCACAAAAGTTATCGGCAATTTTACAGCAAAGCAATAATATAAATGATAATTCAGAAAAGATAAACGAAGATACAGACACCGAAATTGTAAATGAAGAAAAAGATACAGAAAAAGAGAAAAACACTAAAGAGGATATTTATGTATATAGTTCTGCTGGAATAGCAATTGCCATAATAATTATATGCTTTTTGTATGATAGAGGTAAAAGAAAAAATAATATGAAATAAAAAATAAAGAGAATAAGTGAAAATAATCATTAAAATAAAAGTAAAAAATAGCAAAAGTGAGAGTAAGTTTAAAATTAAATAAAAAAGTAACTATAATATTGAAATAGTAACAATTTATACAAAAAATCAGTCTTATGCAAAGATTGATTTTTTTGTTATTTCGTGGTAAATTAGTTAAAGCAAATGAAAGTGTTATAATGTTATTATGTGTATTTAAATAAGAAAGGAAAAATATATTATGAAAATTATATTAGCGTCACAATCACCAAGAAGAAAAGAATTAATGGATTTGATGGGACTAAATTATGAAGTAATTGTGAGCCATGCAGATGAAACTTTTGAAGATGGCTTAACAATAGAAGAGCAATCTAAAAGACTAGGATATATTAAAGCAAAAGCTGTGTTTGATAAAACACAAGGAGATAGAATAGTTATTGGCTCTGATACTATGGTATTAAAGGGCAATGAAGTTCTAGAAAAACCAAAAAATAAAGAAGATGCAATAAGAATGTTAAATTCACTAAAAAATACAGACCATAGAGTTATAACAAGTCTTACTGTATTAATTCAAGATGGAGATAAATACACAGAGTATGTGGATTATGACATAGCTAAAGTGTATTTTAAAGATATGAGCGAAAAAGAAATATTAAAATGGATTGAAGAAGGAAATCCATATGATAAAGCAGGCGGATATGCAATACAAAGTAAGTTTGGAGTATTTGTAGACAAAATAGAAGGTAACTATTTTACGGTTGTAGGATTGCCTATACATAAACTATATGATGTTATTAAAAATTATATATAAAAGGATTTTATTATGGAAAATATACCAGTAGAAAAAAATAAAGAATATATAGTAGATATAATAGATAATGGATTTGAAGGAGAAGGAATTACTAAGATAGATGGATATACTATCTTTATTAATGGTGCAATAAAAGGAGAAAAGTGCAAAATAATAATTGTAAAAGTTACGAAATCGCATGCTTATGGAAAAATAATAGAAATTATTGAAAAGTCTAAATACAGAATAGAAGCGGACTGCACTACATATAAGAGATGCGGAGGATGTAGTTTAAGACATATAGAATATAATAAAACTTTAGAAATGAAAAGAGATGTAGTACAAAATTTAGTAAATAAAGCTTTAGAAAACAAGATAACAGTAAACGATACAATTGGTATGGAAAAGCCATATTATTATAGAAATAAAGCACAATATCCATTTGGAACTAATAAAAATGGAGATAAAGTTTTTGGTATATTTGCTAAAAGAACTCACGAGATTATTGAGATAAATGATTGTAAAATACAAAATCCAATTTCAGCAAAAATAGCAAGAGAAGTGCTTAAGTTTGTGAGAGAAAATAACATATCTGTGTATAATGAAGAAACAGGAAAAGGACTTGTTAGACATTTAATAGTAAAAGTTGGAATAAGAACTAATGAAGTTATGTGTGTTATAGTGTTAAATGGCGAAAAGTTTGAAAAAGAGCAAGAACTGGTTAATCTATTACTTGAAAAATTTAATAAAGATGATAAAAACGAGTTTAAGATAAAAACAATTGTTAAAAACATTAATACTAAAAACACAAATGTGATTTTAGGTAATAAAAATATTGTATTATATGGAGATGGCTATATTAAGGACAAACTTGGTAATTATACTTTTAAAATATCTCCAATGTCATTTTATCAAACCAATCCAATTCAAACAGAGGTATTATATAATAAAGCGATTGAAGTGGCAAAGCTCAAAAAAAGTGATGTGGTATTAGACTTATATTGTGGAATTGGTACAATTGGTATATATGCGTCTTCATTTGTAAATAAAGTATATGGTATAGAAATTGTGGAACAGGCTATAGAAGATGCAAAAGAAAATGCCAGAATAAATAATATAGAAAACATTAAGTTTAGATGTGGTGCGGTAGAAGATGTTTTAGAAGATTTAATAAAAAAGGAAAATATAGCACCTAATATTGTATTTGTAGATCCTCCAAGAAGAGGGTTGGATAAAAATACTGTAGATAACATTTTAAAGCTAAAGCCAGAAAAATTAATATATATTAGCTGTAATCCAGCAACTATGGTAAGGGATATAAATATGATGGAAGCGGAGTATGTGGTAAAAGAAATTCAACCAGTAGATATGTTTCCGCTTACGCGGACATGTGGAGTGCGTGGCAGTATTGGAATTAAAGAATGGAGATAAAGAAAAATGAAAGTATTATTTGCAACAACTAATTTGGCAAAAGTAAGAAAATATAAAGAAAAATTAAAAGAAAACGGTATAGAACTAATTACAATAAACGACTTGGATTTTAAATTGGATATAGACGAAAACGGAAAAAATGCCATAGAAAATGCTTACATAAAGGCAAAAACATATTATGATGTAGTAAAAATTCCAACTATCGGAATGGATAATTGCTTATTTATAGAAGAATTGCAAGAGGAAAAACAACCGGGAACACATGTTAGAAGAATAAACGGAAAAGAATTAAAAGATGACGAAATGATTGAATATTACACAAATCTTGTAAAGCAATATGGAGGAAAGTTAACAGCAAAATGGGTATATGGAATGGTAATATGTAATGGAAAAGAAACAAAAGAATATACCTGGAGTAAAGGTGATTTTTATCTTGTAAGTAAACCATGCAAAGAAAGAAACCCAGGATACCCATTAGATTCAATATCAGTTATGCCAGAAAATAATAAATATTGGTTGGAGCTTACAGATGAGGAGAAATTAAAAAGTAAGGAAGAGGACAATAAAGACAAAGTTGTTGAATTTATAATAAATAACATATAAAATACTACAAAAAGCATGGATTATGCTAAAAAATTCTTAAAATGAATATATAAATAAAAAAAATATATTAAGGAAGTACTAATATGTTAAAAGACCTATGTTTCGAAGTAATACAAACTTGTCCTAATAAATGTCAATTCTGTTCATCTAATTCTTCACAAGAAAAAAAGACAATAATAACATTAGAAGATTTTAAAAGAACGGTAATACATTTTATGGAAAATGGAGGAATAGGAGAAATATCTATTTCTGGAGGAGAACCTTTTTTGCATCCAGATTTATTTGAAATGGTCAAATTTTGTAAAGAGCAAGGAATAAGAACAGTTATTTTTACTAGCGGAATAAAAAGAGCCGAAGACATTCCGTCAGAAGTAATAGAATATATGAAAGAAAAATGTGCAAAAGATTTACAAGAAATAGAAGAACACGAGCCATGGAATGAGAGGCTAAAAAGAAATGTAAAAGCTTATTACGATAGAGCTATAACTCCAGAACAATATGGGGCGATAACAAGACAAGAATTCGAAAAGCTAAAACAATTAGGACTAGATAAAATAGTATTTGACTGGCAAGCATTTGAAGAAAAAACAGATTCTACATTAATGGGAAGAAAAGGCTTATATACATATTTAATGGATTCTTTAATAAGAGCAAAAGGAAGAGGCTTAAATATAGATGTACATTTTATTCCAATGAAGCCAAATTATAAACAGCTTCCAGATATAATGGAATGCCTAGAAATAGCAGGAGTAGAAAATATTAGCATATTAAATTTTGTCCCTCAAGGAAGAGGAAGAGTAAACAAAGAAGAATTAATGTTAAATGATGAAGAACTAAAAGAATTTTCTACAATATTAAACGAAGCAAAAGAGAAATTTAGTGGTAATGTAAGAATTGGAATTCCTTTAAACGGAAAAATATCACACTTATGTACTGCAGGAACAGAAAAATTGGATATTAGATATGATGGAGTAGTATTGCCATGTCCGGCATTTAAAGAAATAAGTGCGGAAACAATGGAAAAATACGGAATAAAATTCCATAGCATATATGAAGACTTAGAAAAAGTAGTAGTACCAGGAGGAAAAAGACAAGCTCCATTGTGTAAGCAAGTTTATGGATTTCATGGAGATTTAAACAAAGATGAAGAAAGATAAAAAGGAGGTATTTATGGAATATTTTGATATACTAAATGAATGGGGAGAATTACAAAGGACATAGATATATCACAAATAAAGCTACAAAAGGAAGAAGTTTCAGATATAAAATGGTTTAGTAAGAAAGAAATTTTAGATAGAATAAATAATAATTATGAAGGAATAACAGAAAAAACAGGACCATGGAATTTCTTAAAAAAATATTATGAAATGTTAGAAAAATAATATTATACCAACAGATATATAATGATGCATGGACTATTAAAAAATAAGGAGTAAAAATGACACTAGAAGATTTAAAAGTAAAATATGATAAATTACAGAAAAAATATGGTGCAAAAGAATTAGACTCTATTTATAATGGAGGTTGTACAGAAAATCCAGATATATGTTTTGTTTTTATGAATCCAACAGGAAGAAATATTGCTTCATCAAAAGAATGGAAAGGAATAAAATCACCTTGGATAGGAACAAAAAATATATGGGATTTATTTCACAGTTTAAATCTTGTTGATGAAAGCATTTATAATAAAATAAGAAGTATAAAAGGTAGTGAATGGACAGAAGAATTTGCAGAAGAGGTTTATAGAGATGTAAAAGCACATAAATATTTCATTACAAATTTAGGGAAATGCACACAAATAGATGCAAGAGAACTACCTAATGAAGTTTTTAAACAATATGTAGAATTACTAAAAAAAGAAATAGAAATAGTAAATCCAAAAGTAACTATTTTATTTGGTAATCAAGTAAGTTCAATTGTATTGGATAAAAAAATATCTGTGTCGCAATGTAGAAAGCAATTGTTTATTGATAAGATTAATAAAAAAGAATATAAATTTTATTCTGTATATTATCCAGTAGGGAATGGCAGATTCAACATAGATAAGTCTATAGAAGATATAAAATGGATTATGAAAAATGAGATATAAGTATATAATAAAAATATAAAATTAGTAAATTTTTAAATATTAAAATTAATAAAAGAAAAGCTCTTATAATAAGGAAAACTTAAAATTTGTTGCACTTTAATAAGAGCTTTTCTTTTATATAAACAACGGCAATTTGTGTCCAAACTATGCATTCTTTCTGAACAAATTATTAATATTTAGCATTTTGGTTGATTTTTCCAATTTAATGTGCTATAATCATAAGATGCCGTAGTAGTCGTGGCATTAAATTCTTTTTGCGTAAAAAAATAATTTATTGCAAAAAGAAAAACAAATGACCAAAAGTACAAGGAACATAGAAATAATTTCAAAATACAATCATATAATGAAATATAATAACATATAATACCGCATACCTTGTATTTTTGTAGAAAAGGAGAGAAGAGAATATATGATAAATAAAATGAACAGAAGTATGGTGGCAAAATCACCGGAAGAAAAAAAGATGGAAAACTTGTTAAAAGAGGCAAGAGAAAGTGACGAGCTCAAAAATTATGCTGAAAATTTAAGGAAAGAATTAAGTAAAATAGATATTGCTTTTTATTCTTATCGTGTAAAGAAAGTACATTCTGCAGTACGTTCGTTCCGTATTGCACATTATCAAAAGTTAGAAGATATACATGACCTTTTTGGAGTGTTAGTTGTTGTAGAAGATAAAAAAGATATTGCTAAAGTGGCAAACATTATTAAGAAAAATCTAAAAGACTATGAAGAATATAACTTACTAACAGAAAAAGAGTGGATAGAGCAAAAAGAAGAAAGGAAAAAGCAAGATAATCAAGAAGAAAAAAACATAAGTATGTATGATAAAATCTTAGCAGATTTAAAGAAAATAATAGCAAATACAGAAACCCTAGAAAGAGTATTGCCACCACTTTCAGATATTATAGTTGCTAAAATACCAATGGGAGATAAGGAAATACCAGTGGAATTTAGAATACAAGATAAAAATGGTTTTCAAATAATTGAGGCATATTATTTTACTTTATATAAAAATGATGAGCTAGATCCAAAAATGAAAGGACCACTATTATTTTTAGTACTACAATTATTAAACAGAAAAAATCAACTAGATACAAATAAAAACTTAAATAAATTTGAAAGAGAAGAGCTAGTAAATCAAATAGGAGATTTGTATCAATATAACTTTAATCTTTTATGTGCAAATAGAGAGGTTATTTCAGACGTATGGAGAGAGTATGTAAAAATTTCTGCTAAATATGCATTACAATTGCCAGTGTATGACTTTCACTTTTTTGGCGTAAAAGAAAAAACAGACGAAGATATAATGGAAATAATAGACAAAGATTTAGACAAATTATACGAAGAATATAAAAGCTTTGATATAAGGGATATAGATACAGACAAATATGTAGAAGATGCTATAAAAATGTTACAAATAGAAGCTTTAGTTTAGAAAATGATGTAAAAAATAGGAATATATAAAAGTCAAAAATGCTACATTTTTGGATTAATAATTAAGACCGGAACTAAATTTTTCATTTTTGGAAATTTAATTCTGGTCTTAATTTAGAATATGACCTGTCCCTTATTTCCCGATTTGGGAAATTGGGATCTGTCCCCAATTTCCTACTTGAAAAATGACGCAATTATTGATATATTAATAAAAAATAATTAAGGGATGTTTTAGATGGACGTAAAAGAATTTTTATCAGGATTTTACAAAGGAACAAAAAAACAAACATTAGATGCAGTTGTTTATTTTATGGAAAAATATAAAAATCCAGAAAAAAGTTTAAAAATAATACATATAGCAGGTACTAATGGAAAAGGTAGCTGTGTAGAGATGATTTCTAATGTATTAATTTGTGACGGATATAAAGTAGGCAAGTTTATATCTCCACATCTAATAGAATATAATGAAAGAATATGTGTAGACAATAAGAAAATAACAGATGCAGAGCTAGAAGAACTAATTACAGAGTTAATGCCAGAAGTTGCAAAATACAACAAAGAGCATAGCAACGATGTAACATTATTTGAATTAGAACTAATAATGGCTTTAATTTATTTTAATAGAAGAAACTGTGATTTTGTAGTTTTAGAAACAGGGCTAGGAGGACTACATGACTCTACTAATATAGTAAATCCTATTGTATCTGTTATAACTAGTATAGGTTATGACCACATGCATATTTTAGGAAATACTTTACCAGAAATAGCTAAGCAAAAAGCAGGAATAATAAAAGAAGACTCTAGTACTGTATTTATTTCTCAAGATGATGATGTAAACGAAGTTATAGAAAATACTTGTAAAGCAAAGAATAATACACTACATTTAATAACAGAGCGAGATATTAGTAATTACTCATATGACGAGAGTTACCAAAAGTTTGATTATAAGAATTACAAAAACATACTAGTAAATTTAAAAGGTAAAAAACAAATTTATAATGCAAGTATTTGCTTAGAGTGTATGCAAATATTAAAAAATAAAGGCTATGCTGTTAGTGAAAATAGTATTAGAAAAGGATTAAGTACAGTTATACATAAAGCAAGATTTGAAAAACTATATGAAAAACCAACTATTATATATGATGGCGCACACAACAAGCCAGCAATGCAAAACCTAATAAATTCTGTTAATATGTATTACAAAAATAATAAAAAAGTATTTATTGTATCTATACTAAAAACTAAAGATTATAAAAGTATGCTAAAAGAGTTACTACAAGATAAAGAAGCAATTTATATTTTTACTAGTGGAAATAATATAGAAAGATATGTGTCAGGAGAAATATTAGCAAATACTGCTAAAGAAGTTATTAAAGAAAAAAGTATTTACAATAAAAATATGTCAAACACTGTAACTGGCATAAAAAATAATGCTGACATACAAGTTATGGAATTAAAAGAGGCAATAGAGTATTCGATAAAAAATTATAAAGACTATACAATATTTATAGTTGGAAGCTTTTATGTATATGGGGATGTAATAGATATATTAAAAGAATATAAGAATACATGAGCTTATTAAAAAGAATTTAAATGCAATATAAACAATATATTGAGTGTAAAAAAATAAACAAAAAAGTCAATGGAAAATTAAAAAATTGTAAAGAAAGGGTAAAAAATGAAAGTAGTAATAGCAACTAAAAATCAAGGTAAAGTAGATGGTGCTAAAAGAGCATTGGAAAAATATTTTGATAATGTAATAGTAGAAGGAATACCAGCAGATTCAGAAGTGGGAGAGCAACCTGTAAATAACGAAATTTATGATGGTGCAAAGAATAGAGTTAAAAACCTAAAAAAGTATTGCAAAGAAAATAATATTGAAGCAGATTTATTTTTATCAATAGAAAGCGGAATAAACAATTTGCTTGGTAGATGGATGATTACGAATATAGCAATAATAGAAGATAATACAGCTTTTGAAAGCTATGGTACAAGTCCTTCTTTCCCAGTACCAGAAAGACTAGTAAAAGATGTTATAAATACAGATTTTAGTAAAGTAATGGATAAAGTGTTTGAAAAGGATGAGGAAAGACATAATAAAGGTGGAGGGATACAGCTTTTAACTAAAAATAAAGTTACAAGAATAGACCTAACAGAGTTAGCCTTTACCATGGCATTAACTAAATACATAAATAAAGAAAAGTGGAACTAACAAAAAATTAAAAACAATTTGCAGACAAATTAAAAAGAAATTAAATAAGTAGAAAAGGCAAATAAGAGATGTAGAAAAAAAGAAAGGATGTATGTAAAATGAAAAAACTAAATGTAATATTAGTGTATAATCAAACTGGAGATAAAGTTTTAATGTGTAAAAGAGCCAAAGAACCATATAAAGGAAAATTTAATTTAGTTGGCGGACACGTTGAACAAAATGAGGATGAGTTGCATGCAGCATATAGAGAATTGCAAGAAGAAACAGGAATAACAAATAATGATATTAAATTAACACATATTATGGATTTTCAATATGCAATGTCTGACATGGAACTGGAAGTATATACTGGAAAACTTAATAAAGAAGTTGAACTAGTTGAAGAAGTAAATGAATTGTGTTGGATGGACAAAAATGAGAATTTCTTTAACTCAGAAAAATTTGCTGGAGAAGGAAATATTGGACATATGTTAAAACAAGCAGAAATTTATAAAGACAAACTATTTTAATTAAAGCAAAAGAATATATTTTAGATATAGAATATATATGTTTTAGACTAACATAAAGATAAATTATAAATTGGGTATGAAATATAAACGAATAATTTAACATATAAAATTTAATGGGAATTATATAACCAAAATTAAATATTAAATTAACAACGAACAGAATAAAAATAATTTCAGTTAGATATAGATTGCTAAATACAAATATAAAAATTTAGTAAAAAGGAGAATAAATTTGAAAAATTCATTTGAAAGTGTTGCAGCAACAGAAAAAAACGAAAAATGGAATAATATAATAAAAAGAGAAAAAGAGTTATATAAGCGTAATAATGACATACGCTCAGAAATAGAAAGAGATTATACTAGAGTAATACATTCTACAGCATATAGGAGAATGAAACATAAAACTCAAGTATTTTTCTCTCCAGAAAATGACCATATTTGTACAAGAATAGAGCATGTTACATATGTAGAATCTATAAGCCATACTATAGCAAAATATCTTGGCTTAAATATAGATTTAACTAAAGCCATAGCAACAGCACATGATTTAGGACATGCACCTTTTGGACATGAAGGTGAAAGGGTGTTGTCTAAAATATCTCAAAGAGGTTTAGAAGAAAAATTTTGGCATGAAAAAAATGGATTGGATTTTGTAGATAAAATAGAATTATTAGAAGATAATTTAAAAAATGAGCAAAATTTGAACTTAACTTATGGAGTAAGAGATGGTATTATATCACATTGTGGTGAAATAGACGAAAATGCACTTTTTCCACGAGAGGAATGCATAGATTTAAAAGAATATAAATACCCAAATCAATATGCACCATATACATGGGAGGGTTGTGTGGTAAAAGTTTCGGATAAAATTTCATACATAGGAAGAGACATTGAAGATGCAATAACAGTAGGAATTTTAGATAAACATTTATCAGAATTATATAAAATATTAAGAAGTGACCATGATGAAGTAATAAACAATACAATTATAATAAATAACTTAATAAAAGATTTATGCCAAAATTCTTCACCTGAAAAAGGATTATGCTTTTCAGATGAAATGTTTAACTTAATGAATGAACTAAAGAAATTCAATTATGAATATATATACTTGTCTGATAGATTAAGACCTTCTTCAAGATATTTTGATTTAGTGTTAAATGAAATTTATAACACATTAAAAAATACTTATGATGGAGAAAATACGCTAGATAAAATTCATAAAATGAAAAAATTTTATCCGGATATTTTAAATAATTTTGAAGAGTGGCTATCTAGATATTGGACTTTTGAGAGAAAACAAGGTGCCAATAATGAAGTGTTATTTGATATAACAAATGAAAATGACTATAGTAAAGCTATAATTTACTATATTTCAGGAATGACAGATAAATTTGCAGTTGAAATGTATAATAAAATAATTGGATTTTAAATAATTAAATAAAATTATGTAGGAGAAGTAATTCTAATGATAAGATTATTCTATATAACAAAAAGATTAAAAAATAACAAAATAACAACAAATAATAATGAAATATTAAAAAAATATACTGAGATTGCTAAAAAGTCGAAAGAAGAACTTTTAAAAGAATATGATACTAAATATGAAAAAGGATTAACATCAAAAGAAGCAGTAGAAAGGCTTGAGAAGAATGGACAAAATGTTGTAGTTAAAGAGAAGAAGAAAAATTGGTTCTATTTCTTTATAAATTCTTTTAAAGATAAATTTATTTTAATATTAGTCATTTTAGCTATAATTAACCATTTCGTAAGTGATGATGACATAGGTACTTTTATAATCTTAGGAATAGGATTTGTTAGTGCAATGATAAAATTTACACAAAATTATTCTACATATAGATTTAACCAGAAGTTAAAAGCTAAAATGTTTACAACAGCCACAATTTTAAGAAATGGAAAAGAAACTTCTGTAAAAGTTGAAGATGTTGTAAAAGGAGATATTATACATCTTAATGCAGGTTCAATTATTCCTGCAGATGTAATTATACTTGACTGCAAAGATTTGTTTTTAAATCAGTCCGTATTTACAGGAGAAAGAGTTCCAATAGAGAAAACAAGTCAATTTGCAGAAACGAATGAAATATTTTCTATTCAGAATATATGTTTAATGGGAACTAGTGTTGTAAGTGGAAATGCAACTGCACTTGTAATTAATACGGGATTTTCAACTTACCTAGGAGGAATGGGAAAACAAATTGATACGAAAAGAGAACTTACAAATTTTGAAAAGGGAATGAATGGCATTACAAAATTGCTTATTAGATACATGGTTGCAGTGTCAATTGCGGTTTTTGTGATTTATGCTTTTATTAGAAAAGATATACTAGAGGCTATTTTATTTGCTCTTTCTGTTGCTGTTGGAATTACGCCAACTATGCTTCCAATGATAGTAAATGTAAATTTAACCAAAGGCACAAAAACGCTTGCTAAAAAGGATACTTTAGTAAAAAATATGCAATCAATACAAAATTTAGGTGCCATAGATATTTTATGCACAGATAAGACGGGCACATTAACGCAGGATAAAATAGTTTTACAAAAATATATAGATGTTGAAGGAAAAGAAGATTTATCTATTTTAAAATATGCATATATTAATAGTTATTATGGAACTGGAATGAAAAACTTAGTAGATAAAGCTGTTATAGATTTTGGAAATAAGCATGATATAAAATCTAAAATAGGTAATTATGAAAAAGTGGATGAAATTCCATTTGACTATACAAGAAAGAAAATGAGTATAGTTGTAAAGCATCAAAATCATTATAAAATGATTACAAAAGGCGCTCTAGAAGAAATTTTAAAATGCTGTACAACAGTAAAACTAAATGATGAGATACAGCCAATTACAGAAGAAATGAAAGAAACTATTAATAATAATTCAAAAGAGCTTGCAAGTAAAGGAATGCAAGTTATAGCATTAGCTTCAAAACAAGAGTATAGAGGCAAAGGAATCTTTAATTTTTTAGATGAAAACAATATGACTTTTATAGGGTTTGTGGCATTTCTAGACCCACCTAAAAAAGAAGTAAAATCAACATTAAAGAAGCTTAAAGAATATGGAATAACAACTAAAATATTAACAGGAGACAATCAATATGCAACACAAAATATTTGTAATTTGGTTGGAATAGATAATAAAAAGATATTAGTGGGTAGCCAAGTAGATGAACTTAGCGACGAAGAATTATCAAAAGAAGTAGAAGAAGTAAATGTATTTGCTAGAATGAACCCTCTACAAAAAGAAAGAGTAATAAACATATTAAGAAAAAATGGACATGTTGTAGGCTATATGGGAGATGGAGTAAATGATGCACCATCATTACATAATGCAGATGTAGGAATATGTGTAAACACAGCAACAGATATAGCAAAAGAAGCAAGTGATATAATACTTCTAAAGAAAAGTCTGTCTGTTGTTTTTAATGGAGTAATAGAAGGAAGAAAAGTATATGGAAATATTATAAAATACATGAAAATGGCTCTTAGCTCAGACTTTGGAGATGTTTTTAGTATTTTTATTGCAAGTATATTCTTACCATTTTTACCATTACTACCAATTCAAATGCTAATACAAGATTTCTTGTATGATTTTTCACAAATAGCAATTCCATATGATGATGTAGATGAAGAGTTTTTAGTAAAACCTAGAAAATGGGATACAAAAGGTTTGTCAACATTTATGAATGTAATGGGACCAATAAGCTCAGTAATAGATGTATTTGCATTCTTGGTATTTTGGTTTATACTTGGCTATAATTCAACAGCAAGTGAGTCATATTTCCAAACAGCATGGTTTGTTGAATGTTTAATAAGTGAAACATTAATTATACATTTTGTACGTACTTCAAAAGTACCATTTGTACAGTCAAGAGCAAATCCTATATTAACGGCATTAACTATGGTAACAATAATTGGAACAATTGTTACACCAATTATTTTGCATAATGTTACAGCATTTAATTTTGAAATATTGCCACCATTATATTATTTAATTGTATTAGTTTTAGTTATAGCATATGCAATTTTGGTGCAGGTAGTAAAAAAATGGTATATAAAGAAATATGGAGATTGGCTATAAAAAGGAGTAATTATGATATCAATACAAGAAGCAAGAGAAAGGTTGCCAGAAAAGTTTATGGACAATCTTTATGAAATGTTTTCTCCTGGAACTGTGGATAAAATTGTTGCGGGAATGATAAACGATAGATATACTACATTAAGAGTTAATACAATAAAATATAACATACAAGATTTAATGAAATATTTTAAAGAAGAAAATATAAAATTTGAAAGAGTTTTTTGGTATAATGATGCATTAATATTAAAAAATGTAAAAGAGAAAGATGTACAAAAATTAGATATATATGAAAAAGGATATATCTATTTGCAAAGCTTACCAAGTATGATTCCACCAATAGTATTAAAACCAAATGAAGGAGAAAAAGTATTAGATCTTACAGCAGCACCAGGAAGCAAGACTACTCAAATAGCGGCTTTAATGAATAATAAAGGCTATATACTAGCAAATGAGCTAGATAAAATTAGATGTGAGAGATTAAAATATAATGTAAATACACAAGGAGCAACAATTGTAGAGGTCATAAATGGCAGAGGTGAATTGCTAGGAAGAGAACACGAAAACTATTTTGACAAGGTTTTATTAGATGCACCATGCAGTGGAGAAGGACGCTTTGATGCTACTAGTTCTATAACATATAAAAATTGGTCAGAGAGAACAGTAAGAGACTTAGCAAAACTACAAAAGAAACTATTTAAAAGTGCATACACAGCTTTAAAACAAGGTGGAATAATGGTTTACTCAACATGCACATTAAATAAAGAAGAAAACGAAATGGTCTTGCAATGGGCTCTAGAAAACTTAAATATCAAATTATTAGATATAAGTTTAGAAATAAAAGAAGCTATACCTGCATTTAATGATGGACTAGATAGCTCAATAAACAAAGCAATTAGGGTGTTACCAAGCAAAAATACGGAAGGCTTCTTTGTGGCAAGGATTCAAAAAGGGCTTGTCAATGGGGACGGAGATTTTTGACAACATTGCATTAAACCTGCCAAAGTGAGAGCAGAATTTGACTGAATCCAAAGGGGTTACGAACCTAAGCGTATGTCATTGGAAACGAGGTTTATTGAAACAATGAATTTTGTCAATATATCAATAGAAACAGAAACTTTTACAACATTGCATTAAATTTGTTAATGCAGACAGAGACTCTGACACAATCAATTTTATTAACATTTTTATTAATATTTTATAAATTGTTGTAATAATATTGACAAGAAAGACTATTAAAAGTAAGATATAAAGTAACTTTTTAAGTCTAATTAATATAAAAATATAACAAAAGAATAAGGAGGTAAATTATGTTAGAAGGTTTTGAACTTTTAGGACATAGTAGTATTAAAATAACAGGGGATAGAGTAATATATATAGACCCATATAAAATAGAAGATGAACCAAAAGATGCAGATATGATATTTATAACACATACTCATTATGACCATTTTTCGCCAGAGGACATACAAAAAGTAAGAAATCAAAATACTATAATTATTGTAACAGATGATGGGTATACAGAATGTTTGAAGATGGGATTTAAGGAACATCAAATAAATAGAGTAGAGCCAAACAAGAGGTATCAACTTCATGGTTTGAATTTCGAAACAGTGCCTGCATATAACGTAAAATCACAATTTCATCCAAAATCAAGTAATTGGGTGGGATACATATTAGAAATAAGAAGTGCGTCATATTACATTGCAGGAGACACAGACATGAATGAGGACAATGTTCAAGTTGAGTGTGATGTTGCATTTGTTCCAGTTGGAGGAACATACACGATGGACGCAGTTGAAGCTGCTAAGTATGTTAATGAGATACAACCAAGAATAGCAGTTCCAATACATTATGGAACAATAGTAGGAACAAAAGCAGATACAGAGAGATTTGAAGGTTTGTTAAAAAGTACAATAGAATGTAGAATTATGATGTAGGAGGAGAAAAAGTGGACATTTTAATTTCAATTATATTTGGTATAGTAGAAGGTATTACAGAATGGCTTCCAATAAGTAGTACTGGACATTTAATTTTACTAGAGCAATTTTTAAGTTTTAACAATGTATCAGAGAATTTCTTTGATATGTTTGAAGTGGTAATTCAATTTGGAGCAATTTTAGCAGTTGTAGTAATGTATTGGAAAAATATTTTTCCATTTACAAATAAAAAAGACAGAGGATATAAGAAAACTGGATTTTTATCGCATGTAGACAAAAACATTATGGAAATGTGGGGTAAAATATTAGTAGCTTGTATTCCAGCAGCAATAATAGGACTTTTATTTGACGACAAAATAAACGAACTATTTTATAATCCTACAGTAATAGCAATAGCGCTAATAGTATTTGGTATTGCATTTATCTTTATAGAAAATTGGAATAAAAGTAGGAAGGCAGAGCCAAGAGTAAATGATACATTACAAATAACCTATAGAGATGCATTAATTATAGGACTATTTCAATTAATTGCAGCAATTTTCCCTGGAACATCACGTTCAGGAGCTACAATAATTGGAGGATTACTAATAGGATTATCTCGTACAACAGCAGCAGAATTTACATTTTATTTAGCAATACCTGTAATGTTTGGAGCAAGCTTATTAAAACTAGTTAAATTTGGTTTGGCATTTACAGGAACAGAACTTGCAATATTAATTGTAGGAATGGTAGCAGCATTTATAGTATCTGTATTAGTAATAAAATTCTTAATGAACTATATTAAAAAACATGACTTCAAACCATTTGGTTGGTACAGAATTGTACTTGGAATTTTAGTATTTGCAGTATTAGTATTTTAAAAAAATGATAACATTTAAATAAGCCTCTTCATATAATAATGAAGGGGCTTATGAACGTTTTTAAAGAGTTATATGAAGATGCAAAAAACATAAAAGAAAAAGATCCTGCTTGCAGAAATGTATTAGAAGCAATAATTTTATATCCAGGGTTTCATATATTAGTATTTCATAGAATAGCACATTTCTTTTATAAACATAAATTTTTATTTATAGCAAGGCTTGTCTCACAAATTGGACGATTCTTTACAGGAATAGAAATACATCCTGGGGCAAAAATAGGAAGAAGACTATTTATAGACCATGGAATGGGTATTGTAATAGGAGAAACAGCAACTGTTGGAAACAATTGCACAATATACCATAATGCAACATTAGGTGGAACAGGAAAAGATAAATACAAAAGACACCCAGACTTGGGAAATAACGTAATGGTTGGTAGCGGAGCAAAAGTATTGGGGCCAATAAAAATAGGCAATAACGTGAAAATAGGTGCAAATGCTGTAATATTAAAAAATGTGCCAGATAATGCAACTGTAGTAGGAGTGCCTGGGGTTGAGAAGAAATTGGGAAATTGGGACCAGATCTAAATTTCTTCAAATGAGAAATTGGGACCAGATCTGAATTTCCTCAAACGAGAAAAAATGATCTGGTTCCAATTTCCTTCAATTACTTTATTTTACCTACATAATAATTTTTCTTGCCTCTTTTTACTACAAGGTATTGACCTTCTATAAATAAATCTGGATTTACTACTAAGTCTAAATCTGTTACTTTTTCACCATTTATTGAAATAGCACCGTTTCCGATAAATTCTCTTGCTTCTCTTTTACTAGATACAGCACATAAATCTACTAATGTATCAACTATATTTTTTCCTGCTTCTATTTCTTTAATATCAGCATTTTGGAATAAGTCTTCAATGTCTTTTTTAGATAAGTCATTAAATTTATTGTTAAATAAATGGTCGGCTAAGCTAACTGCTTTTTCGTATTCTTCTTTACAATGTAAGAATGTTATAATTTCTCTAGCTAATGCTTTATGAGCTTCTCTTAATTCAGGATGCTCATTGTTTTTCTTCTCTAAATCTTCAATTTCCTCTTTAGACAAGAAAGTATAAATTTTTAAGTAGTCAATTACTTTACAATCTTCTACATTTACAAAGAATTGATATAATTGATAGCTAGATGTTTTGTCTTTATCTAACCATAAGGCATTTCCTTCGCTTTTACCAAATTTACGACCTTGTGAGTCTGTTACAAGAGGCATAGTAAATCCATATACTTCATCACCAGTTGTTTTTCTAATTAAATCAATACCTGCTGTAATATTGCCCCATTGGTCAGAGCCAGCACATTGCATATTTACGCCATAATTTTCATGTAAATATTTAAAGTCTGTTGCTTGTAAAATCATGTAAGAAAATTCTGTATAAGTAATTCCTTCGTCTAATCTTCTTCTTATAATGTCTTTATCTAACATATAATTTATGTTAAAGTACTTACCATAGTCACGTAAGAAATCCAAAGTATTAATTTTTGATAGCCAATCATAATTATTAACGACTTTAAATCCAAATATTTTCTCAACTTGAGTTTTTAAACTTTCAAAATTATGCTCAACAGTTTCTTTAGAAATCATTGGTCTTTCTGTAGTAGGACGTGGATCACCTATTAAACCAGTTCCACCACCAACAAGAAGTATTGGGTTATGACCAGCGTCTTTTAGTCTCTTAGAAATAAGAAAACTAGACAAGTGACCAACATGTAAGCTATCTGCTGTTGGGTCTGTTCCTATATAAAAAGTAAGACCTCCTTCATTTAATTTTTTTTCTAAATCTGGACTAGATATATCTTTAATTAGTCCTCTCCATTGTAAGTCTTCAAATAATGTCATAAAATTTCCTCCTTTATAAATTATTTTCTATGTTTAACAAAATAAACAAAAAAGTACCTAACATAAAGTATGTGTAAAATTAAATAAAAACAAAAGAGTCAAATTATCCTATCAAAGGACGATTTGACTCGTGGTACCACCTTTATTCACAACCAAAAAATTATAAAAAGTATTGATTAACTAAATTTAAACACTTTTTTTGTTGATTGCCTTATTAAAGCTATTCGTTGCTAACGTTAATTGCTATAAGAAGTGTAATTCGTAAATTTATATTCTAATAGTTTTCACCAACCACTATCTCTCTAAAGTTTGTAACTATAAACTACTACTAGGTTTCTTTTTAAAACACAATTAAATAAAGATATTTAATATTATAATGTATTTTTTAATAAAAATCAAGAAAAATATAAACAAGTTTGCTTACACATAAAAATGTAATGCAAAAGAAATGTACAATCTAAATATGAGATGATACAATTATTCTGCAAAAAATAAACAGCAACAAACTGCTCCACATTTATTAATTATATAAAATTTAGAAAATAAAACAATATAATTAATAAATAAAATATGTGGAATAATAACAAAAGAACATTTAGGAGGAAGAATATGAAAAAAATTGCATTATTTACACAAAACAAAGGTATAACGCTAATTGCCTTAGTTGTAACTATTATTGTTCTTCTAATATTAGCAGGAATAACAATAAGTTTAGTATTTAGCAAAAATGGAATAATAGCAAAAGCAATGGAAGCTGCAAATAAGACAAATGAAGCTATTATAGACGAACAAATATCACTCGAAAATACAGATAGATATATAGAAGATACATTAGATGAAATGGTTACGTTACAAAGTAATGGGAGCTATGATGAAAATAAAGGGATGAACACTCCTTATTTAAAGGACGGAATGATACCTGTAAAGTGGAATGGTACAAATTGGGTAAAAACTGTAGGAAGTGATAAAGAATGGTATGATTATAGTAAAAAATGTGGGCTAATGTAGTTATAAATGGAGTCTTTGACGAAGAAGGAGTTTTAGATGAAAATAGTTCATATAGCATGTTTGTATGGATACCAAGATATGCGTATAGTATAACAAGTGGTTATCATCAAAGTGGCGAAGAAATAAATAGTTCAGTTCCAACAGAGGGAGCTGTAATTGACGAAGTACACTATTTCTGTAGTGGAGTATGTATTAATGCTTTCTATGATGACTACGGATATACATGTAAAACTTATGGTAGTTGTGGCACTTGTGGAGGAGACGGACAAGTATCTACCTCAAAACAATGTACAACTTGTGGAGGAGATGGAAAAGTTACAAAATATAACTATTGTGACCATGGATATGCTAATTCACATTATTGGTGTGCTCATGGAAACGATATGGGAGTAACACAACATGATTAAAAATATATAACTGCTTTTATATTTACAAAAATAGATTAAGACATTATAATTATGGTATGTAAAGTTTATAAAAATGAGGGTTGTATATGGTAAAAAAGATATTAATTTTTATTTTATGTATTGTTTTTATAATGACAGTTATTTTATTAATTTGTGCATTATACAAATTTAATATAATTCCACAAAAAACATATACAGCAGAGGACTTTGGCATTACTATAGTAAAAAGTTCTATTGATTACAATAATAATGGCGTTGATGATTATACAGATATACTGTTAGGCGCAAGAAAAGATGCAGAAAATCATCCAAAGTATGATAGTAGATATTTTGGAGATGGAGGATACCCGCCAGATAATATTGGAGTTTGTACAGATGTTGTTTGGCGAGCTTTTAAAAATGCTGGATATTGTTTAAGAGACATGGTAGATAATGATATAAAAAATAATCCAGAAGAGTACATTTATGTAGAGACGAGAGATAAAAACATAGATTTTAGAAGAGTAGGAAATTTAGACATATTTTTTAAGAAATATGCACAGTCATTAACTCTAGATATTAACAAAATAGAAGAATGGCAACCAGGAGATATTGTGGTTTTTGGAAACGAAGAACATATTGGCATTGTTTCAGATAAAAGAAATTCTAAAGGTCAGACATATATTATACATAATGGCGGACAACCAAATAGAGAAGAGGATTTTTTCAAGTACAACAATATGGCGGTTATTGGTCATTATAGATTTGATGCAAGTAGAATCGATAAGAGCATACTTGTGACTTGGGAATAGCATCTAAGAAATAAAAAAATTATAAAATGGGAGTTTAAATTTTTCAATTATTATAATTTTATTAATTGCAAAAATGTAAACTTCCATTTTTGTAATTAAACTATAAAATAAGTTTATTTATATAATCTTTTTATAAATCTGTAGAAACCAAGTATTTATTTTCTTGACAACATAAATTGGCTAATATATAATTTTGACAGTTAAAAAGAAAGGGGAAAATATATGGGACTTAAAGTTGAACATGTTAATAAAACATATGGAACTAAAAAAGTTGTAAATGATATTTCTTTTGAAATAGATAAGCCAAGTGTCTATGGACTTTTAGGTACTAACGGTGCTGGAAAAACAACAACAATAAGAATGATACTTGGAATATTAAAAAAGGATAGTGGAGAGATATCTTGGAATGGTAAAGAAGTTAAAAGAAAAAATGTTAACTTTGGATATTTACCAGAAGAAAGAGGGGTATATCCTAAAACAAAAATTTATGACCAAATGATGTACTTTGCCGAATTAAAAGGAATGAAAAAAGAAAAGGCAATAGAGTCATTAAAATATTGGGCAAATAGATTAGAAGTAGAGCAATATATTAATATGACTCCAGAAAAATTATCTAAAGGTAATCAACAAAAAATACAATTTATAACAGCTATAATACATGACCCAGAGCTTATTGTATTAGATGAACCATTTAGTGGTCTAGACCCTGTAAATACAGAACTTTTAAAGAATGTAATAATAGAACTAATTAGAAATGGAAAATATATTATAATGTCTAGCCATCAAATGCATTCAATTGAAGAATTTTGTAGTGATGTATTAATTCTTAATAAAGGTGAGACTGTACTTAAAGGAAATTTAAAAGAAATTAAAGAACAATATAATGCAAATAGAGTAAGTTTAAGCACTATAGAAAACGTGGATAAATATATAAAAGAATTAGGATTAGAAATATATAACAGTAAGGATAATGACTATATAATTAATATAAGCGGAGAAGAAGACGGTTACAAATTAATAAATAAACTTATTGAAAATAAAGTAAAGGTAGAAAAATTTGAGATTATGAAACCAAGCTTAAATGATATATTTATAGAAAAGGTAGGTGAAGCAAAATGAGAGATTTATGGATAGTAGCTTCATATACAATAAAAGATATGCTTAAGAAAAAAACTTTTATTATTTCAAATTTAGTTATTTTTCTTATTATAATAGTTGGCTTTAATGTACCTAACATATTAAATATGTTTAATGAAGATGAATCTTCTGAAAATGGTTCTGCATTATTGTCAAAAACATTAGTTGTAGATGAGGAGAATATATTTGAAGGTTCTTTAGAAACATTAAATACAATGAATTTAGGTACTGAATTTGAAATAACAAATGAAGAAATTTCAATAGATGAAGTAAAAGATAAAATTGTTAATGGCGATGTAGATGATGCAATAATAATTAATGAAAGCGATAATAAAGTAAATATTGAATATATAGTAGAAAATATGGCGATGATGAATAATGAAGTACCAGAAAAAGTTACAAATATGTTAACGAGTGTGTATACTAATTTACAAATTTCAAAATTAGGGTTAACACAAGAACAGCTTGCAAGTCTTACACCAAACTTTACTTTTGAATTACAACAAGCAGAAGAACAAGAAGTTAAAGGAAATATACTTGTTATAATGTTACTTTCTTTAGTTTTATTTTATGCAATATACTTCTGTGCATATCAAGTATCAAACTCAATAACAACAGAAAAAACTTCAAAAATAATGGAAACATTAGTTACTTCTACTTCACCAAGAACAATTGTACTTGGTAAAACAATAGGAATAGGTGTAGTTGGATTACTACAAGTAATAGCAATTGTTGCTGTAGCATTAATTTGCGCTTATGCTTGCTTACCAGAGGGAATGTTAAGCAGTGCATTAGACTTATCACAAATTACACCAACTTTAGGAATATTAACAGTAGTTTACTTTATATTGGGATATGCAACATATGCATTACTATATGCTTTAACAGGTTCTACTGTAAGCAAACCAGAAGATGTACAAAGTGCAAATGGCCCTGTTGCTATTATATCAATTATAGGATTTTACTTAGCATACTTTACTATGATGAATCCAACGAGTGATTTAAATGTATTTGCATCAATATTCCCATTCTCAGCACCATTTTGTATGCCATTTAGAGTTATGATGGGAATTGCAACACCAGGACAAATAGCAATATCTATAATTGTTTTGTTACTAACAATTATTATAGTAGCAAGTGTATCAATAAAAATTTATTCAAATGCTATTTTAAATTACGGTAGTAGAGTAAGTTTAAAAGATATGATAAATATGTATAAGCATGGAAATTAGGGACAGGTCCCAATTTCCTAAATCGGGAAATTGGGGACAGGTCATTTTTGGCTTAAGTACTATAATTATAAATGTAAATTCTTGATGACCTGTCTTAAATTTCTAATTAAGTTCGGTTAAATCTTGCCAATATTTTTTAGGCATGTATTGCATTTGAAGTCTCGGATTACTTTTTTCTTTAATTGAAATAGTATTAAAAAACGTTTTCCATAAATCTTGAAATTGTTTTTCTTCTTTTGAAAATTCAGGTATTTTTATATTTAATGGAACTTCTATTATTTCATAGTTATTTAAAGTTTGCATATTAGTTTTTATACTATTATTTGCCTCATTATAAGTACTGCATTGAACATTATTCTGGGTGCTTTTGTTAGCATTGTATAAAAACATTAAATTTCTGTTTTTATCATGCAATATTAAATTTTGAGTTGGAAATCTCTTAATAAGGAAATGCCCAAGTAGCTCAATTACATTATTGTCTGGATGTATAGGTGCATAAAATAAATTATTACCAACTTCAGAAAGTCTAACTAATCCCTTTAATTTGTGAGATTCATGCAATACATTTTTTCTAAGTTTCATAACTTCTAAAATATAATCTATAGATAACATTGACGTTATTTTTGGACCGATAATAAATGCATTTAAGATATATTTAAGAATATTTACTTCTTTACTTTTTTGACAAGACAAAAAGGCATAATAACAATTGTATAAAGCATCAAAAGAAACATTTGAATATAGCCCGTTCCAAATGCGAGATGCTTTTTCTTTGTCTGTTTTTACATAAATTGCAGTATCTAAGAAGTTACCCAAGTAGTGCTTTTCAAATACTATATTAGAAGGAATTTGTTTTGAAACATAGCAATTAAATGCAATAGTTAGCAAACCATCAAATGTTCCATCATATAAAAATATAGTATTTAGAAGTTTCCAGTTATACATTTAACAACATCTCCTTTTGTAGGTAGTGAATTTTCAAATAAAGAAAGCTGAGTATAATTTGACTTAAGAGGAGTACTTCGTTTTTCTAGCATCAGCAGGTTTTCATTTATAAATGTAGGATTAAAGTATGAAATTCTGTCAAAATATTTACCATTACATGTAATAAAATATCTAGCACGTTTTAGTACAACTCCTAATTTTTTTAAGGTTTCGAAATTTAAAGAGCAACTTCTTCTTGCAGCAATAATTCTTTTAGCAGAAATTACACCAATGCCAGGAACTCTTAATAATGTAAAGTAATTAGCCTTGTTAATTTCTACAGGAAATTTACTAATATTTCTTAATGCCCAGTCACATTTTGGGTCAAGTAATGTATTAAAATTTGGATGTTTTTCATCTAATAATTCATCTGCATGAAATCCATAAAATCTAAGAAGCCAATCTGCCTGATACAGCCTGTTTTCTCTTAATAATGGAGGTTTATCTAAAGTAGGCAAGCAAGAGTCATGATTGATAGAAATATATGCAGAATAATATACTCTTTTTAACTTCATAGTATTATATAAACTCTCAGAAAGTTTAATAATTTTTAAATCTGTTTCAGGGCTTGCTCCGACAATCATTTGTGTAGTTTGACCAGCAGGGACAAACTTTTCTTTTTTACTTTTATTTATTGTAGAAGGCAAAGAAAAGGTCCATTTCTTGGAAGTAGGAGCTATCAGTTTTTGATTATTTTCTATTTTACTAGAAATGTAATTCATTGGTTTTATTATATCCACTTTAGACTTATCTGGAGCAAGTAATTTTAAGCTATCATTTGAAGGTAGCTCTATATTTACGCTCATCCTGTCTACTAATTTGCCAAGTCTATCTATTAATTCTTGACTGCTACCAGGAATTGTTTTGGCATGAATATAGCCGTTGAAGTTATATTCATTTCTTAGTAAAGAAATAGCTTCTATCATTAATTCCATTGTGTAATCTGGAGATTTAATAACAGCAGAACTTAAAAATAGTCCTTCTATATAATTTCTTTTATAAAAACCAATTGTTAAATCTGCAATTTCTTTGGGAGTAAACGTAGCCCTTGGCACAGAATTACTACAACGATTTATACAATATTTGCAATCATACATACAGCAATTAGTCATAAGGATTTTTAATAAAGAAATGCATCTTCCATCTGCAGCCCAACTATGACAAATGCCAGAGACATCTCCATTTCCAATACCATTTTTAGAATTACTTCTATTACTTCCAGAAGAGCTACATGATGCGTCATACTTTGCAGCATCTGATAAAATTTTTAATTTTTCTTGAGTATCCATATTACACCTCACACAAATGTTTGTACAAGTAATATAACATAACAAATTACAAATGTCAAACAAAAGTTTGTAAAAACGTGAAAAAATGAGAAAACAAAATAATAAATTAGATATAAAGAGCAAAACAAGAAAAATGAGGAAAAATTGCAAATAAAATTATTTGCAATGACATAAAAAGTGTAGTAATGGAACTTTTTAATTCAAAGCAAAACTTTAATTAATTAGCAAAAATTTCATAGTTGTTATTTAACGATGCATGTGATAGAATAAAGCAAGGTTATAGAACCTAGCAAAATCTAAATATAGATAAAGAGGAAAGTAAAATGTATAATAGAAATGAAACAAGAAAGATAATGGTTGGAAATGTTCAAATAGGTGGGCAAAATAAGGTTATTATTCAGTCAATGTGCAATACTAAAACAAAAGATGTTGAAGCTACAGTAAAACAAATTCTACAGCTAGAAGAGGCTGGTTGTGAAATTATTAGAGTAGCTTGTTTAGACATAGAAGATGCTAAAGCAATAAAGCAGATAAAAGAAAAAATACATATTCCAATAGTAGCGGATATTCATTTTGACTATAAAATAGCTTTAGAAGCAATTAAATCAGGAGTAGACAAAGTCCGTATTAATCCAGGAAATATAGGAAGTGAAGAAAAGGTAAAAGCAGTTGTTGATGCATGCAAAGAGAAAAACATTCCAATACGTATAGGTGTAAATGGTGGTTCTCTAGAAAAAGATTTATTAGAAAAATATGGAGGAAAGCCAACAGCAAAAGCTATGGTAGAAAGCGCTAGAAGGCATGTAGAAATATTGGAAAAATTAAATTTTTACGATATTTGTTTATCATTAAAAGCATCTGATTTAGATTTATGCATTGAAGCATATGAAGAAGCTGCAAAGACTTTTAACTATCCTTTACATATAGGAATTACTGAGGCTGGAACAGAGTTTAGCGGAACAATAAAGTCAAGTATTGGATTAGGTGTGCTACTAAGAGAAGGAATAGGAGACACATTAAGGGTCTCTTTAAGTGATGATCCTGTCAAAGAAATAAAAGTGGCAAAGGAAATTCTAAAAAACTGTAATTTATACCACAAATCGCCAACATTAATTGCTTGTCCTACATGTGGTAGAACAAGAATAGACCTAATTCCTATGGCAAAAGAAGTAGAAGAATTTTTACAAGGAATTGAAGCAGATATTACAGTAGCGGTAATGGGTTGTGCTGTAAATGGACCAGGAGAGGCAAGCCATGCAGATATAGGAATTGCAGGTGGTGTAGAAGAAGGATTACTATTTAAAAAAGGTAAAATTATAAAAAAAGTAAAACAAGAAGACATTGTTAATGTATTAAAGCAAGAAATTATGAATATGATAAAAAATGTATAATTTCTAATTAGTTATTTGAATTAATTATATTAATACCGTAATTGATTAGCGAAAAAATAAAAGTAAAAATAAGAGAGGAAAAAATATATGGAAATTATATTAGGAAAAATGGCAGGATTTTGTGGTGGCGTGAAAAACGCTATAGATAAAACATATAAAGAAGCTGAAAACTCAACAGAAGAAATTTATTGCTTGGGAGATTTAGTACATAACCCAGTTGTATTGAAAAAACTAGAAAAAATGGGAGTAAAGATAATTAATAGCTTAAATGAAGTGCCAAATCCAGATGGAAAGACAGTAATAATTCGTGCACATGGTGTAACAAAAGACATTTATGAGCAAGCAAATAAAATGGGAATAAAAATAAAAGACTTAACATGTCCAAAAGTTTTAAAAATACATGATTTCGTAAGTGATTATGCTAAAAATGGGGACTACATATTTCTTATAGGAGAGGGAAAACATCCAGAGGTAATTGGAACAAAAAGTTTTTGTGGCGAAAATTGTACAGTAATAGAAAACGAAGTACAACTAGATGAAGCTATAGAAAAAATAAAAGTAAAATTAAATAAAAAGACAGAGGATAGTAAAATAGATAATAATAGTCAACACATTGAAAAAGATAATAAAAGAAAATTAGTGATAGTTGCCCAAACAACTTTTAATTTGGAAAGATTTAAAGAATTTGAAGAAAAAATAAAACAAGAGTTATCAAATAGTATGGAGGTTATTGTAAATAATACTATATGTGATGCAACAAGATTGAGACAAGAGGAAACAGATAAGTTGTCTAAAGAAGTAAACGGAATGGTTGTAATAGGTGGCAAAAAGAGCTCTAATACTAATAAACTATATCAAATATCTTTAAGTAATTGTGAAAATGCTGTAATGGTAGAAGATGAAAGTGACTTGGAAAGTGTATTGGAGAAATTTAAAAGTTGCAAAAAAATTGGTGTTATGGCAGGAGCCTCAACTCCAGAAGAGACAATAAATAATGTTATTGGCATGCTAGAAAATGCTTTTAATAAATAGTTTAATATGCCTTGTTGTATTTTGTTTAGAAAGTAGCATGTAACTAAGAACGTAAAAAATAATTGTACATATTAAAATAATGATAGAAAAATGTAAATGTGAAAGTTTTGTGAAAACTGTTTTTTAAAAGTAAATTGTATTGACAAATGACACTGTGTCACATATAATATGTAATGCAGTGTTTTTTATTGGGGGTGAAAAAATGCCAAAAGATACATTTTTAAACTTGTCTGAAGATAAGAAAAACAAAATTATAAATGCAGCAAAGAAAGAGTTTGCAAGAGTTCCTATTGAAGAAGCTTCTATAAAAAATATTGTAGAAGAAGCGGAAATTGCAAGAGGTAGTTTTTATCAATATTTTGAAAGTAAAGAAGATTTACTAAAGTACATGCTTAAGAGCAAAGAAGAAAAGCTAGATAAGTATTTAAAACAGAGATTAGAAGAAACTACAGGTGATATTTTTCAAGTATATATTGATATGTTTGACTACATAACAAAAAACTTAATGAATAGTGAAGATAAAGCATTTTTTATAATGATTTTTAAAAATATAAGAATAAGTGAGGAAAAATCTGTAACACTAGGTTATATTGAAAAAAATAAGCCTAAAGGTCCGTTTCAAAAAGAAGATATTATTAATAAAATAGATAAGTCTAAATTAAAAGTAAAAAATGACGATGAACTAAAAACTGTAATAAAAATGCTATATCTTGTTACAAGGAAAGCATTAGTTTCTACTTTTAAAGGAGAAGAATTAAATAAAGTTAGAGACGAATATATAAAAATGATAGAGTACTTAAAACATGGAATTTTAAAATAAATTTATAATTGAAATAAACTTATAAATAATTAATACAAAATTAATTTATAAGATTATGTATATAAAAATCTAAAGAAAGGAGAGTATGGCAAGACCATACATAAATGTATTTATGCTAAAGATATTAAAAAACTTAAAAAAGTCATGGATATACGTTATTATAATAGTACTATTATTAATAGTTCAAGCTATTTGTGATTTACGTTTACCAGACTATACTTCAAGAATTGTTAATATAGGAATTCAACAAGGAGGAATTGAAAATTCATCACCAGAAGTAATTAGAAAAACAGCAATGGACGATGTTTTACTGTTTACAGATGATGATGAAAAAATATTACAAGACTATACTTTAATTTCAAAGGATAGTTTAAGCGAAGAGGATTATGAAAAATATGTAGAAGATTATCCAGAGCTTGCAAATCAAGAACTATATGTACAGAATAAACTAGAAAGTGAAGAGCAAGAGAATTTAAACAGTATGATGTCTAAACCACTTATGGTAGTTTATAATTTAAATAGTGGTGAAACAGCTGAAAACATTAAGACTCAGATATTATCTAGTATTCCACAAAATATGCAAGAACAATTTAAGGATAAAACAGCATTAGAAATAATAAAATTCTTAATGTCTGTAGATTCTAGTTCAATGCCTAACACTTTAAAAACTAATGATAATGCAACAAATAATAGTTTTATGGAACAAATTAATGAGAAAATTAATGAAATGCCACAAAGCATATTAGAACAAGCTGCTATAGAGGCAATAAAACAAGAATATGAGGCAGTTGGAATTAACTTAGATGATTATAAAACACACTTTATAATTATGTCTGGTGCTCAAATGCTTGGAATATCGCTAATTATTATGACATCTGCTATAACTATTATGCTTTTATCATCTAAAGTAGCAGCAAGATTAGCACAAACATTAAGAGACAAGATATTTAAAAAGATTTTAAGCTTTTCAACAAGCGAGTTTAAACAATTTTCAACAGCATCTTTAATCACACGTAGCACAAACGATGTTCAACAAATTCAAATGCTAATGACAATGCTATTTAGAGTTGTGGTATATGCACCAATTATAGGTATTGGTGGATTCTTTATGGTACTTGCAAATAGCAATATGTCTATGGCTTGGATTATTGGAGTTGCAATTGTTGCAGTTGTACTTGTAATGGGAACATTATTTATTATTGCAATGCCTAAATTTAAAAAATTACAACAATTAGTTGATAAATTAAATTTAGTATCAAGAGAAATTTTAACTGGTTTACCTGTAATTAGAGCGTTTAATAAAGAAAAAGACGAAGTTGATAGATTTAATAATGCTAATAAAGACTTAATGAAAGCAAATATATTTGTTAATAGAGCCATGAGCTTAATGATGCCAACTCTAATGCTTATTATGAATAGTATATCTTTATTAATTGTTTGGGTTGGTGGACATAATATAGATGCTGGAACTATGCAAGTAGGAGACATGATGGCATTTATTCAATATACAATGCAAATTATAATGTCATTCTTAATGATTTCTATAATGTCTATTATGTTACCAAGAGCAAGTGTTTCTGCTAGACGTATTAATGAAGTGCTAGAAACAGAAAACTCTATTAAAGACCCACAGAATCCAAAGAAATTAGACACAACTAAAAAGGGATTAATAGAGTTTAAAAATGTTTCATTCCGTTATCCAGATGCTGAAGAAAATATGTTAAATAATATTAGTTTTACAGCACAACCTGGTAAAACAACAGCAATTATAGGAAGTACAGGAAGTGGAAAGTCTACAGTAATAAATTTAATACCAAGATTTTATGATGTTACAGAAGGAGAGTTACTTATAGATGGAGTTAATGTTAAAGATGTAACTCAAAAAGACTTAAGAAGTATAATTGGTTTTGTACCTCAAAAAGGTATATTGTTCTCAGGAACAATTGAGTCAAATATTAAATACAGTGACGAGAACATGTCAGATGATAGAATGAAAACAGCTGCAGAAATAGCACAAGCAACAGAGTTTATAGAAGCAAAAGAAAAGAAGTATAACTCTGAAATTGCTCAAGGTGGAGGTAATGTTTCAGGAGGTCAAAAGCAACGTTTATCTATAGCAAGAGCAATTGCTAAAGACCCAGAAATATTTATATTTGATGATAGCTTTTCTGCACTAGACTATAAAACAGATGCAACATTAAGAGAAGCTTTAAAAGAAAAAACAGAAAATAAAACAGTCGTTATTGTAGCACAAAGAATTAATACTATATTAAATGCAGATCAAATTATTGTTTTAGATAACGGTAATATTGTGGGAAAAGGAACTCATGAAGAATTAATGGAAAATTGCGAAGAATACAGAGAAATTGCTTTGTCACAATTATCAGAAGAAGAACTAAAAAAGAAAGGAAGTGAGTAGAATGCCAGGAATGATGGGACCAAGGGGTGGAAAAGGCTCCATAGAAAAGCCAGCTAATGCCAAAGAAACTACCAAAAAACTTATTAGACATTATTTGGTAGACTATAAATGGCAACTATTAATAATGCTAATATTTGCTGTTGGTAGTACTATTTTTACAATTGTAGGACCTAAAATTTTAGGAAATGCTACAACTGAAATATTTAATGGACTTGTAGGCAAAATATCTGGTGGAACTGGAATTGATTTTAGTAAGGTTCTTGGAATTTTACTTACACTTCTAGGGTTATATGCAATAAGTGCACTATTTGGATATATACAAGGATTTACAATGACAAGTATTTCACAAAAACTAACATATAGACTTAGAAACGATGTAGCCATTAAAATAAATAAATTACCTATGAGCTTTTTTGACAAGAAAACTCATGGTGAGATTTTATCTATAGTTACAAACGATATAGATATGCTTTCACAAAACTTAAACCAAAGTATTACACAAATTATAACTTCTGTTTGTACTATTATAGGAATTTTAATAATGATGTTAAGCATTAGTGTAACTATGACAATAGTATCTTTAATTATTGTTCCTTTAAGCTTCTTTGTTATAAGAATAGTAGTAAAAAAATCACAAAAATACTTCAAAAAGCAACAAGATTATTTAGCTTATGTAAATGGTCAAGTTGAAGAGTCTTATGGTGGACACGATGTAATTAGAGTATTTAATAGAGAAGACAAAACAATAGAAGAATTTGATAAGCTTAATAAAGAATTATATGGAAGTGCTTGGAAGTCTCAATTTCTATCAGGATTAATGTTTCCAATAATGAACTTTTTTGGAAATGTAGGTTATGTTGGAGTTGCTATATTAGGTGGATATTTAGCCTCACAAGGTATTATTACAGTAGGAAATATTCAATCTTTTATTCAATATAACAGACAGTTTATCCAACCTATAAACCAAATTTCACAAATCTCTGCAATATTACAATCAATGCTTGCAGCAGCAGAAAGAATTTTTGGTTTCTTAGAAGAGAAAGATGAACCAAGTGATGTAGAAAATCCAGTAAGCACAGACGGATTAGTTGGAAATGTACAATTCGACCATGTTCATTTTGGCTATACAGATGACAAAATTATAATAAATGACTTTAATGCAAATGTTAAAGACGGTCAAAAAATTGCTATAGTTGGACCAACAGGTGCAGGAAAAACAACTATGGTTAAATTACTAATGAGATTCTATGATGTAAATAGTGGTGCAATTATGGTAGACGGGCATAATGTAAAAGACTTTAGACGTGGAGAACTACGTAGAATGTTTGGTATGGTGCTTCAAGATACATGGCTATTTGGAGGAAGCATTAAAGATAATATAAAATACGGAAAGCCAAATGCAACAGACGAAGAAGTTATAGAAGCAGCAAAAGCAGCACATGCTGACCACTTTATACGTACACTTCCAAATGGATATGATATGTTAATAGATGAAGAAGCAGGAAACATATCACAAGGACAAAAACAATTACTTACTATAGCAAGAGTTATTTTAACAAATCCAAGAATATTAATTTTAGACGAAGCTACAAGTTCTATAGACACAAGAACAGAGCAACAAATACAAGCTGCTATGGATAACCTTATGAAAGGTAGAACAAGCTTTATTATAGCTCACAGGTTATCTACAATAAAAAATGCAGACTTAATTTTAGTAATGAATCAAGGAGATATTATAGAACAAGGAACACATGAGGAATTACTTGCTAAAGATGGATTTTATGCTAACTTATACAATAGCCAATTCCAAGAAGCAGAGGAAGAGTAAAAACAAAAACATTGTAAGAGAAAATATCTTACAATGTTTTTACTTTTTAGAATTCAAATAACGAGCTGCTCTGCTTATTCCAATAATTGCACAAGAGTCATTAAAGGTTCTATCATTAAAATCTTCTACTTTTTTTACAGCTTCTTCAAATGGCATAGTAAAAGAAGTTAGGTATTCATCATTATCCAAATCGAGTTTGTATTTTACTTCTGCATGTTCAGCTAAATATAAATGAATTTTTGTAGTGCAAGAGCCTGTATCAGGAATAAATTTTCCTAAATAAGTCCAAGTACAAGTCTCAGGGTCACAGCCAGTTTCTTCACGTAGTTCTGCTTTGGCTGCAATAAGAGGGTCATAATTATGCTTTTCTTCTATCATTCCAGCAGGAAGTTCTATAAAATCTGGTATCATATGTGCAATTCTAGGTTGTTTAACTAAAAATAATTCATTATTATCATTTATAGCTATTATACCAACAGCATCACCTTTAACAACTATATCACGTTCAACTTCTTTGTCGTTTGGAAGTAATGCTTTCTCAATATAAACTTTTAGCCAATTTGAAAATTTACAATCTTTTGAAATAATTTTAATTTTATCCATAACAATTCTAACTCCTTTCTTTAGGATATACATAGCTATGAAAGAACTTCTTTCTAAACAATCCCTTTAAAAAATAAACAACTTTGATTATTATAGCATAAGAACATATGGTTATGTCAAATTTTGTATAAATAAAGTTAATTAAAAAATTAAAGATTTTATATAGCAATTACATTTATAATTAAAATGTAAAATAAAAGTTAAAACTTAAATTTAAAATTTATAACTCAACTAAAATTTAAACTTCTAATTTAAAAATTAATATCAAAAAATTGTAAAACATTATTAAGAATTCTTTAAGATTAATTAAAAATTTTTATATTTGCTGTAAAATATGTAAAAATGAGGTATAATATAGTGGTGCAAAAATTATTTTAAAATATCATTAAATAATGCAAACATATTAAAAAATATATAAGTAAAAATTGTATTAAAACAATCAATATACATTAATCAAAAAACATATTAAATAAATACATATAATCAAAAATTGTATTAAAACAAATAAATGAAAAGGGAAGAATATATGGAAAAAAACTCAAAAAAAGCTTTTAAAATTATAATGTTAATATTAATAATTGCAATAATTGTAGCAATAATTTATTACTTATTTCCAGTAGTAAAAAATTTAAGTACTCCAGAAGGACAGGTTGCTTTTAAAGAAAAAATAAGCAATTCAGGAGTGCTTGGCTTTTTAATGCTTTTTGGACTTCAATTTGCACAGATATTTTTATTTATTATACCTGGAGAACCAATAGAAATACTCGCAGGAATTTGTTATGGTCCTATATGGGGAACAATATTTGTAATGATTTCGGCTGCTATTATTACTTTATTTATATATTTGTTGGTTCATAAATTTGGTAGAAAATTTATATATGATTTTTGTGGAGAAGAAAAAATTAAGAAAATAGAAAACGCAAAAGTGTTTAAAAACCCAAAAACAATTAGTTTTATAATTTTTATATTATTCTTTATTCCAGGAACTCCAAAAGACCTATTTACATATATTGCAGCATTATTACCAATTAAACCTTTAAACTTTATAATAATTTCTACAATAGCAAGATTCCCATCAATAATTTCTTCTACACTTGCAGGAGATAATTTACTTGCTGGAAATTGGCAAATGAGCTTAATTATTTATGGAGCAACATTTTTAATTGTTGGAATTGCAATATTAATTATGAGAAAATTTGACAAAGACAAGGTAACAGATGAGGTACTTAAAAGTATAAAATAATGTTATTTTAGTTAAAAATATTTCATTATAAAAAAGAAAATGTTATTATAATATTGTAAAATTTAATATAGTAAAAAATGTTTTATTAAGAGACATAAGGTTGAAAAATAATTACAATTTTTTTACAACCAGATTTGTGTTTCTAGGAAGGAATGAGATTAATAATGAGTAATTACTATTTTACATCCGAAAGTGTAACAGAAGGACATCCAGATAAGCTTTGTGATACTATCTCAGATAATATACTTGATGAATATTTAAAGCAAGATAAAAATTCTAGAGTAGCTGTTGAGACATTTGCATCTAAAAACTTAATAGTAGTAGCAGGAGAGGTTACTTCAAAAGGAAATGTGAATGTAGAGAAAGTTGTAAGAGACACAATTAAAAATATAGGCTATGATAATGAAAACACAGATATAGACTATAGGACATGTGATGTAAAAATTAATATAAACAAGCAAAGCACAGATATAGCCTTAGGAGTTGATATAGGTGGTGCAGGTGACCAAGGCATAATGTTCGGTTATGCTTGTGATGAAACAGAAAATTATATGCCATATGCAATTAACATGGCACATAAATTATCTAAAAGACTTACAGAAGCGAGAAAGCAAAACGAGATAGATTATTTAAGACCAGATGGGAAGACTCAAGTTACAGTAGAATATGAAAATAATTTACCAAAAAGAATAGAAACAATATTAATCTCAACTCAACATTTAGATAATGTTTCAAATGAGCAAATAAAAAGAGATATAACAGACAAAGTAATAAAAAAAGTAGTACCAATGAACATGATGGATGAAAACACAAAAATTTATATAAATCCTACAGGAAGATTTGTAATAGGTGGACCTTTAGGAGATACTGGACTTACAGGAAGAAAAATAATAGTAGACACTTATGGTGGTTATAGTAGACATGGCGGAGGAGCTTTTTCTGGAAAAGATGCTAGCAAAGTAGATAGGTCAGCAGCATATATGCTTCGTCATATTGCAAAAAATATTGTTGCAAATGGATATGCTAAAAAATGCGAAATACAAATATCATATGCAATCGGTAAAAAAGAGCCACTATCAATTTATATAAATACATTTGGTACAGGAACTAAAGCTGAAGAAGAATTAGTAAAGTTAATAAAAAATAAATTTGATTTAACTCCGAATGGGATAATAAATTATTTAGACTTGAGAAATCCAATATATAGCTTAACAACAAACTATGGGCACTTTGGAAAAGAAAACTTACCTTGGGAAAGAATAATAAAATTATAAATAATCATAAAGTAAATTAATAAAAAGTAAAAAAACAAAGGAACAATCCATTAAAAAAATAAACAACTTTGATTATTATAGCATAAGAACATATAAAAAACTAATAAGATAAAAATTAAACAAAACAAAAGCAAAAAAATATAAATTTATAGAGTATATAAGAAAAGAGAGGAAAATATGGAATACAGTCTAGCAACATATTTTATGTTATTTATTATATATGCAGTGGCAGGCTGGATATGTGAGGTTACATTACAATTAATTCAAAAACATAAGCTTGCAGATAGAGGATTTTTAATAGGTCCATATTGTCCAATATATGGATGCGGAGCTATTCTTATCACATTATGCCTAACTCCATTTAATGAGCACCCAATAGGTTTATTTATACTTGCTATGGTATTATGTGGTTCGTTGGAATATGCAACTAGTTTTATAATGGAAAAAGCATTTAATGCTAGATGGTGGGACTATAGTAATATGAGATTTAATATAAATGGAAGAATATGCTTAGAAACTTTAGTACCATTTGGAATAGCAGGACTATTAATTATATATGTTTTTAATCCATTTCTAATATCTATGATAGGATTAAGGGGAGAAAATGTGCTTAACATAACATCTATTGCTATTTTAGTTATATTTGTGGCAGATGTTATAGTTTCTTCTAAAATTATATATAACTTTAAGAAAACTAATAAAGAAGTTAGCCAACAAGAAAGCAAAGATAGTACAGAAATAATATCTGAAAAAGTTAGAGAAATATTAAGAAATAAATCATTCTTAAATAGAAGATTAATTGAGGCATTTCCAGACTTTACAACAATTTTGAAAGAAAAAGGAGAAGAACTAAAAAGAAAAACAGCTGAGGTAAAAGAAGAACTTACAAATAGAGCAAACGATGTACAGAAAAAAATAAACGATAAGGCTAGCAATGTTCAACAAAAAATAAATAATAAAGCAAGTGATGTACAACGTAAAATAAATAACAGGGCAAATGAAGTTCAAAGAAAATTTAATAGCAAAACAAATAAATTAAAGGAAAATGTAAAAAATAACATAAAGAGGAGGAAGGACTAAATGGGATTGTTACAAAATAGAAAAAATGAAGATGAAGAAGTTGCAAGAGATATGCTTGAAATTGGTTTGGATATAGAGCAAATAAGCCAAATAACAGGATTGAGCAAAGAAGAGATAGAAGAGTTAGAAAAAGGTAATAAAAATTAAAAATAGGATTAAAAATTAAATAATAAAATTAAGAATAAAATATTGAATATTAAGAAATAAGAAATAGAAAATTAAAAAATATAAAAGATACAATATTAAAGTTAAATATTAAAATAAGACATATAAGGAATAAGTGTATTGAAAAAATTCTATAAACTTTAAATTTCTTGTAATTTTTAGATAAAGAAAGTGTCTTTTTAAATTTTTAAGACCTTGCGTGGGCGACCATTGTGACAGCTGTTCGAGGCATTTATGCCGAGTTACAGATGTCCAAAAGGGGAAAGGTCTTAAAAATTTAAAAAGACACTTCCTTTATTTTACTATTTACTGAACTAAATAAATTTTATATTATGCCTTTTATAGCATTTCTAGCAAGCTCATCACATCTATTATTTAGCTCATCATCTGCATGTCCCTTTACTTTATGAAAGTTTACATTGTGAATTTTGATTAATGAAATTAATTCCAACCAAAGGTCTTTATTTTTTACATCCTTTTTATCCGAAGTTTTCCAATTATTTCTCTGCCATCCATCAATCCAATGTTGAAGAAATGCATTTACTACATAAGCACTGTCACTATAAAGCTCAACATTACAAGGCTTTTTTAAAGCTTTAAGTGCCTCTATAACAGCAGTCATTTCCATAATATTATTTGTAGTATTAGGACTTCCACCAGAAAGTTCTTTTTTTAAGTCATTAAATATTAAAATTGCACCCCAACCGCCAGGACCAGGATTGCCACTACATGCACCATCTGTGTATATTGTAATTTGTTCCATATTTTGTTTCCTTTCTATAATTTTATAATCTAAACTATATAAAAAATACTAATATAGTTTAGATAAAAATTATTAAAAATAATTTTGTTTAAAAGTTATAATAAAAAAGTAATAGAAAAGCTATATTTTAAGACTTTTTTACATTTATTCTAATACAAACAATTATTAGTAATTGTAAAATTTTAATTTTTGTGTTATTATATCAATAATGAGTTAAATTGACAAGACAAAGGGGTGTTTTTATTTGGGCAGAGTACTTGGAATTATTGGAGAATATAATCCATTTCATAATGGGCATTTGTATCATATGATGCAATCAATAGAACAGACAAACTCAAATTATACTGTTTGCGTTATTTCTGGTAACTTTGTTCAAAGAGGAAATACATCTATAGTAGATAAATGGACTAAAGCAGAAATGGCTCTTAAAGGTGGAGCAGATTTGGTAATAGAACTTCCAACAGTTTATAGTGTTTCAAGTGCAGAAAATTTTGCAGAAGGAGCTGTAAAATTATTAAATAGTTTAGGAATAGTAGACAATATATCTTTTGGTATGGAGGCAAAAGATATATCTTTATTAAATAATATTGCAACAGTTTTATATCAAGAGCCAAAGGAATATGTAACAATTTTAAACCATGAACTTAGCAAAGGAATATCTTTTCCAAAAGCTAGAGAAAATGCAGTAATGATGTACTTAAACGATATAAAAAAATACATAAATGTTATGACAAGCTCAAATAATATACTAGCAATAGAATATTTAAAAGCATTAAAGAAGTTAAGAAGTACAATGTACCCAGTAGGTATTACTAGAGAAAAAGTGCTATATAACGACGAATTTATAGTAGACGATTTTGCTAGTGCTACAGCGATAAGAAGAATGATAACTAGAAGAGAATATGAAGAAATAAGAAAAGTAATGCCAAAGTTTTCTTATAATATTTTAGCTAACAATGTAAATCAAGGCAAATATGTAATAGATTTATCAATTTTCCAAAAAGAAATATTGTATACACTAAGAAAGATGAGTGTATCAGAAATTGCAGAATTGCCGGATGTATCAGAAGGCTTAGAAAATGCAATAAAAAATGCATCAGATTCATGTAATAGTTTAGTAGACTTAATTAGTATAGTAAAAAGTAAAAGATATACTCAAACAAGAATACAAAGAATATTAGTATATGCACTATTAGGTATTACTAAAAAAGACATGGAAATATCTAAAAAGGTAAATCCATATATTAGAATTTTAGGAGTAAGCAATAGAGGAAAAACATTAATTTCTGAAATTACTAGATTAGGTAATAATGTACCTGTTATAACATCTGTAAAGAAATTTATGACTGAAAGCAAAAATAAAAATTTAAAACGTTTATTACAAATAGATATAAATGCAACAGATATATATACTTTAGGTTATAAAAAAGATGCTTATGCAAATTTAGACTATACTCATAAAATAATTACATTATAAGAAGAAAGGGGTTATGATATATTTTATATATCATGTAAAGTAAAATGATAATTGGGATTACTGGTAGTTCAGGAGCTGGAAAAAGTACAGCCTGTGAAATATTAAGTGAAAAATACGACATAGAAATAATAGATGCAGATAAAATAGCAAGAAAACTAACAGATACAAACAAAGCCTATTTAAATGAAATAGTTAGCAAATTTGGAGAAGACATATTATTAGAAGATGGAACACTAAATAGAAGAAAATTAGCTAATATTATTTATACAGATAGAGACAAAAGACATTTATTAAATAGCTGTACATTTAAGTATATTACTAACGAAGTAAAAGAGAAACTTAAAGAGAACAAGAACTTTGCTATAGATGCTCCACTATTAATTGAATGTAAATTAAATAGATTATGTGACATAACAATAGCTGTTATTGCTACAAATAGAAGAGACCAACTAAATAGAATTATAAAAAGAGATAATATAACAGAAGACGAAGCAAATAAAAGGCTAAATGCCCAAAAACCAAATAAGTTTTATACATCACGTTGCGACTATATAATTTTAAATGATGACCATATAAAACAAATGGAAAAGCAACTAGAAAAAATACCAGAATTAAACAATATTACAAAATAATTACAACTATTTGACATTTGTATAACATTGTTGATTTTGGTATTTTTTTGCAATATAATTTATTTGAAAATCAATATAATAATTACATAAGAATAATACCTTTGTGAGGGATAATATGGAAACATTTGCAGATTATATTCTATCTGAGAAAAACTGGGGAAGAAAGTTAGAAATTTTATATTATTTGCAAAAGAAAACAGGAATATTTTACGATAATTCTGTTATCTTTAAGACGCTCCTAGCAAAACTATTTTTAGATTTTACTAAATTGGATGATATAAACGAAGATGAGGTAATAACAGCATGTCTTTTATGTAATTGTAAAAAAAGTAACCTCCCAGGGGACTTGTCAAGAGTAAAGTTGTATGCAAAAGAAGGAGCAGAATACTTGTCTGAATTAGGATTTTCAGAAAGATTTTGTAGAATATGTGAAGGTGTAAATAGATACACAATAAGTGAAAACAGAGAAAAAGAAAGTGACATTTTGGAATTGGTAGACCAATTTGGAGGAATGCTTTTAGACAGACCAGAAAGAATTGCTTTCAAAGTTGATGAGGCACTAGTTTTATTAGAATATAGAAACTTAAAAGACAAACCAAATAGATATTTAGAGCAATTTAAAGACTTTGTAAATCAAATGGAGGCGGTTCTTATATGAATAATATGAATGGAATTATTAGTGAAGCAAAGCGTATTTTTAATACAGAATTAGATATAAAAGATACATTAGATGGTTCAAATAGAGCAGTTTCTTTTTATGCAAATGCAAAAGCAAGAATTGCAGAAGAAAAGGAGAAAAGTGAAAGCTTAAAGTTAGAACAAGCTAGTAGTAAAATTGTAACAGGCGATGAATTAAGACGTTTCTTCGATAGAAACTATGACATGGAACATCCTGTAGAAGAACCTAATGTACAACAGGCAGAAGAAAAGCAAAGCCAAGATAGAGATGAAGAGCAAAGATAGTATTAGTTTAGTTTTACGTCAAAAGCTTTAAACGAATTTTTATATTATTTATAATTGGAAAAAACATATCGTTAGAATATGGAACATTACAATGATATAAAAGCTTTTAAATATTTTTTAATAAGAATATATTAAACAAAAGATTGGATATGGTTAAAATGAGACCAATCTTTTTTGTTGGATTTTGATAAGAAGTGAGAAAAAGATAGATTAGTTATAGAGCTTAAATTAGTATAAAACGAAGCAAGAAAAAATATTGTAAAAAATTAAAAATAGCAAAAACTCAATTTAAAATAAATAAGTTACTATATATAAAAAGTAAAAATAAGTGAGGTATAAAAATGAAAGAAATATTTGCAGATTTACATGTACATATCGGAAGAAGTGAAAATGGAAAGCCAATAAAAATAACAGCTGCAAGGTCACTAAATTTTGCCAACATAGCAAAAGAATGTGCAGATAGAAAAGGAATTCAAATGGTTGGAATAATAGACTGTGCATCACCTTATGTTATTGAAGATATAGAAAACTTCTTAAAAAACGGAGATGCATACGAAATAGAAGATGGAGGAATTATATACAAAGACAAAGTTTGTATAATATTGGGTAGTGAAGTAGAAACATCAGAAGTTAACGAAGATGGAAAGACAGGAAGTGCACATAATCTATGCTATTTCCCAACTTTAGCAGATATAAAAGCCTTTTCAAATGAAATGAAAAATTATATACATAACATTACTTTAAGCACACAAAGAGCTAGAATTTCTGCTTATAATTTAATTGATATTGTAGAAAAACACAATGGAATATTAGTTCCAGCACATATTTTTACGCCATATAAAAGCTTTTATGGAAATTGTACAAAAAGATTAGAAAGAATATTTAAAGAGAAGTTTGACAAGATATTTGCAGTAGAATTGGGCTTAAGTGCAGATACATTTTTAGCAGACGAAATATCAGAGCTAGAAACAAGAACATTTATAACAGATTCAGATGCACATTCACTTCCAAAAATAGCAAGAGAATACAATAAAGTGCTTATGGAAAATATAAGCTTTAAAGAACTTGTAAAAGCTTTAAAAAATGAAGATGGAAGAAAAATTTTAGCAAATTATGGGTTAGACCCTAAACTTGGAAAATATCATAGAACTTATTGCGAACTTTGCAATAAGCCTATAGAGGGGAAACCACCTGTTACAAAATGTGATACATGTGATAGCAGTAAAGTAGTTATGGGAGTTTTTGATAGAATAGAAATAATAAAAGATAAACCAGAGACAAAAAGTCCAGCAAATAGACCACCATACATATATCAAATACCTTTAACATTTGTTCCAGGATTGGGAGCTAAAACAATAGATAAATTATTGGATAATTTCGAAACAGAAATGAACATTTTACATAAGCTTTCAGAAGATGATATAGAAGCAGTTGTTGGAGAAAAAAATGCTAGAGCAATAGAGTGTGCAAGAACAGGTAAAATGCATATTCAATCTGGCGGAGGCGGAGTATATGGGAAATTAACAGTAGGATAATGCATTTATTAAGATGATATAAATTTATAGATTAATGAATTTAAATTTAAAATAACGTATTTATAGAATAAATTTTCAAAAAACGATAATTATTTTAAATAAAATATAACAGATAAAATTTTATAATTAATAATAAATATTAAGTTCTAAAATTCACGTTATAGAATAGACATTATGTATAAAACTACTTTAGGAGGAATAACGTGAGAAATACAAAGACAAAAAGCAGTAAAAGGATTTTAACAGCAATTGCAAACTATTTTATAGAAAATATTAAAGCTTATACTTTTATAGCAATTATATTTATTATAGGTATAATATTAGCAATTGTTTTTATAAATAATTTAGATGAAAGTCAAAGAAACGAAATTAGTACATATATAACTACATTTACAAATTCATTAAAAGATGGTTATACAATAGATAAGGGAGCATTACTTACAAGTTCTATATGGAAAAATGTAATATTATGTATTATTATGTGGTTTACAGGCTCTACAGTTATAGGAATACCACTTGTATTAGGGATAGTAGCATATAGAGGTTTCTGTTTAGGATACACAATAATATCGTTGACTTTTACATATGGGACTTGGGATGGGACAATATTTTTTCTTACATCTATGTTGTTACAAAACCTAATATTAATACCGTGTATTTTATCACTTGCTGTAAGTGGACTAAAGCTGTATAAATCAATAGTAAAAGACAGAAGAAGAGAAAACGTAAAAATAGAAATAGTAAGGCATACTATATTCTCAATATTAATGCTAATTATGTTAATTATAGCAGCATTAATCGAAACATATATATCAACTAGTTTATTGCAGACTATAATAGGAATATTTTAAAAGTAAGATTTAAGCTATACTAATTGAAACACAGCGAAACTTAATAGTTAAATACAATTTAAAATAATAAGAATAGGTAAATTTTAAAATTGAAATATAGTTAGTAAAACTAATGTCTATTATAAGATAATAATAAAAATAAAATAAAAAATAATAAAAATATCTTTACAATTTTGGCGTAATTTGATATAACATATAAAGTGATTTATGTAAATTCTTTAATTAAAAAAGTTATATTACATGCGCATAATATTTAAAGGGATAGGGGAGCTGAAATGGAAAAACATATAAAATTATTTTTGGAATTTCTTCAAGACGACAAAAAGTTGTCAAACAATACATTACAATCATACAGAAGAGATATAGAACAATATAGGGACTATATTCAAAATAACAAAATCAACTACTTAAAAGTAGATGGTGAAGATTTACAAGAATATTTAAAAAAATTACAAGAGATGGGAAAGAAAACTTCTACTATTTCTAGAAATTTAGCATCAATAAGGTCATTCTATCAATTTTTATTAAGAATAAAAAAAGTAAAACATGATCCAACTGATGGTATACAATCACCAAAAGTAGAGAAAAAGGCACCAAGTGTATTAACATCAAAAGAAGTAGAGTTACTTTTAGAACAACCAAAAGATGTTGATTTAAAAGGAACTAGAGATAAAGCAATGCTTGAATTTGCATATGCTACAGGAATGAGAGTAACAGAAATAATTTCATTAGATATAGACGATGTAAACTTAAACGAAGGATATGTTACATGTAATAGTGGTAAAAAACAAAGAACAATTCCAATAGGAACAATGTCTTTAAAAGCTTTAAAAGAATACATAGAAGAAGCAAGGCCAGTTATAATAAAAGACGAAAACGAAAAAGCTTTATTTGTTAACACAAACGGAAAGAGACTAACAAGACAAGGATTCTGGAAAATAATAAAATATTATAAAGAACAAGCTCATATTGCAAAAGATATTACACCACATGTATTAAGACACTCATTTGCAACACATTTACTACAAAATGGAGCAGACTTAAAGTCAATACAAACAATGCTTGGACACTCAGACATATCATCAACACAAGTATATGTTCAATTCCAAGACCCAGAACTAAGAGATATATATAAAAAAAGCCACCCAAGAGCCTAGTTGGAAATTAGGGACAGGTCCCAACTTCCCAAATCGGGAAATTGGGGACAGGTCAACTGCCAAATAAACTAAAATTTTGTATCAGAAGGATAGAAATTTTTGACAAATAAAAAGTAAAATTTTGAACAAATATTATGCTTGTGCAATTTCATATAGCCTTATGATAAAATTATATAAATTTAACCTATCAATGTACTTATGTATGTTGGTAGGTTTTTACATAAAGAAATAAAAACTACTTGACAGTTTACAATAATACATATAAAATAATAATGTAGACAAAAATATATTTAAGTACAAATAATAATTTGTGATATATATTTATGGTACATTGAAAATTTAATAGAAAGAGGTGCAAAAGATTATGGATATAATAATCAATGTCGCCGTTTTTCTAATCTCAGCAGTTATATTCACATTTGTTGGAATGTTTATTAGAAAAAAACTTGCTGAATCTAAAATGAAAAGTGCCGAGGCAGAAGCAAAGAAGATACTAGACATGGCTAATGTAGAAGCAGAAAATAAGAAAAAAGAAGAAATCATCAAGGCAAAAGAAGAAATTATGAATGCTAGAAATGAATTAGATCAAGAGATTAGAGAAAGAAGAGGCGAAGTACAAAGTCAAGAAAGAAGATTAATCCAAAAGGAAGAAAATTTGGAAAGAAAGATTGAAAAAATCGAAAACAAAGAAAAGCTTTTAGAAGGTCAAGAAAAGGAACTTGAAGAAAGAAAACAAAGTTTAAATGATACAATAGAAAAACAGCTTAAAGAATTACAAAGAATTTCTGGACTAAATAAAGACGAAGCAAAACAAATGTTACTTTCTGAAATGGATAAAAAACTTACTGCTGAAAAAGCACAATTGGTAAGAGAAAAGGAAAGCGAATTCAAAGAAGAATCAGAAAAGAAGGCTAGAGAATTAATTGGTTATGCTATTCAAAAATGTGCAGCAGACCATACATCTGAAACAACTGTATCAATAGTAGCTCTTCCAAATGATGAAATGAAAGGAAGAATTATTGGTAGAGAGGGAAGAAACATAAAAGCACTAGAGACATTAACAGGAATAGACTTAATTATAGATGATACTCCAGAGGCAGTAGTTATTTCTGGCTTTGATCCATTAAGAAGAGAAGTAGCTAAAATCGCACTAGAAAAGCTTATTGAAGATGGTAGAATACATCCTGCTAAAATTGAAGAAATGGTAGAAAAGGCAAAAGAGGAAGTTTCTGAAAGTATAAAAGAAGCAGGAGAAAGAGCTATAATGGAAACTGGAGTTATAGGACTTCATCCAGATATAATAAAATTGCTTGGAAAATTAAAATATAGGACAAGCTATGGTCAAAATGTATTAAACCATTCAATAGAAGTTTCTAACCTTGCTAGAATTATGGCAGAAGAATTAGGATTAGACCCAAAACTTGCAAGGCGTGCAGGTCTTTTACATGATATAGGTAAAGCTTTAGACCATGACATGGAAGGAACACATGTTGAAATTGGTGTAGAAGTACTTAAAAAATATAAGGAAAATCCAAATGTAATAAATGCTGTAGAAGCACACCATGGAGATGTTGAACCACAAACAATAGAAGCTGTTTTAATACAAGCAGCAGATGCTATATCTGCATCTAGACCAGGTGCTAGAAGGGAAACTTTAGAAACATACATTAAGAGACTAGAAGAATTAGAAAAAATTGCAGACTCTTTTGAAGGAGTAGAAAAATCATTTGCAATTCAAGCAGGTAGAGAAATAAGAATAATTGTTAAACCTGATAAAATTTCAGATGATAAAATGACACTTCTAGCAAGAGATGTAGCAAAAAGTGTTGAAGACGAAATGGAATATCCAGGACAAATAAAAATAAACTTAATAAGAGAGACAAGAGTAGTTGATTATGCGAAATAGGAAATTGGGACCAGGTCCGAATTTCCCAAATCGGGAAAAAAGGGACAGATCACTAAAAGAAATTGGGACCAGATCTAAATTTCCACTTTGAAGAAATTTGGAACAGATCATATAAGAAAAACTTATATGGTCTGTTTTTTATTACAAAACATAAGTAAAAAATATAAATTAAATTATTTTAAATTATTTAGATTTTATAAAACTTAACCCATTTAAATTTTGTAAAATAATATTGTTTAATTATAAAAATTATAGTATTATAAATATCGAAAGAGGTTTAATGTATATAATCCAATATATTAAATTATACATGTGGTTATATATTAGCAAAGATAAACAATTACAATACAAAATATAAATAAATTTTTAAAAGGAAGGTGTTAGTATTTGAGAGTTTTAGCTATAGGAGATATTGTTGGAGAAAATGGACTTGAAAAGTTAAAGGTAACTTTACCAAAATTAAAAGAAGAAAAGAATATAGATTTTGTTATAGTAAATGCAGAAAATACATCTGGCGGGATGGGGCTTACATTTAAATGTTTTAATGAATTACAAAAATTAAAAGTAGATTCAATAACAATGGGAAATCACACATGGGCAAAAAAAGATATTTTTGAATTTATAAATAATCCTATAATTATAAGGCCTGCAAATTATTCAGAAGGTGTGCCAGGTCATGGATATGGAATTTATGAATGCAAAGGGAAGAAAATAGCGGTAATAGATTTAATTGGAAGAACTGATATGGGAATATTATCTGAAAATCCATTTTTAGTTGCAGATAAAATAATAAACAAAATTTCAGATAAAGTTGACATTATTATAGTTGACTTTCACGCAGAAGCTACAGCAGAAAAAATAGCAATGAAATATCATTTGGATGGAAGAGTTAACTTTGTTTTTGGAACACATACTCATGTACAAACCGCTGATGAGGAGGTTACAGAAAAAGGTACAGCTTACATTACTGATTTAGGGATGACAGGACCAAAAAATTCTGTTATAGGTATGGATACAGAAGCATCTTTAAAAAGGTTTATTACATCTCTTCCAGAAAGGTACAAATTAGCAAATGGGGATTGCATTTTATGTGGTGCAATTATAGATATAAATGACGAATGCTGTCGAACGGAAAATATTGATAGAATATATTTGAAATAATTGACGAAAAAACCTGAAAATGCTCGACGAGAAGTGATTTGAATTTGATAAAAACTATAGACAATTTCCAATAAATGTAATATAAATATACTTGTAAACGAAATAAAAATAAAATCATAGGAGGCAAAAAATGGAAGTTTTAAAAATCTCATCAAAGTCAAATCCAAATTCTGTAGCAGGAGCTATTGCAGGATTGGTAAAAGAAGTGGACAGAGCAGAAATGCAAGCAATTGGTGCAGGGGCACTTAATCAAGCAGTAAAGGCGGTTGCAATAGCAAGAGGGTTTGTAGCGCCAGCAGGAGTTGATTTAGTATGTATACCAGCATTTGCAGAAGTTGAAGTAGAGGGGGAAGACAGAACAGGTATAAAGTTAATTGTTGAATCAAGAAAATAAAATTTAATAAATGGGGGCATGAAAATTACATGCTCTTTTTTTGTATAAAATCTTCTTGAAAAAGTTATTATTATGTTATATGATATAAAAGTATTATGATTTATTCTTAAGGGGTGGATTTATTGAAATCTAACATTATAAAATATATTTTTATAGCGTTTGTAGTAGGAATATTAGCTTTTGCAATATATTTCTTGAATAGTAATAATAATCAAGAAGACGAAAATAATCATAATAGTACTGTACAATATGAAACAACTCAAATGATAACAAATATAAGATTAGGAATATCAGATTTTGACAGTATAAACCCAATAATAAGCCAAAATAGAGAGGTTTTAAATATATCTACATTAATATTTGAACCACTTCTTACACTAACATCTGACTATAAAACACAATATTGCCTAGCTAAAGAAATAGCAAAATCAGATGCAACGACATATGTAGTTAAGTTAAATGAAAATGTAAGTTGGAGTGACGGCTCAACATTAACAGCAAAAGATGTACAATTTACTATAGACAAAATAAAAGAAAATAAATCATCAGTATATGGAGAAAATGTAGCCAGAATAAAATCTGTTGAGGTAATAGACTATACTACTCTAAAGATCTTTTTGGATAAAGAGGTACCATTTTTTGAATATAATTTGACTTTTCCAATAATATCGTACAATCAATATAACGAAAAAGACTTAAAAGAGGACATTCCAATAAGTACCGGGATGTATAAGATTACATCATTAAATGGGGATAAAATAGAGCTAGTAAAAAATGAGAAATGGAGAAATATAAATACAACAAATCCAAAAATAGATAAAATTACCGTAAATTTATATAAATCTGCTGGCGAAATTTTTAATGCTTTTAAGCTTGAAAATGTAGACATAGTTAATACTTCAAAAACCAATATAGAAGACTATATAGGGACAATGGGATATAATAAAAAACAATATGGAGGCAGAGAATATGACTTTTTAGCTTTAAATTGTGATGACACAGTATTACAGTACAAAGAAGTAAGACAAGCTATAAATTATGCAATAGATAAAGAAAATATAGTTGCAAGCATTTATAATAATAACTATGCAGTTGCAGATTTTCCTTTAGATTATGGACACTATTTATATCCAGAAGACAATGAAAAAATTGAGTACAATAGGGAAAAAGCAAAACAAGTATTAGAAGATGCAGGATGGGTTTATAAGTATGGTGAATGGCGCAAAACAGAAAATTACAGGACAAGAACCATTGATTTAACAATTATTGTGGATAGCACAAATGAAAATAGAGTTAAAGTAGCTAAACTAATAGAAAAACAACTTGAAAGTATAGGAATTAATGTATATGTAAATGATGTCACTAAATCAGGCTATGAAAGAAGATTAAAACAAAAAGATTATGAAATTATACTAACAGGAGTATATAATTCATATAGTCCAGATTTAACTTACTTTTATGGCGAAGATAATTTAGCTAATTTTGAAAACGAAGAAATGAATAACTTATTAAATGAAGTAAAAAGTATAGCAGACGAAAATATGCTAAAAGAAAAATATAAGAATATTATTAATATTTCAAAAGATGAGGCAGCATATATAGGGTTATATAGAAATAAAAATACTGTAATTTCAGAGCAAGGCTTAATGGGAGAAATTACTCCAAATAATTATACTACTTATTATAATTTATATAATTGGTATAGGCAGTAAAAGAGCTTTATAATTATCTATCTTATATAACAAAAGTATAATAAATAATTTTGTAGTACCGCGCAGCGCTCAAACGTAGCGTAAGCGAAGTGCGATTCGAGCAACTTTCTTTCTATCAAAATAAAAATGTAGTTTTTATTTTGATAATAAGTAGTTGCGAGCAGCAAGGTACAAAAAATTATTTATTATACTTGCTAAATATTAAAATTTATAAAATTATAAAAAATGCTTGACAAATAAAATTGTTAATGTATAATATAGACAAACAAATGTTTATTATATTCAAATATAAATTAGGAGGAATAATATGAATAACGAAAATCCAGAAAAGAAAAAAGCACTAGAAATGGCATTAGGACAAATTGAAAAACAATTTGGTAAAGGGGCTGTAATGAAACTTGGAGATTTTACAGCAATGAATGTAGAAGCTATTCCAACAGGAGCATTAAGTTTAGATATAGCTTTAGGAATAGGAGGTATTCCTAGAGGAAGAATTATAGAAATATTTGGACCTGAGTCATCAGGTAAAACAACACTTGCATTACACATGATTGCAGAGGCACAAAAATTAGGTGGAGAAGCTGCATTTATAGATGCAGAGCATGCACTAGATCCAGTTTATGCTAAACATTTAGGAGTAGATATAGATAATTTAATAGTATCTCAACCAGACACAGGAGAGCAAGCTTTAGAAATAGCGGAGGCATTAGTTAGAAGCGGTGCAATAGATATAATTGTAATAGATTCTGTTGCTGCATTAGTTCCAAAAGCAGAAATAGATGGAGACATGGGAGATTCTCATGTTGGTTTACAAGCAAGATTGATGTCACAAGCTTTAAGAAAATTAGCAAGTGTTATTAATAAATCAAAATCAGTTATAGTGTTTATTAACCAATTAAGAGAAAAAATTGGAGTAATGTTTGGAAACCCAGAAACAACGCCAGGTGGTAGAGCTTTAAAGTTCTATGCATCTGTTAGACTAGACATAAGAAAAATAGAAACAATGAAGCAAGATGGAGAAGTGGTTGGAAATAGAGCCAAAGTAAAAGTAGTAAAAAATAAAGTGGCTCCACCATTCAGAGAGGCAGAATTTGACATAGTATATGGAAAAGGAATATCTAAAGTAGGAAATATACTAGATTTAGGAGTTAACTTAGATATAGTAAATAAAAGCGGTGCTTGGTTCTCTTATAATGGAGAAAGAATTGGACAAGGTAGAGAAAATGCTAAAAAATATTTAGAGGATCATCCAGAAATAACAGCTGAAATAGAGAAGAAAGTAAGAAATAATTTTTCAGAAGCTTTTGAAAAAAGCTTAGGAGATGAAGAAGTAGACCCAGAACAAGAAAAAGCGCCAGAAGAGGAAGAAAACTAAAACTACTGAAACTTAAGTTACTAGACCAAAATTTCTGTAAAACTATATAATATAAAAATAATTGCAAATAATTATAATTAATGGAAGTAGAGAAATGTCATATACAATAGAAGAATTTGATAGTGTAAAAACAAAAGTATTAAAATATATTATGTATAAGAAGAGAACTGAAAAAGAAGTAAGGCAGAAGTTCTCTTCTTCTGTTGATGAAAATCTATTAGATGAAGTAATTGAAAATTTAAAAGAATTAGGATATATTAATGACTTAAGATATGTAGAAAGAGCTGTAAATGAATTTGTTGCAATAAATACTTTATCTATAAGAGAAATTGAATATAAACTATATTCAAAAGGAGTTAATAATGCTATAATAGAACAGTATATACAGAGTAATATAGAAGAGCTAAAAGAATATGAGCAACAATGTGCACAGAAAATATACTATAAAAAACAGCCTACAATGGAAAAAGAAGATATAATTAATTTCTTAAGAAAAAAGGGTTATACATCAGAAACAATACGAAACTTAGAAGAATAGGCTTTTTAGAGATTTTTATTATATAAACTATAAAGAATACATATAATATTTTTTTATAAAAGTATAACATGCAAGGTATTGCGATATATAAATAAGGTAAATATCCTAAAGGGAGTAAAATATGCAAAACATTTTAACTTATGAATCAACTAAATATCCTATAAAAATAGAGAACTTTGAGGGGCCTCTTGATTTACTATGCCATTTAATAGACAAAAATAAAATGGATATATGCGATGTTAAAATAAGCAAAATTGCAGACCAATATATAGATTATATAAATGCCATGGAAGAAATGAACTTAGAGATTGCAAGCGAATTTTTAATTATGGCATCTGCACTTATATACTTAAAATCAAAAAGTTTACTTCCTAAAGAGACAGATGATGAGGAGGAGCTTTCAGAAGAAGAACTTTTAAGAAGAATTATTGAGTACAAAAAATACAAAGAAATATCAACAAAACTTAAAGAATTATTTATTGAAAATTCTAAAAAAGTTTTTAAACAGCCTGACGTAGTTGAACTTCCAAAACAAAAAATAGAAATTCAATATAAACGAGAGGATATAGAAAAAGCATATAAAAATATAGTAAATAGGAGTAAAAATAGATTAAATCAAAATGCTAAGAATATTGACAAAATAGCAATTGTAGACCATTATACAGTTGCAGAAAAAGTAAAAGAAATGTTTAAAGCTCTTATTTCGAATAAAAAATTTGTATTTAATAAGTTATTCCCTGCTAAAAAGTGTGATAAAGAGGAAATTGTTACTGCTTTTACAGGTTTGCTAGAGCTTTCAAGAAGAAGCAAAGTAATTACAAACCAAGAAGTTATTTTTGGAGATATTACTGTAGAAAAAGCTAATAGAAAAGCAAATACTGAAAATAAATAGTAGAATATAAAAAACACAATAACTAAAATAAAAAATTAAAGGTAATTAAGAATAAAATAGATAAAATAAATAATAAGTTGGGAACATCAAGCAATATAAAATAATAAAATAAGCAAATGAGTAAATAAGTAAATAAAAAAATAAGTAAAAATATGTTTAAATTAATAAAAAATGGAAAAACTAATACTAGAGTTTACCTTAAAGGAGGTTTACGATGGTATTGGTTTTTATTTTTTTAGCGATAATTATATTAATAACCCTATTTTTGTTTTTAGTTGTAGCATCTAATTTAAGAATTAGCTTTGAAAATTTTAATTTTAATAATACAAAACAAAGCACAGCAGAAGAAACCACAGAATCAAAAGAAGCAGAAAAATATAAAATAAAAGAGAGAGATAAATTTAACATAAAAATATCATTAGTTTTATTCAAGAAAATTACATGGCTATTTGTTAACCTAAATAAAGAAAGACTAAACAAAATTGCTAAAAAAGCACATTTAAATAAAGATACTTTAATACAATTAGAAAAAGATTTTAAACCACAAGATTTTAAAATATTAAAAAGTTTAAAACCTAAAATAACAAGTTTAAACTTAGATATAAATTTAGGTTTAGAAGATGTTGTAATAACGTCCTATTTAGTAGTGGGTATATCCATTTTAATATCTAATATTTTACCATTTTTAGTAGAAAAAGAAGATTATAATAATTGTAAGTATAATGTAAATCCAATTTATTTGAACAAAAATTTATATAAAATATCATTTAACTGTATAATTGAAGAAAAAATGGTACATATTATCAATATACTATTTAAAATTATAAAGAAAGGAAGAAGTGATAAATATGAGCGAACATCCAATAGAAGGTCTTATGACTACAGCAATGAACAGTTTGCAAAATATGGTTGATGTAAATACTATTGTAGGAGAGCCAATTGAAACTACAAATAATATTATAATTATTCCAATTTCAAAAGTTGGCTTTGGATTTGCAGCAGGAGGCAGTGAGTTTAAAGGAGAAACTGTAGATGAATATACAAAAAGAGAAAAGGAAGAGGCTATACAATATAGATTACCATTTGGTGGTGGTAGCGGAGCAGGTGTTTCTATTACCCCAGTAGCATTTTTAGTTGTACAACAAAATAATGTAAAACTACTACCAGTTTCGCACTGCTCATCATTAGACAGATTATTAGACTATGTACCAGACTTGATGGAAAAGTTAAATAACCAATTGAACAAATTAATGCAAAATATGCAACAAGACAAAAAGGATCAAAATAAAAGAAAAGAGACAATTCAAAAAGAAATAAAACAAACTTTAGAGGATATGACAGACAACCCAATAGTAAGCAAAATTAAACCTCGTAGAAGCAAGGTAACTAGACAAGAGCCTTCTACTACTACTTATGAATATGAATACAACGAGACCGAAGAACAAGAAAATGAAGGGATAGACGAATAGGATAATAATAAAATAACTAATCTGACTATGAATACTAAATGAAAAACATTAAATAAAAAACAAACATTACAAAAATATAACAAATAGATTGAATTTATGTTACATTTATTCAATCTATTTGTTTTTTGTGTTATATTGATAAAAAAGGGAGAAAGGAGCCTATAATATATTATAAAAATATTTAAGAGATAGATTGCAGTTAATATTTTCATAATATATTATGTCAACATAATTATGAAATATAGCAGAGGAACAAGCAAAATAGGTTTGCCAGAATTATATAGATTTGGAGTAGAACTAGAGGCTTTTAATGTAAATACTGGAAGAGCAAAAGAAGATAAACCTAGTTTATACAGATCACCTGAAAGCATAGAATTTTTAAAACAACATAGATGGAAAAATGCAAACATGTTCCAAGAAGATTTAGTAATGCATGGAGGGGCAGAATGTGTTTCGCCAATTTTGTATGATAGAGAGGAAGATTGGCAAAATTTATCTGAAGTATGCATGCATATAAAAAACTTTCCAGGCAAATATGGAGATACTGTTGTAACAGATGACAAATGTGGCTGCCATGTACACATAGATGCGAGGACACTAACAGGAAAAAATATAAAAGAAACAGAAGCTATAACAGCCAACTTCTTAAAAATATGGGCAGAAGGAGAAGAGCTTATATATAAAATGTGCAATGAAGAAGGAAGCGAGCTAAGACCAGGAGCTTTAGAAAATAGACAAAAAGGTCTTACAAGACTAGTTATGAAGCTTCAACACATTAAAGCAATGGCAAGCCCAATGGGAAAGAAAATAAAAAAGGACATAGATAAAGGAAGATTAAAAGTATCATATAAAAAACAAAACTTTTTAAGAAGAGCCATAACAACAGGTAAATTAGACCCTAGGAGATATTATGGACTAAATCTTACCAATATAGGAAATCCGAAGAAAAATACAATAGAATTTAGAATTGGAAACGGAACTTTAAATCCAGAAACAATAAAACAAAATGTATTTTTATATGCTTCAATAATAGAGGCAGCTAGGACTGCTGCACTTGAACCTGAAAAAAATCAAGAACAACTTAACGAATTTTTTAGAGAAGATGTAACAGAAGAGCAAAAAGCGGATGCTTTTTTAAATTTATTATTTGAAGATGAAGAAGATAGAAAAATTTATAGAGATAGATGGAAATCTGTAAAAGATGCACATGTATTTGAAAGAAATCAAGAGCAATTTGCTCAAACCTTTAAAAGAGAAGAATTTAAACAGATAGCAGAAAAAACGCCAATGACTATGGTAAAGGACGCATTTGATAAAATAAGAGAGGCTATGCAACAGAAAGATATAAAAGAAAGGGAAACTAATGATGGATTGGAACTATGAAATTGCATTAACCGAAGTAGATGAAATTTTAAATTTTACTGATACTGAATTAGTAAATAAAATTCCTGTAGCTTTTAGAAAATTTATAGAAAAGAATAAAAACAAGGATTATAGACCGAACATAACACCAGGAATTCCTATTAGTGAGCAAGTAATAAAAAAAGAAACTAAGGCAATTTTAAGTCTAATTTTTAGAAGTTACTGGGCGACAGAAGAAGAAAAGAAAGAACTAGAAAAAAATGATAAAATAACTTATGAGATGCTTAAAGCAGAAACAGAAATAAAATTTCCAAAAAGCAATTCATCTAATTATAATTTAGATGAATACTCTTTGGAACATGAAAAAACAGAAGATAAAGAAACTAATGAAAACATGCAATTAATCTCTATAGAAGATATGCCATGGTATAAAAAGATTTTTATAAAATTACTAAAAATATTTAAGCTTAGAAATTAGGGACAGACATTAATTTCTAAAACTCCACTTGGTAAATATATAGTTTATCATGTTAATTAAATTATTTTTTTCTACTGTTTCATTGGCAATAATATTTACTCTAGAAATTTCGTTTCCATCAACAGTATAAACTATATTTCCTACAACGTCTCCTTTGTTTATAGGGGCACTGATTTTATCCGGAATATTAATAGTTTGTTCTACATTTTTAGATTCACCCTTTTTTATTAATGCTCCTGCAGAATTTTCATAGGTAAGCTCAATATTGTCTTTCACACCTTTTTCTACAGAAATAGTTTTTAGAATATCGTTTGCATTTGCAAATTTAGAATACTGAAAATTGTTAAATCCATAATCTAAAAGTTTTTCTGCTTCTGCAAATCTAATTTTAGTAGTAGGTGCTTTCATTACGACTGCTATTAAAGATAAATCATCTCTTGTAGCACTTGCAGATAAATTATATAAGGCAATAGATGTTGAACCTGTTTTTAATCCAGTTGCTCCTTTGTAGTTTCTTATTAATTTATTTGTATTTACTAGTTCAGACTTTCCATCACGAAGGGAGTCCATCCATATAGTTGTGTATTTGGTAATGTCAGGGTGTTTAGTAAGAAGTTCCCTAGACATAAGAGCTATATCATATGCTGATGTTTCGTGTCCGTCTTCATCTATTCCATGGCAGTTTTTAAAAGTAGTATCATTCATACCAAGTTCTTTGGCTTTATCATTCATTTGTGCAACAAATGCTTCTTGACTTCCCGCTAAATATTCTGCCATTGCAACTGTACAGTCGTTTGCAGATACGACACATATAGCCTTTAACATTTCATCTACGGTAAGCTCTTCTCTAACATCTAACCATATCTGTGACCCGCCCATTGCAGCAGCTTCTTCTGTACATGGAATTTTGTCAGTATATGATAATCTTCCAGAGTCTATTGCTTCCATAATAAGAAGTAAGCTCATAACTTTAGTAACACTTGCAGGTCTTAATTTTTGATGCATATTGTGGTCATATAGTACTCTTCCTGAATTTTGCTCAATTAAAACAGCTCCGCCACATTCTAAATTAAGGTCTGTTCCAACAGAAGTAGTATTTGTTAGTGTACTTGTATTAGATAATGTGTTTGTTACTTCATTAGATGTAGCATTTTCTGCTGTATTTACTTCACTAGAAGTAGCATTTTTGGTTGGGTTTTCTACCACATTTGTATTCGAATTAGTAACGTTTGCGCTAGTTTGAATAGAATTATTTAAAGGCTCTGAAGTAGGAGACCAGACGTATATTTCTGAGCTAGCTAGTGAGGTTGTAACCATAAAAAATGAAATAACAAATATACAAAAAAATATTGTTAGTTTTTTAAATGACATAAAAAATACCTCCGAATAGTTATTAAACTTAGTAAATACTATTCAAAGGATTTTTATTTTAGAATTAAAACTAATATTCTAATTTTAAAATTTTTGCAATAACTTTATCTTTAGTTACTTCTACTAACAATTTAATGTCGTTATTTGTGTTGTTTTTAAATTTTAAGTCTAATGTATTATATGCAACGGTGGCATCATCTCCCATTTTTACATAGCCAACTTCTTTGCCATGTTCATGCCTTTCTGTTATTTTTATACCTTTAACTTTTAAGGCAACATTGTATATTGTAGTACTTACTTGGCAATTTCCACCACCATATCCTTTTACCTTTTTACCATTAACAAAAACTCCAGCTTTTTCGTATCCTTTTTCTTCGGTAGGACTACCAACTATTTTATTAAAAGAAAATTCTTCGCCTTTTTTTATAATAGTGCCATTTATTTTTTTAGCACTAATTTCCATGTTTTTGTCTCTATTTTCATCATCAATTTGAATTGGCGTAGAGTAAGAGGCAATTTCAATTTCGTCTACAGCAGATTCTTTTATTTCTTTGGAAGTGTTTTCATTTGCTACACTATTATTTACATTATTTGTTGAGGTATTTTGATAATTTAAGCTAGAAGAAGCTTTTTCAGTATTATAGGTTTGAGAATTAGAAGAATATTCTTCTTTACTATTTGCATTATTATTAATATATTTGATTAAAATAAAAACTAATAAAGCAATAATAAGAATTACAAAAAAATATTTTAATTTTTGCATTTATATCAGTCCTTTCAAAATATATTATTTGTTTTTAAATAAAAAATATGTTGCATATTATTTCTAAAAGTAGTATAATTAATCTGTAGTACAATTAGGAGAAAAAATATGATAGGTAAAATTTGGAAAAAAGTTTTGTTTTTTATATTAATAATTGCATGTCTTTTTAATATAATAAATAAGTTAGTACATAAAGCTTCTTTAGACCAAGAGTTGCAGTCATCAGCTAGTTATATATTAGAACAGCAAATGCAAGAAAAAAGTAATAACTAATTTTAATATAAAGTAAAAAATTTAAACTATTTAATTTTTAAATACAATTCAAATAGATAATTTATCAAATTTAGTTAGAAATTTAATCATATACTTGAAAAAATTTCTAATATATGTTATGATATAAAATAGTTTTTTTAAAAAAGTAAAGGAGAGGTGAATACAAAATGAAAGAAGGATTACATCCAGCATATAATGAAACAACTATTACATGTGCATGTGGTAATGTTATGAAAGTTGGTTCAACAAAACAAGATTTAAAAGTTGATATTTGTTCTAAATGCCATCCATTCTGGACAGGAAATTTAAAAAGAGAGACAACTGGTGGTAGAGCAGACAAATTTAAGAAAAAATATGGACTTCAATAAAATATTAATTTTGCTAACGCAAAAAATAAAATCAGTAGTAACAAAAGTTGCTACTCTTTTTATTTTCTAAGAAAATTATATATTTTAATATTAGAATATGCTAAAAAATTTAAACATTAAAATAAAAATTAAATTAATCATCAGGTTAATACTAACAGAAATTACTTTTGGCGAAGTTTTAATAAAAATAAAAAATTTTAAGTATTTATGCAAAAATAGAATTGTTTATGTTATAATAAAAAATATGAAATAGGTGAATTAGTTATGATTTATAAACACAAATATCAAACGCCAAATGGTTTTACGGATATTTTAATGAATAGTGACGGCGAATATTTAACAGGCTTATGGTTTGAGGGCTCAAGAGATATTTTAAAACACGAATTAAATTGTGAAGAAAAGGAATTGCCCATATTCAAAGAGACGAGTAAATGGCTAGACATATATTTTAGCGGTGAGAATCCTACTTTTACACCAAAATATAAAATAAATAATTTAACACCATTTAGAAAAGAAGTTTTAGACATAATGAATACTATACCATTTGGAAAAACTATAACATATAATGATATATCTAAAATTATTGCTAAAAACAGAGGAATAAAAAGAATGTCTAGTCAAGCAGTTGGTGGTGCTGTTGGTTGGAACCCAATATGTATTATAATTCCATGCCATAGAGTCGTTGGAACTAATGGAAGTTTAACAGGATATGGGGGAGGAATAAAAAATAAAGTAGCGCTATTAACTCTTGAAAAAAATGATATGAGTAAATTTTTTATTCCTAAAAGAGGTACAGCATTGTAAAAATTTTTAAATAAATTATATTTTAACTTTGCCAAATAATTTATTGCAGATATAACTACTTGGCAAATAGATGCAATTATTAAAAGAATTGGCAAAGCATAGATTAGAACAAGCAAAAGAAAATTTAGAAGAGGCAGAAATATTATATAATGTAAAAAAATATAAAGGAGAAAATCAATGGAAGGTTCTAAAATTAATTCTATATTAACTATTGAATATATGTGTAATGAAAAAGAAAATCAATTTTTTGATAGAAAAAGTGCTAAAAAAGATATAAAAGAGTTGGCAAATCATATAGCCGGATTTGCTAATGCTAGCGGAGGAACTTTAGCTATAGGAATTTCAGATGATGGAAAGCTAGAGGGATTTGAAGAATGTCCTGAAAAGTATAATAAATTTTTAAAGATTACTTCTGGAGATTATCTAAAAACTATGCCTAAATTTGAAAACGAAACAATAAACATAATAAATTACAAAGGTAATAAAGACAAGATTTTATTAATACACATTAGTCCTAGTATAAATACTTTAATAAGAAATGTAAAAGATGAAGTGTATTTAAGACAAGGAGATTCAACAAATAAATTATCTTCTGAACAAGTTAAAATAATAGAATTAGATAGACATGAAATATCATTTGAGGAACAATTAAATACTAGGTCGAGTATAGATGATATAGATTTAGATATGGTAGAAATATATAAAAATGCAATAAGTGCAAATGAACAAGATTTATTAGATATTTTACGTGCTAGAAGATTTTTAATAAAAGACGATATAACAAGAAAGGAATGTCTTACTAATGCTGGAACGCTACTTTTTGCAAAAGATCCATCATTATTTTTTCCAACTGCTAGAGTTAGAGTAATAAAATTTGAAGGTAAAGAAATGCAGACAGGAGCAGATTTAAACATAGTAAAGGACAAAACTTTTGCTATGCCATTATATAAACAAATTAAAGAATCTCAAAAATTTGTAGATACACAACTTAGAGAATTTACACATTTAGGTACTGATGGTGAATTCGTAACAGTACCTGAATATCCTAAATTTGCGTGGGAAGAACGGAATAACTAATGCTGTGACTCACAGAAACTATGCAATTAGTGGGGAGCATACAAAAATATTTATTTATGACGACAGAATGGAGATTGTGAGTCCAGGTGACTTACCAGGAATCGTTACTATAAACAATATTAAAGAAAAACGTTATGCACGTAATCCTATAATATCAAGAACATTAACAGAACTTGGAGTTGTTAAGGAATTAAACGAAGGTGTTTCAAGAATTTATAGGGAAATGAGCGAGTTTTTTCTGGAAGATCCAATATACATAGAAGAAAAAGGTGTTTCATTAAAGTTAATATTAAAAAACAATATAGTAATGAGAAGTAAAAGAAAGAATGAATTACTGTTAAAAAATACAAAAATTAATTCCGTATGGAATAATTTAAATGCAATGGAACAAAAAGTATTACAAATTATATTTGATAAAGGAGATGTTAAACCTTCTCAAATATGTGAAATTATAAATAGGGATAAAAGAACTGTTCAAAGAGTATTAAAGA
>ERZ1643246.136-NODE-136-length-95375-cov-21.026322_pt1 | contig 95375 bp, 93 predicted proteins | sample MGYA00579265_ERZ1643246 | MGnify/ENA primary metagenome ERZ1643246 (study PRJEB29033, sample SAMEA4952261) | chicken gut metagenome | biome: Broiler Chicken; feature: Gastrointestinal Tract; material: Caecum | place: Ireland | collected 2018 | study: Broiler...
TATCTTCATGGGATTAGTCTTTTTCATATCAACTGACAATTCGTTTACTTCATCGCAGTTACATATTTTAATTTTACTTATCAGCCGGTTTATTCCGCGCGGGTTACTTACGCGGTCAACCGTACGGGAGATACGGCTACGGACGCGGCTCTTGCCAGAAGGCTGAGCAGTTCCATAGGAGTCCTGTCAGAGACAAAGGAGTTCCTTAACGAAGTATATCAGACGGCAGGGAAGGAAACGGAGAAGGGAAATTTCTGGTTTACATCCCAGTATACAGAGGGCGCCAACTTTTTTACTATAATGGTGAATTCGGACAGCTTTGAATATGTGGATGATGTTCTGGCAGGGATGATGGAAGTATTCCCCTCTTGGGCAGATCAGATCACAGGTTTCGTGGAACTGGAAACTGTAGACAGGATCCAGGCTTCGGAAGAGCCTGACAATCCTTATTCGCTGACAGACTTTGCGCTGAAAGGCATGCTGGCCGGCCTTGTGCTTGTGGTATGTCTGGGTATGTTTTATGTACAGGCTCTTCATACAGTAAGGCGGGAGCGGGATATGAAATCTGTCACCGCTGCAGGCTGTATCGCCCTGATCCCTGAGACCAGGATGAAGAAACGCAGCAAAAATCACAGACATCAGCTTTTGATCAGCAATAAAAGAGTGGACTGGGGCTTTAAACAATCGGTTCTTACTGTACAGTCAAGAATTGATCTGCAGATGACAAAGAATGACCAGAAGGTTCTGGCTGTAACAAGTACCCTTCCGCAGGAGGGAAAGACGATGCTTTCTGTAAATCTGGCTCTTGCGGCTGTGCAGAGCGGAAAAAAGACGCTGATCATTGACGGAGATATGCGTAATCCATCTGTGGGACCGATGCTGGGGCTGGAAGAAAAGAATCCCGGGCTAAGCGATTATTTCAGCGGCAAAGCGGACGCGGACGAGATCATCGTTACAAGCGGAGAATTTTCTTTCATATCGGCGGGAACAGTCAGCGGAGGCGTATCCGGTATTCTTTCCGATGAGATGATGCGTGAGCTGATGGTTTACCTGAGAAAAAAATATGATTTTATTGTTATCGATACGCCGCCTTCCGGACTTTTTTCAGACGCGTCTATTCTCGCGGGATATGGCGACCAGGTTCTCTATGTAGTGCGCTATGATATGGCGGATATCCGGGAGATCCGGGAAGGGATCGCTCCTTTTTCCGACGGCGGAACGCTTGCTGGCTATGTGATCAACCGCAGCAAAGGAAGTCTGTCCTCTTACGGGCGTTACGGAAAATACGGATATTCAAAATACGGCCGCTATGGAAAATATAAAAGATATAGAAAAGCGGAGGAGTCTTCCATGAACACGGAAGATTCTTTGTAAACGGAGGAGACAGCATGAGAAACAGACTATTGATCACCTTTTTACTTCTGATCCTCTGCGCAGGGGCTGTAACTGTCGCGTTGAAATCTTACGACAATGTGAACAACAGGCTGGAAACAGCCAGAGAGATCCAGACAGCCAGGGAAGAGGCTTTGGCTGTCACGCCGACTCCCACGCCGGAACCCACAAAAGCTCCGGATCCGACGGCAACGCCTGAGCCTGTGGACCCGGCGGTTCCGGTCCTGACTCTTTCGTCAGAGACAATAGAAATTGCGGCGGGAACGAATTTCTCCGTGATCTCTCCTGTCTCAGATATCACAGACGATAAAGATGACAGAAGTTATCTGTTCCGGAGAATACGTGTATCCGGTGATTACAGTACCCAGACGCCGGGACAGTATACGATCCAGTATACAGTGACAGACAGTGACGGAAACCAGTCCGTTCCAAAGACTTTGACATTGACCGTCAAATAGAGAAGAGGTGTACAGGTGGAAAGTATAAACAGAATATTCAGCGGACTGGGAAAACTGTCGGATGGATTTTCTACGATATATGGAAGAATTTTTCTGGCGATTGCCGTTCTTGTCATCCTCGCATTGTTTGCCGGGTGGCTGTGGATCCCCAGAACAAAATGGCGTGAAAGAAAGAAAAGACTTTTTCAGAAATGCGGGATCATTGCGGCTTTGGCAGTTTATCTGTTGACGTATGTGCTGGTAATGTGGCTGATCAGAGACAGCGGAGCCGGGTATCAGATCGATATCCTTCCTTTTGACCGGCTGTTGGTTTCTCCCCTGACAGAGGGGACACTGCTCCATGATATAGGAGGACTGCTCCTTTTTCTTCCTGTAGGAATATTGTTTTTCTGTCAGACAGACGGTTCCCAGCCTGTAATAAAGAGTATGATGTTTTCTCTGGGAATGAGCCTGCTTACAGAATTTTTGCAGTATGTGGGAAAGATGGGAACATTCTCTATTGAGGATATGATCATTCATACGCTCGGAGGCACCTTGGGCGCTCTGCTTGCTTTTTCCTGGATTCAGACCAGGGGAAGGAAGAATGCAGGCGGGATCGTTCTGCGAACCTGTTTTGGGCTCTGCGTCGCTTTTGTTTTCTTTGGCGCGGCCGCCTTTGGAACCTATCATGTGCTCCGGCTGAAAGGGGAACAGGGGATGCGTCAGAATATCAGTTCCGTTTCTTTACAGATGGATTCAGAAGAAGAACAGAAGGAAAAAAACGGTTCCGGTCTGGTCTGGCATGAAGGCAAAGCCTATGAGTTTAACGACCAGGTGATCACGATCCTCTGTATGGGAATCGACCAGAACAGCGAAGAGATCCAGGAAAACGATCAGGTTTCCGGACAGAGCGGGCAGGCGGACAGTATTTTTCTTGTGGTGATGGATCCTTTGAAAAATCAGTTGAAGGTTATTGCGGTTTCCAGGGATACCATGACAGAGATTCCTTCTTTTGATTATAAAGGAAATTATATCGGCGAATCTGTAAATCATCTTGGTCTTGCTTACGCCTATGGAAATGGAAAGGATACAAGCTGCCAGTACATGGTAGACGCGGTTTCCAGACTGTTTTATGGAATCCCGGTGAACGGATATGCGGCTTTTAATATGGAGACTATTTCGGCACTGAACGACGCAGTGGGCGGCGTTACTGTGACCATACCGGAAAATGAGAAACTGACCCTGGCCGGGGAGACGATGAAGCCGGGATCTGTCGTAACTCTGACCGGAGATATGGCGGAGTCTTTTGTCAGGTACAGGGACAATACTGTTCATGGGAGCAACAATATGCGTATTGCAAGGCAGAAGCAGTTCCTGACGGCATTTTTCCGGCAGGCTGTAGATGCGATCCAAAAGGATGTGTCGCTGCCTGTTACTCTTTATCAGGATTTTTCCGGTGAAATGGTGACGAATATCGGCCTGGATAACGCGGTATATCTGATTTCAGAAGCGTCCAAAATGTCATTTGGCGATGATAATCTGATGATCGTCCAGGGTGAGGCAAAAGCCGGGGATGTGTACGATGAATTTTATGTGGACGAGGATGCTCTTTATCAGCTCATCCTTGATACTTTTTATACTGAGGTGACAGTGGAATGAAAAAGACAGGCCGGATCCTTCTGATAGCCGTTCTTGTTCTGGCATTTTTAGCCGGAGGCGTTTTTGCGGGCCTGAGCTTTTATCAGAAAGAGCAGTCAAAGAAAAATCCGGACATTTATGCATGGATCACCATTCCGGATACAAACATAAACTATCCGATCCTCCAAAGTAGAGAGGACAATAGATATTATCTTACGCATGATCAGGATGGAAGGGAGAGTCCGTCCGGGGCTTTGTTTACGGAAGACTATAATAACAAAGATTTCCAGGATCCTATTACCGTGATCTATGGAAATAATATGCAGGACGGCTCGATGTTCGGAGAGCTTGACAGATATTCGGACAGCAGTTACATGGAGGCGCATCCGTATATTTACATATATACGAATAATGGCGAGACCACGCTGAAGTATCGTATATTCGCCGCCTATCGTTCAGATGACCGTCACATTATGGAAAGGTTTCAGTCCGGCAGAAGCGAGGGAAACCGGAAAGCCTATCTGGACAGCATATATAACAACCGTGTCATGGGCGTCCAGATCGACGCGTCTGTGCAGGTGGATACGGAATCGCGTATACTGACTCTTTCTACCCATGACGACTCCGGGGAAGAATACCGCTATCTGGTACAGGCGTGCCTTGTAGAAGAATGATTGTTTTCATCCGGATGATATCCAAAACGGACAGATATTTTGCCGGCAGCGGATACGGGATGATCACATAAACAAAAACAAAATGGAGGTAAAAATCAATGAGAAGAAAACAGTTGGCAATATTGATGGCTGCCGTGGCAGTACTTGCAATGCCTGTGAACGCTATGGCTTCCGGAAGTATTTCCGGCGCGGTGGACTACAACAATGTTACTGCGACGACAACAAAAAAAGAAATTGTAGGTGACAAAGAAGAAATGACAACAGAAAGTGTAGGTGTAACTCTTTCTCCTGTCACAGATGCAATCTATTCTGAAGAACTGCAGGAGCAGGTAGATAGTCTGAATAATGCATGGGCGGAAACAACGGTTATGGATGCGTTTCTGACGTTTTATGATGAAGATACACTTCCGCAAATAGATTTATATGATGGAGATGGAGTCCTTGTAGATGAGGATATGGATTTAAGCGAATTTAAATTTTTATCCCCTGTCATGGAACTGAACCTTGAAACAGAACCGACAACGGAAGAGCCTGTGGACGTTACCTTTACCGCCAATAACATGACAGATCAGATTGAAGTATTTATTCTTCATTACTGTGAGGAACATAAGTGGGAAATGCTGGAAACAGAAAAGATCAGCGACAATCAGGTAACAGCCGGATTCCACTCTGCATCCCCGGTAGCTCTGATCTACCGTGAACTTCCGGAAGAGGAAGCAGAAACAGATACAGACGTGACAGCTCCGTAAAGAGCGTTGCGTAGAAGCCTGAGAGAAGCAGGAAAGCTTCTTAAAAAACATATTGTGAGAGACAGCCCCGCCCGGATCCGGGCGGGGCTCTTTCGTAAATAAGAGGAAATAATTTGCCGGAATTTTTTTACGGAAGATGTTGCGCATACAGGAAAGATTGGATATACTATTTCTTGAAAAGATTATCGTGACGGTTCGGTTGAAAGGATGACAGCGGCATGTTAAAGAGATTCACTGTAAGAAATTATAAAAATTTTAAAAATGAGGTAACAATAGATTTTAGCAATACGGCTGCATATCAGTTTAGTACAGATTGTATCTATGATGGTTTAATTAGCAAAATGTTGATTTATGGCAGAAATGCAACCGGAAAAACTAATTTAGGGAGAGCTTTGACAGATATTCGCTATACGATGTTTAATGTGCCGGGATTTATAAGTGATAATGTTTTTCTTAATGCTGATTCGAAAGAAGAATCTGCAGTATTTTCTTATGAATTCGATTTTGAAGGACAAAAACTGGTCTACGAATATGCAAGATTTTCTACCCGGGAACTGCAATGGGAAAAACTCCTTATTGATGATATAAAAATTTTTGATTGTGATTTCGCATTGAAAAGATATGATTTTGATAATTTGGAATATGTTCATGCAGAAACTGTCAATGCGGACAGGTATATACAGTCTCTGGAAGCAGGGGAAGACGCAGAGGGTATAGTTGAGTCTAAATTACCCTTTTTACGATGGCTTGTCAGTAACAGTGCTTTGAAAAACGATTCTGTATTGATAAAACTTTCGCACTATGTAGGGAGAATGACGGTTATTTCAGCAGGCAATGCTATGAGGTTTCGCTCCAGAAGAATATATGATGGATTTTTTGAAACTTTGGAAAATGATGATAAACTAAGAGATTTAGAAGATTTCTTTAATACAATGGGAATAGAATGCAACTTAATACTCGAAAAATTGCCGGATGGTGATCGGGTATTATATTTTTCTCATGAAAAACTTGTTCCATTTTTTGATACTGCTTCCAGTGGTACATTGGCGTTGTTTGACTTATATCGCAGGTTAATGCCTTCAGTAAGGGAACCATCTTTTATATACTTAGATGAATTTGACGCATTTTACCACTATGAAATGGCAGAAAATGTGATTAAGTTTTTTAAAAAGAAGTATCCCAGATGCCAGGTGATTATGACATCTCATAATACAAATTTAATGACAAATCGATTGATGCGTCCGGATTGTCTGTTTATTCTTTCAAGATCAGGTACGTTAACAGCACTCTGCAATGCGACAGAACGAGAATTGCGGGAAGGACATAATCTTGAAAAAATGTATATAAGCGGAGAGTTTGAACAATATGAATAATTACATTGAAGAAGTAAGGAAACGTAGTCAAAATCTTCTGATCGTTGAAGGCAAACATGAAAAAGATGAATTGTTCAAACTGCTGTTTCGCTGTTTTCCGGAAATGAAGATTTCGATGCATGATATTTGGATTTATGGTACGAATATCTATATGTTGTATGAAGATATTGTGAAAGAATATGGGGAACAATGGGAAAAGGATGATATAGACCTTCCTTTTGTTATAAGCAAAAAGCAGGGCAGAGTTCCTCTTCGTTATAAAGAGGATTTTACAAATATCATTTTGGTATTTGACTATGAAAGGCAAGATACAAATTTTTCAGAAGATAAGATTATCTGTATGCAAAATTATTTTATGGACGCTACAAATACGGGAAAATTGTATATTAATTATCCGATGATTGAATCATACCAACATTTATGTTCATTGCCAGATAGAGATTATTTTGATAGAAAAATTCCGGTTTCATTACGGCCAGGGCGAAAATACAAATCCCTTGTAAGAGAAGAATCTGTGATTGAAAAGTTTATAGAATTCCCAAAACGGATAGATGAGCTTTTGAAAGAGCATTTTAAAATAGCGGATGATGAAAAGAGAAGAGAATGCTGCGAAAAAATATTTGCTCTTAAATCTGAGGAGAATTTGCATGAACAAATTCATACTATTTTGTCAGGTATAATAAAAGTAGAGTATGCAGATACAGCAAAATATCAACTTGCATATATGATAAAAAGAGTGAAGTATGCAAAGTCCGGCCAGACTTACTGGAGATGTATGAGAAATATTTTTAAACAGATTATTTTACATAATGTTTTTAAGGCTGTTAAACTACAATATAATATAGAAATTACAGACAAAGAAAAATATAGGGATAATTTTGAAAGAATTGATCCGAATATAATTCTTAATATACAAAATACAGTGAGCAAGAATAATGAGTCGGGTTTTATCTGGATTTTGTGTACGTGTGTTTTTTTGGTTCCAGAATATAATCGCGCTCTTGTGGCTTGAATAAGTTATGCAGATGACAGCATCAGATTTGGGAGAGTAGACTTGAAAGCTAAAGCGGAGCTCAACTTATCTTGACAAAATCCCTACAAGTGGGTAGAATGACAAAAGGAATAAATATGCATCATTCTTCAAATATTACGGGAGAATTTTGAAATAGACAACAGGAGGAAAGAAGCGATGGCAGTACCTTATAATCATAAGGCAATCGAAGCAAAGTGGCGTGCCAACTGGGAGAAACATCCGGTAAACGTCAACGACGGCAAAAAACCGAAATATTATTGTCTGGATATGTTCCCATATCCGTCAGGAAACGGACTTCATGTAGGACACTGGAGAGGATATGTGATCTCCGACGTATGGAGCCGTTATAAAATGCTGCAGGGGTATTATCTGATCCACCCCATGGGATGGGACGCGTTCGGACTTCCTGCGGAGAATTACGCGATTAAGATGGGCGTTCACCCTGCTATCTCCACTGCGGAAAATGTAAAAAATATCAAGAAGCAGATTAACGATATCGCGGCGATCTACGACTGGGATATGGAAGTCAACACGACAGATCCGAATTTCTACAAATGGACCCAGTGGATCTTTGTAAAAATGTTTAAAGAGGGATTGGCTTACGAAAAAGAATTTCCGATCAACTGGTGTCCGTCCTGCAAGACCGGACTTGCCAACGAGGAAGTGGTAAACGGCTGCTGCGAGCGCTGCGGTTCCCCGGTAACCAAGAAGAATCTCCGTCAGTGGATGCTGCGCATCACCAAGTATGCGGACCGCCTTCTGAACGATCTGGACAAACTTGACTGGCCGGAAAAAGTGAAAAAGATGCAGACAGACTGGATCGGAAAGTCTTACGGAGCGGAGGTGGACTTCCCGGTTGACGGAAGAGAAGAGAAGATCACTGTCTACACCACAAGACCGGATACCCTTCACGGCGCGACCTTTATGGTTCTGGCTCCGGAGCATGCCCTGGCGGCGTCTCTGGCGACTCCGGAAACAAAAGAAACAGTTGACAAATATATCTACGACGCTTCCATGAAATCTAATGTGGACCGTCTTCAGGACAAGGAGAAAACAGGCGTATTTACCGGCTCCTATGCCATTAACCCGCTGAATGGAAAGAAGATCCCCATCTGGCTTTCCGATTACGTACTGGCCGACTACGGTACAGGAGCTATCATGTGCGTACCCGCCCATGACGACAGGGACTTCGAGTTCGCTACGAAATTTAACATTCCCATCATCCAGGTTATCGCCAAGGATGGAAAAGAAATTGAAAACATGACGGAAGCTTATACCGACGCTTCCGGAACCATGATCAACTCCGGCGACTGGAACGGCATGGAATCGGCCGTCCTGAAAAAGGAAGCCCCCCTGATGATCGAAAAAATGGGTATCGGAAGAAAAACAGTGAATTATAAGCTGCGCGACTGGGTATTCTCCCGTCAGCGTTACTGGGGCGAGCCTATTCCTATTGTTCACTGTCCGAAGTGCGGCGCCGTGCCTGTGCCGGAGGATCAGCTTCCTCTTACCCTTCCGGAAGTAGAAAGCTATCAGCCTACCGGAACAGGAGAATCCCCGCTGGCTGCGATCGATGAATGGGTAAATACCACCTGTCCCTGCTGCGGAGGCCCCGCAAAGAGAGAGACGAACACCATGCCCCAGTGGGCCGGTTCCTCCTGGTATTTCCTGCGCTATGTGGACAATAAGAACGACAAAGAACTGGTTTCCAGAGAAAAGGCGGACAAATATCTGCCTGTGGATATGTATATCGGCGGCGTGGAACATGCGGTTCTTCACCTTCTGTATTCCAGATTTTATACAAAATTCCTTTATGATATCGGCGTAATCGATTTTGACGAGCCGTTTATCAAGCTGTTTAATCAGGGTATGATCACCGGAAAGAACGGTATCAAGATGAGTAAGTCTAAAGGAAACGTTGTTTCTCCTGACGATCTCGTGCGTGACTACGGCTGTGATTCTCTGAGAATGTACGAGCTGTTTGTAGGTCCGCCGGAACTGGACGCGGAATGGGACGACAGAGGAATCGACGGCGTTTCCCGCTTCCTGAAGCGCTTCTGGAATCTTGCGCTTGACAGTATTGACGCAGATGTGGCCGAGACGAAGGAAATGGTAAAGATCCGTCACAGGATGGTGTATGATATTACCCAGCGTCTGGAATCCTTCAGTCTGAACACAGTAATTTCCGGATTTATGGAATACACCAATAAGATGATTGACCTTGCGAAAAAGACAGGCGGAATGGACAAAGAGACCATCCGCACCGCGACGATCCTTCTTGCGCCTTTTGCTCCCCACGTGGCGGAGGAGATCTGGGAGCATCTTGGAAATACAGATTCCGTCTTCCATGCCAAGTGGCCGGCTCACGATGAAGAGGCGATGAAGGACGACGAGATTGAAATCCCTGTTCAGATCAATGGAAAAACCCGCGCCGTGATCAGCATCCCGGCGGAGATTTCCAAAGAGGACGCCATCGCAAAAGGAAAAGAAGCCATTGCAGATAAGCTTACCGGAAATGTGATCAAGGAAATCTACGTTCCGAAGAAGATCATCAATATCGTTATGAAATAAAAATCAATGAAGTTAAAAGAATTTTTTGAGAAGTATCCCCGTGTTGCCCTAGGATTTTCCGGCGGCGTAGACTCTGCATATCTTTTATACGCGGGAAAGAAATACGGGGCGGATATCCGCCCCTACTTCATAAAGACTGCTTTTCAGCCGGAATTTGAGCTGCAGGACGCACATCGGCTGACAGAGGAACTTGGAATAGAGCTTACTGTTGTGGAGTATGATATTCTGGCGGAAACCCAGGTGGCCCAAAATCCCCCGAACCGCTGTTATTACTGCAAATCCGCTCTGTTCGGCGCTTTGAAACAGCAGGCTTTAAAGGACGGATACGAAATCCTTCTTGACGGGACAAACGCCTCTGACGACGCTTCGGATCGTCCGGGTATGAAAGCTATCCGGGAGATGAAGGTGCTGTCTCCCTTAAGAGAATGCGGGCTTACAAAAGACGAGATCCGGATACTGTCCAGAGAAGCAGGGCTTTTCACCTGGGAGAAGCCGTCCTACGCCTGTCTCGCCACAAGAATCCCCACAGGAGAACCGGTCAGTGGAGAGCTCCTGAAAAGGATTGAAAGGAGCGAAGACGCTTTATCGGCTCTTGGTTTTTCTGATTTTCGCGTCCGGGTGTTTCATAACGCCGCCAGGATACAGCTTTCAAAGGGTCAGTTTGAACAGGCGGCGCAGGATCGTGAAAGAATCCTGTCTGCCCTGAAGCCGTATTTTCCGGCGGTATTACTGGATCTGGAAACGCGGTGAAATCGACAGATCCTGTTTACTGTGCGAGCGGATCCCCGGGGTGTCGGAGAAATTATTTTTCCGTTGTAAAAGTGTGCTCGGTAAGTTCCGAAAGTACCGCTATTTTTTTATTGATCATAAGGCGCATACAGTTTGGCACATGTTCCTGATGGGCTCTGTGAATGGCGACGCATTCCTTGCAGTTTCCATGATAACGACAGGCTTTTGTGCAGGAGCAGTGATCCTTCTGTGCGTACTCTGTCCGGAAAGAGGCTGCGAATTCCTCCTGGATTCGCAGGCCTTCTTTCCGGTTTCCTTTATGGAATTCTTCCATAGCTCTTTTTTCAATTTCATTTCCGTCAATTATCATATATTTTCCTCCCTGGTCTTATTCATGGCTGCCCGGTTGAAAAATTATGTTTATATGATTTTTCTTTCCGGACAACCCGTGGCTGATTCTCTGCTGCAAGTATCATATTATCACAAGATTTTCTGGTATGATAGCGGATAAAGTGGTAATATGTATATGAAAATAACCAAATCAAAAACTGTAAATGAATTCGAGGAGGAAGATGAAGTGAATTACAGGGAACAGCCGTCCGGACCTGTTTATTCTCATAATCCTTATCACAGCACAAAGTTTCCTCTTCTTGTGCTGGATGTGAGAAGAGAACGCTGTGAACCTTATAACGAAGGTTTCCGTGTCCTTCACTGGCATGACGAAGTGCAGTTTGTATATATCAAAAAAGGAGCTGTGCATTTTAAAATATGGGAAGAGGAATGCGATCTGTCTGCCGGAAGCTGTATGTTTCTTAATTCCGGCGTGCTGCACCGGATCACGGAAAAAGAGGACTGCCATTACCACAGTTTTCTGATACCGCCCAAAATGCTGGGATTTTTTTCAGGAAGCGCCATGGAGGAAAAGCAGGTAGAGCGGATCATTAAAAATCCGGCGGTGACGTACCTGCCTCTGTCTCCGGGAAATAATGGAGCAGAGAAGGCTCTGAAGAAACTGAAAGAACTGGACGTGCTTTACTTTGAAAAGAAGGAAGACGATTTCCGGGAATATGAACTGTCCCTCTCTATTGCCGCGCTCTGGCTGGAAACAGTCCATATTCTGATGGAAAAGGATCATTTGCCGCATATACGCAAAAAGGATCACGACCGGATCTGCGCGCTTCTGGCCTTTGTCCATGAAAATTATCAAAATCCGCTGAGTCTGGAAGATATCGCCGCTGCCGGAAATGTGAGTAAAACGGAGTGTCTCCGGTGCTTCCGGAAGTATACAGGTTATTCTCCATATCAATATTTATTAAGATACCGCCTGCAGGCGGGAGAGGCGCTTTTAAAATCTTCTGATAAAACAGTTACGGATATTGCCTGTCAACTGCAGTTTCCATCTCCAAGCGCCTTTATCGCCTCCTTCCGGCGCTTTTACGGCATGACGCCTGCAGCGTACAGGAAGAGACAGGTGTCCGAAAAACTTTAACTTGATAATGTGCAAAATTGCGAGTACAATAAAAAATGCAGAATTTATGCTAGAGAGGAGGCAGCGTTCATATACAAAGGGACAAGACGTTTCTTCCAGTATACGAACAGTAAATATTATGAATGCCAATGTTACAAGAGAGGAAGCTATGGCTCTTCTGAAAAAGTATAATCAGGAACCTTTTCACATCCAGCATGCGTTAACAGTAGAAGGCGTCATGAGATGGTTCGCAAAAGAAAACCAGGAGGACGAAGAATTCTGGGGGATCGCAGGACTGCTTCATGACGTGGATTTTGAGAAATGGCCGGATCAGCACTGCAAAAAGGCGCCGGAACTGCTGGCGGAGATCGGAGCTTCCGAGGAGCTGGTCCATGCAGTATGCAGCCATGGATACGGAATCTGTTCTGACGTTGAACCTGAGCTCCTTATGGAAAAGATCATGTTTGCCGCAGACGAGCTGACAGGTTTGATCTGGGCGGCGGCTTTAATGCGTCCGTCCAAAAGCGTTATGGATATGGAAGTGAAAAGTATCAAGAAGAAATTTAAGGACAAACGCTTTGCGGCAGGATGCTCCCGCGAGATCATCCAGAAGGGAGCGGACATGCTGGGATGGGAGCTTACGGAACTTTTTGAGAAAACTCTGGAAGCTATGCGTTCCTGCGAGGCACAGATCAATAAGGCTATGGAACAGGAATAAATCTATCGAAGGTCCCCGGCTTTTCGGCCGGGGATTTTTTTAATGTTCTTCTTTAATACCGGAAATATCCGGTTCTGCCATAAGAGAATAGTTGGTATAGTATACCACAAATCCCGGCTTGGCCCCTCCCGGTTTTTTCACATGTTTCTTTTGAATATAGTCGATCTCTACTTTAGGAGCGGTACGTCCTTTGGAATAATAGGCGGCAAGCCGTCCCGCTTCCTCAAAGGTACGATCCGGAAGCTCTCCGTCGGGAGTCTTTACGATCACATGAGAACCGGCCATTTTTTTCGCATGAAACCACCAGTCGTTTCCTGTGGCCGTTTTGAAAGTCAGTTCATCGTTCTGATAATTGTTTTTTCCCACGAAAATATCGTAGCCGTCGCTGGATATATAGTGAAGAGGCTTTGATTTCGCCTGCATTTTCTGACCTTTCTTGGAAAAAGAGTGTTTTTTGATAAAGCCGTATTCAGTCAGCTCTTCTTTGATCTGGCTGAGATCGCTTTCGGCTCTGGCAATGTCCAGAGCGTTGGAGATGGATTCCAGATGTTCGATCTCCGACTCTGTTTCCGCCAGTTGCTCAATAAGCGCCTCTTCCGTCCGTTTCAGCTTGCCATAACGGTCAAAGTATTTTTTCGCGTTTTCCGAAGGCGTCAAAGCCGGATCAAGCGGAACCGTGATCTCCTCGTTTGTATAATAGTTCAGTGCCTGAAAGGAACGGGCTCCTTCTTCCAGGCCGTAGCCGTAAGTATTGATCAGTTCTCCATATACTTTATATTTATCCTTTTTTGCCGTATCCTTCATCTGTTTCTGCTGAAGCGCGTATTTCTTCCTGTTCCTTTCAAGCGCAGTCTGGACGATCCTTCGAAGGTCAGAAGATTTCTGGCGAATCCTGTTAAGGGTATCCTTCGAGGAATAATAAGTGTCCAGCATAGCGGAAACCGTAGGAAATTCCTGACTGTGGTATTCCGGACCGAACTGAGTCAGAGGCAGAACGGCATATTCCACAGGTTCCTGCCCCCGGTAGATGATATTCGGGGTAAAATCGCCCTCTTTTACCTGCTCTATCAGTCTCTGGAAAGTATGATAAAGATGAATGCAGGCGGTTTCATTCAGCGAAAGAGCCCCGTCGTTTCCGTCAATGGAGGCTCTGTAGCAGATTTCTTCCGAAATCAGCGGGCTAAGTCCTGTCAGTGAGGTGTAGAGTGCCTTGGATATATTGCAGGGCTTTTTACATACTTTTTCTATAAATTCCTCTTCGCTGACAGTAAGAGGATCCAGCTTCTCCTGCGTTTGCGGAAGAAAATATTTCCTTCCCGGGAGAACTTCCCGGACAGAACTCATATGGGAAGAGACATGTTTGATGCTGTCCAGAATATTCCCGTCTTCATCGCAGAAAATAATGTTGCTGTGCTTGCCCATCAGTTCCAGGATCAGAATTTTTCTGCAGGGATCCCCCATCTCGTTTAAATGTTCCAGTTCAAATTCAATCGCTCTTTCCAGTCCCGGCTGACGTATGCCGCTGATCCTTGCGCTGCCGATGTGTTTGCGAAGAAGCATACAAAAATTCGGCGCCGTAAGGGGACTTGGTTTGTTTTTGTCTATAAAATAAATCAGCGGGAGAGAAGCGCTGGCGGAGAGAAGCAGCCTGCATTGGCCGTTTGCTCCTTTCGCCGTGATCACTAAAGCGTCCGGTTCCGGCTGGGCGATTTTGTTGAAACGGCCTCCGTCCAGGTTCTGATGAAGTTCCCGGACCATTGCCGCAATCGTAATTCCGTCAAAAGCCATGTCGTTTACTCCTTTTTTTGTAACAGTATAGCATGGAATAAATAGAAGCGCAAAAAAAATCTGCGGCGATTGTGCGGGCAGCCGTTCCCTGTTATAATAAGAAAAACGCCGTTTCCTTTCAGAAAAACGGCTATCAGATAAGAAAAGGAGCGCACATCTAATGATCCATGAAAAAATCATTATACAGGAAAAAACAGATCAGTTTGAGGAAGCGTACATGACCACATACTTCTGGGAGGAATCCAGGGAACTCTATCCTGGACAGAAACGACCGGTGATCCTTATCTGCCCCGGAGGCGCTTACCGGATGACTTCTGACAGAGAGGCGGAGGCAGTCGCTGTCCGTTTTATGGCGGAGGGATACCATACCGCTGTTTTAAGATACAGTACGGCTCCCGCCAGATATCCGGCGGCATTGTGCCAGCTTGCGAAAGCAGTAAGTATCCTGAAGGAAAACAGCAGCCGCTGGCTGATCGAAAAGGACTCTGTGATCGTTATGGGATTTTCGGCAGGAGGCCATCTGGCGGCTTCTTTAGGCGTGTTCTGGAACCGCCCGGAGCTTTTTGAAAAGCCTGATCTGCTTCCGGAGCAGATCCGTCCGGCTGGAATGATTCTGTCCTATCCGGTGATCACCTCGGGAGAATATGGACATCAGGAAAGTTTCAGAAATCTTCTTGGGGAACGCTATGAAGAAATGAAAGATATGCTTTCTCTGGAAAAGCAGGTTTCTTCCGATACGCCCCGGACCTTCCTGTGGCATACGATGGAGGACGCTACAGTTCCTATGGAAAACTCTCTGTTGTTTTTGCAGGCGCTGCGGCAAAACGGCGTTCCGGCGGAATACCACCTGTTTCCATATGGAAAACACGGAGTCGGGCTTGGGAACAATCTGACGGCCGGTGAAGACGGAAGCGGTATCGCACCCTGCGCCGACTGCTGGAGCGCTCTTGCGGCAAAGTGGCTTTCGCGTGAGTTTCCCTGGTGGACGCCGGGAAAAAGATGACCATTCGGAGATTTTTTGTAAAATTGGGGTAAAAAGAATTTGACTCCATATCTCTGATGCACTATAATAAATCTGTATGTACAAAAACAAGCAACAAAGAGAGAAAAATCCATGATAAAAAGTATGACAGGCTTCGGTCATGCCGAGGCAGTGACAAAAGAACGGAAGATTACCGTAGAACTGAAATCAGTAAATCACAGATATCTTGATTTGAGTATCAAGATGCCCCGGAAGCTGAATGTATTTGAGGGGCAGATCAGGAATCTGATGAAACATTACATGCAGCGCGGCAAGGTGGACGTGTTTATTACCTATGAAGATTATACAGCCGGAAGCGTATCTGTAAAATATAACAGAGAGATTGCCGCGGAATACCTGAAATATTTAAAGCAGATGGAGGAAGAGTTCTCTCTGGAAAACGATATGAAAGTATCCGCCCTGTCCCGGTATCCGGAAGTACTGACCATGGAAGAACAGTCCATCAATGAAGAAGAAACCTGGAACTCACTGGAAGGCCCTCTTAACGAGGCGTGCAGAAAGTTTGTAAAAACCAGGGAAAGAGAAGGGGAAAACTTAAAAAACGATCTTCTCTCCAAACTGGACGGTCTGGAGAATATGGTGATAAAAGTACAGCAGCGTTCTCCGGAGGTTGTGAAGGCATATCGGGAAAAACTGGAAGCGAAAGTCCATGAGCTTTTGGAGGACGCGCAGATTGATGAAAGCAGGATCGCAGCGGAAGTCATTCTCTTTTCTGATAAGATCTGCAATGATGAGGAAACTGTCCGGCTTTTGAGTCATATCCGCGGAATGAAGAAAATCCTTATGGAAAAAGAAGGCATTGGCCGGAAGCTGGATTTCATGGCTCAGGAGATGAACAGGGAAGCCAACACGATTCTGTCAAAGTCCAGCGATCTGGAAGTGTCGGATATTGCCATTGATCTTAAAACTGAAATTGAAAAGATCCGTGAGCAGATCCAGAATATAGAATAACGGAGGCAGAAAGCACCGGTGTCAAAATTGATCAATGTGGGATTTGGGAACGCGGTAAACTCCCAGAAAATCGTGGCTGTAGTAAGCCCGGATGCCGCGCCGGTGAAGCGTATGGTTCAGAGCGTCAAGGGAACCCGCTCGCTGATAGACGCTACTCAGGGCAGAAAGACGAAAGCGGTGATCGTTACGTCTGATGATTATCTGATCCTTTCCGCTCTGCAGCCCGAAACGATAGCGAAAAGATTTGCGGAAGCTTATGATTATGAAGACAGGGGAGAGGAACATGAGTAAAGGAATACTTACAGTTGTATCAGGCTTTTCCGGAGCCGGCAAGGGAACGGTGATGAAGCGCCTTCTGGAAAGCAAAGGCAATTATGCTCTTTCTATTTCTGTTACCACCAGAGAACCCCGGAAAGGGGAAGCTGACGGCCGGGAATATTTCTTCCGCACCAAGGAAGAAGTGGAAAAAATGATCCGGGAAGATCAGCTTTTGGAGTACGCGAAATACGTAGACCATTATTACGGCACTCCGAGAAAATATGTAGAGGACAAACTGGCGGAGGGAAAAGATGTTATCCTGGAAATTGAGATCCAGGGAGCTCTTCAGATCAAGAAAAAGGTTCCGGAGGCAGTGCTTGTCTTTATTACGCCGCCCTCTATGGAGGAATTGAAAAGGCGTCTTACAGAAAGGGGAACAGAAAGCCGGGAGGTGATCGACTCCAGACTTGCCAGAGCTTCTGAAGAAGCCGAAAGCATAGATAAATATGATTATATTCTTGTCAATGATAAAGTTGACGACTGTGTGGAGACTCTCCACCATCTTATATCAAGCGAACATCTCCGCTCACAGCGGAATATGGATTTTATCTGTAAAATCCAGGATGAATCCCGTATATTCAAGAAAGGAGAATGAGATATCATGATACATCCGTCATATTCAGAACTGATTCAGGCTATTAATAACAACGCAGAGGAAGACGACAATACAATGATGCTGAACAGCCGCTATTCTCTGGTACTGGCTACCAGCAAGCGCGCCCGCCAGCTGATTGCCGGAGCGGAGCCTCTTGTAAAGGGCGCTGCCGGAAAAAAACCTCTTTCCGTAGCTATTGAAGAATTTTATGAGGGAAAAGTAAAAATCATTGCCGATACGCCCAAGGAAGAAGATGCGGCGCCGGCTGTGACAGAGGCGGCTTCCGAAGAGGCGGAGACTTCTGCAGAAGAAACGGCTCAGGAGACTGCGGAAACAGAAGAATAATCATAAATGCACAGGCGCTGTACGATACAGAAGGTCAAAAGATTCATTTTTGTATTGTGCAGCACTTTGCATATATCAGGAGAATTTATGAACATACTATTTATTTCACTTGGCTGTGACAAAAATCTGTCGGATTCTGAGGAGATGCTGGGACTTCTGACAGAAAGAGGACACAACATCGTAAACAGCGAGGAGGAAGCGGACGCCATTGTCATTAATACCTGCTGTTTTATTCACGATGCAAAAGAAGAAAGTGTGGAAACCATCCTGGAGATGGCAGAGTATAAGAAAGCCGGCTCTTTAAAGGCGCTTATCGTTACCGGATGTATGGCTCAGAGGTATAAAGAAGAGATCATACAGGAGATCCCTGAAGTGGACGCTGTGCTGGGAACCACTTCCTACGGCGATATCGTAAAAGCACTGGATGAAGTGCTGAAGGGAAAAAGCTTTCAGGAATTCCGGGATATCAACGAGCTTCCTGCGGTTTCCGCCAGCCGGGTCCTTACTACCGGAGGACATTTTGGATATCTTAAAATTGCAGAGGGATGTGATAAGCACTGCACATACTGCATCATCCCTTCGCTGCGAGGACGGTTCCGCAGCATTCCGGAAGAACGTCTCATACAGCAGGCGGAGTATATGGCTTCTCAGGGAGTGAAGGAACTGATCCTGGTGGCGCAGGAAACCACAGTATACGGAACAGATATTTACGGAAAGAAAACGCTTCATCTTCTTCTGAAAAAGCTGTGCGGCATTAAAGGCATACGCTGGATCCGTGTTCTTTACTGTTATCCGGAGGAGATTTATGATGAACTGATCCAGGTTATGAAGGAAGAGAAAAAAATCTGCCACTATCTGGATCTTCCGATCCAGCACGCAAGCGACCGTATTCTGAAAAGAATGGGAAGACGCACCAGCAAAGAACAGCTTGTGGAGATTATTGGGAAGCTTCGGAGAGAAATTCCCGATATCATTCTGCGGACCACGCTGATCACAGGATTCCCCGGCGAAACAGAGGAAGATCATCAGGAACTGATGGAATTTGTAGACGAAATGGAATTTGACAGACTTGGCGTATTTACCTATTCTGCGGAAGAGGGAACTCCGGCCGCATCCATGGACGGACAGATACCGGAAGAACTGAAGGAGGCTCGGAGAGATGAACTTATGGAGCTTCAGCAGGAAATTTCTCTGGAAAAGGGAAATGAGAGAATCGGGCAGGAGCTTCTGGTAATGATCGAAGGAAAAGTATCTGGAGAAAGCGCTTATATTGGACGGACATATGGAGACGCCCCGAATGTAGACGGCTATCTGTTCGTTCAGACAGGAGAACTTCTGATGACAGGAGATTTTGCGAAGGTCCGTGTCACAGGGGCAATGGAATACGATTTGATAGGAGAGTTGGCTGATGAATACACCGAATAAACTGACTGTAGGAAGAATGATCATGGTTCCTTTCCTCGTCCTGTTTCTTTTGACAGGATGGGGCGGAGAGGCAAACCGTTATATATCTGTGGCTATTTTTGTGATCGCCAGTGTTACCGACTGGTTTGACGGGTATCTGGCAAGAAAGAATCATCTTGTAACGAATTTTGGAAAATTTATGGATCCGCTGGCCGACAAGCTTCTTGTATGCTCCGCTATGATCTGTCTGATCGAGCTGGATCGTCTGCCTGCATGGATCGTCATTGTGATCATTGCCCGGGAATTTATTATCAGCGGCTTCCGTCTGATCGCCGCGGAAAACGGAATTGTGATCGCGGCAAATTACTGGGGAAAATTTAAGACGGTATCTCAGATGATCATGATCATCCTTCTGCTGCTTGATCTGGGCGGAGCCTTTGACATCCTGGGAGAAATCTTTATCTGGCTGTCTCTTGCGCTGACAGTGATCTCTCTGATCACCTATATCTGGCAGAACAGATCTGTTTTGTCCATGCAGGAATAGCCGGATACGCGGAACCGCCGCAGATGAAATCAACGGACAAAAAAGGAGAGAAGGAGGTTTTCCTGATGACAGCAGAACTGATTTCAGTAGGAACAGAAATCCTGCTGGGAAATATTGTAAATACCAACAGCGCTTATTTGGCGGAAAAATGCGCGCAGCTTGGACTTTCTCTTTATTACCAGACAGTAGTCGGCGATAATGAAGAGCGTATGAGAGATACCATAAAAACGGCACTCAGCCGTTCGGATATTCTTATCCTTACAGGCGGGCTGGGACCCACAGAGGATGATCTTACAAAAGAAGTGACGGCAGAGGTAATGGGGCTTCCTCTGAAAGAAGATCCTCACAGCCGCGAACTTCTGGACGCTTATCTGCAGCAGTATCAGAAAAACGACGCTCAGCGAAGAATCACGCTGAATAATTATAAGCAGGCAATGGTGCCGGAGGGCGCTGTTGTATTGGACAATCACAATGGTACAGCTCCGGGTCTGATCATGGAAAAGGACGGAAAAACAGCGATTCTGCTTCCCGGTCCTCCCGGAGAAATGAAGGCCATGTTTGAAGAATATGTATTTCCTTGGCTCCGAAGGAAACAGCCGGAAATGATATTTTCCAAGATGGTAAAGATCTGCTCCATCGGGGAGAGCCAGGTTGCGGAGGAGATCCAGGATCTTATTGAAGCTCAGACAAATCCGACGATCGCCCCCTACGCGAAAACAGGTGAAGTTCATCTTAGGGTCACTGCCCGGGGAAACAGCCAGAAGGAATGTGAGGAGCTGATCCAGCCTGTAGTCCGTGAACTGGAGCGCCGCTTTGGGAAAAACATTTTTGCCGAGTCAGAGAATATGACTCTGGAAGAGGCGGTGACAGTTCTTTTGTGGGAACGTAATCTGACTCTTTCTACAGCGGAATCCTGTACAGGAGGAGCCATTGCCGCCAGAATCGTAAATGTGCCGGGAGCTTCGGAGGTATTGATGCAGGGAATGGTCACCTACAGCAACCTCGCGAAACAAAATACGCTGGGCGTGAAAGAGGAAACTCTGAAACTGTACGGCGCGGTATCCGAAGAGTGCGCCCGGGAAATGGCTCAGGGAGGCTGTTCTTTTGCAGGGACCGATGTCTGTCTTTCTGTCACCGGCATTGCGGGACCGGGCGGAGGAACTCCGCAAAAACCGGTGGGTACGGTTTTTATGGGATGCTGCGTAAAAGGCAAAACAGTAGTCAGAGAATACCACTTTATCGGCAGCAGGGCGAGAGTGAGAGAACAGACAGTGGCTCATGGTCTTGCGTTTCTTCGTTCCTGCATCCTGGAAAACGGTTAAAAAGGATTCTAACGTATCATTTTCATAAGATTTACAATACGGTCGATCTTCGCCGTTTCTTCCGGAGATTTCCCCATTTTCAGGACCTCCAGCACTGCCGAGATTTCCTCGGAGGAAAAATTCAGGCCATTGTTTTTTCCCTGGGCGGCTGCGCTCATCAGAAATGGAAGAAGGTCGGCGGGACTTTTCCCGCTGCCCTGTTCTGCAAGGCTCTGGAGCATTTTCAGTTTATTTTTGTCCATGCCGGACAGCTTGGGATCATTTTGCCAGTTTGTATCCATTGGGATTCCCCTTTCTATACACATTGATTTTTCTGCTGCCTTCCGGCGGCTTTTTTAATATGGAATATCCGTCATTCGTTCATAATCTGGATCATCTGGATGATCGCCAGCATATTTGTGATCTGGTCAAGCTGCTGCCGGCTTTTTCCGCTGCTGTATTTTCGGATATCCTGTATCATGTCTATGGGATCAGTGCTTTCCGCCGCACATATCTGCATTTCCTGATTCGCTGGAGAAAAAAGAGAAAAGGTATTGATAAGCTCCTGCATTTTTGCGTAAACAGACAGGATCCTCTGTCCGGCCGGCGGAAAGTAGGGAACAGCGGCCTTCAGCATCTGTGTCTGATCATTGGATACCATCTGATCCAACGCTGTTTGTGAGAACATATCCTGTTCCATAAGTCAGAAACTCCTTTTTTATGAGTCTATGTTTTTGTTTCTATTATATTCCTGTTCCGTTTTTTGGTTCCGGACAGTCCATATCTGTCTGCCGTGATGTACTGTCTTAAAAAGATATTTTTCATATGATATAGAGAAAGGAGCAAAAGCGGAAAGGAGAAAAAATGGATTCGGAAAAAGAAAGACTGATATTAGACGGAAATGCTTTTTATGAAATAGATCTTTCCTGCCTCAGAGAGAAAAAGGCAAAGGAAAATGAACAAAAAAACAGATCTGATTCCGGAAAGACGGACGAAAATATCAAAAGAGAGCGATAAGTGTATACCATCGTCATGGTATAAATGTTTACAATAAACAGGGGGCTGCCTTTTGACAGTCCCCCTGTTTTGCCGGAACAAAAAAGATATCAGCAGCCGCAGCCATTGTTTCCGCAGCAGCCTCCGCAGAGAAGCAGCAGAATGATGATGATCCAGCAGCAGTCCCCATTGCTTCCGCCAAAGCCGAATCCGTTATTTCCGCAGCAGCACATCAAAATAATGAGCCACAGGATACAGCTGCAGGAACTTCCGCCGAAAGGACCGAAACCTGAAGAATTGCCACATCCGCATCCACATCTTTCTTCACCGCACCCGCAGTTTGCAGCAGCTAAATCACTCATTGTAAAATCCTCCAGAAATTAGTTTACACTTCATACTATGCTTTCTGCATGTCCCCGGTTACAGAAGGGATTTCGTTGACAGACAAGAGTCTGTTCAGTATACTTTCCTCATAACCAAACAGCGGTACCGGAAGAAGGGAGGAGAGAATATGCATCCGTACTCGGTTGTTTTGCTGATGGCTTTTGGAATTGTTTTTCTTGTCTTTTTGTGGATCTTATACAGAAACAGAAAGCAGCGCCGTATCATTCTCAAAAAAATACGCAGATTATACGGGAAGGTTCCTGAAAGAGAATATTCTCCGGGGGACATCGAAGCGATTTCTCATTATTTCCGGAGAAAAGCCGGAAAAGATTTTTATATAGACGATATTACGTGGAATGATCTGGATATGGACCGGATTTTTATGCTGGTGAACCAGACGGTATCATCCCCCGGGGAAGACGTTCTGTATTCTATACTGAGGATTCCTTTGTTTGACAGAAAAAGAGTAGAAGAGCGGGAAAAACTGATCTGTTTTTTTGAGGAGAATCCTCAAAAACGGGAGACAATGCAGCTTCTTCTTTCCCGCATAGGAAAAACGTGGCACGGTTCTCTTTCAGACACGATCCTTGCCCTCGAGGACGCGCCTCAGGTAAATACAAAACTGCACTGGGTCATGTTTGTTCTTCTTATTTTGAACCTGGCGGCTCTGCCTTTTACCGCAGTGCCTGGTTTTCTGACCTTTATTATCCTCAGCACCGTAAATATAGTGATCTATTACACCGGAAAGGACAGAATAAGAATTGAAGCATATTTGGACTGCTTTTCCAGTCTCCTGAAAATGCTTTCCCTGGCTAAAGAAACAGGAACAGTCGACTGGCCGGAAACAAAAACATACATGGAAAAAATACGGCAGGGAAGACAGGCTTTTCGTTCTCTGAAAAAACGGACTATTTTTCTCACCGGAAAGAACAGCGCTACAGGAGATCCGTCCCAGCTTCTTCTTGATTATCTGAGAATGGTTTTCCACCTGGACATTCTTGTTTACAATTCCATTTTGAAAGATGTAAAAGGAAAAACAGGAGAGATCACGGAGCTTCTGGATGCATTTGGAGAACTGGACGCCGCCATCTCCATCGCGTCTTTTCGGGAAATGCTTCCTCTTTGGAGCCGCCCGGAATTTACAGAATGGGAAACGGGACATGTCCGGCTTCTGGCAGAAGATATGTATCATCCTCTCATCCAGACTCCTGTTGCCAACAGTATTCAAATGGAAAGAGGAATTCTGATAACAGGTTCCAATGCCTCGGGAAAGTCTACCTTTCTGAAAAATTTAGCGGTCAACAGCATTCTCGCGCAGACAGTTCTCACCTGTACCTGCGCTTCTTATCAGGCGCCGTTCTTAAAAGTTATGACATCCATGGCGCTCAGGGACGATCTCTCCGGAGGCGAAAGCTACTTTATCGTGGAAATCAGATCTTTGAAACGTATCTTAGATGAGAGCAGGAAAGAAGAACCGTTTCTCTGCATAATCGACGAAGTGCTCCGGGGAACCAATACCATTGAACGGATTGCCGCTTCTTCCCGGATCCTGAGTGTCCTGGACCGTCCCTGGATACTTCCGGCAGCGGCCACCCATGATATTGAGCTTTCCTATATCCTTAGCAAAAAATATGAAAACTATCATTTTGAAGAGGAGATCCAGGATGACCAGGTGGTTTTCAATTATCTCCTGCAGCGCGGAAGAACGACTACAAGGAACGCCATCCGGCTTCTTGGCGTTCTGGGTTACGATGACGGGATTGTGAAGGACGCCGCTCAGGCGGCGGCGGATTTTGAGAAAACCGGCATATGGAAAGAGGTGGATTGACAAAAGCGTCCCATTTCAGTCCAAAAATGTCTTTGATCCTATAAAATAAAAATACAGTTGCAAATCACATATCGCTGGGATATAATGCTAACAGTGCAATTATTCAACAACAAGGAGTCAAAGAAATGCCAAAGAAAGGATTGTTTGATATACACTGCCATATAGTCCCTTCTGTGGATGATGGATCTGACAGCAGAGAAGAAACCATGAAAATGCTCCGTATGGAATATACTCAGGGAGTAAGAAATATTATTGCAACTCCGCATTTCAGAAAAAGAATGTTTGAAACTCCTCTGGAAACAGTAAAAGAACAATTCCAGGTTCTCAGAGAATGCGCTTTTGAAATCAGCGATGAGTTTAAAGTGTATCTGGGATGTGAATTCCATGCGAATATAGAAATGGTGGAGCTGTTGAAAACAGGGCAGGTAGTTTCTATGGCCGGTTCCCGGTATGTCTTGACAGAATTTTCAGGAAGCGCGGAAGCGGCGTATATTAAAGAACGCCTGTATTCTCTGCTTTCACACGGATACCGTCCGATCATAGCCCATATTGAACGATATGAGAGTATGCGGAAAGACGTTTCCCTGGCAGAAGAAGTTGCCGATATGGGTGCTTTTATCCAGGTAAATGCAGATAGTATTCTGGGAAAGGAGGGGTTTGGGACAAAAAGATACTGCAAAAAGCTTTTAAAGTCAGAGCTTGTTCATTTTGTCGGTTCCGACTGCCACGGAAGTGCGCGTCGCGTTTCGAGAATCGGCGAAGCTTATGATTATATTGAAAAAAAATGGGGAAGTCCATATGCAGATCAGATATTTATAAAAAATCCGCAGAAAATTTTAGAAAATGCAAAATACAGGAAGGAAAGATAAGATGGAACACCAAAATATACAAGACGCTACGGATGATATTGAAATTGATTTAGTGGAGCTATTCCATATACTGCTGAATAAATGGTGGATCATTATTCTGTCCGGGATTCTCGGCGGTCTGGTATTCATCGCAGTCACCGTTCTTTTTATTACTCCGCAGTATGTCTCCACAACAAAGATGTATGTGCTGAGCAAACAGGACAGCAACACGCTCACGCAGCAGGATATGCAGACCAGTTTGTCACTGACGAAGGACTACGCGGAGCTTATCAAGAGCCGTACGGTTACAGAAGGAGTTATCACACAGCTCGGACTGGATATGACACATGAAGAGCTTCTTGACAAAATGACAGTGGATTCAGCGACAGATACACGAATCCTTTCTATCTCAGTTAAGGATGAGGATCCGTATGAAGCCTGTGAGATTGCTAATGCCATCCGTGACGTTGCCGCCAATCACATAAAAAATGTTATGGATATCAATGCGGTCAATGTGGTGGAGACGGCTAATATACCTGAAGAAAAAGCCAGCCCCAGCATCAGTAAAAACGGGATCATCGGAGGACTGTTGGGCGTATTCGTTTCTGTAGCTGTGATTTTGATCAGTTATATGATAAATGATACGATCAAGACACAGGAAGATGTAGAACGCTATCTTGGCTTAAGTATACTCGGAACGATTCCATTGACAGAAACCGGTAAAAAAACCAGGAAAAAGAAACAGAAACGCGGCAGGGGGAGAAGATAATCATGAAAGAAGTAAATATATATCGTCCGGAATTAGACTATAGTGCAAACGAGTCATATAAGTCTCTTCGTACCAATCTTCTTTTTTGCGGAGAGGAAAAAAAGGTTATTGCAATTACAAGTTGTACTCCAAATGAAGGAAAAAGTACTGTTTCCCTGAATCTTGCCCTGTCTTTGGCCGATTCAGGCAAAAAGGTACTGTTTATTGACGCGGATCTTCGAAAATCTGTTCTTCTTGGAAGAACAGAGGTAGACGGGGAGATCAAGGGCTTATCCCACCTTCTTTCTCACCAGGAAACGGTAGAAGATATTATTTACGCCACTAATTATCCAAGCTTTCATATTATTTATGCCGGAACAATGCCTCCAAATCCTGCAGAGCTTCTTGGAGGAAAATATTTTAAACGGTTTCTGCAGGCGGTCCGGAAAGTATATGATTACGTGATCATTGATACGCCTCCTCTCGGAAGCGTTATTGATGCGGCGGTTATCGCCGATGAATGCGACGGCTCTATCATTGTTCTGGAATCCGGCGTGATCAGCTATCGCTTTGCCCAGGAGGTAAAGGAGCAGCTCCAGAAATGTAATTGTCCGATTCTGGGCGTCATCTTGAACAAGGTAGATATGAGTAAGCAGGGATATTACGGGAAATACTATGGAAAGTATTACGGAAAGGAAAAGAAAAAATCATAACAGTAAGGAGCTATTGAATTATGGCAAAAAAAATTATTGGGATTATGATTTTTTTGTGCGTCATACTTGCCGGCGCGACTCTCTATATAGAAGGACAGGAGGATCACACGGGGCCGGAAATCATTGATGATGGGTCTGCGGATCTGATCTATTCTCCGGACATGTCCGAGACAGAATTGCTGGAAGGTATAAGCGCGATAGATGACAAGGACGGAGATGTGTCCGATACTCTGACGGTGGAATCTGTATACGAGATAGATGATTCTTCTGTTGTGGTTTCTTATGCCGCCAAAGACAATGACAATAATATTACAAAATATAAAAGGACTCTGAAAGCGGAGAATACAAAAGAGGACGAAGAGGATGAAGACTCCCCGGCTAAGGATGAAGGATCTTCTGAAGAAACATCTGAAAATACTGAGGATAAAGCTGAACAGAGCGGCGAGGAGACGGCGGAGACGGCTGCGTCTCCTACAGAGGCTCCAAAACAGGATGAAGCTGAAACTCTGAGACAGGAGCAGGAGGCCTTAGCAGATGCGATGCCATCTCAGAATCCCAGAATTTATCTTACGGAATATCTCGTAAAAATACCGGTAGGAAGTTCCTGGAATCCGTTGGATCATGTATCAGAAATCGAAGACGATCAGGATGACATGTATGCTCTGTGGAGAAAAATCCAGGTTGTTGACAATGTGAATCCTTCTGCTGCAGGAACATATGAATGCACATATAATGTGGTTGATTCTCAGAATAATGATTCCAATCACGCAACGATAAAAGTAATTGTTGAATAGTCAAAATACAGGAAGTGAAGATATGAGAATTAACAGACGAAGAGACAGACTGCCGGGAACCATTATTTCCCTTGTTCTGTTTTTGGCAATTCTGGCTTTTACAGTTTTGCTGTTATATACCAACCTTATACCAATGAAATATATTGGAATTATCTTTTTAGGGCTGCTTGTTCTGCTGCTGCTGATCCGCCTGCTTGTCTTAAAGATACGGAAAAAGGTCCGTTTCTGGATCGGAGCCGCACTTGGTCTGATTATGCTTATCGTTTTGGGGGCAGTCAGTTTTTATATCTATAAGACAGTCTCCTCCCTTGATACGATTACAGGCGTAAATAAAGACACTGTGGAAGTCGGCGTTTTTGTAAGGCAGGATGATAATGCCCAGACAATGCAGGACGCCGCAGGATATTCTTTTGGCATTCTTTCGGAGCTGGACAGAAGTAATACGGATTCAGCCCTGGAACAGATCTACTATGAAACCGGAAGTGAAGCAGACACTGTAGAATATACAAGCCTTACGGAGATGGCGGATGCGCTTGTAAGGGAAAACTGTCAGGCTATTATTCTGAATAGTGGTTATCTGGATGTTCTTGCGCAAATGGACGGATATGACGCTTTTTCTTCACAGATCCGTCAGATCGCTGCGTACAAAATTGAATCCGTGGTAGAAAGAAAAGAACCGGAGGTATCTGTTGATCCCCAGAACACGCAAACTTCGGAAAACAGCGGAAATGACGCCGCCGTAACGGACGAGGTATATACTGTTTACATCAGCGGTATTGACACGCGGGGAGATATGACTGCTTCCAGCCTAAGTGACGTGAACATTCTTCTTACTATTAATACCAGGACGAAACAGATTTTAATGGTATCCACCCCCAGAGATTATTATGTGCCTCTTTCTATTTCCAATGGAGCAAGAGATAAGCTGACTCACGCGGGAATTTACGGGGTGAATGTCTGTATGGACACTCTGGAAATGCTGTACGGCATTGACATCAATTACTATTTCCGGCTGAACTTTGGCGGCTTTATTAAAATCATCGACGCTCTTGGAGGCATCACCATTAACTCCGATTATGATTTTGATTCCAAGAATGTGTCCGGATATCATTTCAATAAAGGGGAAAATTACGTAAACGGCGAACAGGCGCTGGCGTTCTGCCGGGAAAGATATTCGTTTTCTGAAGGAGACCGCCAGAGAGGACGGAATCAGATGGCTGTTATACAGGGAGTGGTAGATAAGATCACTTCTCCGGATCTTCTGAAAAATTATCTTTCGGTTATGGACAGCCTGGAAGGCTGCTTTGAGACAAATGTTCCTTATGATATCATTGCGTCTCTTGTGCGGGACCAGCTTGACGAAGGCGGAAGCTGGCAGGTGCTTTCTTACAGTGTAGACGGCACCGGAGATAATCAGAAGCCCTATTCCATGAGCCAGAATGCCTATGTTATGGTTCCTGACATGACGACTGTGGAAAAAGCGCAGGATCTGATGCAGAAGGTCCGGGAAGGCGTAATGCTTTCCGACGCGGATGTATCCCGCCAGTGACCTGAGGGTTTTCTGCCGCTTTAAGTTGTTAAAGTCCTCGGGAGAAAGCCTTGACAAACGAAACAGCAGTTTGTATACTTGAAAAAGTAAAGGAAACAGCAATGAAGGGAAAAAGTAGCTTAAAGGGAACACACAGAGAGCTGCCGGAGGGTGAGAGGCGCGTGGGAAATTTAGGTGAATACATCCCGGAGCTCCGCACTGAACAAAAGAAGTAGGCTGCGGCGGGCTGGCACTCGTTATCGTGCTCAATGAGGCAGAGGAGGATCCTCTGTGAATTTAGGTGGTAACACGGGACCCGGTTCTCGTCCTAAACGGACAGGAACCGGGCTTTTTTGTAGAAAACTGTTTTAATAAAATGCAGGAGGGAAGAAATGACAGTTTGGGAAGAACTGAAAGCCAGGGGCCTTATCGCCCAGGTAACAGACGAAGATGAAATCAAAAAAATGGTAAATGAAGGAAAAGCCACCTTTTATATCGGCTTTGACCCTACCGCGGACAGCCTTCATGTAGGACACTTTATGGCCCTTTGCCTGATGAAGCGTCTTCAGATGGCAGGCAACCGTCCTATCGCTCTTCTGGGAGGCGGAACAGGCATGATCGGCGATCCGTCCGGAAGAACGGATATGCGCCAGATGATGACAAAGGAGACCATTCAGCATAACATTGACTGCTTCAAGAAACAGATGGAAAGATTTATCGACTTTTCCGATGGAAAGGCTCTGATGGTAAACAATGCGGACTGGCTTCTGGATCTGAATTATGTAGAGCTTTTAAGAGACGTGGGAGCATGCTTTTCCGTAAACCGCATGCTGACCGCCGAATGTTATAAACAGAGAATGGAAAGAGGATTAAGCTTCCTGGAATTCAACTACATGATCATGCAGAGCTATGATTTCTACATGCTGTATCAGAAATACGGCTGCAATATGCAGTTCGGAGGAGACGACCAGTGGAGCAATATGCTGGGCGGTACGGAACTGATCCGCAGAAAACTGGGAAAAGACGCTTATGCTATGACCATCACTCTGCTTTTAAATTCAGAAGGCAAAAAAATGGGAAAAACTCAGTCCGGCGCTGTCTGGCTTGATCCTAATAAAACATCTCCATTTGATTTCTATCAGTACTGGAGAAATGTAGACGATGCAGATGTGATCAAATGTATGCGCCTTCTTACCTTCCTCCCTCTGGAGCAGATCGAGGAAATGGCCTCATGGGAAGGCAGTCAGTTAAATAAGGCCAAGGAAATCCTGGCATATGAACTGACCGGTCTTGTACATGGAGAGGAAGAGGCAAAAAAAGCTCAGGAAGGGGCGAGAGCTCTGTTTGCAGGCGGAGCCGATACCGCGAATATGCCTTCTACCGAGCTTGCAGACGAGGATTTCCAGGACGGTTCTGTTGACCTGATCACTCTGCTTGTAAAAACAGGACTTGTTCCTACCCGTTCCGAAGGACGCCGCGCCATCGAACAGGGAGGCGTATCTGTAGACGGAGAGAAGATCACAGATATCAAATATACTGTCGCAAAGGAGAACATTCCGGAAAACGGGCTTGTTCTCAAACGCGGAAAGAAGAAATTTCATAAGATACTGACGAAATAGAATGGAGGACAAGATAATGAAAAAATATGGTGTGAATGAGCTTCGCCAGATGTTTTTGGATTTCATGGAGAGCAAAGGACATCTGGTTCACAAAAGCTATTCTCTGGTACCTCAGGGAGACAAAAGCCTCCTGCTGATCAATGCGGGTATGGCTCCTCTGAAACCATACTTTACAGGAGCGGAGATCCCTCCCAGAAAAAGGATGGCTACCTGCCAGAAGTGTATCCGTACAGGCGATATTGAGAATGTAGGAAAAACAGCCCGCCACGGAACCTTTTTTGAGATGCTGGGAAATTTCTCTTTCGGCGATTATTTTAAGAGAGAAGCGCTTACCTGGTCCTGGGAATTTCTTACAGAGGTAGTGGGACTGGATCCGGAGCGCCTGTATCCTTCTGTTTATCTGGATGACGATGAGGCTTTCGATATCTGGAACAAAGAGATCGGGATTCCGGCAGAGAGGATCTTCCGTTTTGGAAAAGAAGATAATTTCTGGGAACACGGCGCAGGTCCCTGCGGCCCATGTTCGGAAATATATTATGACCGCGGCGAAAAATACGGCTGCGGAAAACCGGACTGTACAGTAGGATGCGACTGCGACCGCTACATGGAAGTCTGGAACGACGTATTCACACAGTTTGAAAATGACGGAAACGGAAATTATACGGAGCTGACCCAGAAGAACATTGACACCGGTATGGGACTGGAACGTCTTGCTGTGGTTGTTCAGGACGTGGATTCTATCTTTGATGTGGATACGATCTGCTCTCTGCGCAATCTTGTAAGCGAAATCTCCGGAAAGGAATACGGAAAGGTTTATGATCATGATGTTTCCATCCGTCTGATCACAGACCATATCCGCTCAGCTACTTTTATGATCTCTGACGGCATCATGCCTACCAATGAAGGCAGAGGCTATGTGCTGCGCCGCCTGATCCGCCGCGCAGCCCGTCATGGACGTCTTCTTGGCATTCAGGGAACTTTCCTTGCCAAATTAAGCGAAGAAGTGATCAATGGCTCCAAGGACGGATATCCGGAACTGGAAGATAAGAAAGAGTTTATCTTTAAAGTGCTCACTAACGAAGAGAATCAGTTTAACAAAACAATCGACCAGGGTCTCCGTATTCTTGCCGATATGGAAGAGGAAATGAAAGCTTCCGGAAAAACAGAGCTCTCCGGCGCAGACGCCTTTAAGCTTTACGATACTTACGGATTCCCTCTTGATCTTACAAAGGAAATCCTGGAGGAAAAAGGATACGGCGTTGATGAAAAAGGCTTCGGCGAGGCTATGGAAGAGCAGAGAGTAAAGGCCCGTACAGCAAGGGAGGTTACTAACTACATGGGAGCCGACGCTACGGTCTACGATCAGATCGATCCCTCTGTGACAACAGAATTTACAGGCTATGACCGTCTTGCAGATGAATCCGAAGTGACTGTACTTACCACAGAGAACGAAATTGTTTCTTCTCTGATGGAAGGACAGAAAGGTACTGTTTTCGTAAAGGCGACTCCGTTCTATGCCACCATGGGAGGACAGGAAGGCGATACCGGCGTTATTGAAACTGCAGACGGCAAATTTGTGGTGGAGGATACGATCAATCTCCGCGGCGGCAAATTCGGACATGTGGGCCATATGGAATCCGGCATGATCTCTGTTGGCGATAAAGTAACCCTTACCGTTTCAGAGAAGGACCGCCGTGACACAGAGAAAAACCACAGCGCCACTCATCTTCTCCAGAAAGCGTTAAAGACTGTTCTCGGCTCCCACGTAGAGCAGAAAGGCTCACTTGTGACTCCGGACAGACTGCGCTTTGACTTTGCCCATTTCCAGGCAATGACAGAAGAGGAGCTGGAAAAAACAGAGGCCCTTGTAAATCAGGAAATCCAGGCCGCGCTTCCTGTAGTAACTGATATCATGGATATCGAGGACGCGAAAAAATCCGGAGCTATGGCTCTGTTCGGCGAAAAGTATGAGCAGAAGGTACGCGTGGTCTCCATGGGAGATTTCTCAAAGGAACTCTGCGGAGGTACGCATGTAAAAAATACCAGTTCCATCATGCTCTTTAAGATCATTTCCGAGCAGGGAATCGCGGCAGGAGTACGCCGTATAGAGGCGCTCACTGGAAACGCCGTCCTGGAGTATTACAAAAAAGAAGAAGAGCTGCTGAAAGAAGCGGCAAAAGCTTTAAAGGCACAGCCTGCAGAACTGACAGAGAAAATTTCCCATCTTCAGTCCGAGGTAAAGGCCCTTCAGAGCGAAAACGATTCTCTGAAGAATAAACTGGCCCAGGGCGCTTTGGGAGATGTAATGGATCAGGTAAAAGAAGTGAAAGGCATCAAGCTTCTGGCGGCAAAGGTCGAAGGCGTAGAACCTGGCGCGCTCCGTGATCTGGGCGACCAGTTAAAAGACAAGCTTGGCGAAGGCGTTGTTGTCCTGGCGGCAGTCAACGGCGGTAAGGTCAATCTTCTGGCAATGGCCACTGAGGCTGCGCAGAAAGCCGGCGCTCATGCAGGAAATCTCATCAAAGGCGTAGCCGCTATCGTAGGAGGAGGCGGCGGCGGCCGTCCGAATATGGCGCAGGCCGGCGGAAAGAATCCTGAAAAAGTTCAGGAGGCGGTAGACGCGGCGGCGGAAATTCTGGAGGGACAGCTTCACTAAAGGATTCTGTGAAGAGTCTGTGAAAAAGTTTTTGCAAAATTAATCAAAAGCTGTTGACGAAAGCAGAGCCGATGATATATAATATAACACGTGCAAGAAAAATACCCAGACAGTTGTATTTTAGCACAATCTACAACTGGAGGGAGGTTAGGTGTGAGTCTATGTCAAACGTTATCGTAAAAGAGAACGAGACTTTAGATAGCGCTCTTCGCAGATTCAAGAGAAGCTGTGCAAAAGCAGGTATCCAGCAGGAAATCCGCAAAAGAGAGCATTACGAGAAACCAAGCGTTCGTCGTAAGAAAAAATCTGAAGCCGCAAGAAAACGTAAATATAATTAATTGTGCACAAAAAATCCCTGACAATACCGTCAGGGATTTTTAAAATACCACATTGTTACTTTATTAACAAAATAGGAACAATTTGTAAACGAAATGAAAAATCAGCGCAGATATCCGGCGCTGAGCGGAGACAAAAAATGAATCTGATTATTATGCCCCTGAAAAAAATTGCAAAACTGTTGTTTAACCGGATCTTTTATGTGGCTCTTGCATTGCTTGTGCAGTTAGGATGGCTTTTCATCCTTGTATGGCAGCTGGCGGCATATTCAAAATATATTTCCTTCGGTATCACGGTAGTCAGTATCCTGTCTGTTTTATGGATCGTCAATAAGAAGATCAATCCTTCTTATAAGCTGGGATGGACCATGCTCATTATGGCGGTGCCGATTTTCGGACTGCTTTTATACATTCTTTTCGGAAAATCAAGAGTAGCCCAGGAGATTCAGGAACAGTACGCCCAGGTGAAGCAGGAAAGCGTTCCCTATCTTACTCAGGAGAAGGCAGTTTTTGATAAGATTGAAGACAAAGACCCTTCTGCGGCGGCTCAGTCCAAATATATTCATCAGTATTCCGGCTTTCCTGTCTATGAAAATACAACCGCAGAGTATTTCCAGGTAGGGGACGATATGTTTCCTGTGCTGGTAAAGGAGCTGGAGCAGGCGGAGCATTATATTTATATTGAGTATTTTATCATCAATGACGGAGTAATGTGGCGGACCATTCTTGATATTCTGGAAAGAAAAGCGGTCGCCGGGGTAGACGTGCGTCTGATCTATGACGGCTTCGGCTGCCTGACGACGCTTCCTCACCGATACGACAGAGTGCTGCGGGAAAAAGGCATTCAATGCAAGGTTTTCAATCCTTTCCGCCCGGTGCTGAATATTGTGCAGAATAACCGGGATCACCGGAAAATCTGTGTGATCGACGGAAAGACCGGATTTACCGGCGGCATCAATCTGGCTGACGAATACATCAATCAGAAGGAACGTTTCGGTCACTGGAAAGACACGGCCGTTATGTTAAAGGGAGAGGCTGTATGGAGCATGACAGTTATGTTTCTCCATATGTGGAGCGTAGTGAACCGCACGCCTAATTCTCTGGAGCATGAACCGTATCTTCCCCACACTTATCACCCGGAGCAGTTTGAAGGCAGCGGATATGTGCAGCCTTACAGCGATACGCCTCTGGATGGTGAAGTCCTGGGAGAAAACGTGTATCTGAATATCATCAACCGCGCGAAAAAATATGTTTATATCTGTACTCCTTATCTGATCATCGATAACGAAATGATGACAGCTTTGTGTCTTGCAGCCAAAAGCGGCGTGGACGTAAGGATCATGACGCCGGGGATACCGGATAAAAAAATGGTGTTCCTTCTGACACAGTCCTATTACGAACAGCTTCTTGAGGCAGGAGTGCGTATCTACGAATATCAGCCTGGTTTCCTCCACGCAAAATCTTTTGTGTGCGATGACGAGATTGCCGTAGTGGGCACCATCAATCTGGATTACCGCAGTCTGTATCTGCATTTTGAAAACGGTATCTGGATGTATAAGAACGAAGTAATACAGGATATTCTGCAGGATTTTGTAGAAACATTAAATTACTGCGATCCGATCAGCATTGAATTCTGTAAAAACAGGAATATTTTCATACGGGGATTCCAGAGTATTCTCCGTCTGTTCGCTCCCATGCTTTAAGAAAAGGGAAAAAGTTATATTTTCCGTTTCACGGTTTTATAATAGAGTAGAGTCTTCTTACCGGAGGAATTGTATGTTAAGGAAACGGAAAAATCTTCTGGGTATCTGGATGCTCCTGTTCTGTCTTCTTTTTTCAAACGTTTCTGTTTTGGCTGCCGGGGAACCTGCCCTTGAAGTAGCCGCTCCCAGCTATGTGCTCATGGAGCCGGAGACAGGAACCGTGATCTGCGGGAAAGAAATGGATACCAGGAGAAGTCCGGCAAGCGTAACAAAGATCATGACTCTTCTTTTGATCTTTGATCATCTGGAAAACGGGACGCTGGATCTTTCGGATACAGTGACAACCAGCGCCCACGCCAAATCAATGGGCGGTTCTCAGGTTTTTCTGGAAGAAGGAGAGACCCAGACGGCAGAAACAATGATCAAATGTATTGTGATCGCTTCCGGAAACGACGCCAGCGTCGCCATGGCGGAACATATTGCCGGCAGCGAGCAGGAATTCGTCAAAGAGATGAATGAGAGAGCTGCGGGACTTGGAATGAAAAACACACATTTCGAGGACTGCTGCGGACTGACAGATTCCGACAGCCATTATACGACCGCCTACGATATCGCGCTTATGAGCAGAGAGCTGATCCGCCGTTATCCTCAGGTGCTGGAATATTCTTCTATCTGGATGGAAAACATTACACATGTAACCAGACAGGGAACCAAGGAATTCGGGCTTACAAATACGAATAAGCTGATCCGTACCTATGAGGGATGCGTGGGACTGAAGACAGGAAGCACCAGCAAAGCAAAATTCTGCCTTTCCGCTGTAGCCGAGAGAAATGGGATTTCCCTGATCTCTGTAGTCATGGCCTCTCCGGATTCCAAAACAAGACAGAAGGATGCCGCAGCTCTGCTGGATTATGGATTTGCCAGATGTTCTCTGTATACAGATGAAAATCCGGATCCCCTTCCTGAGATGAAAGTAAAAAAAGGCGTTTCTTCAGCGGTTTCCCTGAAATATGAAGGTACCTTCCGTTATCTGGACACCGAAGGCAGACCGGTAACTGAGGTGACGAAAAAGAGAGTTCTTCCTTCCGAGACGACGGCTCCGGTGAAAAAAGGCCAACAGGCCGGGGAACTGGTCTATTATCGGGATGGACAGGAGCTTGGAAAGCTTCGTATCCTTTACGGGGAAGACGTAGCAGAAGCCGGATATTCCCACTGCCTGAAAAAAGTTCTTGACTTTTTATGGCTGTAATCTCCCCTGTTACGAGAGATAAAGGAATCTTTTGACAAAGACTGCGGGAGAGAGGTATAATAGCCTCTGAATAAACAGCGGAATGCATGTAGTTTGAGAGGATAAGGTCTATGAAAGAAATTCGCACAGAAGATGCTGTGGGGCATATTTTATGTCATGATATCACACAGATCATTAAAGATAAAAAGAAAGGCGTGCTTTTTAAAAAAGGGCATATTGTACGGGAAGAAGATATACCGGCGCTGCTTTCCGTAGGAAAAGAACATCTCTTTGTATGGGAAAAAAGAGAAGGCATCCTTCATGAAAATGAAGGAGCGGAAATCCTTTATAAGATCTGCGCCGGAAATCATATGCACGGCACGGATGTCAGCGAAGGCAAAATCGAAGTGATCGCCGACTGCGACGGCCTTTTAAAAATACGCCGCGACGCGCTTATAAGAGTCAATAGCCTGGGAGAAATGATGATCGCTTCCAGACATGGAGATTTTCCTGTAAAAAAAGGCGATAAGATCGCGGGGACCAGGATCATTCCTCTTGTGATCGAAAAGGAAAAAATGGACCGGGCAGAAGCGGAAGCGGGAAAAGACCCTATTTTTTCTATTCTTCCCTTCAAAGCAAAGAAAACAGGGATCGTAACCACCGGAAGCGAAGTTCAGAAAGGTCTGATAAAAGATACCTTCACCCCTGTACTGAGGGATAAACTGGCGGAATATCCCGGCGAGATCATCGGGCAGACCACTCCGGGAGACGACAGAAAGCAGATTACGGCGGACATTCTCCATTTTATTGAAATGGGCGCCGATATGGTGATCTGCAGCGGCGGCATGAGCGTAGACCCTGACGACAGGACTCCGGGAGCCATCAAAGATACAGGTGCGGAAATCGTTACCTACGGAGCTCCTGTGCTGCCGGGAGCCATGCTTCTCCTTTCATACTACCGGAATGGAGAGAAAACGGTTCCTGTTCTTGGGCTGCCGGGATGCGTCATGTACGCAAAGCGGACGGTATTTGACCTTATCCTCCCAAGGATCATGGCGGATGATCCCGTAAAAGCGGAAGAAATCGCCGCTCTGGGAGAGGGAGGACTGTGCCTTGGCTGTTCTGTCTGTACTTTCCCCAACTGCGGCTTCGGCAAGTAGCTTTCGCTTTTTCCAAATAGCAAATCACCGAGGAAATGTATGAAAACATTCAAAACGAAAACCTACTATATTCCCATAAAAAAGCTGAAAGGCCAAGATTCTGTAAAACTTGCTTTTCTCTCTGATCTTCACGGACTGATGTTCGGAGAGGAAAACGAAGAACTGCTGCGCCGGATCATCCTTGGCGCACCGGATGCGGTGCTCGTGGGGGGAGATATGGCCTACAGCAGCAATGAGGATTCCCTGGAGATGTCCACCGGTTTTCTCTGCCGGCTGGCGAAAGAACTCCCCGTATATTACGCACTGGGAAACCATGAAAGCCGTATGATGGCGGATCCGGCAATGCAGGAAAAATACTTCAGATTTGAAGATCTTCTTTCAGACGCCGGAACCTGCTTTCTCCACAACCGGCATGTTTCCATGAAGATCCACGGAACGGATTTTGTCTTCTATGGGCTGGAGCTTCCCCTGGAATATTACCGGAAGCCCAAACCTCCTTCCTTAAGCCTCATGGAAATGGAAACGTTGATCGGTTCGCCTTCCAAGGAGGGGATTCAGGTGCTTCTGGCCCATAATCCACGATATGGGAACACTTATTTCTCCTGGGGAGCGGATTTGATCTTTTCCGGCCACTACCACGGAGGAGTCGTCCGCTTTACAGAAAACAGAGGACTGATCTCTCCGCATTTTCAGCTTTTTCCCGGCTTTTGCTGCGGAGAGTACAGAAGAGGAAAAAGTCATATGATCGTCAGCGCCGGTCTCGGCGAACATACAATTCCTGTCCGTATCCATAATCCCAGGGAGCTTGTCTTTGCAGAATTGCTTCCAGGAGAATAGACGGACCGGAATATCAGGAATTTATGGAAGTTTATGGATAAATTATGGCTATAGATGTAAAAATTAATGTTTTTGAAGGCCCTCTGGATCTTCTTCTTCATTTGATCGAAAAAAATAAGATCGACATTTATGATATCCCTATTGTAGATATCACCGATCAATATATGGAATATCTTCACAGCATGCCCTCGGAGGATCTGGGGGCCATGAGTGAATTCCTTGTGATGGCGGCGACTCTTTTGGATATTAAATGCAAAATGCTGCTTCCGAAAGAGAAAAACGAAGAAGGGGAAGAGGAGGATCCAAGGGAAGAACTTGTACAGAAGCTTTTGGAATATAAAATGTATAAGTTTATGTCCTATGAACTGAAAGACCGTATGGACGACGCGGACGGAGTTTTTTACAAAAAACCGACGATTCCGGATGAAGTCCTGAAATACCGGGAACCGGTGGATCCGAAAGAGCTGCTTTCCTCAGTTACTTTGGAGCGTCTCAATAAAATCTACCAGTCCATACTGAAAAAACAGGAAGAAAAAATCGATCCCATCCGAAGCAAATTCGGAACGATCGAGAAGGAAGAAGTCAGCCTTTCCGATAAAATGGTGGAAATGAAATCCTATGCTTCCTCCCACCGCCGCTTCAGTTTCCGGCAGCTTCTTGAAGGACAGCCTTCCAGAACGCAGATCGTCGTAACCTTTCTGTCCATTCTGGAGCTGATGAAAATGGGATATATTCATGTAGAACAGGAAGCTTTGTTCGACGATATCCAGGTAGAAGTGACAACAGATCCGAAAACCTGGAAGCATCTTACAGAGTTTGCCGACGAATAGGCAGGAATGAGGGCTTAAATGGAAATAAAAAAAGCAGAGGCCGCGATAGAGGCAATTCTCTTTGCCCTCGGCGAATCTGTGGAGCTTTCACAGATCGCGGAGGCAATCGGCCAGGATAAAGAAACTACACGAAAACTGATCCACCATCTGATGGACAGCTATCAGGAAGAAGGCAGAGGCATCCAGATCATTGAACTGGAACAGTCCTATCAGATGTGTACGAAGAAAGAATATTACAGCAATCTGATCCAGATCGCCATGCATCCCCAGAAGCCTGTTCTTACGGACGTTATGCTGGAAACGCTTTCGATTATTGCTTATAAACAGCCGGTAACAAAGGCTGAGATTGAAAAGATCCGGGGAGTAAAATGCGATCATGCCATAAACAAGCTTGTTGAATACGACCTGGTGCGGGAACTGGGAAGGCTGGACGCTCCTGGCAGACCGATCCTCTTTGGCACAACAGAAGAGTTTCTTCGGACTTTCGGCGTTCAGGGACTGGACGAGCTTCCGGTCCTGGATCCGGTTCAGATGGAGGACTTTAAGGCAGAGGCGGAAGAAGAGATCCAACTGAAACTGGATGTCTGACAAAGTCGCCCGTAAAATACAGCGGCTGGCCGGCCGCATATAAACGACAGAAAGGATATGGAAGAAATGCCTACCACATATACGCATGATCTGTTTGGAAAAAAAATATACAGACAGCTTTCTGATGAGATGAAAAAAGTGATACGAAAAAACGGAGACCTGTATCGGATAGGACTTCACGGCCCCGACATTTTGTTTTATCATCTGCTGAAGCCGGCGGTAAACGGAGCCGGGGTGGAAATGCATCACAATCCCGCCGCCCCGTTTTTCTTGCGGGGAATGAGCCGGGTAAGGGAAAGAGGAGACGAGAAGCTTCTGGCCTACCTTCTGGGATTTGGATGTCATTATCTTCTTGACAGCGCCTGCCATCCATATGTGGATGAAATGGCCGAAAAAAAGGTGATCTCTCATACGCTTCTGGAAAAAGAACTGGACAGAACCCTGATGCTGGAAACGAATCGTGATCCTCATCATTTTTATCCTTCTGACTGCATTGTTCCCAGGATCTCCTATGCAAGAGTGATCCACCGGGTATTTCCGCAGATAAAGATCAAAGATATTTTTTTCTCTCTCCGCATGATGAAATTTCTTACAAATCTTATGGTATATGACAACCGTGGAAAACGGCGCTTTTTTCTCCGCATATTTACAGGAATCGGAGGGAAAAAGCTGTCTGCCTCCGCCATGGATCATTTTATGAGAAAGGATCCGGTTCCGGGAAGCGAAGTGCCTGTGAGAAAACTTCATGATCTTTTTGACCAGGCTGTGAAAGAATCGCCGGCATATCTGGAGGAACTGTATCTTCTTTCTAAAGAAGAACTGCCATTGTCCTCGCGCTGGTATCATACCTATAACGGATAAAAATCAGAAAAGACAGAAAACAGCAGGGAATAAAACGGACAGGTCCGCATAAAATAGTCCTATAGAACCGGAAAGAGGTGGACTATGAAATTCAAATGGACTGCGTTGATATTTCTGCTGGTATCTGTCTTTTTCTTCATATGCGCGGCAGTACCGGCAGAAAGTTTTGACCATATGAAACAGATCGTGCCTGAAAAAACCGGAACAGGAAACAAAGATCAGATACATATGGAAACTGATGCTTCAAAAGAAGGGAGCAGTCCGGAAAGTCTGTACGCTCTGTCCGCTGTTCTCATGGACGGAGATTCCGGAAGAGTCCTATACGAGAAAGACGGAGAAACACCCCGCGCAAACGCAAGTACCACAAAAGTGCTGACCTGTATACTGGCATTGGAAAAAGGAGCGGGAGACGACTATGTAACGGTTTCCGCAAGAGCGGCTTCCCAGCCGGATGTCCAGTTGAATATGAGAGAAGGAGAGCAGTACTATCTGGAGGATCTCCTGTATTCTCTGATGCTCCAAAGCCATAATGATACGGCAGTTGCCATTGCGGAACATATTGGCGGATCTGTGGAGGGCTTTGCCGAAATGATGAATAAAAAGGCGGAAGAGATCGGCTGTACGGACACTCACTTTGTAACTCCCAACGGACTTGACGCTGAAGACGATGGGGGAACCCATCATACCACAGCAAGAGATCTGGCGCTGATCATGCGCTATGCGATTAAAAGCCCGACGTTTCTGAAAATCACACAGACAAGAGAGCATACTTTTTCAGATCTCAGCAAAAAACGCACGTTTACAGTCCGCAACGCAAATGCTTTTCTTGATATGACAGACGGCGTGCTGTCAGGAAAAACAGGATTTACCGCCGATGCAGGCTACTGTTATGTATGCGCTTGTCAAAAAGGCGGAAAAACTTTCGTTATTTCTCTTTTGGGCTGCGGCTGGCCAAATAATAAAAGCTATAAATGGAAAGATACGATGACTCTTTTGAATTACGGGGATCAGAATTATGAGTACAGAACCTTTTTCCAGGAGCCGGAGCTTCCTGAAATTTTGGTGGAAAACGGGATTCCTGACAAGGAAAGCACAGAAAAAAGCGCTTCTGTCCAGGGCATTGTCGCTGTTTCGGACAACGTCAGAAAACAAAAGCTTCTCCTTCGGGATGATGAAAAGATCCAATGCAGGGTAACTCTGAAAAAAAAGCTTACAGCTCCGGTGAAAAAGGGAGATGAGATCGGCAGGATCACCTTTCTTTTAAATGGCGGAGCCATCGCCTCTTATCCCGTAACCGCAGATCATACGGTAGAAAAAATTTCCTATCTCTGGTGTGTGGATCAGGTATTCCACAAATTTTTTCATGAATGACACCTTCACAGCGCAGCTCACATATTTAGGGGCTGCGCTGTATTTTTTGAGAAAGGGCTTTTCTGTCTGTGTTCCTGAACTTCCGCTTGGAAGGAAAATAGGCAGTCAGGGAGTTAAATTTTTAACAAAAATCTGGAAATCTATTGAAAAAAAAATGAAAAAAGGTTACAATTATAATCGGCTGAAATTTTGTTTATCATTAAATTTTTATAAAATGGAGGGCAAAAGAGAATGAGTAATGCAACACAAAGCTTAGCAGGCACAAGAATTACTTCTTTGCTTGATGCGAACAGTTTTGTTGAAATCGGAAAAAGCGTGACCGCAAGATCCACAGACTTCAACATGACTGAAAAGAAAGCGCCTTCAGACGGTGTGATCACCGGCTACGGCGTGATCGATGGGAATCTGGTGTATGTATACAGCCAGGATGTTTCTGTTCTGAACGGAACTGTTGGCGAAATGCATGCGAAAAAGATTTCTTCCCTTTATGATCTTGCAATGAAGACAGGCGCTCCGGTGATCGGGCTGATCGACTGTGCCGGAATGAGACTCCAGGAAGCAACAGACGCTCTGGAAGCTTTCGGTTCCATTTACCTGAAACAGACTCTGGCATCCGGGATGATCCCCCAGATCACAGCGGTGTTCGGAACCTGCGGAGGCGGTATGGCCATTATTCCCGCACTGACAGACTTTACGTTTATGGAAGAGAAAAAAGGAAAAATGTTCGTCAATACCCCCAATGCTCTGGAAGGCAATTATGCAGAAAAATGTGATACTTCAGCCGCTTCTTTCCAGAGTGAGGAGACAGGGCTTATTGACCGGACAGGTTCTGAAAGCGAGATCCTCGGATGGATCCGTCAGCTGATCGGCTTCCTTCCGTCTAATTTTGAAGATAACGATTCCTATGAAGAATGTACAGACGATCTGAACCGTGTATGCGGAGATATCGCAGCCTGTGCAGGAGATACAGTGCTGGCTCTGTCAAGGATCGCGGACAACAATATTTTCTTTGAAACAGGCGCAGCCTATGGAAAAGATGTTGTAACCGGCTTCCTCCGCCTGAACGGAGCAACTGTGGGCGCCGTGGCAAACAGAAAAGAAATTTACGGCGAGGACGGAACGAAAACAGAAGAGTTTGACGGAACTCTGTCCGCAAGAGGAGCCAGAAAAGCTGCCGGCTTCGTAAAATTCTGCGATGCCTTTGATATCCCTGTTCTTACTCTTACCAATGTAACAGGCTTCAAGGCAACTGTCTGCAATGAAAAAATGATGGCGAAATCTGTAGGTGAACTGGTTCACGCCTTTGCCGACGCAACTGTTCCGAAGGTGAACGTGATCATCGGAAAAGCTTACGGAACCGCCTATGTTGCAATGAACAGCAAGGCTATCGGAGCAGATTATGTATATGCCTGGGATAATGCGGAAATCGGCATGATGGACGCTTCCCTTGCGGCAAAGATCATGTATCCCGGCGAAGAGGCTTCCGTCCTTAACGAAAAGGCGGCGGAATACAGAGAACTCCAGTCAGGGGTGGAATCCGCAGCGGCCAGAGGCTATGTGGATACGGTGATCGCGCCGGAAGAAACAAGAAAATATGTGATCGGAGCCTTTGAGATGCTGTTCACAAAAAGAGAAGACCGTCCATCCAAGAAACACAGCGCGGTCTGAAAGAGGTGAGCATATGAATCAGATGTTTAAAAAAGTGTCTTCTGTCTGCGCGGCTCTTGTCTGCGCCGCTTCGCTGACAGTTTCCGGCACATCGTTTGTAATGGCCGCTGAAATGGACGATACGGTAAAAAGCCAGCTCATCATGGTAGCGGAGGGTCTTACAGATGCGATCATTCCCTTAAGTGACGAAGAGATCGAATCTTATCTGGAAGGCGGCGATGAATTTACCGTAAATGCCATGAACGCCTGGAATGATGTAAAGGATGAAGTAGGAGAGCTGAAGGAAACCGGCGAAACAGTGGTGGAAGTTTCCGGCGATCAGTACACAGCCACAGTTCCTGTGGAATTTGAAAAAGAAGACGCGGAATTCGTTTATGTATTCGATGATCTCAGCACCATGTCGCCGTCTTCTGTAAGCGTAAATATTCAGTATTCTCTGGCGACTACGCTGAAAAACGCCGCACTGAACACTGTAATGGGACTTGGCACTGTATTTGTTGTACTTGCAGTTCTGATCTTCCTGATCTCTCTGTTTAAGTATATTCCGGGTTCCGCAGCAGCCAAGAAAAAAGAAGAGCCCGCGGCGGCGCCTGCAAAAGCGCCTGCTCCTGCTCCGGTACCGGTGCAGACCCCGGCCTATGACGATAAGGAACTGGCGGCTGTGATCGCGGCAGCCATAGCAGCGTCTGAGGGAACGTCCCCCGACGGCTTTGTAGTACGTTCTATCCGCAAAATCAACCGAAAAAGAAGGTAAAGACAATAGGAGGATCTTAAAATGAAAAGTTATACAATTACCGTTAATGGAACCGCATACGAAGTTACTGTAGAAGAAAAAGGCGCTGTAAGCGCACCTGCAGCCGCACCTGTTCCGGCTCCGGCAGCTCCCGCACCTGCAGCGGCGCCCGCTCCGGCACCTGCTCCTGCTCCGGCAGCTCCCGCCGGCGGTACCGGCGCTGTAAAAGTGACGGCATCTGTTCCCGGCAAAGTCGTTAAGATCGTAGCAGAGCCCGGACAGGCTCTGAAACCCGGTGACAGCATTGTCATCCTGGAATCCATGAAAATGGAGATCCCGATCGTTGCTCCTCAGGAAGGCACCCTGGCAAGCATCGATACAACAGAAGGCGCATCCGTAGAAAACGGAGATATCCTGGCAACAATGAACTAGGACGGGAGGTATTCAAATGTCGTATATTACAGAAACCCTGTCCAACCTGATTCATCAGACTGCATTTTTTAATCTGACCTGGGGCAATTATCTGATGATCGCGGTGGCATGTGTATTCTTATTTCTTGCCATTAAAAAGGGATTTGAACCGCTTCTTCTGGTTCCTATCGCTTTTGGTATGCTCCTGGTAAATATTTATCCGGACATTATGGCAGATCCGGCCGACACTTCAAACGGAGTGGGAGGACTTCTTCATTACTTCTATCTGCTGGATGAGTGGAGTATTCTTCCTTCTCTGATCTTCATGGGTGTCGGAGCCATGACGGATTTCGGACCTCTGATCGCAAATCCCAAGAGCTTTCTTATGGGAGCAGCCGCACAACTTGGTATTTATGTGGCATACTTCCTGGCCATCTTCCTGGGATTCAATGACAAAGCGGCGGCGGCTATTTCTATCATCGGAGGAGCCGACGGCCCGACATCCATTTTCCTCGCAGGCAAGCTTGGACAGTCTGCTTTGATGGGACCCATTGCGGTGGCGGCATATTCCTATATGTCTCTGGTACCCATTATCCAGCCGCCTATTATGAAACTGTGTACTACAGAAAAGGAACGCAAGATCAAAATGGAGCAGCTTCGTCCGGTAAGCAAACTGGAAAAGATTCTGTTCCCTATCGTGATCACTATTGTTATATGCCTGATCCTTCCTACGGTAGCTCCGCTGGTTGGTATGCTGATGCTCGGAAATCTGTTCCGTGAATCCGGCGTAGTAAAACAGCTTACAGAAACCGCGTCCAATGCGATGATGTATATCGTTGTAATTCTTCTGGGTACATCTGTGGGCGCTTCTACAAGTGCAGAGGCATTTTTGAATCTTGATACTCTGAAAATCGTATTCCTTGGTCTGGTTGCGTTTGCATTCGGTACCTTCGGCGGAGTTATGCTGGGCAAGCTGATGTGCAAGCTGTCCGGAGGCAAGATCAACCCGCTGATCGGTTCCGCAGGCGTATCCGCCGTACCGATGGCCGCCCGTGTATCTCAGAAAGTGGGAGCGGAAGCAGATCCTACCAACTTCCTTCTGATGCATGCTATGGGACCAAACGTAGCAGGCGTTATCGGAACCGCTGTGGCAGCCGGTACCTTCATGGCAATATTCGGCGTAATGTAAAGTAAGGAGAATGAACAATGGCAGAATTAGAAAAAAAACCTGTAAAAATTGTGGAAACTGTTCTGCGTGACGCGCATCAGTCCCTGATCGCCACAAGACTCAGTACAGAACAGATGCTTCCCATCGTTGATAAAATGGACAAGGTCGGTTATCATGCCGTAGAATGCTGGGGCGGCGCCACTTTCGACGCTTCCCTCCGTTTTCTGAAAGAGGATCCGTGGGAAAGACTCCGCAAATTCCGTGACGGCTTTAAAAACACCAAACTTCAGATGCTTTTCCGCGGACAGAATATCCTCGGATACCGTCCTTATGCCGACGACGTGGTAGAATATTTTGTTCAGAAGTCTGTCGCAAACGGAATTGATATTATCCGTATTTTCGACTGTCTGAACGATATGCGCAACCTGAAGACAGCCGTAAAGGCGGCTAATAAGGAAAAAGCCCATGCGCAGGTAGCGCTTTCCTATACTCTGGGAGACGCTTATACCCTGGAATACTGGACAAACATCGCAAAAGAGATCGAAGAGATGGGCGCGGATTCTATCTGCATCAAGGATATGGCAGGACTGCTTCTTCCTTATCAGGCGACAGAACTTGTAGGCGCTCTTAAAGATGCTGTCAAGATCCCCATCGATCTGCATACGCACTATACGTCCGGCGTGGCTTCCATGACTTACCTGAAAGCTGTCGAAGCCGGCGTGGACATTATCGACACCGCTATTTCTCCGTTCGCCCTGGGTACATCCCAGCCTGCAACAGAGGTTATGGTAGAAACATTTAAGGGAACTCCTTATGACACAGGATTTGACCAGAATCTTCTGGCAGAGATCGCGGACTACTTCCGTCCGATCCGCGACGAGGCTCTTGACAGCGGCCTTCTGAATCCGAAGAACCTGGGCGTCAATATCAAGACTCTTCTGTACCAGGTACCAGGCGGAATGCTTTCCAACCTGACTTCCCAGTTAAAGGAACAGCATGCGGAAGATAAGTTCTATGAAGTTCTGGAAGAAGTTCCGAGAGTACGGAAAGACCTGGGCGAACCACCTCTGGTAACTCCGTCTTCCCAGATTGTAGGAACACAGGCTGTATTTAACGTTCTTATGGGCGAAAGATACAAGATGGTCACAAAAGAAACGAAGGATATCTTAAGCGGAAAATACGGCGCTACCGTAAAACCGTTTAATCTGGAAGTACAGAAAAAATGTATCGGCGATACCAAACCGATCACCTGCCGTCCGGCAGATCTTCTGGACAACGAGCTGGATAAGCTTGAAAAAGAAGTGGCTCCTTATAAAGAGCAGGACGAGGACGTTCTGTCCTACGCGCTGTTCCCGCAGGTTGCCATGGATTTCTTCAAATATCGTCAGGCGCAGGAGACAAAGGTGGACGAGACAGCGGCAGACACTAAAAACGGAGCTTATCCGGTATAAACAGGAAATTCTTCCCCGCGCCGTAATTAAAACGGCAGACAGAGGATCTACAATGAAAAATAACAGGCCCGTCAGATTTTCTGGCGGGCTTGCTTTCCAGAAAGGGTACAGATGAACAGAGTTTTAATTGTAGGCGGCGGGGCGGCCGGTATGTTTGCCGCCGCCGCGGCAGCCATGAAGGGATGCGACGTTTTTCTTTTCGAGAAAAATGAAAAACTTGGAAAAAAGCTGTATATTACCGGAAAAGGAAGATGCAATGTGACAAATAACTGCGGCCCGGAGGAGCTTCTGACCGGAGTAGTGCGCAATCCCAAATTTCTTTACAGCGCTTTTTATACATTCGGAAGCAGAGAGATGATGGATTTTCTGGAACAGGCGGGCGTTCCCTTAAAAACAGAACGGGGAAACCGTGTTTTTCCGGCTTCCGATCACTCGTCAGACGTGATCCGGGCGCTGGAACGCCAGATGAAAAAATACGGCGTTCATATCCACCTTAACAGCAAGGTAGAAAAAGTAGTCTGCGAAGAGGAAAAAGTTTCCGGCATCTGTCTGGAAAACGGGACCTTTTATCCGGGCGACGCCGTACTTGTGGCCACCGGAGGACTTTCTTATCCTTCTACAGGCTCCACCGGGGACGGTTACATTTTTGCCAGAGAATACGGGCATAAGGTTACGGAGCTTTCTCCCTCTCTTGTTCCTCTTCATACGGAAGAAGAGTATATCCCCAGACTGAAGGGACTCTCCTTAAAAAATGTACGTCTGACTATAAAAAAGGACAAAAAGGTTCTGTTTGAGGATTTTGGAGAAATGATGTTCACACATTTCGGAGTGACAGGTCCTCTGATTCTTTCCGCAAGCGCCCGCATCGGTCAGACTCTGCAAAAAGAAGGAAAGCTGAAAGCATATCTCGACCTGAAACCCGCGCTGACAGAAGAACAGCTTGACGCCCGTATTTTAAGAGAATTTGAGGCTGGAAAAAACAAACAGTTTAAAAATGTCATCGGTGTCCTTTTCCCTTCTTCTCTGACTCCTGTTATGCTGGAACTGGGAGGGATCCCCGGAGAAAAGACCATTCATGAGATATCCAGGGAGGAACGTCTTCGTTTCGGCGCTCTCATAAAGGCTTTTCCTTTTACCGTTACCGGACTGGGGGAATTTAAGGAAGCCGTGATCACAAGAGGCGGCGTAGCAGTAAAAGAGATCAATCCCGCTACTATGGAATCGAAAAAAATCCAGGGGCTTTATTTTATCGGAGAAGTACTGGATCTGGACGCTGTAACCGGAGGCTATAACCTTCAGATCGCCTGGTCTACGGCATATCTGGCAGCGATGGCTGTAAGTACAGTATAAAACAGGAGGAAATTACAGATGATCTATAATATCGCCATTGACGGGCCGGCAGGAGCAGGAAAAAGCACCATTGCCAGAAGAGTGGCCCGGGAACTTTCTTTTGTCTATGTGGATACGGGGGCAATGTACCGCGCCATGGCTCTCTATCTTCTCCGGCAGAAAGTAAACAAAGATGATCCCGCCGAAATAGAAAGGGTCTGCCGGGGAGCGGAAATATCTATTGAATACAAAGACGGAGAGCAGATTGTTCTTCTGAATGGAGAAAATGTAAACGCCTTTCTCAGAACAGAGGAGGTAGGCAATATGGCTTCTGTCAGTTCCGCCAATCCGGAGGTGAGGAAACGTCTGCTGGACCTTCAGCGGAAGCTGGCAAAAAGCATGAGCGTAGTCATGGACGGACGGGATATCGGAACTACGATCCTGCCGGAAGCAGATGTAAAGATCTTTCTTACTGCCAGCCCTTTAACAAGGGCCAGAAGGCGCTGCCTGGAGCTGGAGGAAAAAGGAGTCTCCTGTGATCTTGCTCAGATACAAAAGGATATCGAAGAGAGGGACAGACGGGATATGAACCGGGAGATCTCTCCTCTGAAAAAAGCCGAAGACGCTGTGCTGGTGGATTCCTCCGATATGACTATTGACGAGGTGGTAAAAAATATTTTACAGATATACCGGGAAAAAGTGATAAACTCAAAAAAGAGGGCAGAATAATGAAGGTAAAGGTGGCGGAAACGGCCGGATTTTGTTTCGGCGTAAAGCGCGCGGTAGACAAAGTTTACCAGTTGATCGGGGAAGGCGTTTCCCCAATTTATACGCTTGGACCTATCATCCATAATGAAGAAGTGGTGTCGGATCTGGCGAAAAAAGGCGTCAGAGTAATCTCCGAAGCGGATCTGGACCATATTGAGGGAGGCACTGTTGTGATCCGCTCTCACGGCGTAGGCCGGGCAGTTTATGAGAAGCTGGAGGCAGCCGGGCTTTCCTATGTGGATGTGACCTGTCCTTTTGTTCTGAAGATCCACCGTATTGTGGAGAGAGAAAGCAGGGCGGGGAAACATATCGTCATTTTCGGAGATCCCAGCCATCCGGAAGTCCGGGGAATCTGCGGATGGTGCGAAGGAAATCACACGGTGCTGAAAAGCAGCGAAGAGGCGGAGAATTTTTCTCCGGAACCGGGAAAAGCACTCTGTATCGTCTCCCAGACGACATTTAATTACAACAAATTTAAAGAATTAGTTGAAATTCTCAGGAAAAAGAGGTATGATAATAATGTTTTAAATATTAGCAATATTTTAAACACTATTTGTAATGCTACCGAAGAACGGCAGAAAGAAGCAAAAACCATAGCCGGAGAGGTAGACACTATGCTGGTCATCGGAGGCAGGCATAGTTCCAATACTCAAAAGCTGTTTGAAATATGTAAAGAGGAATGTGGAAATACTTACTATATACAAACACCTGTAGACTTGGATTCTGAAATGTTCCATCGCAGTAGTTATGTAGGTATTACAGCAGGGGCGTCCACCCCAAAGAAAATTATTGAGGAGGTTCAAGAACATGTCAGAATTAAGTTTTGAACAGATGCTGGAAGATTCCGTAAAAACTATCAGAAATGGAGAGATCGTACAGGGTACTGTCATCGATGTAAAAGACGATGAAATCATCCTGAATATCGGCTATAAAGCAGACGGTATTATTACCAAGAGCGAATATACCAACGACAGCTCCCTTGTACTGTCCGATGCAGTTCACGTAGGCGACACAATGGAAGCAAAGGTTCTGAAAGTAAACGACGGCGAGGGACAGGTGATCCTGACTTACAAGAGACTTGCCGCAGAAAAAGGCAACAAGCGTCTGGAGGCAGCCTTTGAATCCCAGGAGGTTCTGAAGGCACCGGTTACTCAGGTACTGGACGGCGGACTTTGCGTAAATGTGGATGAGGCAAGAGTATTTATTCCTGCCAGCCTTGTATCTGATACTTACGAAAGAGATCTTTCCAAATATGCGGATCAGGAAATTGAATTTGTGATTACAGAATTTAATCCGAGAAGACGCCGTATCATCGGAAACCGCAAGCAGCTTCTTCTTGCGGAAAAAGCAGAAAAGCAGAAAGCTCTTATGGAGAGGATCCATCCTGGAGATGTTGTAACAGGCGTTGTAAAGAATGTGACAGACTTCGGCGCTTTCATCGATCTGGGCGGAGCTGACGGACTGCTTCATATTTCCGAAATGTCCTGGGGCAGAGTGGAAAATCCGAAGAAAGTATTTAACGTAGGCGATGAAGTAAAAGTTCTGATCAAGGAGATTAACGGCGACAAGATCGCGCTTTCCCTGAAATTCCCGGAAGAGAATCCATGGCTGACAGCGGCTGAAAAATTTGCCGTAGGCAATGTGATCGAAGGAAAAGTTGCACGTATGACAGATTTCGGTGCTTTTGTCGAGCTGGCGCCGGGAATCGACGCGCTGCTTCATGTTTCTCAGATTTCCAGAGAACACGTAGCGAAACCTTCCGATGTTCTTTCCATCGGTCAGGTGATCCGTGCCAAAGTTGTTGATTTCAACGGAGAAGATAAGAAGATCAGCCTGAGCATGAAAGCCCTGGAAAGCCCGGCGGCAGCTCCTGCTGAGAATGCTTCTGAAGAAGCAGAAGAAACTGCAGAAGAATAATCTCAGTTTTTCTTTCCAAAATTTTCGTAAATTATTTGAGACACAGGAATATCCGTTTCCTGTGTCTCTTTTTGTTTCGTTTCACTTCTTTGTTTCAAGCTGAGCAAGAAGGCAGGGCAGAGAATGCCGCAGATACTGAAGCTGTTTGTCTTTATTGTCCAGGAATTCTTTACTGCAGGGAAACCAGGTATAGCTGGTGGAGGCAGTGGCCGGAACACGAAGGCTTTTGTCCATATACTGACTGAGAACTTTTGGCACAGCCGTATCCTCCCCGGGAAGATAATCGTAATCTTTAAAGTTTTTGTAATACTGACGGAGCTTTCCGTTTTTTAAGCCGGTAAGAAATTTTGCCGTATTTCCGGAAGCGGTAAGATAGAACTCTTTGTTTCCGACGGAAACTGCTGCCGGAAGAAGAAAGGGAAGAGACAGCGTAAGCAAAAGCTGCCCGTCCTGAACAGAAGCTTCTGAGGGCTCATAATTTCCCTCCAGAAGCGATTTATAGCCCAGCATGGAAAAAACCGCGCCAAGGCCGAGAAGATCCTCTCTGTTATGTCCCAGCATAATTTCCGCCGGTTTTGGATCTTTTGATTTTATATACTTCCTATACAGGCGGACGCACATTCCTCCGTCACAGAAATTCCGGCTTTCCATTCCGAGAAAAGCTTCCAGATCCGGCTGTTTCATACGGGAAAGCTTCAAAAGATTTTTACAGGGTTTCAGTTCTTGATAAAGATCAAGAGAAGAAAGTCCCTGAAAAGGAGACGCGTATCCCCAAGAGCGGTATCTTTCTTCCAGATAAGGCTGATCAAATCGGTTTCCGTTATATTGTATCGTACAGGTTTTATCCTTTAAATAATCACAAAATTCACAAAGTATCAAAGCCTCCTCTTTGGAATCTTCCGCCATCCACTGCTGAAGATACCATTGGCTGTTTTCATACGTTACCGCGCCAATGAGATATAAAAAAGTGGAATATCGTGATAATCCGGTAGTTTCAATATCATAAAAAACCGGCCGGAAAACCTCGGATCCCACAGTGGTTTTCGACAAATTTTTAACAGTGTCAAAGTCCGGAAAGCCTTGTAAAATCGGCATTTTTTTAACAATCATAAATTACCTCAATTCTTATTTCATTGTACTTAATTATACACAAGATTTTAAAAAATGGGTAGTGAATTTTTTCATAAAAAGAGTTATAGTATTAAGAAAGAAAGTTATTTGCAGAGATGGAGGAAAGATATATTTCATGTGGTCGATGACAATAAACGGTGTCGATGTCTATCATATTATAAGCTGGTTTTTTATATATAGTTTTCTTGGCTGGGCATGGGAAACCATGTATGTTTCACTGAAAGAAGGCGAATATGTCAACCGCGGCTTTATCAACGGACCGCTGTGTACAATCTACGGATTTGGAGCAGTAGCCGTTTACCTGATCCTTAAGCCTCTGGAACAGTACCTGATTCTACTGTTTCTCGGAGGAATTGTCGTGGCTACGGCTCTGGAATATTTCACGGCGGTTCTCATGGAAATGCTTTTTCATACTTCGTGGTGGGATTACAGTGATAAAAAGTTTAACTTTCAGGGAAGGATCTGTCTTGGAGCTTCTATCGGATGGGGGATTTTTACAGTGATCCTGTTCCGCGTCCTTCATCCCGTGGTGGAAAGGCTGGTAGATTTATATCCTGTCTATGTGGGCGAGATCTGTATCTGTATTATTTCAGTGGCCTATCTCTGCGATTTCTGCTATTCCGCGTCAGCCGCTTTCCACCTGAAAGACCGGATTCCACAGTGGGAACAGCAGATGGAAAAGAAGCAGGTGGAGCTTATGCTGAAATTTAACGACAGGCTGAATTCCCTGGATCTGCCCAGAGGGTTTTCTTTTGATAATATGAAAGACCGGATGGAAGATCTGGAATTTATCCGTTCCATGAACGAAAGACGGCAGGCTATTCTGGAGGACATTTCCACCGAACTGAAATCCTACAGAAAGAATCTTACCGACAGGATAGGACATAATACCAGGCGTTTTTTCAGAGCATATCCCCATTTGAACCGCGGATATCGCCTGCGTCATAAAACAGATAAAAAACATAAGCGTTCCTAAGGCTTATGATAAAGGAGGAAATACATATGGGAAAGCTTACCTTTAAGGGTGGAATCCATCCTTATGACGGCAAGGATCTGTCCAAAAACAGTCCAATCGAGAAATATCTCCCCAGGGGCGAGATGGTGTATCCGCTGTCGCAGCATATCGGGGCCCCTTCGGTTCCCTGCGTGAAAAAAGGAGATCACGTTCTTGCCGGACAGAAAATCGCGGAAGCAGGAGGATTTGTCTCCGTACCTCTTCACGCCTCTGTTTCCGGTACAGTAAAAGGGATTGAAAAGCGTCTGACCGCCACTGGAACCATGTCAGATTCTATCATCATAGAAAACGACCAGCAGTATACAGAACAGGAATTTTACAGCGCCGAACTGTCCTCTCTGTCAAAAGAGGAGATATTGTCCCGTATCCGCGAGGGCGGAGTCGTGGGAATGGGCGGCGCCGGATTTCCCACTCATGTAAAGCTTGCCCCGAAGGATCCGGAAAAGATCGAATACATACTGGTAAACGGAGCGGAGTGCGAGCCGTATCTCACCAGCGATTACAGAAGGATGCTGGAAGAACCTGAAAAGGTGATTTCCGGTTTGGAAGTGATCCTCCGTCTTTTCGATAAGGCGAAGGGATACATCTGTATTGAAGATAATAAACCGGATTGCATCGAGAAAATGCGTGCTCTTGTGAAAGACCGCCCCAGAATGGAAGTAAAGGAACTGATGACAAAGTATCCCCAGGGCGGTGAACGTACACTGATCTACGCAGTGACAGGGCGGGAGATCAATTCTTCTATGCTTCCTGCCGATGTGGGCTGTATTGTGGATAATGTCGAGACAGTTACCGATATTTATCAGGCTGTGGTGGCGGGACGCCCGGTTATGAGCCGGATCGTCACGGTAACCGGAAACGCTGTGGCAAACCCGAAAAATTTTTCTGTGCTTACAGGAACCTGTATGCAGGAGCTTGTAGAAGCTGCAGGAGGATTAAAGGACGATACGGCAAAGGTTGTTTCCGGAGGTCCTATGATGGGATTTGCCATGTATGATCTGAACGTTCCCTGCGTAAAGACCACCTCCGCCTTCCTTTGTCTGGAACGCGACCAGGTGTCAGAGGCAAAAATGACGGCCTGTATCAACTGCGGCCGGTGTGTGCGCGTCTGTCCGGGACATGTGCTTCCCGCCCGTCTTGCCACTCTGGCTGAACGGGGAGATATGGCCGGTTTTGAAAAAATGGACGGTATGGAATGCTGTGAATGTGGATGCTGCAGTTATGTCTGTCCAGCTAAAAGACCACTGACCCAGAGTATAAAATCTATGCGGAAAATGGTTCTGGCCAGCCGCAGAAAGAAATAGAGGGGAGAGTAAAAATGGAACGAAAGCTGAATGTATCATCAAATCCACATATCAGAGACTGCATGACAACAGAAAGAATCATGCAGCTTGTTGTAATTGCCCTTTTGCCGTCCACGCTTTTCGGCATCTGGAATTTCGGTCTTCACGCTTTTCTGGTGATAGCGGCAACCGTACTTTCCAGTGTAATATTTGAATGGCTCTATGATCATTTTATGCATAAGCCGAATACTGTGGGAGATTTCAGCGCAGTTGTCACAGGACTTCTTCTGGCGCTGAACATGCCGCCTCAGATTCCTCTTTGGATACCTGTTCTGGGAAGCGCTTTCGCGATCATCGTTGTAAAACAGTTATTCGGCGGGCTGGGACAGAACTTCATGAATCCGGCTCTGGGCGCCAGATGCTTTCTGATGATCTCTTTTGCGTCGCAGATGACAAACTTTTCTGTATCGGACAGCTTCCGCGGCGTAGTGGATACCGTTACCGGAGCCACTCCTCTGGCTGCTCTGAAAGCCCAGGGATTTATAGAAGGCAGTTCTGTGCCGGTAAAAAATCTGTTTCTCGGAAACATCCAGGGAACCATTGGAGAAACCTCCGCACTGGCTATCCTGATCGGCGCTGTGATCCTTCTGGTGTTTAAAGTGATCGATCTTAAGATTCCTCTGACTTATATCGGCAGTTTCACCGTTTTTGTGATCTGCTATATGTTCGCCACTGGAATGGGCTTTGATGGAAATTATCTTTTGAGCCATCTGTTCGGCGGCGGACTGATGCTTGGAGCCTGGTTTATGGCTACGGACTATGTAACATCTCCGATCACTCCGAAAGGACAGATCGTGTACGGCTGCTGTCTGGGCGTCATAACTGCTGTTTTCCGTCTCTTAGGAGGATCGGCAGAGGGAGTTTCCTACGCGATCATCTTCTGCAACCTTCTGGTTCCGCTGATCGAACGCGCGACGAAACCGACGGCATTTGGAAAAGGAGGGAAAAAAGCATGAATTCTATTGTAAAAGACACCCTTTCTATTACAGTTATTACACTGGTGGCCGGATTAGCTCTCGGCATTGTGCAGGACATTACCGCAGGCCCTATTGCGCAGCAGCAGGAGAAGGCCAAGCAGGAAGCTTATCAGGCAGTTTTTGAGGATGCCGACAGTTTTGAAGAATTCCTCCCTGATGAAACAAAACAGGCGGTGGATCTTGTAACATATCTTGATGAAAACGGCTATGACGCACAGACCGTAGACGAGATCATGATCGCTAAGGACGCTTCCGGCGAGACTTTGGGATATGCTTTCACGATTACGAGTTCGGAAGGATACGGGGGAGATATTCAGTTCGCCATGGGCGTACAGAATGACGGAACACTGAACGGCATTTCCATTCTCTCCATAGAGGAAACCGCCGGACTAGGAATGAAGGCGGATACAGACGAATTCAAAGACCAGTTTAAAGACAAAAAAGTGGAAAAGTTTACATACACGAAAAACGGTGCTGCCGCAGATGACGAAATTGACGCGATCAGCGGCGCCACCATCACGACAAACGCTATGACAAATGGAATCAACGCCGGACTCTGTGCGTTCCGGTATGTGGAAGGAGGAGCACAATGAAAGCAAATACACCTGCAGAACGCCTGGTAAACGGCATTATCAAAGAAAATCCAACTTTTGTGCTGATGCTTGGGATGTGTCCTACTCTGGCAATCACGACCTCAGCCACAAACGGAATCGGAATGGGACTTACGACAACGGCCGTCCTTGCCGCGTCCAATCTGATGATCTCTCTTCTTCGGAAATTTATCCCGGACGGCGTCCGTATGCCGGCCTTTATCGTTGTAGTAGCTTCCTTCGTTACCATTGTACAGATGCTTCTGGAGGGCTTCCTCCCAAGCCTTTATGCGTCTCTGGGACTTTACATTCCTCTGATCGTTGTAAACTGTATCATTCTCGGACGGGCAGAAGCTTATGCTTCCAAAAATCCTCCGATTCCTTCGCTTTTTGACGGTATTGGAATGGGACTTGGCTTTACTCTCAGCATTACCTGTATCGGAGCAGTCCGGGAGCTTATCGGAGCAGGACAGCTTTTTGGCCATCAGGTCCTGCCGCTGGCGGATGCCGCAGCCGGCAAGATAGGTTACGAGCCCATTACGATCTTTGTACTGGCCCCCGGCGCCTTCTTCGTACTGGCAGCGCTTTCCGCTCTGCAGAATAAATTCAAGATCGGAGCTGCCAAAAGAGGAATCGATCCCAGCAATCCCGAGAAATGCGGCGGCGCCTGCGCGTCCTGCGGAAATACTATGTGCAGGGGAGGTAAACAGAAATGAAAGAATTACTTCTGATCATCGTCAGCTCGGCTATTGTCAATAATGTAGTGCTCAGCCAGTTCCTTGGTCTTTGTCCTTTCCTGGGAGTCTCAAAAAAAATAGAGACTGCGGCCGGAATGGGCGGCGCGATCATATTTGTAATCACTCTTTCTTCTTTTGTAACAAGTGTGATCTATCGTTTTATCCTTGTGCCTACAAATATGAAGTATCTTCAGACGATCGTATTCATTCTGATCATTGCGGCTCTTGTTCAGTTTGTGGAGATGTTCCTGAAAAAAGCGATTCCCTCTCTTTACCAGGCGCTGGGTGTATATCTGCCTTTGATCACGACCAACTGTGCCGTTCTTGGCGTCGCTCTCATTAATGTGCAGAACGATTACAACATTCTGGAAGGAACCGTAAACGGATTTGCCATTGCCGCAGGCTTTACTCTTTCCATCATCGTTATGGCGGGGATCCGTGAGAAAATTGAATATAACGATATCCCGGAGGCGTTTAAAGGTTTTCCCACAGTCCTTCTGACAGCAGGACTTATGGCGATCGCTTTCTGCGGATTCTCAGGACTGATATAAGGAGGCGGGATTATGAATATTGAAGCAATTATTGTAGCAACTGTTGTTGTTGCGGCCGTAGGTCTCTTTATCGGTATTTTTCTCGGAGTCGCCGGAAAAAAATTCGCAGTGGAAACAGACGAACGGGAGATTGCCGTCCGGGAAGCGCTGCCGGGAAATAACTGCGGCGGATGCGGATATCCGGGCTGCGACGGACTGGCCGCGGCTATCGTCAAAGGAGAAGCTCCGGTAAACAAATGTCCGGTAGGCGGAAACGAAGTAGGAAAGATCATCGCCGGCATTATGGGCCAGGAGGCTGTGGAAACAGTCCGCAGGACGGCTTTTGTAAAATGTACCGGAACATGTGATAAAACAAAGGAAAATTATATTTATACAGGCACCGAGGACTGCGAAATGATGCCTTTTGTACCCGGCGGCGGCGCAAAAGCCTGCGCATACGGCTGTCTGGGGTTCGGAAGCTGCGTCAAGGCATGTTCCTTTGACGCGATACATATCATCAGCGGCGTTGCCGTGGTAGACAAAGACGCCTGCAGAGCCTGCGGAAAATGTGTGGAAAAATGTCCCCGTCATTTGATCGAGCTGATTCCTTATACGCAGTCTGTAATGGTTGGATGCAATTCACAGGATAAGGGGAAAGCTGTAACTTCTTCCTGTGAGACAGGCTGCATCGGCTGTAAAAAATGCGAAAAGACATGTCCGAACGGCGCGATCACCGTAGAAAATTTCTGCGCTCATATTGATTATGAGAAGTGTACGAACTGCGGCGCCTGCAGGGAAGTATGCCCGCGGAATGTAATTTTATAAGAACAGCGTTAGTGTAAAGAAAAAGCTCTGCGCGGATATCTCATCCGTCCGGGGCTTTTTTCATGATAGGACAAAACGGAAAAGAAGAGTATTTCCTCAGGCATTTGCGTTTTTATCCGGTGTATGTTATGATTGTGATGCTGAAAATTCGATTTAGCTGAATTCAGATAGAAATAACAGGAGCTTTCAATAATTATGATCTCATTTATACGGGGAAAAATCGTGGATTCCTCTGAAACTTCTCTGATTCTCGAAAATGGAGGAATCGGATATGAAATATTTATGACCGGCGCGTCTATGGAAAAAGCTCTCCGGGAACGAGATGAAGTAAAAATACATACCTATTTTCATATCCGGGAAGACGCCATGCAGCTTTACGGTTTTCTGACAAAGGACGATCTGCAGATATTCCGTCTGCTTCTCGGGGTAAATGGAATCGGCCCGAAAGCCGCTCTTGGCATTCTTGCTGCGCTTTCTGCAGACGAGCTTCGTTTTGCGGTGCTGTCAGATGATGTAAAAACAATATCCCGGGCTCCGGGAATCGGCAAAAAGACGGCGCAGAAACTGATACTGGAGCTGAAAGACAAGCTTAAGCTTGAGGATGCTTTTGAGGCGAAGCTTGCTCATGGGGAAGCAGATACGGACGCGGAAGTTTCTTCCTTTGACGGAAGCAAAGAAGCGGTGGAGGCGCTGGTTGCCCTTGGATACAGCAGTACGGAGGCTCTCCGGGCGGTCCGGAAGGTGACAGACGTATCTCCGGACGATGTTGAGGGAATCCTGAAGGCAGCTCTCAAAAATCTGTAGGAGTAATTTATGGAAAAAAGAGTGATCACTACCGATGTCACAGAAGAGGATTTTCCCTTAGAGGGGAGTCTCAGACCACAGACCCTGGATGAATACATCGGTCAGGAAAAGACAAAAAATACATTAAAAATCTACATAGAAGCGGCAAAGCAGCGGCATGACCCGCTGGATCACGTTCTCTTTTACGGCCCTCCCGGATTGGGAAAAACAACTCTGTCCGGGATCATCGCCAATGAGATGGGGGTACATATGAAGGTAACTTCCGGTCCGGCCATTGAGAAACCCGGGGAAATGGCGGCCATTCTGAATAATCTTCAGGAGGGAGATATTCTTTTTGTAGATGAAATACACAGGCTTAACCGCCAGGTGGAGGAAGTTCTGTATCCCGCAATGGAGGACTTTGCCATTGATATCATGATCGGAAAGGGAGCCTCCGCCCGTTCTATACGGCTGGATCTGCCGCGTTTTACTCTTGTGGGGGCCACCACAAGAGCAGGTCTTCTTTCCGCGCCTCTGCGGGACCGCTTTGGCGTAATGCATCACCTTGAATTTTACAATCAAAAGGAACTGGAGACCATTATCCTCCGTTCTGCCCAGGTTCTGGAAGTGGAGATCGACAGACGCGGAGCCCAGGAAATTGCCAAGCGTTCCCGTGGAACGCCGCGGCTGGCTAACCGCCTTTTGAAGCGTGTGCGGGATTTTGCCCAGGTAAAATATGATGGAAAAATCACATATGAAGTGGCTGTTTTCGCTCTGAATCTCCTGGAAGTGGATCAATACGGCCTTGACAAAACCGACCGGAAGATCCTGAAAACTCTGATCGTATACTTTCAGGGAGGTCCTGTTGGACTTGAGACTCTGGCTGCTGCCATCGGGGAAGATACAGGAACGCTGGAAGAAGTATATGAGCCGTATCTTCTGCAGAACGGATTCCTGAACCGTACTCCCAGAGGCAGGATGGCGTCGCCTCTGGCGTACAGTCATCTGGGCTTTGAGAAGAATTCCTAAAAAATTCTATACTTTTCTACAAATTTCGATTATAATAAGAAAAAGATGACTTTTTTACTGCGTCCCTTATATGAAAAACGGGTGCGGGAAATATACAGAAACACAGGAGGCTTTTTATGGCAGTCAAGAATACAGCACAGGTAGTGATCGGCGGAAAGATCATCACTTTGGGCGGCTATGAGTCTGAGGAATACTTTCAGAAGGTAGCATCCTATATGAACAATAAAATTGCGGAATTAAGTGAAATGCCCGGGTATTCCAGGCAGCCTATGGAAACCAAACATACGCTGCTCAGTTTGAATATTACAGACGACTATTTCAAGGCAAAAAAACAGGCTGAAATTTTTGAACAGGATCTTCAGCAGAAAGATCAGGAGATGTATGAACTGAAGCATGAGCTGATCTCTCTTCGCATGAAAATCGAAGAGGCGGAGAAAAAACAGCAGGAAGCTGTTCAGCAGCGTACAGTTCTGGAAGGAAAAGTTAAAGAGCTGGAACAGGAAGTAGATTCACTGTTAAAGTAAAGAAGAGAAGGGGATTGCTCAGGTGGTAGTCCCCTTTATCTGTTTAGACAAAAAGAGAGGGATTATGAAGAATAAAAGAAAACCGGAGCTTCTGGCCCCCGCCGGTTCCTATGAGGCTTTTGAAGCCGCTCTCGGCGCTGGAGCCGATGCCGTCTATGTGGGAGGGCCTGATTTCGGAGCCAGGGCCTATGCGAAAAATTTTACCCAGGAAGAATTGATTTCCGCTATACGTACTGCCCACCTCCACGGAAAAAAATTATATCTTACCGTTAACACACTCCTGAAGAACAGGGAACTTAAGGAACGTCTTTATCATTCTCTTCTTTCCTGTTATGAGGAGGGGCTGGACGCGGTGATCGTACAGGACTTTGGCGTACTGCGCTTTATCCGCCGGACTTTTCCGGATCTTCCTGTTCACGCCAGCACCCAGATGGCTGTTACCGGCCCGATGGGGATGCGCTTTTTGGAAAAACTGGGAGTTACCCGTGTGGTTCCCGCCAGAGAGCTTAGCCTTGAAGAACTCTTTGCCATGCATCAGGCAAGTCCCATTGAGATTGAAGCCTTTATTCACGGCGCGCTGTGCTATAGTATTTCCGGCCAGTGCCTTATGAGCAGTATCCTGGGCGGACGGAGCGGAAACCGCGGACGGTGCGCCCAGCCCTGCCGTCTTTCCTATCGTGTGAAAGATGAGAATAACCGGTGGGTAAAGGGAAAAAACATCTGTCCTTTAAGCCTGAAGGATATTTGCACTCTGGATCTTCTTCCGGAAATCCTGGACGCCGGCGTTATTTCCCTGAAGATCGAGGGACGGATGAAGCAGCCGGAATATACGGCCGGAGTTACGGGGATGTATCGGAAATATCTGGACATACTGGAAGATAAAAGGGAAAATTTTAAGGTTTCCGACGAAGACAGAAAATATCTTCTTGAAATTTTCAGCCGCGGCGGATCCTGCCAGGGATATTACCGGCAGCAGAACGGACCGTCTATGATGGCTTTTTCCAATGAAAAGAAAACCGGAAATGTTTCTTCCGGGTTAAAAAAAAGAAAAGAAAAAATTTACGGGAATTTAACCCTTTTTGCCGGATGTCCTGCTATACTGGAATTATCTTATTCCCCCCATGGATATCCCCGGAAAGGAAACAGCGGTGTTTCCGGACAAAACGACGGTCAGATTTCCGTTTCCGTATCTCTGGGAGAAGTTCAGCCTGCCAAAGAACGGCCGCTGGAAGAATCACGGGTCCGCCGGCAGATGGAAAAACTGGGAAACACGGAATTCTGCTGGGATCGTCTGGACATTCAGATGGACAGAAATATTTTTATCCCAATCGGAACTCTCAACGAGCTCCGGCGGAATGCCTTTTCCACTCTGGAAGAGAAGATACAGGCATCATACCGGAGGAAACAGCCTGGGCTTCCTTCCTATGTTCCAGAAGAAAAAAAGCCTGTGCATCCGGAAGATCCTCAGAAATTCTATGTTTCCTGTGAGACCTTAAAACAGGCGTCCGCCCTTGCCGCCAGTCCTGGTCTGACCGGACTGTATCTTCCTTTTCATGTAATGAGGAACTGTATGGAGGAGGGGCTTTACAGACGTAAGGAGCTGTATCTTTCCACTCCGTATGTGACAAGGGGAAAATTCCCGGAAGAATTTCTGGCTCAGGCTGAATCCTGGCTGGAGATGGGTATGAAAGGCTTTCTTGTACGGAATCTGGAATCCTACGGAGCGCTGAAAGAACGGGGCCTGGCGGAAAAATGTGTTATTGATTTTCCTTTATATACCTGGAACAATGAAGCCGTTGCATTCTGGGATGATGAAGGCGTCCTGCGGACAACCATGCCTGTGGAACTGAACGAAAAGGAACTCCGGCACCGGAACAATTCCCGCAGCGAATTTCTGGTTTACGGATATCTGCCCCTGATGCAGTCTGCACAGTGCGTCAGAAAAAATCTTCTCCGCTGCGAAAAAAAAGAAAGCTACATGATCCTAAAAGACCGCTACGACAAGGAATTTCCCTCTGTCTGTGTCTGCGACCCATGGAAAACGGGAAATACAAAAGAAAAACAATATTGTTATAATATTCTATATAACAGTCTTCCATACGGGCTTTTGAAGGAACATCGGCAGGTAAAGGGACTGGGAGCCGGATCTATGCGCCTGATGTTTACGATGGAGTCCGCGGAGGAAGCCGCAAAGATTCTGGAGGAATTCACAGGCGTATATCTTTACGGAAAAGCGCCGTCTGAAAGAGTTTTTACGAAAGGACATTTTAAAAGAGGAGCCGAATAGGCATATGATCAATGTAATTGTTGAATTATCCAAATATCTTATTTTGACGCTGATGATCATTTATACTTTTCACTGCTTTTATACAGTGCGCCGGCAGGATGAGGAAGAAAAAAATGATCTGCTGAGGCAGCAGCTTATTTTGATCTTTTTTATGGATTTTACCGCCTTTCTTGTGATCTATCTGAAAACCTTTGATTTTCAGGTGATCCTGTTTTATATTGAAACGCTGGTATTTTTTGCGGCAGTGCAGATTTTGTACCGTGTCTTTTATAAAAAAGCGTCTCTTCTGCTTTTGAATAACATGTGCATGCTTCTGAGCATTGGATTTATCATGCTGTGCCGTCTTGATATTGATACCGCAACAAGGCAGCTTCTGATCGCTTCCGCGGCCAGCGGGATCGCTCTGATCATTCCGGTGATCATCCGAAAGCTGAAATTCCTGCGCAGGCTTACCTGGCTGTATGCCGGACTGGGAGTCCTGCTTCTTGCCGCGGTGTTCCTTCTTGCGCGGACAAGCTACGGAGCGAAACTGTCTCTTATGGGAATCCAGCCTTCTGAGGCCATAAAGATCACTTTTGTATTTTTCATGGCTTCGCTTTTATCCAGAGACACCAGCTTCCGGGCAGTCGTAAAGGCTACGGTGGTTGCGGCGCTCCATGTGGGAATACTGGTTCTTTCCCGCGATCTGGGAAGTGCGGTGATATTCTTTGCGGCTTATCTCATCATGGTTTATGTGGCAACGAAAAATGTGGGATATCTCGGGCTTGGCCTGGCCGGAGGAAGCGCGGCGTCTGTTGTCGCCTATTATCTGTTCGGACATGTCCGCCAGAGAGTAAGCGCGTGGAAAGATCCCATGGCGGTTTACCAGAACGAGGGCTACCAGATCGTACAGTCTCTTTTTGCCATTGGAACCGGCGGCTGGTTTGGAATGGGCTTATGTCAGGGATCTCCCGAATCCATCCCTGTGGTGAAAAATGATTTTATTTTCAGCGCTATCTGTGAAGAACTGGGCGGGATTTTTGCGATTTGCCTGATCCTCGTCTGTATGAGTTTCTTTCTGATGATCGTGAATATTGCGCTCAGAATCAAAAATCCGTTTTATAAGCTCATTGCTCTGGGCTTAGGCGCCGAGTACGCCTTCCAGGTATTTCTGACCATCGGAGGCGCTACAAAGTTTATCCCGATGACAGGCGTTACCCTTCCTCTTGTCAGCTATGGAGGAAGTTCCGTGATGAGTACGATACTGATGCTGGCTATTATCCAGGGACTGTATATTTTAAGAGAAGATGAGGACGAAGAATTTGAGAGACGAAGAAAAGAAGCTTTACAGCGAATCCGGGCTAGAGAGGAAGCGCGCAGATCAGGAGAAATCTAAACGGCGGCGGTCAAGGAACAGAGAATATACCTTTGTATCCGCTTTCTTTGTCGTTATATTTCTTGGGCTGATCGGATATCTGGTTTATTTTGACGCAGCGAAAAGCGAAACTTTTATCAACAGCCCGTACAACACAAGACAGGATACTTTTTCAGACCGCGTTGTACGCGGACAGATTGTCTCTTCAGACGGAGAAGTTCTTGCCAGAACAGACGTCTATGACGATGGCTCCGAAGAAAGAGTATACCCTTATTCCAATATTTTTGCCCATGTGATCGGATACGATACCAATGGAAAAAGCGGTTTGGAATCAGAAGCGAATTTCCAGCTTCTTACTTCCCATGAGTTTTTTCTCAACCAGATGAAAAACGAATTTTTAGGTGAAAAAAATATGGGAGATACCGTGGTATCTACTTTAAGAGCGGATCTGCAGACAGTTGCCTACAACGCTTTGGGAGACAGAAAAGGGGCTGTAGTGGCCCTGGAGCCTTCCACCGGAAAAATTCTTGCAATGGTAAGCAAGCCGGATTTCGATCCCAATACGCTTGCGGAAAACTGGGACTGGCTTGTAAGCGACGAAACGAACAGCAGCCTGCTGAACAGGGCTACCATGGGACAGTATCCCCCTGGTTCTACTTTTAAGATCGTTATGGCGCTGGATTATTACCGCCAGCATGGAAGCTTTGACGGATACAGTTATCTCTGTCAGGGAAGCGTAACACTGGAAGATCATACGATTCAGTGTTACAATGGAAATGTTCACGGGCAGGAAGATTTTTATTCCGCGTTTGCCAATTCCTGCAACTGTGCCTTTGCGGAAATGGGAACGGAACTGGGAGGATCCTCGATCCTGAAAACAAGCGAGGATCTGCTCTTTAATAAAAGCCTTCCGCTGGATTCCTACCGGAAAAGCTCATTTACACTGAACGGAAAATCAGGAATCCCTTTGATCATGCAGACTTCGATCGGGCAGGGCAATACTCTTGTTTCGCCTATGCACATGGCTTTGATCACAAGCGCCATTGCCAACGGCGGGGTTCTCATGCAGCCTTATCTCATCGACCAGGTTGTCAACAACACCGGAGATGTTGTAAGCACTACGGAACCGGAAGCTTATAAAAGACTTATGACAAATAATGAAGCGGCCATGCTTGGCAAACTGATGGAAGGCGTTGTGGAACACGGAACCGCCACGGCTCTTTACGGACAGGGCTATACTGCCGCCGGCAAAACAGGTTCCGCCGAGTATGACGAGTATGGTTCAAGTCATTCCTGGTTTGTAGGATATTCCAACGTGGAAGACCCGGACATGGTTGTGGCCATTATTGTAGAAGGCGGCGGAACCGGAAGCGAGGCGGCCGTACCGATCGCTTCACAGTTGTTCAACGCTTATTATTACGGATAAGCAGGAACGTCTGAAGTAACGGTTGCCAGCTTACGCAAAAAGAGTTATACTGTATTCAGTTCAGATTAATTCACACGCATTACAGGAGGAACGTGCATTATGATAGAAGCAACGAGCTGTGGCGGTGTGGTAATTTATCGTGGGAAGATACTGGCATTATATAAGTCTTACAAAAACCGGTATGAAGGCTGGGTATTGCCAAAGGGAACCGTAGAAAAAGGAGAGACCCACATACAGACCGCATTGCGGGAAGTCAGGGAGGAAGCGGATGTGAAGGCATCCATCGTAAAATATATTGGAAAAAGCCATTATAATTTCACGGTTCCGGAAGATATGGTCACAAAGGAAGTACATTGGTATCTGATGACGGCTGATAATTATCATAGCAGGCCCCAAAGGGAAGAATTCTTTGTCGATTCCGGATATTATAAATTTCATGAAATTTATCATCTTCTCCGTTTTTCCAACGAAAAGCAGATCGTGGAGAAGGCATATCAGGAATATCTGGAAATGAGAAGCCAGGGACTCTGGGGCCGGCAGCGCAGGGATTGATTCCTGAAAGACTGAAGGACTGCGTTTTTTGCGCAGTCCTGTTTAGATTTATCCAAAAAAGGGAATCCTTTTATTAAGCATCCCTCAGAAGAAGGAGCAGTGAGACAAAATGCTGAAATGGCATAAAAATTGTTTTGTCGGAAAGAATGTCCGAGACCTGGAACGCATTCAGGAGAAACTGGAAAACAGACGGCTGGTTCCCGGGATCTATCTTCTTGTTCTTTCCGAAAACCCCCGGAATATCATGGAACTGTTTCCCGCAGTTACTTTGCTCCAGCGTACCGCCGCCGATTTGTGTCCTGAAATCATCGGCATTGCCTTGGGGAAGGAGGAGGCGGTATCTCTTGCAGAAGAAATCATCAGACAGGTATATGAAGAAACAGGAGATGTTCAGGTAAAAGAATATTTGAAAAACAGGTGAAGGCATGTTACATATTTTATGGATGCTTGTAAAAATCATATTGATCACTCTGGGGATCATCCTGGGACTTATCGTTCTTTTTCTTTGTCTGCTTTTGTTCTGTCCCGTAAGATATAAGGTCCGGGCTTTAAAAACGCAGGGAAATCCGGGGAATACAGAGGCGCTGATCAAAGTAAACTGGTTATTCGGGGGAGTCAGCTTCCGTTATTTTATGAGCAGGACGCAAAAAGAACCGAACATCCGCTTATTCGGAATTCCGGTTCTTTCGCTTGCAAAGAAATGGAAGAAACGGGGAAAAAAGGGAAAAGCAGAAAAGAAAAGCACCGGAACTGTTCCTGAAAGAAGCATCCCCCAGGAGAGCGGAGAGAAGCAGAGCCAAGTCCGTCAAAGGCCGGTACCTGTCCGGAGTCAGGAAAGCGTCCGGACAGAATCCCGGGAAGAAAAAGCGCCCGGAACAGAAAAAAGAAAGAATAAAGGTATGCTTATTCTGGAAAAACTAAAAGGACTCCGGACATCATTTACGAATATTCTTCATTCATTAAAAAGAATTTCATTAACAATGGAAAGCATTTATGATAAAATAAATTACTGGAAAGGGTTTATGGAGAATCCGAGGGTACAGGCAGCCCTTACGCTTGCAAAAAAGGAACTGCTAAAGCTTTTCAGGCATATTTTCCCCAAAAAGATAAAGGGCCGTGTCATCTTCGGAAGCGAAGATCCTTCTGTGACAGGAGCTGTTCTTGCCGTGTTGGGGATCACAGTTCCCCTGCACCAAAACAGGGTAGTTATCCAGCCTGTTTTTGAAAACAGGAACCTGCTGGAAGGAAATATAAGTCTCCAGGGAAGAGTCTACGGAATCCTCCCTCTGGTTATTTTTATAAAACTTTATTTTGACAAAAATATAAAATATATCGTCTACCGATGGAAGAACAAGGAGGTTTGAGCATGGCAAACGAAAACAATTTCAAGGATACAGTAAATTCTCTTTTTAAAGGACTGGATGCCTTTATTTCGGCGAAGACTGTTGTAGGAGAGGCAATTCATGTAGGGGATACGATTATTCTTCCTCTGGTGGATGTAACCTTTGGCGTAGGAGCGGGAGCTTTTGAAGGAGAAAAGAAAAATAACGGGGCAGGCGGAATGACGGGAAAGATGACTCCCAGCGCTGTCCTTGTGATCCAGAACGGCACAACGAAGCTGGTAAATATCAAAAACCAGGATGGTCTTACGAAAGTACTGGATATGGTTCCGGACTTTGTAGACAGATTTGCTTCCGGTTTTGGAAAAGATTCTTCCGAGACAACCGGCACAGAACTGTAAATCTTTAGAGACCGGCAGGCTGCTTATTCTTCCTGCCGGTCTCTTTATATGCGTATCGTCTTATAAGTCATATCTGATCGATAATCTCAGCGGCTTTTTGCGCTCTTTCAATAATATAACGGATCTCCGGGCTGATTTTTGACGGGTCATCTATGGAGAAGGGCTTATTATCCAGAAAAGAATTTGACAATTCATAGACGTAATATTCATCGTTTTTCTGTTCTTCCGCAATGATCTCGCCCTTATTTCTCATTTCTTTCGTGTTTTTTTCTTTTCCGACACTCATTTCCGACAGCGTTTCCAGCATAATGCAGAAATGCTCCTCGTCCCAGGCTGACAGATACATACATTTACAAAGACCTTTGGTGAAAAAAGGATAGCTGCAGTAGCAGTCGGTTAATTCTTTAAAACGGGTTCTGTGGCCGGAATTTTCAAACATTTTTTCATCATCCAGCGCACGAAAACATTTATCTTTCCATTTCATAATACCCCTCCTGTATGCTCAGATTCTTTCGTGTTCGTGTTTTTATAAATTATAGTTCAATAGCTCCATTATCTCAATAGAATTTCTGCTTCTTTTTTTATAAAAAGACATTTTTTTAAATCCGGTATTGCAGAAAAGAAATCCGGCATAGAATAATACAGACAAAAGAGAAGAGGACTGAGAATGTGGGGAGACTTTTAGGATTAATACTTTTTTGTATCGGGATCGGCATGGTGATCGGAATGTTGATTGCGGAAAACGTAGTCATTGTAATTGTTTCCAGTCTATGCCTTATGTGCGGATATCATATTTTCTGTAAATAGCCAGATCAGGCGGATTTTGTGCATGGATGACCGACAGTTTTCCAAAATCTTAAAGTTTGACGCCTGCCAGAAAGACATTTTCCCAGTTCTTTTCCTGGTGTTACACTCAGAAAAAAGATGTCAGGAAAAATAGATGCCAGGAAAATCAATACGGGATACGATTTTTTGTCTGACGACAGGGATGCTGTTTCTTAGCATCCCTTTTTTCTTTGTATTAGCATAGTTTAGATTTTATCTGAAAAACATTTCTTTTGACCTGATTGTTGTTCTCAGGTGTAAAACATATGAAAGAATAGAAAGAAAAAAACAACAAACATTAGAAAATTTTATGGAACTTATTCAAATCATATATATTTGTTGATTTCACGTTCGCTAAATAATAAAATGAATAATATATGATTTGGCATAAAATCCATTTAATGGAAGGAGAAAACAAAATGGACCAATTATCTTTATCTGAGAAATATGCGATTATCGCTATGGACGGATTGACAAGTACTCATCCGTCGATGGCAAAGTCTGCAGCGTTACGCTCTATTGTGGTGGCAAAAGGGTTAGAAGAAATCATAGATATGCCAGAAACACACTTAGAAGAATTTACAGCTAAATTCATGGAAATGTTAAAATCCGCCCAAAAGTTGAATAAAAAAATCGAAAAGCAAGTTGAAGATGAGATAATAAATTTATTAGAAAATAAAGGGATGATATGTAAAGTGCCAGATCTTCTTGAATGTGATATGAATTATTATACTTCAGGTCTTCAGTTGAAAGCATATCGAAGTCAAGAAAATATTTATTGTAAAATCAAAGAAGATTTAAGAACTGAAATATTGGATACGGGAACGATAAGTATAGAATATGCAGTTTTACTGTGGTTGCTTCGAGAGAGTGGTTGTATTCATGTTTGTTTTTCAGCAGCAGAACAAAACTATGTTCAGTCAAGGATGATTCAATTATCTGCTAAAAATACCATATATCAAATTATATGGAAGACAGAATTTCATAGTGTATTGGGAGAACTATCTATCCGCTTTTTAAGGGTAAAGCAAAATTTATTTTCTAATCCCTATTTAGAAGGAGTTAATCTAGTATTTCCATTTTTACAAAGACGGAATGCTATTTTTATTGACTTTGTAATTTTGGGTACAAATGTAAAAGAACGGAGAGCGGAAACGATAAGATTCATAAGAGAGCGGGGACATAAAGTAGAAGAGGTTAAGTTGGAAAATGAGACACTACTAAAGATAGATAACGCATACTATCGTATTTTTCCGTATACAAAACGTGTATATAAATTACCAGTTCAAGGGATTAATCTTGTACCTGTATATTGGTAATATGAAAAATGCGACAATCTACATATTCAGGAAAAGTAACCGTATTTTCCTCGGACACTAGTGCTTCTGCCCCTTGGGAATCTAATATATTATATGAAATAATATAAACGCAAAAACAAAATTCTGGCTTTTTATTAAAATGATTGATATCCTTTTGCGAGTAATCGTCAAAGGACGTTCCTTTCGGACATATTTTTCGGATGTATTCATGGTTCTTCTCACAATGCGGTTTTTGCCAGGAACACATGGGATCACAGTAATAAATACTAGTAAGGTTCATGTAAGGAGATTGCCCCTGCAACAGCTATTTTGAAAAAAAGACATATTAAATATATAAGATTGACCTGCAATTTGGGTTGTAGATATATGGGTGCTCAAATAGTTAATGTGTCTATATGCACAGAAAAAGTAGCCTGAATTCACAGGCTACAAAACACGGATAAGTAATCAAAATGGATGATTGATTACTATATGTATGATATCAATAGAAATGAAAAAACTCAAGTTATATATTTGTTAGAAATTTGTTAAATGTTTAGAAAGACTGATAAACTGGGCTCTTTATAACCTAGCTGCAGCTTATCAGTCTCTGCACGTCAACTATTGAAACCGCCGTATACTAAATGGTATGCACAGTGGTGTGAGAGGCCGGGAGTTAATCTACTCATTCTATGCCATGTATACGCCCATTGTGTACGGATCAGTGGAGAAAATGAGCAGGAAAAATAGAGATACAGAGAATAAAAAGATATTCGGCCTATTGACAAAACTTTTCATACGCTCTATAATAACATTGTTATATGACAATGTTATATGGAGGGGCTATGGAAGAAAAATCATCGACTACTTTGGAAAATATTTTGCAGGCTGCTATGGAGGAATTTTCTGATAAGGGTTTTCTTGGCGCATCCCTGCGGCAGATCGTAAAAAGGGCAGGGGTGACAACCGGGGCCTTTTATGGGTATTTTTCCAGCAAAGAGGCTTTGTTTGCTGCCATTGTGGAGCCCCATGCTGCCGCATTAATGGGAAAGTTTATGGAGGCACAGACCTCCTTTGCCGAGCTGCCTGAGGATCAGCAGCCGGACCATATGGGTGTGGAATCCTCAAATTGTTTCCACTGGATGGTGGATTATATTTGCCAGCACCGGGAGCCGGTGAAGCTGCTGCTCTGCCGGTCGGAAGGTACCAGTTATGAGCATTTTGTCCACAACATGGTCGAAGTAGAAGTAGAATATACCATGAGATATATGGAAGTTCTCCGCCGCCTTGGAAGAGACATTCCGGAACTGGATGAGCAGATGTGCCATATCATTGCAAGCGGTATGTTTAACGGGGTGTTTGAGATTGTGATCCATGATATGCCAAGGGATAAAGCCCTGCACTATGTGGATCAGCTGCGGGATTTTTATACAGCCGGATGGCTGAAATTGATAGGGCAATAGGCCTTATCTTTTTGTATGATAGTTAGTTATTTCTAACCTAATAATAAATATTTTAAGTAAAAGGGAGGTATTCTTTTGAACCAGAAAAAGCAAAGCAGTCTGTCCCGCATTTTAAGCTATGCGGGCGGGCACAAAAATCTCACCCTGTTGGGCTGTATCCTTTCCGCCTTGTCTGCGGTGCTGGGCCTGATCCCCTATGTATGCGTCTGGCTGGCGGCAAGGAATGTGCTGGAAGACTGGCCGGGGCTTAACGGGGCGTTGAACCTATCTCACTGGGGATGGATGGCGGTAGGGACGGCGATCGGCAGTATTATCCTGTATTTTGCAGCGCTCATGTCCACCCATATCGCAGCTTTCCGCACAGCCCGGAACATCCGGCGGACTGCTATGGCCCATGTGATGAAGCTCCCCCTGGGGTTCTTTACAGGAAATCAATCCGGGCGGCTAAGGAAACTTATTGATGATAACGCCGGACTTACGGAAGACCTGCTGGCCCACAAGCTTCCCGATCTGGCAGGAACTATAGTCACGCCGATTGCCGCTATCGTGATGCTGTTCCTTTTTGATTGGAAAATGGGGCTTTTGTGCCTGCTTACTATGGCACTGGCGCTTCTTTCCATGTGCCTGATGATGGGCGGAAAGAACGCTGGTTTTTTCCATCGGTATCAGAAAGAGATCGAGCGCATGAGCGGGGAGGCGGTGGAATATGTCCGAGGGATTCCTGTGGTAAAAATGTTCCAGCAGACGGTATACTCTTTCAAGGCTTTTTATGCGGCTATCAAAGATTACAGCGATCTGGCCAGCCAGTACGCCATGAGCTGCCGTGTGGGGCAGACTTGTTTCCTGACGTTTATCAACGGGACTTTTGCCCTGCTGATCCCGGCGGCGCTGCTTATGGCCTCTGGCGGGGATGTGCGCACAGTGCTGGTTAACTTCATTTTTTACGCCCTGTTTGCTCCGGCCTGCGGTCAGATGATTAACCGGATCATGTATATGAGCGAAGCAGTCATGGAAGCTAATGAGGCGGTAGGCCGCCTGGATGAGATTCTCGGACAGAAGCCAATGGAGGAACCGAAGGTGCAGAAACGGTCGATAAACGCTGCCGTATCGTTTCACCATGTGACCTTTACTTATCCAGGGGCCAAACGACCAGCTCTTGACGATGTGACCTTCTCTGTCCGGCCAGGCCAGGTGACAGCCCTGGTGGGACCCTCCGGTGGAGGAAAGACCACCGCTGCCTGCCTGATCCCCCGTTTCTGGGATGTGGACAGCGGCAGTGTTTCCGTTGGCGGGGTGGATGTCCGGGAGATGGATACAAAAGACCTGATGGAACAGGTGGCCTTTGTCTTTCAAGATACCAGGCTGTTTAAAGAAAGCCTTCTGGAAAATATCCGGGCTGCCCGGCCGCAGGCTTCCAGAGAAGAAGTTCTCTCTGCCGCACATGCCGCCCAGTGCGATGACATTCTGGAGAAGCTGCCCCATGGCCTGGATACGGTGGTTGGAACGAAAGGTGTTTATCTCTCCGGAGGGGAGCAGCAGCGGATTGCTCTGGCCCGTGCCATTTTAAAAGATGCGCCCATCGTGGTGCTGGATGAGGCAACTGCTTTTGCTGATCCGGAGAACGAGCATCAGATCCAGAAAGCATTTGAAACGCTGACAAAGAACAAAACGGTATTGATGATCGCCCATCGGCTATCCACCGTACAGGATGCGGATAATATCCTTGTCTTAAGTGATGGGAAAATCGCTGAGCAAGGTAGCCATGAAAGCCTGATTGTAAAGAAAGGCGTTTATGCCGCCATGTGGGAGGATTACCAGCGCAGCGCCCAGTGGAAAGTGGGAAACCCCACAAGAGGATACCACAATGCCCAGGAAGCAGGGCGGGAAAGAGGAAATCCCACAAGAGGATACCACAATGCCCAGGAAGCAGGGCGGGAAAGAGGAAATCCTACAAGGGGATACCACAATAATCAGAAAACAGGAAAGGGGGAGAAACGGGTATGACGAAGAAATTACAGCATTTGTTTGCGCTCAGTGAAAAAGGGGCAAAGGATCTGGTGAAAGCTGTCCTCTGGTGTTTTGTATGCAATTTAAGCCTGATGCTTCCGGTAGGAGCTGTCCTGATTACGGCACAGCATCTTCTGGATTCCATGGAAAACGAGGGAAACCCAATGGATGGTTTCTGGATTTATACGGGCTTTGCAGTCATTGTCCTGCTTTTGCTGTTTATCCTTCATTGGTTCCAGTATGCTTCGCTGTATCTGGCAACTTATAAAGAAAGCGCCAACCGGCGTGTAAGCTTGGCAGAGACCTTACGCCGGCTCCCGTTAAGTTTTTTCGGAAACCGGGATTTAAGTGATCTGACTTCTACTATGATTGCAGACTGTTCAAGCCTGGATCAGATGTTCTCCCACTATGTGCCTCAGTTATTTGCATCCATCTTTTCTACTCTGGTGATCGGTATTGCCATGTTCCTTTGCGACTGGCGGATGGCGCTGGCTATTTTGTGGGTGGTTCCGGTGGCTGTCTTGCTTACAGCAGGGAGCAAGAAGATTCAGGATTCTTTCGGGACAAAGAATATTTTAAACAAGCGGGCGGTAGCCGACTGCATCCAGGAGGGGCTGGAAACCATCCGGGACATCAAAGCGTGCAGCCGTCAGGAAGCTTATATGGGAAAACTGGAGGAAAAGCTGGCGGCTATGGAGAAAGGCTCCATCCATTCAGAGCTTGCTACCGGCGTGTTTGTCAGCTCTGCACAGGCTTTCTTACGTCTGGGGCTTGCAACGACGATCCTGACCGGAGGGGCGCTGCTGGCAGCCGGGGAACTTTCCTTCCTTTACTTTCTGGGATTTCTCTTTGCTGCCGCAAGGCTGTATGACCCTCTGGGGCTGGCGCTTCAGAATATCGCTGCCACCTTCAATACAAAGCTGCAGATTGAGCGGATGCGCTCGATCCTGGAGCAGCCGGTGCAGGAAGGCAAGGAAGAATTTACGCCGGAAAACTATGACATTACCTTTGATCACGTTTCCTTTGCCTACCGGGAGGGGGATGGCGTGCTGGAGGATGTGAGTTTCACAGCCAGACAGGGAGAAGTGACGGCGCTCATCGGCCCTTCCGGGGGCGGGAAGTCCACCGCCTGCAAACTGGCTGCCCGTTTTTGGGATGCTTCCAGGGGAAAAGTAACCCTTGGAGGCGTAGATGTGTCCAGTGTTGACCCGGAAACACTGTTAAAATATTACTCGATGGTATTTCAGGATGTGGTGCTGTTCCGGGATACAGTAATGGAAAACATCCGCCTGGGCCGCAGGGGAGCCACAGATGAGGAAGTAATGGCAGCAGCCAAGGCTGCCCGGTGCGATGAATTTATCCGGAAGCTCCCACAAGGCTATCAGACGGTGATCGGCGAAAATGGTTCCACCCTCTCCGGCGGGGAGCGGCAGCGGATTTCCATTGCCCGGGCTCTGTTGAAAGATGCGCCGGTGATTTTGCTGGATGAAGCCACCGCCAGCCTGGATGTGGAAAATGAGAGCGCTGTCCAGGAAGCTCTCTCCCGCCTACTCCAGGGCAAGACGGTGCTGGTCATTGCCCACCGGATGCGTACGGTTGCCGGGGCGGATCACATCGTTGTGCTGGAAAACGGGCATGTAGCCCAACAGGGCACGCCAGAAAAATTGATGGAACAGGGCGGCCTTTACAAGCGTATGGTGGAGCTGCAAAAAGAAACGGCACAGTGGAAACTGGGCGTATAACATTTCCCTGATTATAAAGAAAATACTCTATTTATATAGGATCGCAAATCCCCTGCAAATCTGAAACTTTGCAGGGGATTTGTGTATTTTTTATTTCTTTTTCCAATGGAGTAGCAGGGCCGAGTTGATGATCACCAGAACCGATCCTGCGTTATGGACCAAGGCTCCGATGACAGGCCCTAGCAATCCTGTAATGGCAAGAAGGATGGCGAGAAAATTAAGGGTCATGGAAAAAGTCAGGTTTATCTTGATGGTCGTCATCATTCTTCTGGAAAGGGACAGCAGATGAGGAAGTTCCCGGATTTCATCATCCACAAGGGCAATGTCTGCGGCATCCACCGCAATATCACTGCCGATACCGCCCATAGCAATGCCGACATTTGCTTTTTTCAGCGCAGGTGCATCGTTGATTCCATCGCCGATCATGCAGACCGCCTCACTGTTTTCCTGACAGGTGCCGATATAGTTTAGTTTATCTTCGGGCAGACAGCTGGCATGTACCTCATGGATTCCAAGCTGGTTAGCGATGGCGCCGGCAGCATTTTGATTGTCTCCGGTAAGTAAAACCGGCGAAACACCAATGCCGTCCAGTGCGGTGATCATATCCTTGCTTTCTTCTCTTATGGTATCGGAAAGGACAAGGTATCCCGCAAGAACCTCATCTACCGCAACATAGATCACAACGCTTCCTGTATTTCGATATGCGCCTGTTTCGGCTATAATCTTTGGGGATACAGGAACTTCCTTCAGGAGTTTCAAATTTCCAGCTTTCACTGCTTTCCCATGAATGATGGCCAGGACGCCTTCGCCAATGTTCATTTTAAAGTCTTCACAAGCGGCAGGCTTTTGGCCGTAACAGCGGACAACTGCTTTGCCGAGAGGATGTTCGCTCATCTGCTCGGCTGCGGCGGCAAAGGCGTATACTTCGTCTTCTGTGTAATCCGACACAGACTTCACAGCAGTCACTTTGGGCGCACCACAGGTAAGGGTACCTGTTTTATCAAAGGTGACTTTTGTCACTGCGGAAAGCCGTTCCAGAGCGTCGCCCTCCCGGACCAGAAAGCCGTGTTTGGTGGCATTGCCAATCGCCGCCATAATTGCCGTAGGAGTTGCCAGCACCAGGGCACAGGGACAAAATACAACAAGAATGGTCACTGCCCGGATGATTTCACCCGTGATTACCCAGGTCAGCCCTGCGGCAGACAGGGCGATGATGACGATCCAGGTAGCCCAACGGTCCGCAAGCCCGACGATTTTGGCTTTTCCCGCATCAGCAGACTGTACCAGCCGGATCATCCGCTGGATGGAACTGTCCTCGCCAACCCTGGCAGCTTTCATTTCAAAAGCGCCAAACTGGTTCACCGTACCGGAAGATACCTCGTCGCCTGTCGCTTTGTCCACTGGCAGAGATTCCCCCGTCATGACCGCCTGATTGACAGAAGTCTGTCCGGAAAGGATGATGCCGTCAACAGGAACCGTCTCTCCGGGCAGGACCCGGATCACATCGCCAATCTTTACCTGTTCGGCAGGGATGATTTTTTCTGTACCGTTAAGAATGACTCTGGCAGTCTGGGGCGTCAGATGTACCAGTTTTTCAATCCCGGCCCTCGCTTTTGCAACTGTCAGATCTTCCAGCAGGGCGCCAAGCTGCATGATAAAAGCGACCTCGCCTGCGGCAAAGTCCTCGCCAATGCAGACAGAAGCAATGAGAGCCAGGGATACCAGTACATCAGCCTTGATGTCAAAGGCTGTGATCAGTCCAATCACGGCCTCCATAAGGATCGGTACGCCGCAAAGGATAATAGCGACCCATGCCGCATCAAAAGGCAGCGGGATCAGGTCAAAAAGGCTGATGATCAGTGAAAGACCGCCGAGAACAAGAAATGCAACATCTTTTTTGATTCCGCCCAGTTCCATCAAAGCTTTTGCTTTTTTAATAATTGTGTTCATATGAGACCTTCTTTCTATACCTATGGGGGTATGCCTATATTATACCCATGTGGGTATATCAGGTCAAGATACCAGAAAGAAAAAAGACAGCCATAAAGACTGCCTTTTAAAAAAGAATGTTACTGCATATTGGCAAAGCGTTCTACTGCTTTGGTGAATTTTTCAATCGTTGCGTCTGCATCCCCGTGTTCAATGCCGTCACGGACACAGTGTTTGATATGGCCTTCCAGTACAACCTGACCGGCCTTGTTGAGCGCTGATTTTGCGGCATTGATCTGGGACAGGATGTCCTCGCAGGGAATATCTTCATCAATCATCCGGTCAATGGCCTGAATCTGTCCGATAATTTTTGCAAGCCTGCGGTGCAGGTTTGGGGAATCCATACATTGTTTCATAGTTCATTCCACCTTTCATACCGTTGGGGGTATGTGTATTATAGCAGTTTGCTATAAGAAAGTCAATTTTTGCCTGATAAACTGGCGAGCCGTTGCAGCTAACAGGCGTATGACTGGATGATTTTATTTCAATCATCCAGATAAAACATAGCTGAATCATTACCTGAAATCACTTGACAAACCGGTAAAGAGACAGTATACTTAATATAGTTAGTTATTACTAACTAAAAGCTGTAATATTAATTACAGGACGGAATGGAGGGAGCAAAGAACGGTGTGGAAATATACAGTCGAAGTCAATGGAATGATGTGCGGAATGTGCGAGGCTCATATCAATGATGCGGTGCGTAAAGTATTCCGGGTTAAAAAGGTGACTTCTTCCCGAAGCAAAAAGCAGACAGTGATCCTTTCAGAGACAGAACTTGACACGGCGGCGCTTGCGGATGCTATCCGCCATACAGGATATGAGGTTGGCGATATTCAAAAGGAACCCTATAAAAAGAAAGGACTGTTTGGCTAATCGCTGCAAAAAAGATTGGAAAAGAGGCGTTGTTATGAATCCATCCATGCAGTCATTAGGATATGGGCTGGCTGCTCTGTTGTTTTGTGTCGGTATTTATTTTCTATGTCAGGAAATAAAAAAGCTTTCTTACCGTTTTTTACATCACAGGAAATCACAATCACGGGATAAAAAGGAAAGCGGTCAAAACTACTGATAAACGAAACCACTTAAGGTGGATTATTTTTTAAAGTATAAGTTAGTTAAAACTAATCCGCATGAAGCAGCCTTTGTTTTTTAATTTATGAAAGGAGGGTGACTATGTCCGAGGATTTAATGATTCGTCATTGCGCTCCGACCCTTGCAGGGATCAAGACCGGAAATCTGTTTTCCTGCTCTTATCCAGACCGGAAAGAATTAACGAAAGCCATATCCGGCTTAAACAGGAAACTGGTTCCCAGAGGCGTTCGTATCGTACCGCTTAAGGTTCGCAGAGGGCGCGCCCTGATTTATGCCTACCGGCCCCATGCGCTGGAAAAAGATCTGGCAGATAACCGTACCAGGGAGTTGTTGGTGCAATACGGTTACCTGCCGGGAAATCTTAATGCCTGTGTGATTCATCTGATCCGCCGTATTCAATCATCCGGGAATTTTCCCCATGAGATCGGCCTGTTTTTAAGCTATCCGCCAGAGGATGTCCAGGGATTTATCATCAACAAAGCCTGCAATCATAAATGCTCAGGCTGCTGGAAAGTGTACGGAGACGAACAGGCAGCAAAGAGCATCTTTAAAAAATATCATGTGTGCAGCAAAATTTATTTCCAACAATGGAAACAGGGGAAATCTATCGAGCAGCTTACGGTAGCTGACGGATGTTTCTAATAATATAAACCGGTAAAAAGAAAGGAAGGTTACTTATTTATGAGTAGAATTGCAGTTGTTTATTGGAGCGGCACTGGAAATACAGAAGCCATGGCCATGGCGGTTGCGGAAGGCGCGAAAAACAAGGGGGCAGAAGTATCTGTGCTTACCACCTCCGAGTTTTCGCCAGACCAGATCAGCAGCTATGACGCCATCGCCTTTGGCTGCCCCTCTATGGGGGACGAACAGCTGGAGGAAAGCGAGTTTGAACCCATGTTCACCGGCTGCGAGAGCGGGCTGAGAGGAAAGAATATTGTGCTGTTTGGTTCCTATGGCTGGGGCGATGGGGAATGGATGCGCAGTTGGGAAGAACGCTGCAACGATGATGGGGCGAATCTTGTTTGCGACAGTGTGATCTGCAATGATGCTCCGGATGACGAAGCGCTGGCGTCTTGCCGCAAGCTGGGTGCGGCATTGGCCTAAAGGGAAAAGATAAAGTGGCAGGAGGTATAGGAAAAACGTCTCCTGCCTTTATGTTTCCGAAACTGCATAAAAAGAATAAACATATGGTACTTATGGGGGAACAGGTTGTGACAGGTTTATGTTGAAAGAATACTTATCTGATCAAAAAAACAATTCTATATATTGGGACAGCGGCATGGAGGGAATCTTAACCTGTCAGTTTGCTCTGCACCCGGCAAAGGAAGGGATGGCGGCATCAATTCCTGTGTGTACGGAACCGCTCCATTTTGAAGCGTTTTTCTGCACGAAGGGGCGGTTGGTGATCCAACCGTTTCGGTCTGATACCTGTGTCGTAGAAGCACCGGGGATTTTTCTGCTTTCTGACAGTTCCGGCATTTGCAGCTGTCACTGCAGCAAAGATTTGGGCGGCATCTTTGTAGCGGTGGATGCTGCTGCCGCAAAAGAGAGTCTTCGGACGCTCTGCTCTGTTTTGAAAATCGAACTCTTTACTGGGAATGTTAAAGACCGGATGGCGGCGGCAAACGGATATATTATCCTTTCGAGTACGCCATGGGTACAGGCATTTTTTGAAACCGTGAAACGGCTGCCAGAGGATAGGCGTGAGCGTTATTGTGTCTTTAAATCGGTGGAATTGTTGTATCTCCTTTGTTCCGGGATTTCAGTCCCAGATGAATCAGAAGGTGAACCTGGAAGTAGCTCCCGCAGCATAATGAAGATAAAGGATTACATACAGGAACATCTGTCAGAAAAAATCACGATCCAGCTGCTTTGCAGGAAATTTTTTGTTTCCCCTACATTCTTAAAGGAAAATTTCCACCGTGCCTACGGGATGCCGGTTCATACCTGGCTGATCCGGCAGCGCATAAAGCGTGCGCAGGAACTGCTCTGTACAACCCGGATGCCAATTCAGGAAATCGCACAGGCTGTAGGTTATGAAAGTATCAGCCAGTTCCATGCAGCGTTTAAGGGATATTCCGGCATAACTCCGGGGCAATACAGAAAAATGTCTGAAACCATAGTATAGTGTCTGTTTCGGCAATGACAGACATACAAAATTCCTGCTATAATATGCAGAACGATAAAATGCCTGGTGCAAAGGAGTGACTTCAATGAAGCAGCATCGTTTTTGGGCTTGGGGCGCCGTGATCTGTATGGTCATGGTCATGATCACCGGCTACAAAAGAAAATAAAAGAAAGGAAGAATCACGATGAAGAATTATATAAAACTGGCCCTTTTTGCGGGAGGCGCATTATTCGGCTCTTTCGGCATAAAACTTCTGTCCAGTAAGGATGCGAAAAAAGCTTACGTCCATGTGACGGCTGCCGGTCTGCGTATGAAAGATACGGTGATGCAGTCTGTGACGGCGGTACAGGAAAATGCCGCAGATATTATGGCTTCCGCTAAGGAGCTGAACGAGGAGCTTGCGGCAAAAGAGGCAGAAGAAGCTGACGCCGCCAATCTGGAAAATGAAGAAGAATGATGGATACCGGGGAGTCGCACAGACGGCTCCCTATTTTCGTGAAGGAGGAACTTATGAACGCAACCATATTGCATGAAAGCCGGGGGCGCATCCGTCTGAAGCTGAAGCAGAAACGGATGACGCTTCCACAGGCTGATCTTCTGGAGACCTGGCTGCAGGAAAAGCCATGGGTCCGGCGTGCCATTGTCCATGAACGTACCTGCTGTGTCATCCTGTATTATGAAGGAGATCGTCAGGCCATGCTGGATGAACTTCGGCATTTTTCATGGAAAGAGGCCAGGCAGACCACGGCGCTGCCTGCCCACAGCAGCCGGGCGCTGAACCGGGAATTTCAGGAAAAATTGGTGGGGAAAGTCCTTTGGAAAGCAGCCAGTACGTTGTTTCTCCCCTCTCCGCTGCGGATCGCCCGTACTTTGTGGCATATGATCCCCTTTGTACGGCAGGGGCTTGGCTGCCTGCGCCACAGGCATATGAAAGTAGAATTGCTGGACGCCTTGTCTATTTCCATCTCTGTCTGCAGAAAGGATTTTGGAACTGCGGGTATGGTGATGTTTTTGCTGGAAGTGGGCGAACTGCTGGAGGAATGGACACGGAAAAAATCCGTGGCTGACCTTGCCCGGTGCATGTCATTGAACGTAGACCGTGTATGGGTGCGTACCGGACAGGGAGAGGTGCTGGTACCAGTCTCACAGATCCAGCCTGGGGATGCAGTAATCGTGCGAGCCGGCGGGATCATTCCCATGGACGGCCTGGTATTGGATGGGGAAGTTACCGTCAATCAGGCTTCCCTCACAGGGGAGTCCATTCCGGTACCCAAGCGCCCAGGCGGGACAGTTTATGCTGGAACTGTTGTGGAAGAAGGCGAATGTGTTTTTGAAGTCAAACAGGCCTCCGGTCAAAGTCGTTATGACCAGATCGTCCGTATGATCGAACAGTCCGAACAGATGAAGTCAGAGGCCGAAAGCAAGGCAGCCAATCTTGCGGATAAGCTGGTGCCCTACACCTTTGCGGGGAGTATCTTAAGTTTTGCTCTCACCCGGAACGCAGCCAGGGCATTATCCGTGTTAATGGTGGATTTTTCCTGCGCACTGAAACTGGCTATGCCGCTGGCAGTCCTTTCTGCCATGCGGGAGGCCGGCAGCGCGAACATTACCGTGAAAGGCGGCAAATTCCTGGAGGCAGTGGCCGCTGCAGATACCATTGTCTTTGATAAAACCGGCACGTTGACCCACGCCTGCCCGAAGGTGGTGGAGGTCGTGCCTTTCGGGGGTAAAGATGAACAGGAAATGCTGCGGCTGGCCGCCTGCCTAGAGGAACATTTTCCGCACTCTATGGCCAATGCCGTAGTCGCGGAGGCAAAGCGCCGTGGCCTGAAGCATGAGGAATATCATTCTAAAGTCGAATACCTGGTGGCCCATGGGATCGCCAGTACTGTCAATGGAGAAAAGGTTCTGATCGGCAGCGCCCATTTTGTATTTGAGGATGAGCAGTGCCAGATTCCGGAAGGGGAGCAGGAACGCTTTGACGCTCTGCCGCCGGAGTATTCCCATCTGTATCTGGCTGCAGGCGGGCAACTGGCCGCGGTAATCTGCATCGCCGACCCGCTTCGGGAAGAAACGGGGGAGGTTCTGAATGCGCTGCGCCTGCTGGGTATTCGACGCACGGTCATGCTTACCGGAGACAGCCACAGAACCGCTGCGGCTATCGCTGTGCAGGCGGGAGTCGATGACTTTTGCGCAGAAGTGCTTCCGGCGGATAAGGCGGCGTATGTGGCAAAGCTTCGGCGGGAAGGCCATACGGTCCTGATGGTGGGAGACGGGATCAACGACTCTCCGGCGCTGTCCGAGGCAGATGCGGGAATTGCTATCAGCGATGGCGCGGCTATTGCGCGGGAGATTGCAGATATTACCATTGCCGCTGACAACCTGTGGGAGCTGGTAGAACTGCGCCGGATTGCCATGGCGCTTATGAAACGTATCCATACGAACTACAGTTTTGTCATCGGATTTAACGGGGCACTGATTGCCCTGGGGGTTTTAGGAATCCTGCCACCTGCAGCATCTGCTATGCTCCATAATCTCTCCACCCTGGGCGTCAGTCTGCAGAGCATGAGCAGCCTGACATCTCAGCTTCCGTCTGTACAGCAGAAAGTAAAGAAAGAATAATGGTCTGTTTTACCTCCCCCCCCGAATGTGATATCATGCAGGATGTCTTTGAAAAGCCAAAGGATGAAGAGTAAAGGTAAACCGAAAAAAATCAGATCAGAACACAAAAACCACTTTATAACTCAATAACTCATAAACGTGATTCAGACTTTTTATTGTTGAAATAGCCATTTAAAAATGATAGTATAAGTTTGGGTTGTCTTTATGTTGTTAATAAGGCAATGAATCTCTAAGAATTACGTAAATCTGAATATATCCACATATACCCACATATATTCAGGCATACTTTTATAAAATGGGATCTTTCCCCTAAAAATAAAGTGTGTAAAAGGTATGTAAATCGGGTTTTTTGAAGGATAAAAAAACGGCGCAAAGCCTTGAAAATAAAGGGGTTTGAAATTTTAATATGACTTTATCACCAAGAAAGAAACGGGATTTTTCATTTTATGCCTTCAAATGCCTTTAAATACAACAAACTTTAAAATCTCATTTTTTTCTTCACGAAGGTATTATATGGTATACAATAGTACCTCATAGCATGGCTTCCTGTGCAAAAAGTGTGTAAAATCTGTGTAAGTGAAAATGTATAAATTTGCATGAAATGATATCACAGCTTTAAAGGTAGCTCTAAATATATTTTAGGAGTTGTGATTACATGGCCATTTCTGATTACACACGAAAATTTCAGGTTAAGTATGATAAAAAAGTATTTCGCGGTAAAAAAGCATGCTGCGAATATTATAATATCGGTTATCGTTCTGTCTCTAAATACATTTCTCAAACACAATGCTCTTTTTCTGAAGCAGTTGACCACTATAGAAAAGTAAACAATAAAAAATTTTATTACAGGGGAAGAAACTGGAAGTCTTTCAGGGAATGCTGTTCTTTTTTTCATATCAATTATAATTCCATAATGTCTTATATCTATACAAATGCTTGCAGTAAAGAAAAAGCACTGGCTCATTATATCAAAGTTGTAAAAAAGAAACACTTTACTTATGATGGGGTTCGCTATAATTCATTTCCTGAATGTTGCCGCAGTTTAAACTTTTCACCTGAAGCAGTCCGTACTTATTCCTACAACCATAATTATTCGCGCCGAGCAGGGTTGGAAAATTACATTATCTTGCAAAATACCCGCCATGTCTATCAAACGCTTATTGAACAATGTAAACTTTATAATATCAATAGCAGTCTGGTTATTGGTTATGCCAAAAGAAATAAAATGTCTTATGATGCAGCCTTAAAATCATATGTTTTAAAGATAAATCACTCTTTATTAAATATGAAGAAGGATAGTATTGGTGAAAAATATATAACAACGAGATCATTTGATTTTAAGGGATCCATTTTTCCTTCTTTTACAGCGTGCTGTACAAATTATGATATAAGCCCTGCTACTGTTAGAACTATGTCATATAACAAACAAATATCTTTAAGTGAAGCTTTGGAAAGATGCCTGCAGCTTAGAGAAAAAAGAAAATTCATTTATGATGGCGTAGAATATAAATCATTTAAGGCATGTTGTCTGGCGCATGAACTTAATTATAATTCTGTGACATCATACAAAACAGAAAAGAAATGCGATGATCTCGAAGCCTTTTTGCATTTTCTTAATCCGGCAAATATATATGAATTCAGATGGAACGGTGTTATATACAGATCGCTGCAAGCATGTTGTGCTGAACATAATATTTCTTATCGAGCCGTTTCAACGTATAGACATACCCATAAATGCACCAAAGAGGAAGCTTTTTATCATTATTGTTATCCTGAAACAAAAACCTATATAAGAGACAACGTTGTCTATGAATCTTTTGCGGACTGTTGTAAGAAAAATAATATCTCATATAGTTCTGTCCGTAGCTATATGCATATCCACAAATGTTCAAGAGAGGAAGCTTTTCAATATTATTTGGATAGAAATAACTCACTAAAATTTGTATGGGAGGGAATAACTTACAGAACTTTTAGAGAATGCTGTCAAAAACTGGGAATTTCCTTTAATTCTATTCGCAGTTATAAACAGAGAAAAAAATGCTGTAATGAAGATGCACTAAAGCATTTTTTAAAAAAATAATTTTATGATTTAATGAGTGCTGATTCGTTCATATAATCATAAGAATGCTCCTATATGGAAAATCTAACTTTCACAGAAAAAATGACATACTGTTATTAAAGAGTAAAACGTAAAATTTTCAAAAGAGGAGGAATTCTATGGTACATGTAACGAGACACGCGAAAAAAAGATTAAAAGAAAGATCTGGACTCCAGAAAGGCTCTATGGCTCGTATATCAGAAAAAGCTTTTATTCAGGGTATCAATTATGGGGATACAAAAGGACGGCTCCGCAAATGGATTGCCAAAGTAGACTTTGACGGCGGCACTAAAATGACCAAACTGTATGGTGATAAACTATACCTGTTTGACGATAACCGTCTGGTGACAATCCTTCAGGTTCCAGCAGATCTCGCAAGAGACCGTAAGAAAATGATTTGCTATTAAACATAACTTTTCTTGGAAGGTGAAATTATCATACATATTCTTTGTATCAAATATATTTCCAAGAAAGGAGCCAAAATTATGGAAAAAATCATCATCATTAAAAAAGACGGAACCAGGGAAGCATTCAACGCTTCAAAAATCATTACTGCCGTTGGAAAAAGCGCGGCAAGGATAATGGTCAAGTTTACTCCGGACGAAGAGGAGCGGATCATTAAGCATGTCACTGACAATATCAGTGAACTCGGGCTGAAAGAAGTCCCTATCCTTACAATGCACAGTCTTGTAGAGGCCGCGCTCCGCGAGGTCAACGAAAAGGTCGCAAAATCTTATTGTGATTACAGAAATTACAAGACTTCTTTTATCCACATGATGGATGAAGTCTACACAAAAAGCCAGGCGATCCGTTATATCGGGGACAAGAGCAATGCAAATACGGACAGCGCCCTTGTGGCAACCAAAAGAAGCCTGATCTTCAATGAACTGAATAAAGAACTTTATCGGAAATTCTTTATGACCAGGGATGAACTGCAGGCATGCAAGGACGGATTTATTTACATCCATGATCAGTCCGCAAGGCTTGATACCTTTAATTGCTGTCTTTGTGACATAAAAACCATTATGACAGGTGGATTTGAAATGGGAAACGTGTGGTACAACGAGCCCAAAACGCTGGATACAGCATTTGATGTACTTGGCGATGTGATTTTAAGTACAGCAGCACAGCAGTATGGCGGATTTACCGTTTCGGAGGTTGATACTCTTATGGAGCCTTATGCTGAGAAATCGCTTCGGAAGTATCGCGCTGAATACCTTGATATCGTTAAAGAAGTGGAAAACGGCTATGTTTACGATACAGAGCCGCCGGTCCAGACGGACGATATCAATTCACTGGCAGAGCAGTATGCGCTCCGTAAGGTAAAACGTGACTTCGAGCAGGGTTTCCAGGGTATTGAGTATAAGCTGAATACTGTGGGGTCATCCAGGGGGGATTACCCGTTCATAACCTTTACCTTTGGACTCGGAACTACCCCGCTTGCCAAAATGTGTTCCATTACTATGATGGAGGTCCATAAGGAGGGTCAGGGCAAAAAAGGCTTTAAAAAACCGGTACTTTTCCCCAAATATGTATTCCTTTATGACGAAAACATTCATGGTGTGGGCGCACCCTGCGAGGATGTCTTTGAAGCAGCGATCCAGTGTTCTGCTAAGACAATGTATCCGGATTACCTTTCTCTTACTGGTGAAGGATACGTTGCCGGGATCTATAAAAAATATGGACGCGCGATCAGTCCTATGGGATGCAGGGCGTTTTTAAGCCCATGGTATGAACGTGGTGGAATGGAGCCGGCAGATGAAAATGATAAACCGGTGTATATCGGACGCTGTAATCTGGGGGCAGTCAGCCTTCATCTTCCCATGATCCTTGCAGAATCCAGAAGACAGTCCAAAGATTTTTATCAGGTTCTCGATTACTATTTGGAAATGATCCGCGGAATACACAAACGGACTTACGATTATATCGGTGAGCTAAGGGCTTCTGTAAATCCGATTATGTTTTGTGAAGGCGGAATGCTGGGCGGCCACTTAAAACCGGAAGAGAAGATCAGAAAACTTCTCCCGCCTATGACGCTTTCGTTCGGAATTACAGCGCTGAATGAACTGCAGGAGCTTTATAATGGCAAATCTCTGGTAGAGGACAACCAGTTTGCGCTGGAGGTCATGCAGTACATAAATGCTAAGATCGCTGAGTACAAGAAAGAAGATGGACTTCTTTATGCGATCTATGGCACACCGGCAGAGAGTCTCTGCGGTCTTCAGGTTGAGCAGTTCCGGAAGAAATATGGGATTATCCCGGGCGTATCTGACAGATCCTATGTCAGCAACAGCTTTCACTGCCATGTGACTGAAAAGATCACGCCGATTGAAAAGCAGGACCGTGAAGCTGCATTTTGGGATCTGTTCAATGGCGGAAAGATCCAGTATGTAAGGTACCCATTGAATTATAATGTGGAATCCATCCGTGTACTGGTAAGGCGCGCCATGAAAATGGGATTCTATGAGGGAGTAAACCTTTCTCTTTCCTACTGTGATAACTGCGGGCACGAAGAACTGGAAATGGACGTCTGCCCGGTATGCGGATCCCATAACCTGACAAAGATCGACCGCATGAACGGGTATCTGGCCTATTCCAGAAGGGGATACACCGGCCCTGATGATGATAGCGATACGAGACGAGATTACAATTCTTCCTGTCGTTTAAATGCAGCGAAAATGGAAGAGATCAAGGACCGTATTTCCATGTGATCGGAAAGGGCAGCTAAGGCTGCCTTTTCTAATATATTTTAGGAGGTGTTTTATGGATAAGAAAAGCCAAACATATTTAAAAAAGGCGGTATCCCTGAATAACAATTCATCCGCCTTAGATACCGTGGTAAGCTGCTATGCGGACATCCGGAAGGATGGGGTATCCCTGCAGCCAATCCAGCGCCTGGTATCAGGAAAAGCACAGAAAAGCTTAAAATACATAGAGTATTTTAAAAAGGCGTTGTCAGGCAAGATCGGTAGCACAGGGGTATCTTTAAAAATAGAGAACCCGGATTTTATAAGAACGATTTACGAAAGCCGGCTGGGAGACGGAGATAGCGTGAAAAAATTATGCCTCCAGATCCTGCAGACAGTACCCTGGAAAGACAATTTTGCAGTATTGGTTACATTTGGTACCTGCGATGTCCCTGGAACAGTAGAAAGTTATGATTTCATCATCCTTACCATCCAGCCTTGCCCATTATCCAAACCGGAAATCATTTTTGATTATAAACAGAATTCATTTACTACCAGGGGACTGGATTATGTTCTTGAAAATCCGGCATATTCATTTCTTTACCCGGATATAAATGATGGTCAGATAGACGAAGAAAGCTGTTTTTTTACTGCCAAAACCCCAAAATATTTTACGGAATCACCATCCATCCTGAAGGCTGTCTGCGATGGCAAGATTCCACTGGCTCCGCAAAAGCAGAAATCTGAATTTGAACGCCTGATCAACGCCAGCTTTGACGGCAACATCCCCCTTGAGTCTATCCGAAATATTTACGCGCGGATCAGTGAATTGCAGGCAGACGAAGAATACTCAGGTGTTGAAGTGTCCCTGACAGGGAATGAGCTGGCAGAGATCATAACAAATTCAGGAACGATTGATGATTCAGGACAGGAAAAAATGAATCAGATCCTGAATGAAGGCTATAAGGAAGCCAGATTTAAGGCGTCAAACCTCGCAGACGCAAGTATACGGCTCGAAACACAAAATGCAACTATTTCGATCCCTATTGCTGATTTTCAGTCCCTCCAGACAACTACGATTGATGACAGGGAATATTATCTGTTCCCGAAAGATTATTCTCTTATTAATGGCTTAACAATCAAATAGCACTTTTTGTTCTCATTTATGATATTATTCTTTTTTATCGTGTATACATCACTGCTATAAAATGATATGATTTTCTAAAGAACCAAAAGGAATGCCGTTTATGGCTTAAACAGGACAAACCAGTAGGATTTTCCTACGCATTTTGTGAACTGCTTGGAAGTTCACGGATTTATAAAGGAGAGCTGCGATATGGACATAAAGTACAGGGTAGACATAACAAAAGCGATTGATATACAGTGGCGTGAAGCATTGAAATTAATGGAAGTTGGCAACTTCGATGATTTCCGTCCACTGATCAAACCTTATCTGAATTACGGACCGCTTTATAAGGATTCCAAAGAAGATATTATAAGAGAATGGAAGGGCGTTGTCAGTGACAGCGAATTGCAGGATATCATAAAAATATTGGCTTCAGATGTCCCTGCAAGGGAATGGATGGGATTCCAGCTGACTTATGTGATCGACTGGACAGACCGTTTTGGCTTCCTGGATTCATGGGAGCAGGTTACTTGTGATATGTTGAAAAAGTGGGGTGTGACCAACAAGATGCTCCATGAAATTTCAATAGAAAACCTTGATAAAGGGGATAATGAATGGTTCCGGATCAAAGATGAGGATAATTTTTCCCGGATCCCATTTTATGGCATGAGGCACGTTTCTCCTGCTATGCCTTCTATGGGTGCTTCTGTCGTTCTCCTCGACCGGGTATTAAAAAATATGCTGGAAACGATACAGTCACCATATTACCTGCTGATGATGGATAATGCGATCGTTTATTGCGTGGAAAAAGCTTTTTTTGAAAAAACGGACAGGGACAAACTCACCAGGGCCGTTCAGCTGAACAAATTTTTTACCGGACAGATGCTGTCTGATGTTATCTTTTATTATGATGGCGGCGTTCTGAAAAAGGTATGATACCCAGAAGGGATCCACCGGGTCCCTTCTCTTGTTTTAGCAAACTTCTGACATATTCTTTAAAAAAGAATGTCAGGAGTTTTTTATATGAATAATTGGAGCAAAAAAAACGAAATTATAATTTTTTTCCTGGGTTTTTTGTTATCAGGAATTATCTTAACTCTATGTTTTATCCATCTTAAAATCTGGCCTTTTGGCGATCAGACCCTTTTGGTTGTGGACTCAGTACATCAGTATCTATCCTTCTTTATGGAACTTAAGGAAAAACTCGGCCAGGGGGATTCCCTTTTATATTCTTTTTCCGGCGGCCTTGGATTTGATTTCTGGGGTACAGTTGCATATTATCTTGCCTCGCCATTCAATATATTCCTTGTTTTTGTACCAGAATCACATGTGGCAGATTTCATGGATTTTCTTATCTGGTTTAAAACCGCAACAGCAGGAGGGCTTTTTGCATGGTATCTGTCCAAAAGGCACCGCAGTTATTTTTCTATTGTATTCGGATCCGCCTTTGCCCTCAGCAATTTCCTGATAGCCTATGATTATAATATTATGTGGCTTGACAGCATCGCCGTTTTACCATTGATCATGTATGGAACCGAGCAGGTTGTAAAAAAGGGAAAATGCAAGGTCTTTCTGTTTTCCCTTGCTTACTCCCTGTGGTGTAACTACTATATTTCATTTATGATCTGCATTTTCTGCTGTATGTATTTTATTATATGCTGGGTTGCAGAATCCCCTTTATCCTGGAAGCAGACGCTGCATAGGATACGTTGTTTTACGCTGTCTGCAGTTACAGCTGCATGTCTGGCCGCTGTTATACTGCTTCCGGCCTTTATGGGGCTTACTCAGACACAATCCCTTGGGGATGCCCCCAAAATAACCGATGTAGAATGGTACCTGAGCATCAAAGATGTCATAACAAACCATCTGTTTCTTTCTGATCCGGTTACTGTATCAAGTTCACAGGATGCATTGAACGTATATTGCGGGATTTTTATAATATTACTGGCGTTTATATATCTGTTCACAAAAAAAATACGACTGAGGGAAAGGATCGCGTACTTTTCCATGGCTGCGTTCCTACTGGTAAGTTTCAGCCTAAACTGGCTTAATTTTATCTGGCATGGATTCCATGTCCAAAATGGACTGCCAAACCGCTTCGCTTTCCTCTATATCGCATTGCTGATCGTGATGGCTTATGATGCCCTTATCTGCAGCGGCAGCAGGGGCCGGATTGCAGCTTCCGTTGGAATGCTCATTCCTTTCGGCCTGTGCGCTTATCTCGTTATCAGCGGGTCTTCGGAAAATAACATTTTCTTGACCATGTTACTGATCGTCTTGTATTTTGCGTTCCTTTCAGGGTACCGGAAAAGGATCGTTTCCATATTTCTGGCACTTTTGATGATTGCGGAGGTATCTGTGAACGCACTTGTTGTGTTTGAGGAGAGGGGAACGACGGGACGCGATTTCTATGTAGGGGTGAGGGAAACCTATCAGGACCTTGTTCCGGATGATAGCGGATTTTTCAGAAGTGAGATTGATTACCAGCAAATGCGGAATTTTTCCATGTATGCCGGCGGCAACTCCATTGTACTTTTCAACTCTACAATGAAAGAAACCATAACTGACTTCATGGGATCCCTTGGTTTGGAAGCAAGGATGAATAAGACAGGCTATTCCGGCGCGACAAAGCTGGTTAATGACATTTTGGGAATCCGTTACCTTCTGACTCCTAACAGCGAAGCGTCCACATTAAATGGATTCCATTGCGTTGGTGAAAAAGATGGTGCCTCCTTATTTGAAAATGATCAGGCCCTTTCTGTTGGTTATATGGTGTCAGACAATATCAAGGGATGGGACATTGATGACGGCGATCCGCTGGAAGTCCAGAATCAATTTGTGGAACTTGCAACAGGTATATCCGGGCTTTACGATAAAGTAGATGATTTAAAGCTGAAGGATGGAGATTATAACATCAAGATCCCTGAAGGGATGCAGGTGATCCTGTACCTGCAGGACGATGCGGAGAATATAATCTTAGAGGCTCCGGAATATCATAAATCCATGGAAAACTATACAAACATTTTATATCCGATGGACGGCGAAGGTACTGCAAAGCTGTCTGTGGAACTGAAGGGATCTCAGGAATATGTAAACGCAAAGCTTTATAAGTGCATGGACGACAAATATGAGCAGGTAATAGAGCGCCTGGCAGGGCAGCAGTTGGAAAACGTCAAGGAGATACGGGCCGGTCTGGAGGGCAAGATCACTGTTGATGAAGCCGGGACATTACTCCTGTCCATTCCCTTCGACCAATCCTGGAAGATCACCTGCAACGGAGAGCCGGTTGAATATTTCTCTGTTGGAAACGCGCTGACTGGAATACATCTTGAAAAGGGTGTATATACGATCCAGGTCAAATATGCCCCGGCCTCTGTAACATTGGGCGCTGCAGTAAGTTTTGTCACGGCTGCGGGTTTGCTTTTTGCCTCGTGTAAGAAAAGGAAAAAGTGATCTCTGTCCAGTATCGGATATTATTTTAGAAAATTTCTGACATTTTGTTTTTGAGGGCTTTTCCTCAGAAATAATTTGTCGGAGGTTTTTATGAGATCAAAATATGTAAAATCAATCTTAATCGGTACACTCGCATCCATAGCGTTCACTACAAATGCCTATGCTTTCGCCGTACAGCCAGATGGGTATGTAGACCAGTCTTTTGTGGAAGCGGCAAACGATCAGCTGGATCTGCTCCCGGATTACCTGATCGATGCCATGGAAGATGACGGTCTGAATATCTATATCACAGATAAAAATATTGACAGCTATTTTTTCGGCGGCTATTACGGTTCTGTCATGGGGGTTACAAACACTGATGGTAACGGACATACCGATATCTACATCGAAGACAGGGAGAAAGCAGTGTCCGATGCCACTATCCATGAAGTAGGGCACTGGCTGGATGTATATTGCGGAAATGTGACTTCTACAGGAGAATTTAACCAGATCTACAGCGCGGAATCCAATGCGTTTTGTAATGCCTTTCTCGTGAACTTTCATTATGATGTAAAGGAATTTTATGCGGAAGGATTTTGGAAATATTTTACCGATCCGGATATCCTGCAGGAAAACTGTCCGCAGCTATATGCAACGATAGATTCTAACCTGGCAGGGATTGAAGGAAGGGAGGAATTTACATGCGGTTGAGGAAACAATCAGGAATGACGGTACTGCTGTGCATACTTGCCACGATGCTTTTCCCGGCAAATGCGTTTGCGTATGCTGCGCAGGCGGACGGTAATGTGGATCCTGCATTAGTAGAACAGGCGAACGATCTGCTGGATCTGCTTCCAGAATACATAATCGATGCCCTGGAGGACGAAGACGTACCTATATACATCACGGATAAGGATATTGACGATTATTTTTTCAACGGACAGGCCGGGGCAACATGGGGTGTTTATAACACTTATTATGATGGTACCGCTGACATTTATGTTGAACTAAGGCTACCGCAATCCCACTGGCTTTAGACGGTGGGTTAAGGTAGCCAAAGGTGGAAAAATGATATATACTAATGGTATGGGAACATGGAAATCAAAAAACAGACACAAGTATTTACTCCAATATCATATGATATTCGTCTGTAAATATAGAAAGAAATTGCTGGTTTCAAAACAGATATCAGATGATATAAAACAGTTTTCTTATGAGATATGTCGAAAGCACAAAGTGATTATCAGATATATGGAAACAGATAAAGACCATATCCATTATATGATAGAAACAGAACCGACATGTCTATTAGTAAAATAGTAAATCTGATGAAGAGCTATACAACATATCATATTTGGGAAAGATATCCGAATTATTTGCGGAAACAGTTTTGGAAAGAGCATACCTTTTGGACAGATGGGTACTTTGCCGGCAGTGTGGGAAATGTATCAGAAGAAATGCTGAAAAAATATATAGAAAATCAAGGTTGAGAAAGAAGGTGACAGCGGATGTTAAAGGCATATAAATACAGAATATATCCTAATAATGAGCAGAAAGTACAGATAGCAAAAACATTTGGCTGTTGCCGTTTTGTGTATAATCAAACATTGGCATATCGAAAAGAAGTATATGAGAAAGATAAAAAATCAGTCAGTAAAACGGACTGCAATAATTACTGCAACAGGGAATTAAAAACGGACTATGAATGGCTTAAGGAAGTGGACAAATTCGCTCTGACAAACGCAATTTATAACATGGACTCTGCATATCAGAAGTTTTTCAGGGAACATGCAGGATATCCCAAATTTAAGAGTAAGCATGATAACCATAAATCATATACAACAAATTTTACCAATGGAAATATATCAGTAGATTTTGAGAATGGTAAAGTAAAATTACCTAAATTAAAAGATGTAAAAGCAAAATTACACAGGGGATTTCATGGTCAAATTAAGTCGGCTACTGTTTCGCAGGTTCCCAGTGGAAAATATTATGTATCAATACTTGTAGAAACGGAACATAAGGAACTGGTACATACAAACGGCAGTATAGGAATAGATTTAGGAATTAAAGATTTATGCATTACGTCCAATGGGAAAGTATATGAGAATCAAAAAATTATAAGGAAATACGAGAAACAACTGGCAAAGTTGCAAAGACAACTGTCACATAAAGAAAAGAGAAGTAAAAATTATGATAAAACAAAGAAAAAGATAGCATTATGCCATGAGAGAATAAGAAATACCAGAAAAGATTATCTGCATAAAATATCCCATGAGATTATCAGCGAAAACCAAGTGATAGTTTCAGAGAACTTACAAATAAAAAATATGGTAAAGAATCATCATTTGGCAAAAGCCATAAGTGATGTATCATGGTATGAGCTGACAAGACAGTTAGAGTATAAAGCGGAATGGAATGGTAGGAAATATATCAAAATAGATACATTTTATGCCAGCAGTCAAATATGTTCTGTT
>ERZ1643246.137-NODE-137-length-94971-cov-6.783187_pt1 | contig 94971 bp, 79 predicted proteins | sample MGYA00579265_ERZ1643246 | MGnify/ENA primary metagenome ERZ1643246 (study PRJEB29033, sample SAMEA4952261) | chicken gut metagenome | biome: Broiler Chicken; feature: Gastrointestinal Tract; material: Caecum | place: Ireland | collected 2018 | study: Broiler...
GTAAATCCTGCCGTGGCACACGAAAAGCACTCGTATCATATTTTAAAGTCCTCCTGATTTGCGTTAGTTGAGGCCGTCAAAAGTAGTAAAAACGTAGTAAGAATAGGGGTGTGTTACTACCTTCCTATTTTAGCATAATTCTGTAGAACTGGATAGAACTAATCTGCTTATAAAAAGTGTCTTCGACACTTTAATCCCCTAGCCTCCATTCATGGGGAAATTAGGGGTTCCTTTTTGTGCCGTTTCCTGCATAATAGTCTTATGAATGGAAAGCTGAGAAAAAACAGGTCACAGAATACGATGTTATCCAGCAGAACATAAATCGTATTTTGCGGCAGCCAAAAAAATTGGAAAGACAACCGAAAAAGTACGTGAATGATAGTTTTATTCATATCTGTATGATATAATAGTTCATAAATTGAAATTTACTAATTTATAAAAGGGGGGACAAGGGATTGAATATAAAAAGTGAGTTGCTGAATAACTTAGACAAATTACATACAACTGAATTAGGTATTGTTAGAATTAAAAGAAATTTATCTTTGGCTACAGACAATGTTGTAGATTGGTGCAAAAGCAAAATCAAATCACCAAATGCCAATATTACTAGAAACGGGAAAAATTGGTATATAAATGTAGATAATTGCATTATAACGGTGAATGCGTATAGTTACACTATTATTACAGCTCATAAGAAAAAACAGTCTCCGGCCACGCCTTGCTCCCATACCCATACAAAAAGATAGTCCAGAATGATATTGCTAATAAATCCCGCCGTCATGGCAATCATAGCGTAAAAGGAACCGCCGAGATTACGGATCAGGGGGACAAGCCCTGTGCCGAAAATTTGCAGGATCGTGCCCAAGGTAACGACTACAATGTATTCTTCAGCCAAAGACAGCATCGTGCCACTGGCTCCCAAAAGCCGCAGCAGCGGCTTGTACCGGCATAAAACCGCAGCGGTTAAAATGACGCTGAAAGCAATCATCAGCCAGTTTGCTCCCGCTGTAAACATGCGGGCTTCTTGTTCCTTTTTCTCCGCTTTGTTAATCGAATAGTAAATTGCACCACCCATACCGATCCCCGTCCCAACTGCCTGGATAAAAGCGACGATAGGATATGCAATATTTACAGCAGAAATCCCAACGTCCCCCAAACTGTTCCCCACGAAAAATCCGTCTACAATCGCATAAACGCCGGATAGGGCAAAGGACAAAATGGACGGAAAAACATATTTGAAAAACTATTTCGTATCACGCGTTTGTATCATTGGTATTCTTGCCTCCGGCTTCCTGAAAAAGTTTTATAAACAGCGCGCCATCTTCGCTCAGTCTGTGCATACGTTCAAGCCCCATTTTTTGAATGGCAGCCAATTCCACTTTTCGCAATGCAGACAAAATCGTGTCGGCGTATTCTCTCCCTGCCGCAGTGAATTGGATGCGCTTATTCCTTTTATCTCCCTGCATAGGGAACAATTCAACTAATTTTTTGTTTTCAAAGTCTTTCAAAATCATATTGACGGTTTCCTGCCACACTGTGTAGTAGCGGTTTAATTCCTTGATCAATGCAGTATTGCATATCCAATCATTTAGCGAATATCTTTTCTGCAGAACAGTGTCCTGCTGTCTGCCAAATTCTCTTGTGTTACTTTACGGAAAATGAACATTTACTCAAGTCACCTATTTCCCCACATACAACAAGCGGCGATACTCCTTTTTAAGAATATCGCCCCTTTGCTGGATCATCTGTAAAACTCGTCCCATCAAGGGACCTTTCAAACTGGTGCAGTAAATGCCTTTCTGCTTCGTGCAACGTTCTTACAGCTCGATCACTTCCGGCTCAGCAGTAAAGGAATAAATGGTTGCCGTACCATGCTTGAAGTAAAACACGGTCATCAGGTTATCATCTACCGTGTACATGCTGCTCAGAGCTGCTTTGTTATCGTCCATCATGGCGATGCGGGCTTCCCTGCGTGTATCCTCCTTGACTTCGCCCTCCACGCGAATCCAGGTGCCTTTGTGCATCCCGCAGATCTCCACCTTGCCATTGGCCTTCATCTGCCGGTATACCTTTTTCTTGTTGTTGGTGACGATATACAAATCCGAACGGATGCTGCAGCAGCTCTTGCTGATAATTAGAAAATTTTTCCATTATAACAAACATTCCATACCAGATAACTGTAGGATGCTCTGCTTCAGGCATGCCAAGAAAATCGGCACTGATTGCGGACATGAACTGGGATTCTTCAAATAGTAGATGATCCGCGGGGACGGACCTTCCTGCAGCTCATGAACAGACACGGCACATCGCAGTGAAATGGCATTTGCTACGGATATTGGGGTAATGGCCCAACATTCCCCCCACGATAAAAATGCCTCCAAAAGGCTCATCTGGTCAATAACAGCTCTTGCAGGAGCTGTTAGCGAAAACCAAAAATCATGCCACACATCATATTCCGGATTCCAGGGCAGCCTGATCTCCTGCAGCGGATCAAGTTGTGCGGGATGAACAGGAGAATCTGGCAGCTCATATGACTTTGATGCGAGAAGCACCATAGGTTCCCGAAATGCAGGAATCGTTTCAACTCCGCTATAGTACATATCATCCGATATAAAAGCTAAATTTGATGTTCCATTTTCCACATACCGATATGCTTCAAAGGAGTGGTGGTTGCTGAAATGAAACGTAATTTCAGGATGCTCGGAAATAAAACGCTGGATCACATCCGGAAGAATATATGTACTGATACTGCCGACAGAGGACAGGTTTAATCGCGGTGCGGTCTTCGCGGAAATTTCCCTGGTTTCCCTCCAAAGGGTCAGCCAGCGCTGTGCCAAAGCTAAAAAGGATTCCCCCTGCTCTGTCAGCGAAATTTTCCGAATGCCTTTTCCCCTCTGAAATAAGGTACAGCCGATCTCATTTTCTAAATCCCGTATGTGTCTGCTTACGGCGGGCTGAGTAATATAGAACGTTTGGGCTGCCCCGCTGATACTCCCAGTACGCACTACGGCAAGAAATATCTCTATACTTTGCTGTGTCATATATTTCCTCTTAAATATAATATTTATATTATATTTTAAGGAATAAACCGGCATTTTACAAGCATTTTCTTTTCCCATATAATAGAAATGCAAAATTTCTAAGGGGAGGAAACATCTTGGAGCAGCATACTGTAACTTCTGGTTCTATTACAAAACAATTAACCCACCTGGCATTGCCGCTGCTTTTGGGAAATATATTGCAGAAATGTACAATATGATTGATGCACTGATCCTCGGATGGTTCAACGGCTCTGATGCATTTGGCGCCGCAGGCATCGGCGGGACTGTTATGAATCTATTCTTGTTTATCTTAACAGGAGCCTGCACCGGTGTCTGCGTCATATTATCTTATTTATACGGGAAAGATGATCTAAAAACCTTTCACCGTGAATTTTTTCATGCCGTTTTCTTTGGCGGGCTTTTTACCATTTTTATCAGCATTGGATTTATCTTTTTATCAGAACCTTTGCTGCGGCTGATCCAAACGCCGGATTCCCTCATTGGATTGACCAGCTCCTACCTGCACATTATTTTGGGAGGACTGATCGTCTGTTTTGCCTACAACCTATTGGCCGCTGTACTGCGCGCAGTTGGCAATACCTTGGCAACGCTCATTTTTCTTGGGATCTCCATCTTTACAAATCTCCTGCTGGATATCTGGTTTGTGGCAGGGCTTTCTCTCGGAATTTCCGGTGCTGCCTGGGCAACGATCTTATCGCAATTTATAGCAGCGGCATTGTCCGGGATCCATCTAAAGATAAAATATCCCCAGCTCATGATTCATCGTGAGGATCTGCGGGTTGACCCCGCCCTTCTGATGCAGACAATCCGTTTTGCCTCTGCCTCCGCATTACAGCAGGCAAGCATTTACATTGGAAAACTGCTCGTTCAAAGTGTTGTCAATCGCCTTGGAACAGCTTCTATTAATGCTTATACAGCAGCCACAAGAATAGAAGCATTTGCAAATTCCTTTGGAGATAGCGGTTCTGCCGCAGAATCTGTTTTTATAGGTCAAAATACCGGAGCCGGGAATTACAAAAGAGCAGAGAATGGTTTTAGAAATGGATTTAGAATGATGGCCGCCTTAGGTATGGTGATGGCTCTCCTCTTATTTCTGAGCGCCTCCCCTCTTTGCCGCCTGGCCCTTCCAAAAGATAACCTCAGCTCCCTGTCCCCGGCCGTTTATTACCTGAGAGTCGTAGCATTCTTTTACCCCCTATGCTTTATCGGATGTGCCAATGTGGGATATTTTCAGGGAACCGGACATATCCATGTACCTGCGGTCTGTTCGGCCCTGCAATTATCTCTTCGGGTTATTCTTTCATGGTTCCTGACCAGAAGAATGGGGCTGGCAGGAGTAGCACTTGCAACGGGAGCTGGCTGGGCGCTGGCTGTATCCATGCACCTATTTGCAAGAAAATTTTATTCCGCCCCTTCTTTATAAAAATCCTGCTGGTGCTGCCCTTTGAAACAGCTTCTCAGGGAAAATATGTGCTCTATATCGGCACAAACGACAAAGATACCTACACACAGCAGATTCCGCTGGAGCAGGCAGAGACGATCGTCAGCGGGATCTGCAGCAAATATCGCCATTATGGACGAGGTGCTGGTCCAGTTAGATCAGGCTTCTATTCTCGTTGAACGGCAGAAGCTGACCCATTGCTACTACAGCGGCAATACGGCTGAAAATATCCCTGCTCCCTGACAGGGATCCCTGCCCTTCCCGGTTCCGCCAGGCTGTACTCCACCCTGGACGGCACCTCCAAACGCATCTATCTCCAGCTTTCATTTGCCTTTCTCCATCGGTCCGCCTCTGTTTCCAGACGCTCATTGATCCAGCTGACCCCCTGGGCGATTCCATCGGAATCAAAGGAAAACAGTTTCTCCTCCCGCTCCTCCTTTGGCGTCGCGTCATAACTGTAGGGTTCCGGCCATACCGTCACCGCCAGGGCCGTCTCCTCCCCCTCCTGCTCCCGTTTTTCCATGCGAAACCGCATTCCTTTAGAGCTTCCGGTAAATTTCTCCTTCTTCAAAAAATTAATCGGCATAAAATCCTTTAATTCCAGCATACACTCTTGCCTCCCGCAAAATCTTCCGACAGCTCAGGGATTAGGCTTCCGGTTAATAAACTCTGTCTTCGTCTTGGAATAGACGAACTTCTGGCTGGCGTACAGTCCATAGTACCCGCTGAGGGCGAAGGACACTGCGATCACGATCGAAAAATACTCCATTCCGCTGTATCCGAACAGCTCCAGGGCAATGATCAGGGATGTGATGGGGCAGTTGGTAACGCCCACAAAAAGGGCCGCCATGCCGCAGGCCGCACAGAGCGGCGGATAAAAGCCCAGCAGATTTCCCACCGCGCAGCCAAAAGTCGCTCCCACGCACAGAGTGGGCACGATCTCTCCTCCCTTGAATCCTGCGCCTAATGCAATGGCTGTAAAAATCATCTTCAGAAGAAATGCCTCAGGACGGGCCTGTCCTTCCACCGCCCGTTCCATCAGCACCATTCCGCTTCCCAGATAGTCATCGGTTCCCGCCAGCAGAGTCAGCAGGATAAACAGCACGCTCCCCGTCAGGACCCGGATATAGGGGTTTTGAAGATACTGCCGGTAGAGGTGGCTGGTCTGATGCAGGATGATGCAGAAGGCCATGCTGACTAAAGCGCATAAGGCTCCCAAAAGCACCGCAAGGCCCACGCTCTGAAAGCTGATCGGGGGTACCTGGGTAATGAGATAACGTTCCGGAGGAATCCCAAAGGCTCCTGCCACCGCCTGTCCGATATAAGCAGAAAACAGGCAGGGCACCATAGCCGCGTAATAGAGCACTCCGATGCTTACCACCTCCAGAGAAAAGACGCCTGCCGCAATAGGCGTCCCGAACAAGGCGGAAAAAACGGCGCTCATACCGCACATGGTGGCGATTTTCAGGTCCTTCTCATCCAGCTTTAAAAGCCTTCCCAAAACACTTCCGATGCTGCCTCCCAACTGAAGAGCTGCTCCCTCCCGTCCGGAAGAGCCTCCTACCAGATGGGTTAAAATGGTGGATACAAAAATCAGCGGCCCCGTGATGCCTGTCACCTTCTCGTTGGATGAAATGGAATCGATGACCATATCCGTTCCCCTGTTTTTCTCCTGGTGAAACACATGGTAAAGCCAGACAATGGCCAGGCCGCTTAAAGGCATGAAAAATAAAAGCTGGGGTACATTCTGGCGCAGCCCTGTAACCCAGGTAATTCCAAGGGAGAAGAGGCTTCCGAAGAAGCCTCCTACTGTCCCTAAAACCGCTGAGATCAGCGACCATTTGATAAAATATAAAAGATTGTCCCAGACCGGACTTTTCCATTGTATTTTTTTCATGATACTCATATCTGTTTCCCCTATAAACTACAGGCCCCGCTGAAAGATCCGGGGCCTGCTGGTTCTTACATCTCGCTGAAAGTTCCTTTGAACTTCACCAGTTTGGGACGATATCCCGCGTTGGTCAAAGCTGCTACAATCTGATTCTTATGCTCGGTTCCGAATGCCTCCATGGTAATCCGCAGCTCCACGGCAGCATTCCGGTTGATGCTGATAAACTGGTTATGCTCCAGCTTGATGATATTGCCCTGTTCCTTGGCCAGAAGCTCCGCAACCTTTGCCAGCTCTCCGGGCTTATCCGGCAGCAGCACGGAAACCGTGAATACCCGGTCTCTCTGGATCAATCCATGCTGAACGATGGAGGACATGGTGATCACATCCATATTCCCGCCGCTTAAAATAGAGACGATCTTCTTCTTCTGAACGTTCATATGCTTTAAGGCAGCCACTGTCAGAAGTCCGGAATTCTCTACAATCATCTTGTGATTCTCCACCATATCCAGGAACGCAACAATCAGCTCGCTGTCCTCGATGGTGATGATATCGTCCACATTCTGCTGAATGTAGGGGAACAGCTTCTCCCCGGGACGTTTCACCGCCGTACCGTCGGCAATGGTATTCACATCCGGAAGGGTCACCACATGACCCTGGCGCAGGGACTCCTGCATGCAGTTGGCGCCCGCAGGCTCCACGCCGATCACCTTAATCTTGGGATTTAAGAATTTGGCCAAGGTGGAAACACCGGTACACAGGCCGCCTCCGCCGATGGGGACCAGAATATAATCTACGGTAGGAAGCTCCTTGATGATCTCCATGGCGATGGTTCCCTGACCGGTAGCCACCTCCAGATCGTCAAAGGGATGTACAAAGGTATAGCCCTTCTCGTCCGCCAGCTTGTAAGCATAGTCGCATGCCTCGTCAAATACGTCTCCGGCCAGGATCACCTCTGCCCCATAGCTCTTGGTGCGGTTTACCTTCATCAGCGGCGTTGTGGTGGGCATCACCACCACAGCCTTCACACCGGCCAGCTTGGCCGCATAGGCCACGCCCTGGGCATGGTTGCCTGCGGAGGCGGTGATCAGTCCCTTCTCCCTCTCCTCCTCGCTTAATGTGCTGATTTTGTAGTAAGCTCCTCTCACCTTGTAGGCACCGGTGTACTGCATGTTCTCCGGCTTAAAGTATACCTTGTTCCCTGTCTGGGCGGAAAAATACTCGCTGTACACCAGTTTGGTCTCCAGGGTTACTTCCTTGACGATCTCCGACGCTTCCTCAAATTTCTCCAGTGTTAATTCTTCCATGTCTTCCTACCTTCTTTTCTCCGTTTTTGTTCTCCGACGATGCTCCTTTTGAAAGGGAATGTTTATTTCTGCACATGGAACAGCGCATTGACAAAATCATCTGCGTTGAACTTCTGCAAATCATCAATCTTCTCGCCGATGCCGATGTATTTAACCGGGATTCCCAGCTCCGACTGGATCGCTACCGCGATACCGCCCTTTGCCGTGCCGTCCAGCTTTGTTAAAATGATGCCGGTGATATCCGCCACCTCCATAAACTGTCTGGCCTGGGCCAGGGCATTCTGCCCGGTGGTTCCGTCCAGCACCACCAAAGTCTCCCGGTAAGCTTCCGGATACTCCTTGTCGATGATGCGGTTAATTTTCCGCAGCTCCTCCATGAGATTCTTTTTATTGTGAAGCCGTCCTGCGGTATCGCAGATCAGCACATCGGCTTTGCGGGATTTGGCAGCCGCCACCGCATCATAGATGACTGCAGCCGGGTCCGAGCCCTCCTGCTGAGCAATGATCTCCACGCCGGCCCGGTTGGCCCACTCCGTCAGCTGCTCAATTGCAGCCGCCCGGAACGTATCCGCTGCCGCCAGCATGACCTTGTGACCGCTGTCCTTCAGCTGTCCCGCCAGCTTGCCCACAGAGGTGGTCTTGCCGACGCCGTTGACGCCGATTACCAGAACAACGGATTTTCTATGTTCAAATTCATAGGCATTCTCTCCCAGGTCCATCTGCTCTTTGATGCTGGAAATCAGGAGCTCCTTGCACTCTTCCGGTTCCTTAATATGCTGCTCCTTTACCTTTTTGCGCAAATCCTCCACAATGGACATGGTGGTCTGGATGCCGATATCCCCCATGATCAGAGTTTCTTCGATCTCCTCATAAAAATCATCATCAATAGCGGAAAAACCGCTGAAAATGGAGTCAATTCCCGATACGATATTATTTCTGGTCTTGGATAATCCCTCCACCAGTCTGCCAAAAAAGCCTTTCTTTCCCTCAGCCATAGCATTCTCCTCCTGATTCTGTCCTGCGGCCGTCCGCCTGGATCCGGATTTTTAATCGGCCGGATTTTGCGCACAGCCATATTTATCATAGCACACCTGCCGATTACTTGTCCAGCTCCGCTTCGATCAGGTTTACGGAAACCAGGGCGGATACGCCTTTCTCCTGCATGGTGATTCCGTAAAGACGGTCAGCAGAAACCATGGTTCCCCTTCGGTGGGTGATCACAATAAACTGGGTATTCTTGGTCAGCTTGTGCAGATATCCTGCAAAGCGGTCCACATTGGAATCATCCAGGGCCGCCTCAATCTCATCCAGCAGACAGAAGGGAGATGGCTTCAGATTCTGAATGGCAAACAGCAGAGAGATGGCAGTCAGGGCCTTCTCTCCTCCGGAGAGCTGCATCATATTCTGCAGCTTCTTGCCCGGAGGCTGGGCGATGATCTGGATTCCCGCTTCCAGAAGGTCCTCTCCTTCCAGCAGTTCCAGCGTTCCCCGTCCTCCGCCGAACAGCTCCTTGAACACCTTGTCAAACTCTGCCTGGATCTGGCGGAACTTCTCGGAAAACTGGCGGCGCATGCCGGAATCCAGCTCCAGGATGATCTTCTCCAGCTCCGCTCTGGCAGCCGTCAGGTCCTCGTGCTGGGTCTTCATAAACTCGTACCGTTCCGACACTTCCCGATAATCTTCGATGGCATTGACATTGACATTTCCCAACGCCTTGATGCTGCCCTTTAAAGCGTCAATCTGCCGCTTCAGCTCCGGAAGGGAATCGTATTCCGTACTGCGAAGCTCCTGGGCCGTGGAAAAGGTCAGCTCGTACTCGCTCCACATATAGGAAGCCGCCTGTTCCAGCCTTTCCTCCAGTTTTTCCGCCTGAGCCTGGACGCGGAAAAGGTCTTTATCCAGAGCCGAAAGTCTTGCGGAGATCTCCTCCCGCCTGGCAAAAAAGCCCTTCTGCTGCTTTGCCATTTCTTTCTTCTCCTGAGCTTTCCCGGCAATCTCCTTCTCCAGCTCTCCCATCCTGAGAACAGCAGACCGGATTTCCTCTTCCATCTGGCTGATTTCCTTCCTGCGTTCCCCGACAGCTTTCTCTGAGCTCTCCTTTCCTGTATCCAGACCGGCAGATTCCTCTTTCAGGCGCCGGATCTCACTTTTTACCCGGTTTTCATTTTCCTGAAGGAAATCCAGCTTCTGCTTTAAGCCGGCCATCTCAAGCTGAGCCTCCGAAAGCTCATCTGCTTCTTTTGCCCTGAGCTGCTTTTCCTCCTCCAGCCTGGTATCCTGCTCCTCGGTCTTTTTGGTCAGCTGAACGCTCTTTTCCTCCAGTGCGCTCATCTCTTCTTCCAGCTTCTTTCTGCTGTCAGCAATATCTCTGACCTGCTCCTCCAGCTGGCTGTGTTCTAAGGACAGATCCTCATAGGAGCCGGCGATTTCCTGCCGCTTGTCCTCCAGACGGGAAATATTCATCTGAAGCGTATTTTCCTCCAGACTCAGTTTCTGAAGCTGCCCTCTCTGCTGCTCCAGCTGTTCCTTTAACTCCCTCTGGAGTTCTTCCCTCATGTGGATTTCCTTTTGAACCTGTTCCACCTGGGCGATGGCCTTCCTGCACGCTTCTTCCAGCTCCTCCAGCTCCCGGCGGCGTCCCAGGAGATTGCTGCTGTTCTTAAAAGCTCCTCCCGTCATGGAACCGCCGGCGCTTAAAAGCTCTCCCTCCAGGGTGACGATACGCAGGCTGTACCGGTATTTCCTCGCAAGAGCAATGGCGTGGTCAATGGTGTCGGCCACCACGACCCGGCCCAAAAGACTGCCCACCAGCTCCCGGTAAATCTCCTTTGTCTCAACCAGCTGGCTAGCCAGTCCCAAAACACCCGGTTCCTTTAAAACTTCCTTCTGCTGAAAGCCCTGGCGGTTTTTCACGCTGGTCAGAGGAAGGAAGGTCGCTCTGCCGTACCGGTTCTTCTTCAGATATTCAATCAGACGTTTGGCCGTCTCCTCGGAATCTGTTACAATATTCTGTATACTTCCGCCTAATGCGGTTTCAATGGCAGTCTCATACTTCTGCTCCACCGCAATCAAATCCGCCACCACGCCGTGGATCCCGTGAATCCGGTCCCGAACCTCCATCACCCGGCGGATGCTGCCTCCGTAACCCTCATACCGCTCCGCCAGGTTGCGCAGGGATTCCAGCTTGGTATAGGAGGTGTGGTATTCCTGCTGGATGTGGTTCAAACGCACATTCAGCCGTCTCTGTTCTTCCTCTCCGGCTGCCAGTTCCGCCTCCGTCTGAGTAATGGAAGCCTGCGTTTCTTCCAGTTTCTCCTTCACCCCGGACAGTACGGCCTGTTCCTGTTCAATCTGCTCCTCCTGAACAGACTCATCGCTTTTGTACTTTAAGAGCTTCTGGCTCACCTCACTGCGCCGCAGATTCACCTGCTCCAGCATGGCTTCATAGCGCTGCTGTCTGGCATTCAGTCCTGCCTTCTCATTGAGAGCGCCGATGATCTGGCTTTTCTCCTCCTGCGTCTGCTGCTCCAGCAGACGGATTGACGCATCCCGGCTTTCCAGCTTTTCCCTGGCCTTCTCGTTCCGGTCTGCTACCTGCGCGCCCTGAAGTTCCAGCTCCGCTCTCTGGGCCCCGTAATCCCGGAGCTGGCCTTCCCTGGTCTCCAAATCAGCACAGATGGCCTGGCGGCGGTTTTCCAGATGCTCCTGGTTGATTTCCTCTGTGTGGATCTGTTCCTTCAGCACATTGATCCGGCCCTCCAGGCTTCCCTTTAACACCGTCTCCCGGTTTAATGCCTCCCGGCTGGCCGCCGTCTCCGCCTCCGCTCTGGAAATCTCTGCCTCCAGGCGGTCATACTCCTTCTTTAACTGTTCCTCCTGGCCTTTGGAAGCCTCCAGATCCTCCGAAAGGATCTTCTTCTGCTGCTCCGTTTGGGCCAGCTGCCCCCGGATCTGACCGTTTTCCATCAAGAACTGGTTGGCATCGCAGATCTTCAGCTGCTCCTTCAATCTGAGATACTCTCTGGCCGCCTTGGACTGCCGTTCCAGAGGTCCTACCTGTTTTTCCAGTTCCGACAGAATATCCCGTACCCGGACCAGGTTGGCTTCCTCGTCCTCCAGCTTCTTCTGGGCAATGGCCTTGCGGCGTTTAAATTTCACGATCCCCGCCGCCTCATCAAAGAGTTCGCGGCGCTCCTCAGGCTTTCCGCTTAAAATCTTGTCAATCTGTCCCTGACCGATAATGGAATAACCCTCTTTGCCGATACCCGTATCGTAGAAAAGCTCATTGATATCCTTCAGCCGGCAGGCGCTGCCGTTGATCATGTACTCACTCTCACCGGAGCGGTACAGCCGTCTGGAAACCGTTACCTGGTCGTAGTCGATGGCCAGCTGATGGTCGGAATTGTCCAGGGTGATGGCCACATATGCAAATCCCTGGGGCTTTCGCAGCTCTGTGCCGGAAAAGATGACGTCCTGCATGCTGGCTCCTCTCAGCTGCTTGATCCGCTGCTCGCCCAGCACCCAGCGCACCGCATCCGCCACGTTGCTCTTTCCGCTTCCGTTCGGTCCCACAATTCCCGTGATGCCGTTGTGAAATTCAAATACAATCTTGTTGGCAAAGGACTTAAAGCCCTGGATCTCAATGCTTTTTAGGTACATGGCTCACCTGCTTTTTCTTCCGATGCTCTCTCAGTCTTTTTTAATTTCAGCAGCACATTGTAAGCCGCCATCTGCTCTGCGGCCTTTTTCGTTCTGCCCTTTCCCCGGCCGGCTTCCACCCCGCCGATTTTAGCGCAGACCTCAAAGGACTTGTTGTGGTCAGGCCCCTCCTCTTTTAAAAGCTCGTAGGTCAAAGCCCCTTCGTCCCGGCTCTGAACCATTTCCTGCAAGATAGTCTTGCTATCATAAAAGAGCTTTTTGTGCTCCACATCGTTGAGAATAAAGCGCTCCACAAACTCTTTTGCACTAGCAAAACCACCGTCCAGATAAATTGCGCCGATCAAGGCTTCCATCGCGTCCGACACCACGGAATTGCGGTTTCTCCCTCCGCTGGCTTCCTCCCCTTTTCCCAGCAGCAGGTATTCACCCAGATTCAGCTCTCCTGCACAGAGAGCCAAGGTAGGCTCGCACACGATGCTGGCTCTGGTCTTGGTCAGATCGCCCTCCGGAAGTTCCTGATACTTTTTATACAAAAATTCGCTGCTGGAAAGCTCCAGCACCGCATCCCCCAGAAATTCCAGCCGCTCATTGCAGCTGTTATGGTCCTGTCTGTGCTCATTGGCATAAGAACTGTGGGTCAATGCCTGACGAAACAGATGCTTGTTTTGAAAGCAGTAACCGATCTTCTCCTCTAATTCCTGTAATTTTCGATTCATAGATTCCTCCTTGATAGTTCCCCGCCGTTCAACAGTTCCTCCCCTGCCCGGCCAAAGGACGAACAAGAAGAGGAGCTGCTGGATACAGCTCCTTCTTACCTGATGGTTTTCTTTTCACTGGCATATCACTGGCTCATGGTCTGCCGAATCTGCTCCGCAGCATCCCCTACCGTCATGATCTGCTGCACCGCCTCGCCGGGAATCTGAATTTTGAATTCCTCCTCAATCTCCATCACGATCTGGAAAAGGTCCAGGGAATCGGCTCCCAAATCCTCCACAAAGGCCGTTTCCGGGGCAATTTCCCCCGGCTCTATGTCCAGCACATCCCCAATAATTTTCTGCAGCTTCTGAAATTCCATCTTAAATACAACCGCTCCTTTTACTCCGTGCCCAGGCTGGCCCGGATCTTCTCATTAATCTGCTGTTCCTTAAACGTCACGCACTGGATAATGGAATTGTGCACCTCCAGCCGTTTGGAATTGCCGTGGGTCTTCACCACCAGGCCCTTCAGCCCCAAAAGAGGTGCGCCGCCATACTGGCTGGCGTCAAAGGATTTTAAGGTTCTCTTCAAAGCCGGCTTTACCAGAAGGGCTCCAATCTTGCTGCGCAAATCGCTCATCATGCCTTTTTTCACCATTCCGAGCAGGGTAGCTCCCACTCCCTCGTACAGCTTTAAAATTACATTTCCCACAAAGGCCTCACAGACGATCACATCCGCCCCTCCGTGTGGAATCTCTCTGGCCTCAATGCTTCCGATAAAGTTGATGTCCGGGCATGCCTTTAACAGCGGGAAGGTCTCCTTCACCAGGGCGTTGCCCTTCTCCTCCTCGGCGCCGATGTTGACAATGGCTACTCTGGGATTTTTGATCCCCACCACATGCTCCATATAGATGGAGCCCATCTGCGCAAACTGAACCAGATGAGAAGGTCTGGCATCCACGTTGGCACCGCAGTCGATCAGGATGGAAACGCCCTTCTCCGTCGGAATCAGCGGGGCCAGAGGGGGACGCTCCACTCCCTTGATCCTCCCCACGATCACCTGACCGCCTACCAGAATAGCGCCGGAGCTGCCTGCCGACACAAAGGCGTCTGCTTCTCCGTTTTTCACCATATTCAAAGCTACTACCATGGAAGAATCCTTTTTCTTCCGGATGGCGTTCACCGGCGGCTCCTCGGTGGCAATGACCTCCGTGGCATTTACCACTTCAATTTGTTCTTTATTATAAGTAAATTTGGAAAGCTCTGCCAAAACCTCCTCCTGGCGTCCTACCAGGGCAATCCGGATATCCGGTCTGTCATTGGCCGCATCCACCGCACCCGCTACCATCTCGCCGGGAGCATAATCGCCTCCCATGGCGTCTACTGCAATTCGGATCATAGCAATTCTCCTTTCGGAAGCGGCCCTGCCGCGTCCAGATATTACTATACTAAAGATTTTGGGAGAAATCAATACAAAGTTCCAGCCCGCAAATCCCTTGCCAAGTGTTATAACAGCGCAAGGATCCCGGCACAGGCCTTCTGGCCCGCTCCGGGATCCTTGTACTGTTTACAGACGCTCTTTACTTTTCCGCTTCGAAATAATCGGGATACTGGTCCTGGATCATCTGCTGATCCTGCTCCAGACGTCCGATATGGGCCTTTAAGCACTCCTCAAACAGTCCCTCGTCCTTCTTTCTGGCCGCGCTGATGAGCTGCCGGTGCTCCAATATGGTCTTTTCCCGCACCGGCGGCGTCAAATCCGTCAGATAACGGATCCGGTTGTAATGGGTAATCTGGGTATGGATGATCTCCTTGGCCAGAAATTCTCCCGCCGTATCATAAATGATATCATGAAACCCGTGGTCCAGGGTCAGATAAAGGCTTCTCCCCGCCTCATCTCTGGCCAGCTCCATCTGCCTGAGATTGCGTTCCATGGCCTGGATGGTATCCTGCGTCACCTTTCGGATAAAGCGTTCCGCCATGCCGATTTCCAGAGTATAGCGCACGTACCACTCCTGTCTGGTTCTGGACAGATTGATTCTGGACACCAGGGTTTTGGACTGGGGATAAATATCCACCAGCCCTTCCTTTTCCAGCTTTACAATGGCCTCCCGGGCGGGAGTACGGCTGACCCCGTAGCGGCTCGCCACCTTTGCGGCCGATATGGCCTCACCCGGCGCTAAGGCAAAGGACATAATATCCTGCTTTAAAAGCTGGTAGGTGGTTTCATTCAGGTTCCGTTCCATATTTTCACCCGTTTCCGGTTATGCCAGATACTTTTCCAGGGCAGCCCGAACTGCGCCGGGTCCTGCCAGCTCTTCCCTGAACATTTCCTCGATGCGCTCTCCGATTCCTGCCTCATACAGGTCGATCCCGAAAATGTTGGCATTGGACAGGATGCCCTTTAACTGTCCATGGTAGGACTCAGGCTTTCCTGCCTCCACTCCCTCCAGAGCCTTCTTGAGCTCCGGGATCATGGGGTCCGGAGACAGCTCAAATGTCTGTCCCTTGTCATCTACTCCGAGGAGATAGCGGCACCATCCGGCAATAGCCAGCGGAATCGCCGTCAGCTTTCTGGCATCCCCGTACTTCGCCACATAGGACTTGATGGTCTCACCATAACGGATCCCCACCTTCTGAGAGGTGTCGCAGGCGATTCTCTGAGGCGTGTCGGGCATAAAGGGGTTGGGCAGACGGTCATGGATGACCTCATGCACAAAGTCCTCCGGGGAAAGGATGCCGGGATTCACCACAACAGGCATACCCTCCACCGGTCCAATGCGGTCCACCAGCTTTGCCAGCACCTCATCCTTCATCTCATCGGCAATCAGGTCATAGCCCAGCAGGCAGCCATAGACAGCCAGGGCGGTGTGCAGGGGATTCAGGCAGGTCGTCACCTTCATCCGCTCCACCTTATTAACCGTATCGCGGTCCGTCATGTAGACGCCGGCCTTCTCCAGAGCAGGGCGGCCGTTGGGGAAATGATCCTCAATCACCAGGTACTGAGGTCCCTCTGCGTTGACAAACGGAGCGATATAGGTCTTTTTGGAGGTGATCACCGGAGCCATATCCTCCACGCCCTTCTCCTCCAGTTCCTTTGCGATGGACTCGGCTGGCCGGGGCGTAATCTTGTCGATCATCGTCCAGGGGAAGCTGACCTGATCCTCATCGGTAATGTAGTTTACAAATTCCTCATCCACAAAGCCTCTGGCCTGCCACTCCCTGGCCATGGTCACAACGGAAGTTTTCAGCTTTTCTCCATTGTGGGAGCAATTATCCATGGAAACCACTGCCAGCGGATATTTTCCTGCCTTGAAACGCTCATTCAGAAGGCTGCACACCACTGCCATGGCAGAGCCCGCCTTCTCCGGTCCGTTCTCAAGGTCCGCCTGGATAAAGGAGAAATAATTTCCGTCAGCACCTTTCAAGGCGTATCCCTTCTCCGTAATGGTGAAGGAAATCATCTGAAGTCCGGGATTCCGGAAAATCTCCTTTAAGCGGTTCCAGGAAGCCTCATCAGAGGACTGGGCCTTGATGGCCTCTGTGAGAGAACCCACCACCTTCTTGTCCGTGGTGCCGTCCGCCTTCAGGGTTACCGCCAGCACCAGATTGTCGTAGGGCTTATAAATCTTGTCCACCACATCAAAATCAAAGGTTTCCACGCAGGTGATGCCCTTCTGGGCAATCCCCTCATTCAGCAGGGTATCTGCGATCCCGCCGATGAAAATACGGAAAATGTTTCCGGCTCCAAAATGAACCCATACCGGTGATTTCTTTGTCTCCTCTGCAACTGCCTTTACATCGTAGGAGGGAAGTTTAACTCCCAGCGCCTCCCACTGCTCTTTGTTCTGAATTCCTTCTAATGTTAATTTCATGACTGATACGCCCTCCTTCTGTCTTTAAGGCCTACTGCTGATTCTTCTGAATTGCCTCCCAAAGTCCCTGCAGATACATAGCACCCAGTGCCCGGTCATAGAGACCGTATCCGGGCATTGCCACTTCGCCCCAAATCATGCGGCCGTGGTCGGGACGGATGATTCCGTCAAATCCGGTATCATAGAGTGTCTTCATGATCTGGTACATATCCATGGAGCCGTCGGAGGACAGATGAGCTGCTTCCTCAAAGTCCCTGGGGGAGTTGTATTTTAAGTTCCGCACATGGGCGAAGGGGATTCTGCCCTGAGCAGCCCGGATGATGCCGCAGATATCGTTGTGCTGATTGGAGCCCAGAGAACCGGTGCACAGGGAAAGTCCGTTGTAGGGCTTGTCCACTGCCTTTAACAGGCGCTCAATGGATTCCTTTCCGGTAATGATCCTGGGCAGACCGAAAATAGGCCATGCAGGGTCATCGGGATGGATGCCCATCCGCATGTCATACTTCTCGCAGACCGGACCAATGGCTTCCAGGAAGTAAACCAGATTGTTGAAAAGCTTCTCCGAATCCACATCCTTGTACATCTCAAAGAGCTCTTTCAGACGTCCCAGGCGCTCCGGCTCCCATCCGGGCATCACAAAGCCATTGGACATCTTCTCCACAGACTCCTTCATGTTCTCCGGGTCGATCTGGTCTACAATGTCCTGGTTGTAGGCCAGTACGGTGGAACCGTCTGGGCGCACTCTGGCCAGGTCCGTTCTGGTCCAGTCAAATACCGGCATAAAGTTGTAGCAGACGATATGGATGTCGTTCTTTGCCAGATTTTCCAGGGTGGCGATGTAGTTGGCAATGTGCTCATCCCTCTTCTCGGTTCCGATCTTGATATCATCGGATACGTTCACGGACTCGATGGCGGCAATTTTCAGCCCCGCATCCTCTACCGTCTTCTTCAGCTCAGCAATCTCCTCATAGGTCCACAGCTCTCCGGCCTGCTTTCCAAACAAAGTGGTAACCACCCCGTGTACACCCGGGATCTGCCGAATCTGCTCCAGGGTTACGCTGTCATAACCAGGTCCATACCAACGCAGTGTCATCTCCATAGCAATGTCCTCCATTTCAATTTGCAAAATACCGCAGCAGTTCAGTCCTGAACCGAAATACCTCAGTCTAAACTGACATGTCAGTTTTGTTATCCCTATAGTAACATGTTAGTTGTGGAATGTCAATATAAAATAGAAAAGACCAGAAGCTTTTTACACTTCTGGTCTTATCTTTCCCCGCTCTGATTCAGGGTTATTCAACTGCTGCAGATCCTTTACTTCAAATTGGAATTGGAAGCCTTGATGGCTTTCAGCTCATCAAACACCACATCGTTGAGTACCTTAATGTAGGTTCCCTTCATACCGGAAGACCTGGATTCAATGACGCCGGCACTCTCGAACTTGCGGAGGGCATTGACGATCACCGAACGGGTGATCCCAACCCGGTCCGCAATCTTGCTGGCAACCAGGATCCCCTCGTTTCCATCCAGCTCATCAAAGATATGGATGATTGCCTCCAGCTCAGAGAAGGAAAGGGTGCTGATGGCAGACTTCACGATCTGCACCTTGCGGGTCTCCTCCGCGTTCTCCTCATTTACCGAGCGCATCATCTCCAGACCCACTACCGTGGTTCCGTACTCGCTTAAAATAATGTCATCGATATCGTACTGGGAATCCAGTTTATAGATAAACAACGTTCCCAGCCGCTCTCCCGCAATATCAATCGGGGTAATGATTGCCTGATACTTTTTTACATTCTCCTCAGCAAAGCCAAGGGTGGCAAGATTTACATTCTCCTTGGTAGAGAGGACACTGAGCAGACGCTCATTGAGCATCTGGTCTACATATCCGCCTACCTGGTCCTCGATCAGCTCCTCGATCTCGTCCACTCCGGGCCAGATGCTTACCCCCAGCACCTTTCCCTTTTTGCTGATGACCAAAATATTGGACAGCAAGATTTCGCTTAAAACTTTGCAGATATCGTTGAATACAACCTTATGAGAATTATTATTATGCAATAACTTATTAATCTTTCTTGTTTTGTCCAATAACTGAACACTCATCTCCGAAAACCTCCTTATCTCACAGATATATCGCAACAAATACGCAATTTCTATTTGAATTGTAACATAATTATTCCGCAATAACAAGAGTTTTTGGAAGTTTTCGATTTTTTTTGTATTTTTAAGGTAAACGTTCAGGACGGCGGGAAAACGATGGCAGAAGAAAGCGTTAAGCTTCCTTCTCCTCTTTCTCCAGATTCATCCGATAGCCGCAGGTCTGATTGGAACAAAGGAGTTTATTTCCTTTTTCTACCATATAAGAGCCGCACTTGGGGCATTTCTCGGTAGATGGCTTCTGCCAGGACATGAAATCGCAGTCCGGATTTGCCTCGCAGCCGTAGTACAGGCGGCCTTTCTTGGTCTTCTTGCGCACAACCTCCTTGCCGCATTTTGGACAGGGAACACCGATCTTCTCCAGATAGGGCTTAGTGTTCTTGCACTCTGGAAATCCCGGGCAGGCCAGGAATTTTCCGTGGGGGCCGTACTTGATCACCATCCGGCGGCCGCACAGCTCGCAGACCTCATCGGAAACCTCATCCTCAATCTTCACGGACTCCAGTTCCTTTTCTGCTGTCTGAACCGCTTCCTCCAAATCCGGATAGAAATTGCTGACTACCGTTTTCCAGGAAACCGTTCCATCCGCCACCTTATCCAGCAAAAGCTCCATGTTTGCAGTAAATCCAATGTCCACAATGCTGGGGAAGCTGTGCTTCATGATCCGGTTTACCACCTCGCCGATCTCCGTCACATACAAGTTCTTATTCTCCTTCACCACATAGCGGCGGGCGATAATGGTGGTAATAGTGGGGGCATAGGTACTGGGACGGCCGATTCCCTGCTCCTCCAGGGCTTTTACAAGGGACGCCTCTGTGTAATGGGCAGGCGGCTGGGTAAAATGCTGGCTGGGCTCCAGTCCCTCCAGCTTTAATATGGAACCCTTCTCCATATTTCCCAGAGCCTGGCTGCTGCCCTCTTCTTCCTGGTCCGCCTCTACATAGACAGACATAAAGCCGTCAAAGGTTCTTCTGGAAGCCGCTGCGGTAAAGCACTGACTGCCGGCGGCAATCCGGACGCTGGTAGTCTCGTAAACAGCGCTGGCCATACGGCTGGCAGTAAAACGGCGCCAAATCAGCTGATACAGACGGAACAGATCCCGCTGCAGGGACTCTTTCACCATCGTAGGCGTTAATGTGATATCCGTGGGACGGATGGCCTCGTGGGCATCCTGGATTTTACCGCTGTTTTTCGCAGTCTGTTCCTGCTGAGTTACATAGTCCTTTCCGTAATTCTGCTCCACAAAGGCCCTTGCCGCCTGGTCCGCCTCCTCGGCAATCCGTGTGGAATCCGTACGCAGATATGTGATCAAGCCGATGGTCCCGTGGCCTTTTACCTCCACGCCCTCATAGAGCTGCTGAGCCAGACGCATGGTTTTCTGGGTAGAAAAGTTCAGGGCCTTGGAAGCTTCCTGCTGCAGGGTACTGGTCGTAAAGGGAATGGGGGCCTTCTTGACCCGCTCGCCCTTTTTGATTTCCTCCACCACATACTCCTGGCCCTCCAGGTCCTTCAAGATCCGGTCCAGCTCCTCCTTGCTGCCAATGGAGCTTTTCGCCTTTTTCTCACCTGCAGGCCCATAGTATTTCGCCGTGATCGGCTTTTTTGCTCCCTGTACCAGAAGCCTGGCCTCCAGATTCCAGTATTCCTCCGGAATGAAGGCGTTAATCTCCTCCTCCCGGTCGCAAATCATCCGCAGAGCCACGGACTGCACACGGCCTGCGCTCAGTCCCCTCTTTACTTTTGCCCAAAGCAGCGGACTGATGCGGTATCCTACCATCCGGTCCAGCATCCTTCTGGCCTGCTGGGCGTCCACCAGATTCATATCAATATCCCTTGGATTTTTTAAAGATGCCTTTACCGCATTCTTGGTAATTTCGTTAAAACTGATCCGGTATACCTGCTTATCCTTCAGTTCATCCAGTTTCAGGGCCTGGCTTAAATGCCAGGAAATAGCCTCTCCTTCCCGGTCCGGGTCGGTTGCCAGATAGATTTTATCTGCCTTCTTGACCTCCTTGCGGAGTCTGGCCAGAGTATCTCCCTTTCCTCGTATGGTGATATATTTTGGTTCATAGTCGTGTTCCGCATCAAAGCCCAGCTGACTTTTGGGCAAATCCCTTACATGTCCGCCGGATGCATCCACCACATAATTGCTTCCCAGAAACTTCTTGATCGTCTTTACCTTTGCAGGTGACTCCACAATTACCAGACACTTCGCCATTGCAAACTCCTCATCTTTTTTTTAAAACTCCCTCACAGAACTCTGCGCACATAGTATTGTCCCGCCGTACGCTCGATCCATCCTCCCAATTCCAGATCCAGCAGTACGTTCATGCAGCGGCTGGTCTCCAGATTCAAAGCCGTGCATATTTCTTCTACATGCTTTGGTTCACAATCCAGGAAACTATACACCATTTTTTCAATCTTGGCAAGTCCCTTGTCCTGTTTTTCGCAAGAAATCCCCTTATTTTCCTTTGAAATTCCCAAATATTCCAGCACATCTTCCGCCGCTGTCAGAATAGAAGCCCCATCCCGTATCAGCTCATTGCAGCCCCGGCTCACCCGGTCAGTGATCCTCCCCGGAAGGGCAAAGATCTCCTTTCCCTGGTCCAGACCCAGGTGAGCCGTGATCAGAGAACCGCTCTTCTCTCCTGCTTCTATGACCAGGATCACATCGGAAAGGCCGCTGATCAGCCTGTTTCTCACCGGAAAATGGAACGCTCTGGGAGAAGCTCCGGGCGGATACTCCGAGAGGATTCCTCCTTTTTCCAGAATATCCTGATACAGAGGATAATGGCTTTTGGGATAACACACATTGACCCCGCTGCCCAGAACAGCCCATGTCCTGCCGCCTGCCTTCAGTGCCCCTCTGTGCCCTGCTCCGTCCACTCCCATAGCCAGACCGCTGATCACCTGCACACCGTTTCGCCCCAGCTCTCTTCCCATATACTCCGCAGCCTGTTCTCCATAGCTGGTGCAGCCCCTGGAACCCACAATCGCTGCCGATGGGCGGCTTTCTTCCGGAAGTCTGCCCTTTACCCACAGTCCCATTGGATAGTCATAGATATTCCGGAAACGCTCCGGATATTCCTCATCCAGCGGTGTTATAAACCGGATTTTCCTTTCCTCAAGCTCCCGATATTCTTTCCGGCTGATCTCCAGCTCCTTTTTAGCCTTCTCAAAGCCTGCAGCCATGGATTCCCGCCGGAAAATCCCCTGACGAAAAAATTCTGTTCCTTCTATATAAAATGCCTCCCGGAAGCTCCCGGCAAATTCCCAGGCTTTTCGGATGCTGACTGCACCTAATCCTTCCACCCGGCTGCACATCCAGTACAGATATTCTTTCTCCTGTTCCCGTTCCTTTACCTTCCCTGCTGTTTGTTCGTTTCTCATCCCCATATTTTCTCCTCCAGTACCCGATACCCGGCAGCTTCCGCCAGATGGCTTCGGCTGATCTTTTCCTTCCCCTCCAGGTCTGCGATCGTTCTGGCCACCTTCAGGATCTTATGGCAGACTCTGGCACTCAGCTGCTGCTTTCGATAAATTTGCTCCAAAAGCGCTTCCTCCTCCGGCCCCAATATGCAGAATCTCCGGATCTCTCTCTGCCCCATACGGCTGTTAAAGCTCACTCCTTCTCCCGAAAAACGCCGTTTCTGACGCTCCCAGGCCTCCTGGACTCTTCTGCGGATCGAAGCAGAATCTTCATTTTCCCCTCCTGTTTTCAAGAGCTCCTCATAGGAAATGGGCGTAGCCTGGACGCAGAGGTCGAAACGCTCCATAATAGGCTTGGACAGGCGGCTCAGATACCGTTCAATCTGCGCCGGACTGCACCGGCAGCGGGTCCGGTCCGGATACCAGCCGCAGGGACAGCTGTTGAATGCCCCGCAGAGCAAGAAATCCGCCGGGAGTTCATAGGAGCCCTCCATCCGGTTGAGGATAATCTTATGCTCCTCCAGAGGCTGTCGCAAGACTTCCACTGCCGGGCGTCCAAACAGGGTAAGCTCATCCAGGAACAAAATTCCGCCGGAAGCCAGGGACAGCTCTCCTGGCTTCAAGGGTCTTCCCCCGCCCGCCAGAGCCTGAGGTGTGATCGTATGGTGAGGACTTCGAAAGGGACGTTTCCCCAGCAAGGGCCGGTTATGAGGCAGCAGGCCGCAGATACTGTATATTCTGGAAATTTCGATGTCCTCTTCCCGGGTAAGGGGAGGAAGGATCGTCGGCAGACGCCGGGCAATCATGGTCTTTCCTGTTCCGGCAGGACCGGTCATCAGAAGATTGTGCATCCCTGCCGCCGCAATCTCCGCCGCCCGGCGAAGAACACTCTGGCCGTTTATCTCCCGAAAATCCACCTCATCTTCCACTGTTTTTGCCGCCTGTTCCTCCGCTCCACTCTGATATTCTGTTCCCTTTCCTCCATTCTTCAGAATTTCTACTGCCTGCTTTAGGGAAGAAACGCCGATGATCCTCATATGTTCCACCACTCTTCCCTCTGCCACGTTCTCCATCGGCAGCATCACCTGCTTCAGCCCTGCATCCCTGGCTGCCATGACCATTGCCATGATGCCGCTGACCGGCTTAATCCTCCCGTCCAGCCCCAGCTCCCCTACAGCTGCAAAAGGCTCCGTGGATTTCAAATCTGTCAGCCCATACGCGCCCAATACCGCCAGGGCAATTGGAAAATCGTAGGCCGTTCCCGCCTTTCGGATATTGGCTGGGGACAGATTGACCGTCACCTTCCTGGCATTCAGACGAAACCCGGAATTCTTCAGAGCCGTTTTGACCCGGTCCTGGGCCTCCCGCACCTCGGAGGACAAATATCCAACCATGGAAAATCCAGGCAGACCATCTCCTACATCAGCCTCCACTCCGATCAGCACCCCTTCAATTCCGCGGATGCCTGCACTATTCACTTTTGTAAACATAGAATCCTCTCTTTCAACAAAACAATAAACGGAATATGGCGCGAAAAGCGCCGGAACCGGAAAAACCGGCAGAAGCTAGGAGCCGGAACGGGCTCCTGAATCAATCAAAAATTACCGCACAGAGGGGAGCGAAGCCCCTCTGTTTTTATTCATCGCTCTGGAATCGGATGCTCCCTCATATACGCCTCGAAAATTCTGGCCGCTCTGGCCACTACCTCCGGGCAGGGGCGTCTGGCATAGTAGTCCGGCGTCCTGTCCTCCGGTTCAGGCTGACTGTGCTCCTCCGCCAGTCCCAAGATTTCCCGGCAGAGAATCGAACCGTTCTCCTCCCGAAAACGCGCCGCCAGCTCCTGGATCCTCTCATAATGGGCAGTCTTTAGGGATTTATCTGTCAGGTCATCGTAGCCGTAGAGGATCCCGGCCGCCATAAAGATACCGGACAGTGCCCCGCACACCTCTCGCAGCCGTCCCATCCCTCCGCCAAAGGAGGAGGAAAGTCTCATGGCCATCCCGTTCTCCATGCCCGTCACGTCGCAAAAGGCGCAGAACGCCGCTTGGGCACAGTTGCAGCCCTCCATAAAAAGAGCTCTCGCCTGTTCCTCATGACTCATAAACTTGTCCCCTCTCTTTCTTCAGCATCTCCTTTAAAGCTTCCCTCTGTTCCAGGAACCACCGGTCATCCGGTCGAACCTGCAAAAGATAGCTGACCTTCCCCAGGATCTGTTCCAGACGGCGTACCGAATCCGCCGGTCTGCTCTCTCCTGTACCGTAGCGCAGGCAGAGATAGACCTCCTGGCGCAGCTTCCTCCTGTCCTCTCTTGGAAGCTGGCATACCTGGTTGACCGTAATTCCGGTTACCGTCTGACGGCTGAACTGGGAACAGACGGCGGTCTTGCTGTGGTTCAGCTCCATTCCCATGGTCTCCAGAAAGCCGCGGACCCTTCCGATTACTGCGCCGGGATTCAAATCTCCGGAAAAGGTCATGTCATCACAGTACCGTGTATAGGCAATATTCTGAGGGCCGCACCAGGCAGCCATGGCCTCATCAAAATGTTTCATCACCAGATTGGACAAAGCCGGTGACGTGGGAGCTCCCTGCGGCAGTCTCTGGCGGCAGCAGCAAAGGGAGGCCAGCAGTACCCGGACTTCCTCCGGAAAATAAGCGGCAGGAAACCCATACCCCAGCACCATAGGAAAGGTGATGCTGCCGAAAAAATCATGGATATCCAGCTTCAAAACCAGAGGCTTTCCTATGTGAACAGCCGCCCCATCAGCCGCACAGCGGTTTTTCCGGTAGGCTGCTGCTGCCGGCGAAACGGAAAAGCCCTCCAGCACATGATGAAGGATATTTCTCTGAACCTGTTTCAGCAGCGGATCCGGCACATCCAGCCTCCGGTATCCGCCCCTTCTTTTAGGAATCCATACCGGATGGTAATGCTCCTCCGGATGATTGGACAGCGCATACAGACAGGCCAGGATCCGCTCTCTCTGCCAGCCGGAGGATGGAAGAAGCTGAAGGGACAGGATCATTTCCACCGCCTGTTCTTTTCCGCAGTATTTCCAGATTTCCCCGTCCCCCATTGTCCTTCTCCCTCTTTTCTCTCCGCGGCCCGGCCTTTGGGCGTCAGCACTGACAGGGATAGACCAGGAAGCGCAGATGTACAAAGCCGCAGGCTTTATGCACATGAAATGTGCGGCCGTACATCGCAGCTGCCTGGGGGCTGATCCCTGAGTTCTCCCACTCCGGACGGCGACTCGCCGCCCGCCCAAAGCATTGCTCTGATTTCGCTGCCAACGCCCGAAACCCGGGCTCCTTCCGGATACTCCTACTATACCACACGATCTATAGATGGGGAACTCCTAATTTTGAAATTCCGTCATGTACGGCCTGTACCGCAGCGGAAGATGGGTCCTCTGGCAGCGGGGATTGTTCCGCTGGGATATGGCTATGCTGGTGCAGAAGGATTTCCACAGCTTCTCATAATCTTCCCCGCAGACGGAAAAAATTTCGGATCCTGTTTCCGGTCCTGATGATGGCTCCTGCCGCAGCCTTCCCCCGCCTCCGGCTAAAATGGATATCTGCTTTTCTTCCTCCGCTGTCAGGGAGACGAGGAACCATCCCTTATCAGCCTGGTGCACGGACGCTTTGCCTCTGTTCTCATCCCAAATCACCCAGTTCTCCGATGGGAGCCGGTCGGCAAAATGAGGGGAAATCAGGGGCAGCACATCATTTTTCGGTCCGATCCGGCTTACCAGCACGTTGGAAGGCGTCTGGACAAAGCGCAGAAACTCCGTCATCAGATGGCTTTCATTCCCCACAAACCGGCACAGCTGGAACACTTCCTGGACCGCCGGGATCTGCAGACGCTCCACAACCGCCGCACCAAGGGCAAAAGCGGTTACAAGAAAACGGTAAATCTTATCTGCTCTCTCCTCATCCTCACTGAGGGAAGCACGGTAAACCCAGTCTGTCACCTGGGCGGAGAGTTTCTGTTCCATCGCGTCAAAAACGGCCCGGAATTTTCTCTCTTCATATGGAACATGGACATATTCCTCCAGAAAGCTGGTCTGAAATGCCTCCCCCTCCAGCGCAAGCCTCACGTTCTTATGGCCCCTGCGGCTCGTCCACGCCTCATACACCCCGCACAAAATATGTTCAAGATCCCCTTCACACAGATAAACCGTCATTTACAACTCTCCCTTCCCGGCCTTCACTGCATCCTCACTGCTGGGACAAACCTCAAGCTTCCAATCATCAAAGAGGGACAGCTGGCGGTAGCAGTCCTTGTGCTCAATATCCCACACTGACCTCCTCTCGTCCCCCAGAAGGCAGCTGGTGATATAATCCTGGTCCAGCCTGACCCCTTCCATCATCTTTCCTTTGCAGGTGATAAAATAAACCGCCCGCTTCATCACTACCCCCAGCTTCTTCAAATCCCCGAAATCCAGCTTTCCCCCTCTTCTGGCCGCCAGGATCCGCCGGACCGACTTAACTCCCATCCCCGGTACTCTCAGAAGTGCCCCGTAATCCGCCCGGTTCACCTCGACCGGGAACAGCTCCAGGTGACGCAGCGCCCAGTCACACTTAGGATCCAGAAACACATTAAAATTAGGCTGTTCTTCAGACAAAAGCTCCTCCGCCCGGAATCCGTAAAATCTCAGCAGCCAGTCTGCCTGGTACAGCCGGTGTTCCCGCAGAAGAGGCGGACCTCCCGGAAGGGAAGGAAGCGACTCATCCTGATTGACCGGGATATAGGCGGAGTAAAATACCCTCTTTAATCCAAAATTATAATAGAGAGCCTGGGCCACCGACATCATCTGAAGATCGCTCTCCGGGGTGGCTCCCACGATCATCTGCGTACTCTGCCCTCCCGGCACAAATGGCCTGCCCTGGGAATTTCGGGGCCTGTATCCGGATTGGGCCAGATCCTCCCTCAAAAGGGCGGCCCCTCCCCGAAAGCCGGCTCCCGTTCCCTGCAAAAAAGACGGGCCTCCTCTTTCCCCGCTCCCTATCTTTCTTTGATCTTCACCGTCCAAAAAATGGGCGTTCCCCCAGATGCCCTGCTGGATCTGGCGCATGGGACGCAGAATCTTTTCCCTGGTCTTTCCGGGTGCCAGTTTTTTCAGTCCCTCTGCCGTGGGCAGCTCCAGATTCACACTCATCCGGTCTGCCAGAAAGCCGGTCTGCTCAATCAGCTCCGGAGAAGCTCCCGGTATGGCCTTCACATGGATATATCCGTTGAACCGGTACTGGGTGCGCAGTCTCCATACCACCTCATAAATCTGTTCCATCGTGTAATCCGCACTGTAAAGAACGCCGGAACTCAAAAACAGTCCTTCAATATAATTGCGGCGGTAGAATTCCATGGTTAGACGGCATACCTCCTGAGGCGTAAATGCAGTCCGCACCGTATCGTTGGAACAGCGGTTGACGCAGTACTTGCAGTCATAAATGCACTGATTGGTCAAAAGGATCTTCAACAGGGAGATGCATCGTCCGTCTGCAGCAAAGCTGTGGCAGATGCCGGCTGCAGACGTATTCCCCAAAAATCCCGGTCTGCCCCTGCGGCTGACTCCGCTGGAGGTACAGGCAGCATCGTACTTTGCTCCATCGGACAAGATCTTCAATTTCTCCTCCAGACTCAGATCTTCCTGAATCAGCATGATCGTTCCTCCGTTTATCCCCTATATTCGAACATATGTTCTATTCCATTATCATACCAGCATACCGGAAAAAATGCAAGCAGAAATCAAATTTATTCTCCTTAAAAATGAAAGCAAATCCCTACTTGACATCATCTATAAAATAGGTTACTATACTGTTTGTGTCCGAACAATATAAAATACAATTTTGCTCAGAGGAGGTGGGAAAAGGTGGAAAAAGACTGCGGCGCATGGATCAACCTGCTGTCGCATAAGCTTAAATCGCGTTCCAATTCTATGCTGCAAAGCCTGGGCATCACCGGCGTACAGAGCCGGGTCATCTATTATATTCTGATCCACTGTCAGGATGGACCTGTCTTTCAGAAGGATATTGAAAGCGTCTTTGGACTCAGCCGCTCAACTGCCACAGGAATTTTACAGCTTTTGGAAAAAAACGGCATTATACGGCGGGAAAGCGTGGAAAGTGACGCTCGTCTGAAGAGTCTGGTTCCAACAAAACGGGCCGTAGAACTGGATACCCAGGTACGTGCCAGCCTGCGCAATACCGACCGCATGCTCACCCGTGGGATTTCCGACGGTCAGGTGCAGCTGTTTAAAGAGATAGCCGCACAGATGCTGTGCAACCTGGAGCACTGGGATGAGGACAGAACGGACATCCTGTCCGGCAGCCAACAGACACCATAAGCCCAGAAAGTTCGCAGCAGAACAAAAAAAGCGGCAGAAGCCGCCTGAATTTTAAGAACCATTAAGAATTTACATAATAAAGGAGGAATACCACCAATGGTTAAAGTCTTGGCCCGGAGTATCCGGGAATTTAAAAAGGCTTCGATCCTGACGCCTTTGCTGGTAACGGTGGAGGTTATTCTGGAATGTGCGATCCCCTTTGTGATCGCACAGCTCGTAAACCAGATGCAGGCCGGCTGTTCCATGGACGTCATTGTCCGGTACGGAATCGTGCTGATTGCCATGTCACTGGTTTCTCTGATCTTCGGCGGAGCCGCTGGTGCTACCTGCGCAGCTGCATCCACCGGATTTGCCAGAAACCTGCGAAAGGATATGTTCTATAATATTCAGAACTTTTCCTTTGAGAACATTGACAAGTTTTCCGTATCCAGCCTGGTTACCCGTATGACCACCGATATCATGAATGTACAGATGGCCTACATGATGATCATCCGTGTAGCAATCCGCTGTCCCCTGATGCTGATTTTCTCATTTGTCATGGGATTCGTTATGGGCGGACGGCTGGCGATGATTTTCCTGTTTACCATCCCCCTTCTGACCATTGCCCTATTCCTGGTAATCCGGGCAGCCACCCCCATCTTCCGCCGGGTGTTCCGCAAATACGATGCCTTAAACGATTCCGTTCAGGAAAACATTCAGGCTATGCGTGTTGTAAAATCCTATGTGCGTGAGGACTACGAGAAGAAAAAATTCGGTGCGGCAGCTGAAAACGTTCAGAAGGACTTCACCAAGGCAGAGCGCATTATGGCGATCAACAGCCCCATGATGCAGTTCTGCGTTTATACCGGTATGGTCTTCGTCATCGCCTATGGCTCCTACGCCGTTATCACCAGCCGTGGTCTGGACCTGAATGTAGGACAGATGTCTTCCATGCTGACCTACAGCTTCCAGATTCTTATGAGCCTGATGATGGTTTCCATGGTATTCGTTATGATTACGATGGCCACCGAATCTGCTGAGCGTATTGTAGAGGTATTGAGCGAGCAGAGCAGCCTGACCAGCCCGGAAAACGGACTGACCGAGGTAAAGGACGGCTCCATCGATTTTGATGATGTCAGCTTCAAGTACTCCAAGAAAGCGGAGCGCATGGCTCTGTCCGACATCAACCTTCATATTAAATCCGGAGAGGTCATCGGAATCCTGGGCGGAACCGGTTCTTCCAAATCCTCTCTGATCCAGCTGATCCCCCGCCTTTACGATGCCACGGAAGGCTGCGTAAAAGTAGGCGGCGAGGATGTACGCAAATATGACCTGGAAGCTCTGCGAAATCAGGTAGCCGTGGTGCTCCAGAAGAACGTGCTGTTCTCCGGCACCATCAAGGATAACCTGCGCTGGGGCAATCCCGATGCCACCGATGAGCAGATGGAAGAAGCCTGTCGTCTGGCTCAGGCCGATGAATTTATCCAGCAGTTCCCGGATAAGTATGATACCTGGATCGAACAGGGAGGCGCCAACGTTTCCGGAGGTCAGAAACAGCGTCTGTGTATCGCCCGCGCCCTGCTGAAGAAACCCAAGATCCTGATCCTGGATGACTCCACCAGCGCCGTTGATACCCGCACGGATGCTCTGATCCGGAAGGGATTCCGCGACTTTATCCCGGAAACCACCAAAATTATCATCGCACAGCGTGTAGCCAGCGTTCAGGATGCGGACCGCATCATTTTGATGGAGGGCGGACGCATCGACGCCATCGGAACCCATGAGGAACTGATGAAGTCCAGCGAGGTATACCGTGAAATCTTTACATCTCAGAACCGAGTAGGAGGTGACAGCAATGAGTAGAACCACCACCGGAAGAGGCCAGCGCGCCCCCAAGGGCGTGATGAAGCGTCTCATCCGCACCATATTTGAGTTTTACCCGGTGCTTCTGCCGTTGACCCTGGGCTGTATCCTGATTAACGCGATTGTCAGCTCCGTACCGTCCATCTTCATGCAGAACGCCATTTCCATTGTGGAAGACCACTATGCATCCGGAGACTGGTCTTCTGCTTCCGGACAGATTGTAAAACTGCTGACGATCCTGATTATCATGTATGTCATCAGCCTGATCGCAGGAATCTGCTATACACAGCTGATGGCCATTATCACCCAGGGTTCTCTGGCCAAGCTTCGTGAAAAGATGTTTGACCATATGCAGGATTTGCCCATCCGTTATTTTGATACGCACAGCCACGGCGATATCATGAGTTATTACACCAACGATATCGATACGCTGCGTCAGATGATCAGCCAGAGCCTTCCTCAGATGACCATCTCCGCCGTCACCCTCTTCAGCGTTTTCTGCATCATGATGTATTACAGCATCTGGCTGGCGCTGGTTGTAGTATGCGGCGTTGTGATCATGACGCTGCTGGCCCGCCACATCAGCAGCCATTCCTCCAGCCTGTTCCTGCGCCAGCAGATTAACATTGCGCGGGCGGAAGGCTATATAGAGGAAATGATGAACGGCCAGAAGGTCATCAAGGTTTTCTGCCATGAGGACGGCGCCAAGGCCGGCTTCGATGAGATCAATGATGAAATCTACCGCACTGCCCGCCGGGCAAACAGCTATGCCAATATCCTGATGCCCCTTCTGGGCAATATCGGAAACGTCATGTACGTGATAGTTGCTCTGGTAGGCGGCACCCTGCTCTTATCAGGAGCTCCTAATTTAAGCTTTTCCGGCATGGCCTTCAGCATCAGTATTGTCGTGCCCTTCCTGAACATGACCAAACAGTTTGCCGGCGCCATCGGCCAGGTATCCAACCAGGTCAACATGGTGGTAATGGCTCTGGCCGGAACCCATCGGATCTTCACTCTTCTGGATGAGGAGAAGGAAACCGATGAAGGATACGTTACTCTGGTAAACGCACAGGAAAACGAAAAAGGAGAACTGGTGGAATGCCCACAGCGTACCAACATCTGGGCCTGGAAGCATCCCCATCATGACGGTACGGTGACCTACACCCGCCTTCAGGGTGATGTCCGCTTCTTTGATGTGGACTTTGCCTATGTTCCGGAGAAAACGGTGCTGCACCATATTTCCCTTTATGCGAAGCCTGGTCAGAAGGTTGCCTTCGTGGGCTCCACCGGTGCCGGAAAGACCACCATCACCAACCTGATCAACCGCTTCTACGATATTGCCGATGGAAAAATCCGTTACGACGGAATCAATATCAACAAGATCAAGAAAGCGGACCTGCGCCACAGCCTGGGCATCGTGCTCCAGGATACCAACCTGTTTACCGGAACCGTAATGGAAAACATCCGTTACGGAAACCTGGATGCCACCGATGAGGAGTGTATCGGAGCTGCCCGGCTGGCAGGAGCTGACGATTTCATACGCCGGCTGCCGGAAGGCTACAACACCATGCTCATGGGCAACGGCTCCAACCTGAGCCAGGGCCAGAGACAGCTTCTCGCCATCGCCCGTGCGGCTGTGGCAGACCCGCCGGTTATGATCCTGGACGAGGCCACCAGTTCCATCGATACCCACACCGAGGCTATTGTCCAGAGAGGTATGGACGCCCTGATGCATGGCCGTACTACCTTCTACATTGCCCACCGCCTGTCCACGATTCAGAATGCTGATGCAATCATGGTTCTGGACCACGGCCGCATCATCGAGCGCGGTACTCATGAAGATTTGATCAAGCTCCACGGTACTTATTATCAGCTGTATACAGGTGCACTGGAGTTGGATTAGTGGATTGCAAAGAGCGGGAAGGCCCTGATTCCTTCCCGCTCTTTTTCTATCTGCTGATGCTTGTTTCCTGCCGGATGACGATGGTAAGCCATCCTTACGCTTCGGTCCGGTATCCGTCCGGATTATGGGACTGCCATCTCCAGGAATCCGCGCACATCTCCTCAATCCCCTTCTCTGCCTTCCAGCCCAGCTCCCGCTCTGCCTTCGCGCAGTCCGAATAGCAGGTGGCGATATCTCCCGCTCTTCTGGGACAGACCTTGTAGGGAAGGGTCTTGCCGCAGGCCTTCTCGTAGGCGTGAAGCACATCCAGTACGCTGTATCCGACCCCTGTTCCCAGGTTGTAAATCCGAACCTCCGGCTGGCTGTTCATCATCTTCTCCAGAGCCTTTACATGTCCCTTGGCCAGGTCCACTACATGGATATAATCTCTTACTCCGGTTCCGTCGGGTGTGTCGTAGTCATCGCCAAATACATTCAGATGGTCCAGTTTTCCCACAGCCACCTGAGCAATGTAGGGCACCAGGTTGTTGGGGATTCCTTTGGGGTCCTCTCCGATCAGACCGCTTTCATGAGCACCGATGGGGTTGAAATACCGCAGCAGCATCACATTCCACTGGGAATCCGCCCGGTTCAGGTCCGTAAGGATCTGCTCCAGCATCCCCTTGGTCTGACCATAGGGATTGGTGATGGCTCCCTTGGGGCACTCCTCCGTGATGGGGATGATCGCCGGGTCTCCGTAGACGGTGGCGGAGGAACTGAATACGAAGTTCTTTACGCCGTGGTTTCTCATCTCATCGCAGAGGATCAGGGTTCCGGTAATATTGTTGTGGTAGTATTCCAGCGGTTTCTGCACCGACTCTCCCACTGCCTTCAGGCCCGCAAAATGGATCACCGCCTGAATATCCTCCTGGTCAAATACCTGCTTTACCGCCGGCTGGTCCAGAAGGTCCGCCTCATAAAACTTCAGGCTCTTTCCCGTGATCTTTTCCACCCGTTTTAAAGACTCTTCACTGGAATTGCAGAGATTATCCAGCACCACCACATCGTATCCCGCATTTAATAGCTCTACGCAGGTATGGCTTCCGATATATCCGGCTCCGCCTGTTACTAGAATTGTCATTCTCGTATCCTCCTTATGTCGATTGCAGATTTGCCAGGTTTCATCCTTCCTGGTACTTTGTATGTTCAGTATACCTGTATTCAGTCTGAGATACAATGCACTTTTTCTTAAAATAGATGGAATTTTATTTCGCTTTTTCATGTTCTGCTGAAAAATCAGCATGGCGGCCGCCCTTTTACCGGCAGCCGCCATGCTTTTCAAATTCCCGTCTGATCTTTTCAATGGCACGCTTCTCGATACGGCTCACATAGGAGCGGGAAATGTTCAGCTCTGCCGCTATTTCCCTCTGCGTATGTTCCCTTCCCCTGTAAAGCCCATAGCGCAGCCGGATCACCGTCTTCTCCGTTTCCGTCAGGCAGGACTCAAAGGCCTGATACAGCTCCTTCACATCCTGCTTTAAGATCATGGTGTCGATGGCCGCCTTATTATCCATTTCCAGAATATCCACCAGGCTGACGGCCTCTCCGTCCTTGTCAACACCAATGGGTTCAAAAAGAGAAACCTCCTTTGAAAGCTTTTTACTGGCTCTCAGCAGCATCAGCACTTCATTCTCCACACATTTTGCCGCATAGGTCCCCAGTCTTGAGCCCTTGTCGGCCCGAAACGTATTGACCGCCTTGATCAGACCGATGGTCCCCACACTGATCAAATCCTCCAGATCATAATCCGGACTCTGATACTTCTTCACCACATGGGCCACAAGGCGCATATTCCGTTCAATCAAAGCCTCCCTGGCCAACTGGTCCCCTTCTCTGCTGCGTTCCAGATACTCCTTTTCCTCCCTTGCAGACAATGGTTTGGGAAATGTCTTCAATGAAAGCCGCCTTATTGTTCCTTACTTTCATCTTATGCCCGGACGGCTTTCAGAGTGCTTTTACAATCTTTGGAAGGCCGGTACTATTTTTCCGTGGACTCCCACAGGGAAAACATCGGCTCATAAACAGCGGGATCAAACAGATGGTTGTAGACCAGGTTTTCGTAGTCCGCTATCCGGCTGTGAGAGGGATTGTTCTCTCCCTCCAGCTGTTCCCAGGAATAATAATTCTCCTCCTGGTCGTAGCCGCCCAGCATATGGATGACCGGCAGCTCCTCCTTCATCTCAAGCAGAAAGGAATTGTAGGGCGTCATTTCAAGCCCTGCCTCCTGAAGCATGAGGCTTCCCAGATATACCGCTCCCATGTCTCCTAAGTCCTCCGGCTCATTTTCATAGTTGGTCCAGATGATGAAGGGGGTCTTATACCACATCAGACGGTCCCCGGTGTGAACCAGGTAACTGGGTTCCCCGTAAATCTCATCGAAAAATTCATCCTCCACTGCCGGCTGATGGTCTCCGAATAGGACGATCATAGTAGGCTCCTCACAGTTCTGGAAGTGTTCAATCAGGTTCTGGAATGCCCGGTCCGACTCCAGCATCAGGGAAAGATACTGGTCCGTCTGGGGGTATTTCCCCTCCATCTTTCCTGTCAGCCATACCTGCTGGTCAAAATTATCGTACCGGGTCTCATATCCTCCATGGTTCTGCATGGTCACGTTAAAGATAAAAAGCTTCTCCTGTGGATCATCCTTCTCCTCCACCAGCTGCATCAATTTCTCATAATCGCCCTGGTCGTCCACATAGGCTCTCAGAACCTGGGCTCCCTCAAACGCTTCCTCATCCAAAAACTCGTCAAATCCCATACATTCATAGACATACTCCCTGTTCCAGTTTGCCCCCGGATAAGGATGGACCGCCACTGTCCGATAGCCCTGGTCCTCCATTGTGCTGACCAGCGTCTTAATTCCCGGCTTGACCTGAAACTGATAGGCGCTGGTTCCCGCCGGCAGAAGGGCCATGGAATCCCCCGTCAGGAACTCAAATTCCGAGTTGCTGGTCATCGCCCCGAAAACAGGCATGCAGAGGTTTCCCCGGACCGTATTCTCTCTCAGTGTGCTGATAAAGGGAAAATAGGGCTGATTGGTTTCAAAGTCCCCCACAACCTTTAAATCGGAAAGACTTTCGTTCATGATGCAGATTACGTTGACCGGCTGGACCGGCTCCTGTTCCTGCGCCTCCTGCTCCAGAGCCTCCTCCTGCTCTGTCTGCCTGTAAATCTCCTGGATCCGGGCCGCGCTGTATCCCGAAGGCTTCTCCGCCTTCAGGTAGCGCACAGAAACTGCTGTAGAGAGCATATAGCCCAGTCCCTCATAGGTGGAAGAAACATCCCACATGTTCAGGCACAGATCCTTGACCGGTACCAGCCAGCCGTAAAAGCCAAGCAGAAAAGTAGCGATCACCGCCGTTCCCGCCCCGGCTGCAGCCAGGCACAGTTTTTTCCCCTTCAGGCGCACAGGACAGGCAAACAGCACCACGTTGAGGAAAAGCGTCAGCACAATGGCCCGGATCATCTCCGGCGAAAGGTCAAAACGATAATTTTTCGTCACGCTTACCGCAGTGGAAACAGCCATCGCATCCCACAGCATAATCGGGCGGCTGCGAAACTCCATCACAAAGGTTTCTCCGATGGAAAGGGCCAGCAAAAACAGGGAAATAAGCGGAATGGAAATTCTGGGGCGGCCGCTCAAAACAAATGCGGCCAGATACAGCACTCCTATCCAGCAGATATTCAGTATGGCCATAGAAAAAGGAACCGCCGCCAGATTCCCTGTCACGTACTCGAACATCAGGTACGAGGCAACAGGCATGAGAATCAGGCCGGCGATCCCTAGGACTTTTCGCCCATATTTTAGAATTAAAACAGCTTTTTCTTTTGTCACAGACGGATCCTCACTTCACAGAATACCGTCATGGTAACATAAAAGCGGATGAACATTCAAGGGCTTATTTGCACAAACTTTACATTGTTCACAAAACTTTTACATTTTTTGCGCCCTGTCTCGGACATTCCGGACCGCTGCACATTCGCTTTAGTGATGGAACAGACGGATGCCGGTAAATGCCATCACCATGCCATACTGATTGCAGGTTTCGATTACCTGGTCATCCCGGACAGAGCCTCCCGGCTGCGCCACATAGACCACACCGCTCTTTTTTGCCCGGTCGATGTTGTCCCCAAAGGGGAAGAAGGCGTCCGAACCTAATGCTACGCCGGTCAGCTTGTCCAGCCAGGCCCTTTTTTCCTCTCTCGTAAAGACCGGCGGCTTCTCCGTAAAGACAGCCTCCCAGCGTCCCTCTCCCAGCACATCCATAGAATCCTCTCCGATGTAAACATCAATGGCATTGTCCCGGTCAGCCCGCTTAATATCCCCGCGGAAGGGCAGATCCAAAACCTGGGGGGCCTGCCGCAAAAACCAGTTGTCCGCCTTATTTCCTGCCAGACGGGTACAGTGGACCCTGGACTGCTGTCCTGCCCCGATCCCGATGGCCTGGCCGTCCTTTACATAGCAGACTGAGTTGGACTGGGTATATTTCAGGGTGATCAGAGCGATCAGAAGGTCCTCTGCCGCCTCATCCGGAAGATTCTTGTTCTCCGTCACAATATTGTTCAACAGGCTCCTGTCAATTTTCAGATCGTTGTGTCCCTGCTCAAATGTAATGCCGAATACCTGCTTTCTCTCCAGAGGCGCCGGCTCATAGGAAGGATCGATCTGGATCACATTGTAGCCGCCCTTTTTCTTGGACTTTAAAATTTCCAGAGCTTCCGGCTCATATCCGGGAGCGATGACACCGTCGGACACCTCCCGCTTAATCAACTGAGCGGTGCAGACATCGCAGACATCGGAAAGCGCGATGAAATCTCCGAAGGAGGACATCCGGTCCGCTCCTCTCGCTCTGGCGTAGGCGCTTGCCAGAGGAGTCAGCTCTCCCAGATCATCCACCCAGTAAATTTTTCTCAGTGTATCGCTTAATGGCCGCCCCACTGCTGCACCTGCCGGAGAAACGTGTTTAAAGGATGTGGCAGCGGGAAGTCCGGTGGCCTCCTTCAATTCCCGCACCAGCTGCCATCCGTTTAAGGCATCCAGAAAATTGATGTAGCCGGGCTTTCCATTCAGCACCTGAATCGGCAGCTCTCCTTCCCCCTCCATAAAAATTCTGGATGGCTTCTGATTGGGATTGCAGCCATATTTTAATTCCAATTCCTTCATTTTTATTCCTCCCCCTGCTCTTTACTGATTTTTATTTACAATTCTGCTCTCATAGCTTCCGGTTTTCAAATCGATCATCCGCACAAAGAGAGATACCCTGTTTTCTGCATCCAGGCAGTCCCAGAGCTGCTCGGTCAAGGCGTCCAGATCCCCCTTCACTTCAACTCTCTTCGGCTCTCCCTCAAAGCTGGGAAGCGGATTTCCATCGTGAAGGTAGGTGTGGATCAGTCTTCCCTCGCCGGGGACCGGCTTCTTGTATGCAAAGGTGAAATGATGGCAGCTTTCCGGGTTCCCATCGCTGCTCTTTAAAATCGAGAGCGCATAGTTGCAGCTTCCATCCTCCAGGTGAAGAATCCCGGAGATCCTCGGAGTGTAATTGGGCCCATCCGGCTCAAAGCATCTGGAGCGGAGCGACTGTTCAAAGGTCAGCTGACGGTCCATTCCCTCGTAAATGGTATCCGTCTGATCGCCGTTGGTGACAATGGTCTTATTTCCCAGTACCCGCACCGGGGCATAAATAATCAGGCTGGGGTCCTTCAGCTTATCCGGGTCAAAAGCCTGGGTCTGGATTCCCTGTCCGTCCTCCACGAAAACCCGGTTGCGGCTGTTTTCGCTTCTCCCCATAATGAAATAGGCGACTACCGCCTTCTCCCCGTCCTCCGTCCGGCCTATCAGGATTCCTCTTCCGGGGTAGGAATTTCCCTTTAACGCTTCTTCCAGGGTTGTAATCTGCATCTGAAAAATCTCCTTTCCTTTGCTTGCTGCAGGTGTCAAGTGCTCGTAACAACGTAATAACAAAACCGCCTGGGCATACGGATCCATAGTATGCCCAGGCGGCCGGCTTTCAAAACATCCGATGTGCTCCCTGTGGTAATCTCCACTTTCCGCCAGTCACACATCTTCTGTTTCTATCATATATGATTTTTTCTAATCATGCAAGTGTTTTTAAGAAGGATTACTTATGAATTTTCCTTATAAATCCGATTGCGAAAGCGAATGAAAGAATCTCTTTACTCATTGCGGATTGCTGCCAGCGGGCTCAGCTTCATGGCCCGCAGGGCCGGCATAAAACCTGCCGCCATTCCCACAAAGACCGCGAAGACCACGGCGGCGGCAGCCAGCCACAGAGGAATCCGGGACAGGTCCCCTGCCATTCCTGTCAGCTGCTCTCCTCCAACAAAATGGTTGATGACCCCGGAAATGATGAAGCTCAATACAATTCCAGCCACGCCCCCCAGAAAACCGATGCAGCCGGATTCAATCAGAAACATATTCCGGATATTTCCCATATCGCAGCCCAGCACCTTCATAACGCCGATTTCCTTGGTCCGCTCATAAATGGACATCATCATGGTATTGGCAATGCCGATCGCCGCTACAAACAGCGCCACAGCTCCGATGCCTCCCAGCACCGCCTGGGCAATGTTGGACTGCTGCTTCTGGCTCTCCAGCCAGTCCATCTGGCTGTAGACCTGATAGCCCATATCTCCGATGACCTTCTGCACCTCTGTCACATGGTCCATATCATCTACAAATACCTGGGCACTGTTGTACACAAAATAGCTGTACGGCTTTCCCTTCTGATTCACCGGCTGTCCGGGAATAACCTTTCCTCCGCGGAACACCGTCCGAAGCTGCTGCTTTAAGCCCTCCACATCTGTATAGATGGAGTAGGAATAGGAATTCCAGTCATCAATCCCCCCCTCTACCATTCCGACTGTCTCCATCAGGTACTTCTTGGGGGGACTTACCGCCTGCTGGTCTCCGGAGCCGGAGGAGGTACCCTGAGACTGGTAATAAGCGTTGGTGTCAAAGATCACAAACAGCGGCTTTCCCATAAAGTCCACCTCCGGAAGCTTTCCGGTCTGCCAGTACCCGTCTCCCGTCTTGGCATTGGTAAAGTCACGGATGACCGTATTTCCCACTACCAGGCCCGTTTCCCCTTCCGCCGGGATATGGCCTTTTGCCAGAGGGATCTGCTCCAGATAATACTGGCTGACTCCCATAAGACTCAGATACTGGCACTCGTACGCCCCCTGCCTGGCTATCACATTAACTTGAAGAACAGGCGAAACTGCCTTCACATGCTCCAGCCTGGAAAACTGTCCAATCACATCATCGGTAATATAGTTGGGCTCCGAGTCCTGGCCGCTGCTTACCATGCCTCCTGAACTGCTGTAAACCACATTTCCATACATGGACGGGGAGGACACTTCGATGGTCGTCAGACTCCCCATCGCTTCAATGCTCTCCATCTGAAGCTCATTGAGGCCTATACCTAAGGAAACCATCACCACAATGGAGGCAGTTCCGATGATAACGCCCAGAACCGTCAGAAAAGTCCGCAGCTTTCTGCGTCTTAAATTGTTGAGGCTCATGCTCAGAAGATCAGGAAATCTCATCGTCCAGCTCCTCTTCCTCCTTCTTTGCCTTCCGTTTCTTTCTCACCTTGCAGATGATGACCGCCCCGATGACCGCCGCCGCGGCTCCCCCGATCCCCAGGAAGATTCCATATTTCTTCCAGAAAGATGGCTCCTCCTGCGTCAGCGCCGGGTCTGTCATGGCTGGGTCCCACATTTCATCCATGCTCATATCCTCCGTCACCATGAGGTTCATCTCCTTCACCACCGGCTCCGCCATCACCCCATTTTCATCCTCGTAGGTAATGGATATGGTAATGGTCCCATCGTCCATGGTGGGAGCGATGCCGGAAAGCATGGTATCCACATTCCCCGTCTCCCCAGGCTTGATATTTCCCACATAGGCATCCACCTGGCTTATGCTGTCCCCCAGAAAGGAGGCGGTGACGTTATAGAGGATCACCTTTCCGGTATTGTTGATTCCGAACATCACATTGGACTCCGAACCCACCGTGATGCTGGCGGGCATCACATCGATATTGCTGGTGCTGAGACGGGCATACTGCTTGACCGGAATGTCCACCGTGATGCTCTCCTCCGCATTTTTAAACTCCGGGCTGTCATACTTCTCCTTTATGGTAATGGCGTAGGAGCGCTGGTCTACTCCTGCTTTGGCCGTATAGCGGGCCCGGACCTCCGTACTCTGTCCCGGTCCCAGGGCGTCCACCACAATGGAGGAAGAACCGGACTCGGTGGTAAATACAGCGGAATCGTCCACTTTCTCCGATTCCATGGTAAAGAGAATGTTGCTGGCCGGCACATCCGTGGAAGCGTTCTTCATATTCAGGACCAGCTCGAACTCGTCCCCGGCGTACACCTCCTCCGGAACCGTGTGGTAGCTGTCCACGATCAGACGGGCCCGGACACGGTCATTGGCATCGAAATCTCCCAGGTCGTCCTCCTTGTCCTTGGAGGTGATATGGACATAGAAGGTTCCCTCCTCCGTATGCAGATCACCCTCCGAGCTCAGCCGGAAGGTAATGGTGAATTTGATCGGATAGTATCCGGTATAGGAATCCTTGCGGATCGCCATGCTGTAGGGCACTGCCACCGTTTCCCCGTAGCCGATGCGGTCATAATGCCGGTCGTAATTGCCGTCATTGATCTCAAAGGGGAATTTGGCGTCATCCTCCGACAGCTCCATGTGGATGGTTACGTCCTGAGCCGTAATATCCCGCTTGTTCCGAACATTCACCGTATAATCCATCACATTTGGATAGGTCCCTCTGGGCGTGGACTGGTTTTCCCCAATCACAAAATATACGCCCTCCTCCTCGGTATCATCCTCCTCATCGTCGGTGGTATCCGTGGAAATCCAGATATTCACGTAATCAATATCCTCTCCTCCGTCCCACTCGATCAGAATGGGAATGCTGTAGTAGCCCTGGCCCGCATCCCGCCGGACCTGCGCGGAGAGGGAGGTGCTTTTCACCTTGTCCTTGGAAATATCTCCTACGGACTTGGACACGAAGGTGGTTTCCATGATCTCGAAGGGGTAGTAATCTACAATATAGTCGCCGCTCCCCCGCTCTTCGATCTGCTGGAAATCCGTAGTCTGGGCCAAACGCACCCGCACATTTTCCATATCGCTGTCCGTAGCCCGGATGCGGAAGGAGATCGTCATAGACTTTCCGATCCTGCCCCGGGGCGTCCGGGTGGTGTAAATATAATCATTTTCACTTGGATTGGTGCTGTATCCCAGGTTGTAATCGGCCGCTCCGGATATCATCACCGGCTTTGCGGACACTGCCAGAACCGCTGCCGCCAAAACCGCCGCTCCCCTGGTCAGCCAATGCCTGATCCTCATACTCATAGGTTTTCTCTTCCCTCCTCAATTCCCACTATCTTCCCGTCCATAATCCGGATCCTCCGGTCCGCAAAGGACGCCAGGTGGTCGTCGTGGGTAACCATCACCAGAGTCTGGTGCTGCTCCCGGACAATCTGCTGCATCAATTGTAACACTTCCATGGTGGTTTTGGAATCCAGATTTCCTGTAGGCTCATCGGCAAAAATAATCTGCGGATTGACCACCAGGGCCCTGGCGATGCCCACCCGCTGCTGCTGGCCTCCTGACATCTGATTGGGCATATGCTTTTCCTGCTTGTCCACTCCCACCAGCTTCAGGTATTTCCTGGCAGCCGCCAGGCGCTGTTTCTTCGGAATCCCCCTGAAGGCCAGAGGCAGTGCCACATTCTCCACCGCGTTCATCGTATTTAAGAGATTGTAGGACTGAAAAATAAATCCCACTTTCTCCCGTCTGAAGGCCACCAGCTGACGCTCCGTCAGCTTTTCAATGTGGCGGCCTGCAACCTCGATCTGTCCCCTTGTAGGCTTCTCCAGGCCTGCAAGCATATTTAAAAGGGTAGATTTTCCCGAACCGGAGGCTCCCACAATGGCCACAAACTGGCCCCGCTTCACCTCAAAGTCCACACCATTTAAAGCGTAAACCTTCGTTTCCCCTACCCGGTAAATCTTATAAAGCCCCTTTACCCGAATCACCGGGTCCCGGGACCGGTCCTTTGAAACCGGCTTCTTCTCTTCCATATACATATTCTCCGATGTTGTCTCATTTTTTTCAGTATACCATATAACCGGCTGTCTGCCATTGCGTTTTTCTTAAATATTCCTTACACCGTGGTGGACATCCTTCCTGGTCCGAGAGGACTGTTTTTGCCCCGATCGCTTCCTCCGTCCCAAACTGTTTCAGGAAAATACAAAAAACAGCTTGACTTCTCACATATTCTATGTAAAAATATGACGAGGCACAAATCAGTGCCAGATCTGGCTGGACCAGCTATCGCACTGGTGCGTCTGCCATTATTCCCATTTTATAGTAAATGTAACTGTTTTGGACGATTGTCCTGAACTATTACGATTAAATCACATAAGGTAAAGGAGAGAATCATGCGACACCTATTGAATCCTCTTGATTTCTCTGTGGAAGAAATCGACAGCCTTCTTTCTCTCGCAAGAGACATTGAGAAGGACCTGCCCAAGTATGCTCATGTCTGCGACGGCAAAAAGCTGGCTACCCTGTTTTACGAGCCAAGTACCAGAACCCGCCTGAGCTTTGAAGCAGCGATGCTTAATCTCGGCGGAAGCGTACTGGGCTTTTCTTCTGCAAACTCCAGCTCCGCTGCAAAGGGCGAGAGCGTTGCCGACACCATAAGGATGATTTCCTGCTATGCTGACATCTGTGCCATGCGTCATCCCAAAGAGGGCGCCGCTTATGTTGCCGCTCAGAAGGCAAGGATCCCTGTCATCAATGCCGGAGACGGCGGACATCAGCATCCTACCCAGACCCTCACGGACCTGATGACCATCCGTTCCAAAACAGGGCGTCTGAACAATCTGACCATCGGTCTGTGCGGTGACTTAAAGTTCGGACGTACCGTACACTCCCTGATCAGTGCCATGGCCCGCTATGAGGGAATCAAGTTCGTCCTGATCTCTCCCCAGGAGCTGAGAGTTCCCGACAGCATCCGGGAGGATGTACTGAAGGCCAAGGGAATCCCCTTTGAGGAAGTGGACAGCCTGGACGCCGCATTGGGCTCTCTGGATATTCTTTATATGACCCGTGTTCAGAAGGAGCGTTTCTTCAACGAGGAAGATTACATCCGCTTAAAGGACTGCTACATCCTGGACCGCAAGAAAATGGAACTGGCCAAAAAGGACATGTACGTTCTTCATCCCCTTCCCAGAGTAAATGAGATTTCTGTGGAAGTGGACGATGACCCCAGAGCTGCCTACTTCGACCAGGCTCAGTATGGCGTATATGTGCGGATGGCTCTGATCATGACATTACTGGAGGTGGAGAAGCCATGTTAAATATCAGCGGATTAAAAGAAGGCGTTGTATTAGACCATATCCAGGCAGGAAAGAGCATGGATATCTACTACCATCTTGGCCTGGACAAGCTGGACTGCCAGGTAGCGATCATTAAAAATGCCCGCAGCAGCAAGATGGGCCGCAAGGACATCATCAAGATCGAAGGCAATCTGGATAAGCTGGATCTGGATGTACTGGGCTACATTGACCACAACATCACCGTAAACATCATCCATGACAACACCATTGCGGAAAAGAAGGCATTAAAGCTTCCCAGAAAGATCACCAATGTAATCCGATGCAAAAATCCCCGCTGCATCACTTCTATTGAGCAGGAGCTGCCTCACATCTTCTATCTGGCTGATGAGAAAACCCAGACCTACCGCTGCCAGTACTGCGAGGAGCGCTACGGCAAGAAGCGGTAAAACAGAAACAACAGACGAAAACAGGGACCCCGGACTTTTCACCGAAAGGCTTCGGGGTCTTTTTTCAGACAGGACCTGGATCTTGTGAAGGTCCGGACAAAGGAGTGACCGCCCATGAAACTGATGATATCCCCTGCTAAAAAGATGGAGGTAAAGGAGGACTTTATTCCCTGGCTGCAGCTTCCCGTTTTTCTGGAACGGACCCGGATCCTCATGGACTATATCCGTTCCTTGACCCTTGAGGAAGCCAGAACGCTCTGGGGCTGCAATGAGGCTCTGGCCAGTCTGAATTACCGCCGTTTCCAGGAAATGGACCTGGAAAATCATCTGACTCCGGCCATTCTGGCCTATGAGGGAATCCAGTACCAGTATATGGCCCCGCAGGTCTTCGACCAGGGTTCGCTGGACTATATTCAGGAGCATCTGCGCATCCTGTCCGGATTTTACGGAATTTTAAGGCCAATGGACGGGGTAGCGCCCTACCGGCTGGAGATGCAGGCCAAAACTCATTTTTTCGCTGACGGAAAGGAATACCGGGAGCTCTACTCCTTCTGGGGCGAGCGCCTCTGCCGGGAGCTGACAGCGGATGACCCGGTTGTCATCAACCTGGCCTCCAAAGAATACAGCAAGGGGATCGAGCCCTTTCTGACACCGGAGCAGACCATGATCCATGTTGTCTTCGGCAGCCTTGCCCCGGATTCCAGAGGCGTTTTAAAGCTGAAAACCAAGGCCACCGAGGCCAAGATGGCACGGGGAGAAATGGTCCGTTTTCTGGCAGAGACAAGGGCCAGCCGTCCGGAGGACCTAAAAAACTTCTGCCGCCTGAACTATCATTTTTCCAGGGAAATGTCCGATGAGACTCATTACATTTTCTTAAAAGAGCTTTCCTGAACGATTTGTTAAGAAAAAGGAGGAACCGCATATGTTAGAAGCAGGAATGAAAGCGCCGGAATTTACTCTGGCAGACAAAGACGGAACATCCGTTTCCCTTCAGGATTTCCGCGGAAAGAAAGTCGTTTTGTATTTTTATCCAAAGGACAGCACTCCGGGCTGCACCCGCCAGGCCTGCGCCTTTGCCGGGGCCTACCGGGAATTTGAGGAGCTGAACACTGTCATCATCGGCGTCAGCAAGGACAGCCAGGCCTCCCACCAGAAATTTGCCCAGAAAAACAGCCTTCCCTTTATCCTTCTCTCTGACCCGGAGCTTACGGCTATCCAGGCTTACGATGTGTGGAAGGAGAAGAAACTCTACGGCAAGGTATCCATGGGCATTGTCCGGACCACTTATCTTATTGATGAAAACGGCCTCATCGAGAAGGTGTTTCCAAAAGTAAAGCCGGACACCAACGCGGCTGAGATTCTGGCATATTTAAAGGGAGAGAACTGACTCTCTCCCTTTTCCATATTATCCTTCCTTCATTTCCTCTGCCGCGCGGTTTACGCAGGCAATGGCATTGAGGCTCCTGGGATAGCCGATGTAGGGCAGGCACTGAGATACCACCTTGATCAGATAGGCCTGGTCATTTCCTACCTGCATATTGCCCTTGGAGTGGGCGGTCAGCTGAGGTTCACAGCCTCCCTGGGCCGCCAGGAAGCAGAAGGTGATCATCTCCCGCTGCCGGTAGTCCAGGCCTTTTCTGGTATAGTAGTCTCCAAAGCAGTTGGCCGCCAGCCAGCGGTTGATATGCCCCTTCTTCCAGGCGCCTTTCATGCCTTCCCCAAAGATGGCCACCTGGGCCTGCTCTCCCTTCTCCAGACGGTCCTCCATGGTTGTGGTCGCCTGTCCCTCCAGGGGAAGCTTTATCCCTCTTGCCTGCAAGATATCATTGGTGATATCCAAAAAAGGCAGCATCCGCCCAAAGCCCACATAATCTGCCGCCTGGTAGACAGTCTCCTTAACCATCACAGGCGTCAGGCCGCCCTCCAGGGCTCTGGGAAGCATCTGGGCAAATGCCTCTTTTCCCTGACATCCGATCAGTGCCGCAAGGATCGCCAGGTACCGGTCGGCTTCATCCAGACTCTGGCCCTCCTCTCCCGGCACCTCCTCAAAGGCGAAATGCTCAAACCTCTCTATAAACTCCGGATCTGTTTCATGGTAATTCATCACACATACCTCCTGGTTTCTGATACTTGGAACAAATGTCCTGAACGGATCACCTCATATTTTAATCCCGCCATGGCACCTTGTCCAATGCCTGGATCGTATGGTGGGAAATGCCTTTTCTGATGCAAACGCAATTCCTGCTGAAAGGAGATTTTCTATATGGACACCCCCAACCTCTACAAACGCGCCTCCCTGGTCTGCAGCAAGATTCCATACGGCAGGACTGCCACCTACGGCCAGATCGCCCTTCTGTGCGGTATGCCGCGAAATGCCCGCCAGGTGGGCTACGGCTTGAAAACAGGGCTCATAGGGCCAGGAGCACCGGCCCACCGGGTGGTAAACGCAAGAGGGATTCTCAGCGGAGCTGCCCATTTTGACGCCCCGGACCTGCAGGTCCTTCTGCTGCGCCGGGAAGGAGTGGAAGTCACATGGACCAAAGACGGGTGGAAAGTAGATTTGAACAGGTACGGATGGAACCATACCCTGGCAGAAGCGGAGGCCTTCCGGGAACTATTTAAAAGGCAGGGCATATAGCCCTGCCTGCTGCATTTAAGCCCGGAACATTCCCAGACGATAACAGCCCTGCCCTTCCGGCACAAAAGAAGTTTCAAAAAATGCCTTTGCCGCCTTTACCAGATACCAGGTGTCCTTCACTCCGGCCGTCTCATAAGGGGAGTGCATGGCCAGCTGAGGCAGGCCGATGTCCACAGTGTTGATGGAGACATGGCAATTGGCAATATTTCCCAGTGTGGAGCCTCCTGCCATGTCGGAGCGGTTGGCAAAGGTCTGCCACGGTACCTGTGCCCTCTGACAGATGGTCTTAAAAGCGGCGGCAGATATTCCGTCGGTGCTGTATTTCTGGTTGGCGTTGTACTTGATGACGATGCCTCCATTGACCCAGGGACGGTTGGTGGGGTCTGCCTTCTCCCCGTAATTGGGATGGACGCCGTGGGCATTGTCAGCAGATACCATGAAGCTGGCAGACAGCCGGCGCAGATAATCCTCCCGTCCGCCTCCCGCTGCCTGGTTGATCCTCCACAGGACATCCTCCAGGAAGGTGGAATCCGCTCCCTGCTTGGTGCTGCTTCCCACCTCCTCGTTGTCCAGCACGCAGTGAACGCTGACACAGTCCGGGTGTCCCCCTGCCAGAAATCCCTCCAGGGAGGCGAATGCGCACTGCAGATCGTCGATGCGCCCGCAGGAGAAGAACTCCTCCCCGGCACCCCAGATCACGCCTTTCATGCGGTTGTAAAGGTAAAGGTCATGGCCCAGGATCTCCTCCTGACTGACTCCCGCCGCCTGAGCAACCGTCTTCATCAAGGTTCCCTCCGCGCCGTCTCCTCCATAGAGGGGAAGCAGGTCCTTCTGGGCATTGTAGCTGTAGCCTTCATTTACCTGACGGTTCATGTGAATGGCCAGACTTGGGATCATCACCAGATCCCGGTCCACATTCACCAGCTTTGTGACCAGGCGCCCCTCTCTGCCAATGACCACGCGGCCCGCGATGGACAGCGGGCGGTCAAACCAGGGTGCGCAGAGCATCCCGCCGTATTTCTCCACATTCAGCTTCACATAGTGCTGCTCTGCCGCCATCTCCGGATTCTCCTTCAGCTTAAAGGCAGGGGAATCGCTGTGGCTTGCCATAATCTGATAGCCTCCGAAGTTCTTTCCCGGAATCCGGAAAGCGATCAGGGAGGACATGCTGCGGATCACATAGTATCTGCCGCCTTCCTCCAGCTGCCAGGGACACTCCTCCCTTAGCTCCTCATAGCCCTCCTCCTTCAGTCTGGCCGCCATCTGCTCCACGGCGTGAAAGCTTGTCGGACTCTTTTCCAAAAAATCCATGAGAGCCCTGGTCAGCTCCCGTTCATTCTCATAGTTTCTCATTGGTCTGTCTCCTCTCTTTATTGGCGATCATCGGCATAATAAATCCCAGTCCCACCAGCACAAAAGGCGTCACAATATTCAGGATCAGCTGAAAGGGATCCTCCGAGTAAATTCCGGTCAGACAGGCAAATGCCGTAAATACAAAGCACCACACCCCAAAGGCAATGCCGGTCTCCTTCCTGCGGACAAAGCGGTACAGAGCCGGGAACTTCTCCCCGCCCATTTTTAAGGCGATGTAGGCCACAAATACCCACAGATAGCGCAGGGGCATGCAGACTGAGTTTACCTTCACCAGCCACCGGACCAGAGCGTCCACATTCCGGATTCCAAAGGCCGGCACTACGATCAGCACCGCCGCGATCAGTCCAATCAGCTTCTGTCCGTTGACGTAAACACCCTTTTCGTTTTTCTTCAGCAGGCCCGCCGGGATATAGGTGCGGTCCGCACTCTCCAAAAGCATCCGCAGAGGCGCATCGATGGACAGCACCATAACGGAAAACTGTCCCACCAGATTGGTAAGGGCGTAGGCGATGACAAAGAAATTGCCCACGTGGTAGTATTCACCCAGCCGTTCAAATGCATAATAGGCCCCGTTTGTCATCAAATCCCCCGGAATGTGCTCGGAATCAAACATCAGGCCCAGCGAAATCGTCCCCAGCACCGCTGTCACCGCCACCATCACCGCAAGGGCGATCATTCCTCTTGAAAAGTCTCTGGCCGGGTCCTTCATCTTATTCACATAGGGCGATATTTTCTCGCACCCTCCTACCGCAAACACCAGGATAGACAGGCTCATCAGGAAACCGGCGTCAAAGGAAGGCAGGAACGTTTCTGCCGACCACTGGATTTCCACGAAATTTCCATCGGTCACCCCGGGGGCAGCCATCATCATCACCACAAACAGCATGGACATAAAAAACATGGCGGAGCCTGCCGCCGTGGACAGCCGCTTCAGCACCCCGACTCCCCTGCCTGACAGATAGAGCGCAAAGAGAAAAACCACCAGGCAGATGGCCTGGAGGAGGGCGGTATTCATGGCGCTGGCCCGATTATCCTGGAAAATGGCCCAGCTGGCGGCAATCACCGCCGAGGAGGGCTTCTGGGAAATATAGGGCATATGGACCACCCAGTAGGTCCATCCTGCATAGTATGCCATTTTTGGTCCAATGGTCTCATGGATCCAGGAGCTGACACCGCCCCCCGCATTCCGGAAGGCAGAACCCAGTTCCCCCACCATCAGCGCATAGGGGATAAAATAAATGGCAAAAATAAGAATCCAGCTGACAATGGCCTTTAATCCGCCATACTCGGAAAATCCGTTGATCACGTTTCCGAATCCCCAGACCGCCGAGAAGGCCATAAAGGCCAAACTGTACCAAAGTATTTTCTTTTCACCTGTATTCCGATTCATATGGACTCTCCTGTCTGTTTTGGATATCCTCATTTTCCCCAGACAGGAGATTTCTATACCGGCTGCTTATGCTTCTTCCAGCTTCTGCCTGAACCAGGACACCGCATCTCCCAGCCTCATGCTGTTGGAACCTTTAAAAAGAATGCAGTCCCCCTCTTTTGTTTCACGGCTCAGGAAATCCTTCACCTGGTCCAGATTTCCCATAAACTCTACCGAGGTGTTGCCCCCTTTTTCCAAAATGCCTCTTCCGATTTCCCGGGCCAGCTCTCCAAGCAGCACCACCCGGTCTACGGGATGGGCGGCAATATAGTAGCCGATCTCCCGGTGGAAGCGGACCTCCTCCGGCCCAAGCTCCTTCATATCCGCCAGAATGGCGATCGTCCTGGCCCCCGGCTTTAAGGACTCCAGCACCTGAAGCCCTGCGATCATGGAGGCCGGACTTGCATTGTAGCTGTCGTCCACTACCGTCATCTTTCCAACTTCATAGATCTGCTGTCTTCCCTTGTATCCGCAAAACTGCTCCAGACTTGAAGCCGCCCCTTCCAAATCCACGCCGCAGAAGTCTGCCACGGCCATAGCTGCCAGGGCTCCGGAAATCATATGGAGTCCCAGAACGCTCAGCCTCATGGGAATCCGCTTCTCTCCGCATACCGCCGTAAAGACCGGATGGCCTTCCTCAAGCCTTATATCCTCGGCCCGGTACCGGCACCGGGGGCTTGTGCCGAAATAGACGGTCCTGCGCCCTTCTGAGGCGGAAGCATTCTGGAGAAGGTCATCGTCCCCGTTGAGAAAGAGGGTTCCCTGAGGATTCATTCCCTCCTGGATTTTCAGCTTCTCCTCCATAATCCGCTCCCTGGAGCCCAGCTGACCAATATGGGCTACGCCGATATTGGTCACTACCCCACAGTCCACCTGGGCCACTTTCGCGATGCGCTCCATCTCACCCGGCTCGCTCATGCCCAGCTCGATTACCGCTGCCTGGGCATCCTCCGGAATGGAACAGATGGTAATGGGAACTCCTACCTGGCTGTTTAAATTGCCCGGAGTGCGGAACACCCTGAGTCCCGCTGAAAGGGCCTGGGCAATCATCTCCCTGGTGGTGGTTTTCCCCACGCTTCCGGTAACCCCAATGATGGGAATGGAAATCTGTTTTCTCCTCCATGCCCCCAGGTCCTGAAGGGCTCTGCGTGTATCCTCTACGCCAATCCAGACCCGATCCTCAATGGCCCTGGCATCTCCTCCGCCGCGCTCAAACTTCTCGAGCTCTTCTTTCACATCCCCGGATGATCGGTGGACGTTTGTCAGCACCGCAGCCGCTCCCAGGGAGAGGGCCTGACAGATAAACCGGTGCGCATCCACCTTTTCCCCTGCGATTGGCACAAAGAGGTCCTTTCCCTCCATATGCCGGGAATCCAGGCTGATCGCCTCTATGGCCCCGTCCTCATTTCCCCATAAAAACCGGCCGCCGCAGGCTTTTACAATATCCTTGATCAAAATCTTCATCTTCAGCCTCTCTCTTCCAGCTCTTTTGCCGCCTCTTCGATCACTTCCCGGTCCAGGAAATGGTGACGGACACCGCAGATTTCCTGATAATCCTCATGGCCCTTTCCAATAACCGCGATCATATCACCCGGCTGGGCGGAAAACATGCTGTAGCGGATGGCCTCCCGCCGGTCTGGAATCTCCAGGAAGGCACCTCCCGTCTTCTCGATGCTGGAGCGGATATCCGCAATGATATCCTCCGTCTTTTCATAGCGGGAATTGTCAGCCGTCAAGATGCACAGGTCCGCCAGACGGCCTCCGATTTCTCCCATGGAATAGCGGCGCTCCTTGGAGCGGTTTCCTCCGCAGCCAAAGACACACACCAGGCGCTTAGGATGGTAGTCCCTGAGGGTCCTCAGCAGGCTTTCCATGCTGACGGCATTATGGGCATAGTCCACCAGAACGGTACAGCGGGGAGAACTGTAAACAATTTCCATCCGTCCGGCAACCCGGATGTTCTCCAGCCCCCGGTTCATCTCCTCCGGGTCCAGCCCGAAAAAGCTGCAGAGGCTTACCGCCGCCAGGGCATTGTCCACATTGAAAATTCCAGGTATCCCTAAGCGCACCTCCATGGAGAGTCTGCCCTTTACGTCAAATTCCGTCCCCACAAACCCCGGCTCCGCCACATAGCGGATATTGGATGCGGAAAAATCCGTTTTGATCTCATCTCCCACATTTACTCCATAAGTATAGAGTTCACAAGAAGCATGTTCCACGATCTGTTCAAAATGCGGGTCCATTCGATTTACAATTCCCACTTTGCACATATTCAACAGCTGGGATTTATAATACAGATATTCTTCAAAATCTTTATGCTCATCCGGGCCGATGTGATCCGGGGAAATGTTGGCAAACAGTCCGTAGTCGAAAAACAGTCCGTCTGTCCGCCGCATCTTGATTCCCTGGGAGGACACCTCCATCACCAGATATTCACAGCCCGCCTCCACCATTTTCGCAAAAGCCTGGTGGAGCTGATAGGATTCCGGGGTGGTATTCAGGTTGGGCGTCACCTCATCCCCGATAAAAGTTCCGTTGGTGCCGATCATCCCCACCTTTTTTTTGCAGGCCTCCAGAACAGCCTTGATCATATGGGCGGTGGTGGTCTTTCCCTTGGTCCCGGTCACACCGATCATGGTCAGCTTCCGGGCCGGATGACCGAAGCGGGCCGCAGACAGAAGCGCCAGTGCATGACGTCCGTCCTTCACGCGGATGATGGTGGTCTCCGGGCGCACCGGCTTTAAAAGCTCCTCCAAAGGACGTTCCGTCACCACCACGCGGCAGCCCGCCTCCTCCACCTTGGGGATAAACATGTGGGAATCCACCCGTGTTCCGGTCACACATACAAATACATCCCCCGGCTTTGCCTTGCGGGAATCGTAGGTCACATCCAGGACCTCTTCCTCCAAACTTCCCTGCAGAAGCTCATAGTCCAGGCCTTCCAGCCAATCCTTTAATTTCATACAGCTAACTCCTTCTTGGATTTTCTTGTAACCCGTTCAGGCTCCCGGCCTTGATCAGAACAGCCCCGTGATGCGTCCCTTGTCGTCTACGTCAATTCCCTCTGCCGCCGGATGCTTAGGAAGCCCGGGCATCGTCATGATGGAACCGGTAAGGGCCACCACGAACCCTGCTCCCGCAGATACATAGGCATCCCGGACGTTAATCCTGAATCCGGAAGGCCGTCCCAGCCTGCCGGGGTCATCGGACAGGGAATACTGCGTTTTCGCCATGCATACCGGCATATTTCCGTATCCCAGCTCCGTAATCCGCTTCAGCGCTTTCTTTGCGGAGGCCGAGTAGGTCACTCCGTCGGCACCGTAAATCTCTCTTGCAACGGTCTCGATTTTCTCCTCCAGCCCCATTTCATCCGGATAAAGGGGTGCAAAATGGCTTTCCTTCTCCTCCAGTGTCTTTAATACCTTCTGCGCCAGGGCGATCCCCCCTTCTCCGCCCTTGGCCCAAACTTCTGAGAGGGCGAACTCACAGCCCATCTGCTGGCAGAAATGCTTAATATAAGCATATTCCTCCGCCGTGTCCGTGGTGAAGGAGTTCAGGGTCACGATCACAGGCACTCCGTATTTCTGAATATTTTCAATGTGTTTCTCCAGATTGACGATCCCCCGCTTTAATGCTTCCAGATCTTCCTTTGTCAGCTCATCCTTCGGCATGCCTCCGTTGTACTTTAAGGCACGGACCGTAGCCACCAGCACAACCGCGTCCGGCATTAAGCCTGCCATGCGGCACTTGATGTCCAGGAATTTCTCCGCTCCCAGGTCCGCTCCGAAGCCCGCCTCTGTTACCACCAGATCCGCCAGCTTCAGCGCCGTCTTGGTGGCTCTTACGCTGTTGCAGCCGTGGGCAATATTGGCAAAGGGGCCGCCGTGGACCAGAACCCCCGTATTCTCCAGGGTCTGGATCAGGTTGGGCTTTAAGGCGTCTTTTAAAAGAGCCGCCATAGCGCCCACTGCTTTCAGGTCCGCAGCCGTCACCGGCTCGCCGGCAAAATTGTAGGCCACGATGATGCGCCCCAGGCGCTCCTTTAAATCCTTCATATTTTCTGCCAGACAGAGAATGGCCATAATCTCGGAGGCCACCGTGATCACAAAATGGTCCTCCCGAACCATGCCGTCCGCCTTTGCGCCGAGGCCCACCACCACGTTACGCAGCACACGGTCATTCATATCCACACAGCGTTTCCACAGTACCTGTCTTGGATCGATCCCCAGAGCATTTCCCTGCTGGATGTGGTTGTCCAGCATAGCTGCCAGCAGATTGTTGGCCGAGGTGATGGCATGGAAATCCCCGGTAAAATGGAGGTTCAGATCCTCCATGGGAACTGCCTGGGCGTACCCGCCGCCTGCGGCTCCTCCTTTAATGCCAAAGCAGGGTCCCAGGGAAGGTTCCCTAAGGGCGATCAGAGCGTTGACTCCCATCCTGCCCAGCGCTTCCCCCAGTCCTACCGTTGTAGTGGTCTTTCCCTCTCCGGCAGGGGTGGGATTGATGGCTGTCACCAGCACCAGCTTTCCGTCCGGACGATTCTTAATTTTCTCCCAGAGGGAATCGGACAGCTTGGCCTTATACTTTCCGTAAAGCTCCAAATCCTCTTCTTCAATTCCGCATCCTTTCGCCACCTCCGTAATCGGCAGCATCGCAGCCTCCTGGGCAATCTCAATATCTGATTTCATGCCGGGTATCCTCCTTTTTTCCATTGCTATGCTGTTCAGGATCCTGAACGGTTTACGCTATTGTTTTAAATACTCTTCAAACTCCTCCGGAGTCATCAGCACTTTTCTGGGCTTGGTCCCTTCCTCCTCGCCCACCACGCCGGCCGCAGCCAGCTGGTCCATGATCCGGGCCGCCCGGTTAAAGCCGATTTTAAACATACGCTGGAGCATGCCGATGGAGGCCTTCTCCTTGTCGGTGATCAGCTTTCCCGCCTGGACGAAATACTCGTCCCGGTTCTGGCCAGAGCCTCCTCCTGCCTCTCCTGCCGGACCAGATTCGATGGTGGATTCAATTTCCGGGCTGTACTGGGCCGTCATGCCCTGCTCTTTCAGGAAGTCCACCACGTTGCCGACCTCCTCATCAGAGACAAAGGCGCCCTGAACCCGCTGGGGTTTGGGGAATCCTGCCGGGTAAAAGAGCATATCTCCTTTTCCCAGCAGCTTCTCCGCCCCGTTCATATCGATGATCGTCCTGGAATCTACTCCGGAAGAAACAGAAAAAGCGATCCTGGAAGGCACATTGGCCTTGATCAGTCCTGTAATAACGTTTACGGAAGGTCTCTGGGTGGCGATCACCAGATGGATGCCCGCCGCTCTGGCAAGCTGGGCCAGGCGGCAGATAGAGCTCTCCACCTCTCCGGGGGCCACCATCATCAGATCTGCCAGCTCATCAATGATGATCACAATCTGCGGCAGCTTCTCCTGTTTGTTTTCATCTTCCATCTTTTCCAGTTTTTCAACCCGCTCGTTGTAGCCCTTTAAGTCCCGGACATTGCAGGCCGCAAATTTCTTGTAGCGGTCCTCCATCTCTGCTACCGCCCAGTTTAAGGCCCCGGATGCCTTCTTGGGGTCCGTTACCACCGGGATCAGCAGATGGGGGATCCCGTTGTAAACACTCAGCTCCACTACCTTTGGGTCCACCATGATCAGCTTCACATCCTCCGGCCTAGACTTATAGATCAGGCTCATGATCAGCGTGTTGATGCACACGGATTTTCCGGATCCTGTAGCACCGGCGATCAGCAGATGGGGCATCTTGGCCACATCCGTCACCACCACCTGACCGCCGATGTCCTTTCCAACGGCAAAGGCCAGATGGGACTTGTGATTTTTAAATGCATCCGACTCCAGCAGCTCCCTCAGGTAAACCACATTGTTTTCCTTGTTGGGGACCTCGATCCCCACTGCAGATTTGCCGGGGATTGGAGCCTCGATCCGGATATCTGCCGCCGCCAGGCTCAGTTTGATATCGTCCGCCAGGCCTACGATCCGGCTGACCTTTACCCCCTGCTCCGGCAGCAGCTCATAACGGGTCACCGCAGGTCCGCAGCTGATATTGGTCACCGTCACCCCTACGCCGAAATTGTGGAGAGTCTGCTGGAGCTTGATGGCGATGGCCTTGTACTCTTCCTGGGAGGTGCCTCCATTCCGGTGGCCTTTTTTGAGCAGGCTGGTAGGAGGAAATACATATTCCCGTTTGACCTCCTCCTGCTTCTTCTGCACTTCCGCAGCCACCTGGAGATTGACGTCCGTCTGGGCCGCCTCCTTCTTCCGCTTTTCGATTTTCTTCTGAAGCAGCTCCGTCTCCGTTTCCATCACTTTTCCGGAGGCGGTAACCACCCGCTTGGGCTCCTCAGGGACAAAGAAGCTGTCGTAGTTGACTCCGGTTTCCGGGACAGCTTCCTCCTCCGGCTCTATGTACAGACTGCTTTCAGGCTCTTCCGCCTTCTGCCCTTCCGGCTGTTCATCCCAGGGAGCTGCATCTTCTGTTTTCTCCTGTTTCTCCCTCTCCGGTCCTTCCGGCGCTCCTTCCTGTTCCAGCAGATCCATCTCTCTGAGGGTACGGTGTGTCTTTGGGATCTGAAACGCATCCCCATCCTCATTGTGGAGCATATAGGAATCCGCCGGTTCCCGGTCATCCTCCTGCTTTTCGCCGTTTTCATCTTCCTCCCCGTAATCCGGCGGAAGCTGAATCTTTCCTAAAAATACATTGGGCGGAACCTCAGCCTGGTCCTCTTTCTCCTGGTGTTCCTGCCCCTTCTCCTTATCTGGCTCTTCCTTCTTCTGCTCCGGCTCCTCCATAATATCCGGCAGATCCGCCGGGTTTGTCAGCTGGATCGCATCCAGGTTCACTCCCCTTACCTTCTGCTCCGGGGCATTTCTTCTCTGCTCCTGGGCTCTGCGCTGGTGCTCCTCCCTTCTGCGGTCCATATCCTCTCTGGCATAGTGGTAAGCCTTCCCGCCGCCGTTTCTCAATGCGGACACAAGGGATCTTTCCGTAATGCACACAATGGATAAAATCAAGATTACCAGCAGCACAATGTAGGCTCCGGCCCTTCCCAGGGCCAGGATCAGAAGAGAAGTGAGGATTCCGCCCAAAAGCCCTCCGCCCCTGCCGGAGGCGGAAGACTGATGATAATATTCCATCCAGCCGGCATCCTCCGGAACCGTGCCGAACAGCAGCTGCAGCAGCCCGCAGACCGCCACTGCCGCCAGGATCACCGCCGTCAGCTTCAGGGCCGCGTGAAAATTTCCGAGGTTGGACATATGAAAACAGGTACCGATGAAGATCATCAGGGGGAGAAAAAATCCAACTGCGCCGAAGGTTCCCAGCTGAAAGCTCCTGAGCACCTCACCCACAGCCCCGCAGAGCCGGAAATTGCTGAGAAACAGCAAAAGGGCAACAGCAAAAGAGCAGATGATGATCACTTCTGCTCTCATAAATCCCATATCCTGTTCTTCCATCTGTCTGTTCTGAGTTCCTTTGCTCTGGCCTTTTCTTCCCTTCCCGGTGGTTTTCGCTCCGCCGGTTGTCTTTCTGGTCGTTGTCCGTTTCTTTGAATCAGCCACCCAAACAGCCTCCTGTCCATCTTAGCAAGTCTTTCCCTGAGAATACATTTCCCTCAGGTCTGTATAATAGTATACAAAAGAATCACGGAAATTGCAACGCCGGTCCTTTTAATTTTTGCCGCCCCCCAAACTCTTCCGGTCGATCATCTGGTACAGTCTGGCCAGGGCTTCCTTTATGCCTCCAACCTCGTTGATCAGACCTGCGTCCACCGCTTCCTTTCCCACCAGCACGGTTCCCAGGTCCCTGGCCAGCATTCTGGTGTTGTGCATCAGCCCCTTCAGCTGGTCATAGGCAATATCCGCATGTCCGGACACAAAAGTCAGGATCCGGTCCTGGATCATTTCAAAGTATTCGTAAGTCTGAGCAGTGCCGATCACCATCCCGTTCATCCGCACCGGGTGTACCATCATGGTGCCGGAAGGAACAATAAAGGAATAGTCCGTACACACCGCAAGCGGGACTCCGATGGAATGGCTTCCCCCCAGCACCAGGGAAACGGTGGGAATGGAAAGGGAAGCGATCATCTCCGCGATCGCCAGCCCCGCGTCCACATCTCCCCCTGAAGTATTCAGCAGGACCAGCAGCCCTTCCACGCTCTCATCGTCCTCAATCTGTGCCAGCTGGGGAAGAATGTGGTCATACTTGGTAGTCTTGCTGCTTCCGGAGAGATTCTCATGTCCTTCCACCTCCCCGATAATGGTGATCAGGTGGATCCTCCTGCTCCCTTTATTCCTATCCAGCGTCAGCTGCCCGTACTCCTCCAGATGTGCATCCTCCTTGGCCTGGATCTCCGTCTCCTCCCGTTTTCTCCCAGTATCCTGTTCATTTCGTTTCTGGCTGTTTTTTCCCTTACCCATAGCGTTCTTCTTCCTTTCCATGTCATCCGGGAGCTGTTTCCCGTCCTCCATAGTCTGTGCACAAAGGGGAGGAAATATCCGCACGGACGGGGTCTGGGACAACAATGCGCCCCGGAAATGCCCGCCGTTTCAGGCAGGCACATCCGGGGCGCCGGTAAAAGCACGCTTTTTTTAGTCTCCCAGCACGTTGCGGATGGCCACCGGGGAGCGGTAATTCCAGGTGGAGATCTTGATTCCGCTCTTTCTGCTGGCCGCGTGTACCACCTGGCCGTTTCCGATATACATGGCCACGTGATTAACCCTTCCGTTGCTGCCCGCATAGAAGATCAGATCGCCGGGACGCATCTCGCTGGATTTGATGCCCTTTCCCATCTGAGCCTGGGAGCCGGAATAATGGGGCAGGGATACGCCGAAGTTCTGAAGCACCTTCATGGTAAAGCCGGAGCAGTCCACACCGTTTGTCAGGCTGGTTCCTCCCCATACATAGGGATTTCCCACAAACTGAAGGGCGTAGTTGACGATCCGTGACCGGAGGGAGGCCGCGTTGCTGGCCGCGATCTCGTCCGGTGAGAACTTGATGGCTTCGTTTAAGGCATAGCGCACTTCCACGTTGTTGTCTCTGGTGGAAATGTAGGCCTTGTCCGTCTCCGAGCCGTCCTCCGCATCGACTGAATCCAGCTCAATCTGCACCCAGCCGTCCAGCTGAGCCACTACGGAGTACCGCTCATCCTTTACAATCTGAGTCCAGATCTTGGCGTCGGTGTTGGGCTCCGTCCGCACATTCAGCACATCGGTGCGGATGATAGCCTTCAGATCTGCCGACTGCATGGCCAGGTCAATGGCCTCCTGTCCGGTGGCCGTGTACTGCGGGTCAGCAGAAATATATCCCGTAATGGGGCCCGACTTGATCTTATACCAGCCGTCCAGGGTCTCCAGGATCTCTCCTGCCGCCTTGCTGGTCATCTTTCCGATGATCTTTCCGTCCTGGCTGGGCTCCTGCCGGACGTTCAGATAATTGTTTACCTTGGAAATCACCAGATTGTCATACTGGTTGATGGCCTGGGCCTTTAAGTCCATCTTGCGCCCTTCATCCAGGGCATATTCCACATCCGCATAGTCCGCCGAAATGTAGCCTTCCTCGATCTGGATCCAGCCATCCTCTTCTCCCAGGACTACATAGCGCTCATTCTCCAGAGCCTGTCCGATGACATTGGAGGGGTCCATCACCGGCTCCTGGCGGATGTTCAGGCTGTCCGCCGTAATAATAGCCCGCCGTTTTACCAGGCTCTTTGCCTTTTCCCTGGCCTCATCCCCGGTCAGAAGATACTGGTTGCTGATATAGCCGTCCACTCCTCCGGAGGTAATATGGCTCCAGTCTCCGTCGGTTTCCAGGATCTCGCAGGCCCCGTCCCCGGAAAGCTTTCCGATAATATCGCCGTCCAGACTGGGTTCCCGGCGGATATTCAAATAGCCGGACACCTGAACAATCCCCAGATTTTCATAGGAATCTATCACCTTTTGGGCCGCCTCTTCCAGTTCCCTGGCTGCCTGTTCCTCCTCATCGATTTCCACGTCCTGAGCCGGGACAGCATCCGCCGGAGTCGCCGCAGGGGCTTCCTGGCCATTCTCCGCTCTTCCTGAAACTGCCCGGCTGATCTGAAATCCGGCGAAGATGATCAAAGCCAAAGCCAGAACAGCGCCTCCGATCATCAGAAGGAGTTTGATGTTCCAGCTCCCTCTTCTTCTTCTGCGCCGCCTGGCTTTATTTAAAATGGACGAATAATCTTTATGATCCGACATTCTTCCGCCTCCAAATCTGTATGTTTGTACATCCATCAACCGGATACCGGACTGCTCCTCACCGCGCAGTACGGGCATCCGACCAAAGCATAACAGATTTTAGTATAACACAGATGCGATATGATAAGTATGAAATTTTCCTTAAAATTTCGCCTCTGTACCTGGAAAACGGAAGTATTTCAGGATTTCTTTTCTAGTTGGACAGCATCATCCGGTCGTTGGCCAGCTCCTCGCCGCTCTCCTGAGCGAACTTCTTTAACAGGTCCTCCACCGTCAGACGCTTTTTCTCCTCTCCCTCCACATCGTAGATGATACGGCCGTTGTTCATCATGATCAGCCGGTTTCCGATGTGGATGGCATCCCGCATATTGTGGGTGATCATCAGGGTGGTCAGGTGGTCCCGGTTTACGATGGTCTCCGTGGTCTCCAGCACCTTTGCCGCCGTCTTGGGGTCCAGAGCCGCAGTGTGCTCATCCAAGAGCAGCAGCTTGGGTTTTTTCAGGGTAGCCATCAGAAGGGTCAGAGCCTGTCTCTGGCCTCCGGACAGAAGGCCCACCTTGGAAGTCAGCCGGTCCTCCAGGCCCAGCCCCAGGCCGGCCAAAAGGTCCCGGTACAGCTTGCGCTCGCTGTTGTTGATCCCCTGTCTCAGCCCCCGCTTATCTCCTCTGCGGAAGGCCAGTGCCAGATTCTCCTCAATCCCCATCGTAGCAGCTGTCCCGTTCATGGGGTCCTGGAATACCCGTCCCAGAAAAGCCGCCCGCTTAAACTCCGGAAGCTTGGTCACATCCTTGCCGTCAATGAGGATCTGCCCCTCATCCACCAGCCAGACACCTGCGATCGCATTGAGCAGGGTGGATTTTCCTGCGCCGTTTCCGCCAATCACCGTCACAAAATCTCCGTTTTTCAGCGTAAGGCTCAAATCCCTTAAAGCCTGCTTTTCATTGACCGTTCCAGGATTGAATGTTTTTGAAATATGTTTAATCTCCAGCATCAGTCCTTACCTCCCTTTTTAATGGGCTTTGAGAAATAACGGCTTTTCCACACCGGGATTGCCAGAAAGACCGCCACGACCAGAGCGGAAAGCAGCTTCAGCAGATCCGTATCGATTCCTCTCCAGATTACAACCTGAAGCACCAGATAGTAGATGATGGAACCCAGGGATACGCCCAAAAGCCGGAATCCGAAGTTATGGAACACTTTTCCGAACACAGCCTCCCCGATGATCACCGCTGCCAGGCCGATGACGATGGCGCCACGGCCCATCTGCACATCTGCAAAACCCTGGTACTGGGCAAGAAGAGCTCCGGAAAAAGCTACCAGACCGTTGGATACCATCAGCCCCAGAACCCGGTTGAAATCCGTATTGATCCCCTGGGCCCTTGCCATCTTGTCATTGCAGCCTGTAGCGCGGATAGAGCAGCCCAGCTCCGTTCCGAAGAACCAGTACAAAACCACGATCAGCAGCACCGTAATCAGGGCCACTACCAGAATCGTATTCCGGTATACGGGTACATTTTTAATAAAACGCAGGGATACTAAAAGGTCATACTTATCCACATTGATGGCCTGGTTGGCCTTTCCCATGATCTTCAGGTTGATGGAGTAAAGTCCCAGCTGGGTCAGGATTCCGGAGAGAATGGCCGGAATCCCCATAAAGGTATGGAATAGGCCGGTGGCCAGGCCCGTAAGCATTCCCGCGATCAAAGCCCCCAGCAGGGCAGTCCACACATTGCATCCCGCCAGCATCATCATGATGCACACAGCTCCTCCGGTACACATGGAGCCGTCCACGGTCAGGTCCGCAAAATCCAAAATCCGGTAGGTAATATATACGCCGATGGCCATGATCCCCCAGATTAGTCCCTGGGCGGCTGCCCCGGGCAGAGCGTTTACTAACGACATTATCTCACTCATATTTCATACCTCAGTTCTTTTTGTTCTGGTGCTGTTCCGGGAAACGCACGTTTGAGGGCATCTCAAAGGACCTCGCCTTTGGGATACCCTCAAAAAGACAGGAAAATTCAATTCCGCCCAGTTCTTATTCTGCCTCGATGGCTACATAATCATCCGGCACCTCAACACCCAGAGCCTCGCAGATGGTGGGGTTGTACTTCTTGGTAAACTGCGGAGCATACTCGATGGGCATCTGGGAAATGTCCTCCTCGCCGGTGAGGATCCGCACTGCCATATCGCCGGTTGCTACGCCCAGATCATAGTAGGAAATGGACAGGGTGGCAACGCCGCAGCCGGAACAGATTCCCTCCTCGCCTGCAATGATGGGAACACCTGCAGGCTGGCAGATATTGTTGATGATCTCCGTGTTGGAAGCCGCCGTATTGTCCGTGGGGATGTAAATTACATCGCAGGCATTGGCAGCGTTGGTGGCGATGGTTGCCAGGTCATTGGAGTCGGAGAATGCGTAATACTCGCAGGTATAGCCCAGATCCTCCAGGGCAGCCTTTACCGTATCGACCTGATACTGGGAGTTAGCCTCTGCGGAGCAGTAAAGCAGTCCCACGTTCTTGGCATCGGGGAAGAGCTCATTTAACATGGCGGCCTGCTCGTCCAGGGGAGCCAGATCAGAGGTTCCGGAAATGTTTCCGCCAACGGTGCCGTCAAAATCATCGATTCCAAGGGCAACACCGTACTCGGTTACAGAAGTTCCCAGAATGGGGATCTCGTTGGTACCGGCCTGAGCCGCCTGAAGGGCCGCCGTTGCATTCGCCAGGATCAGGTCCACATCTTCCGATACAAAGCTGTTGATGATCGTGGAGCAGGTGTTGGAATCACCCTGGGCATTCTGAAGGTCAAAGGTCACCGCATCCTCCCCAAGGGCATCGGTAATGGCGTCCATAAAGCCCTGGGTAGCTGCATCCAGCGCGTCGTGCTGTACCAGCTGACAGATTCCGATGGTGTAGGTCTCTCCATCTGCAGCCGCAGCAGACTCTCCCTCAGCGGCTTCGCTCTCCTCAGAAGCAGACTCCTGGGATGCAGCCTCAGTTGCAGCCTCGGTTTCCGTGCTTGTACTGCTGCCGGAGCAGGCGGTAAGGCCCACAGCCATAGCTGCAGCTACGGTCAATGCCAACATTTTTTTCATAATCGTTTCCTCCTCTTCTTCGTTCGGTCATGACGGCATTATAACGCTTCAACGCGCAAAAGTCAATAAGAAAAAGAGATTTTGCAAAAGAAGGGCTTCTCAGCCCTTCTCTCCGGTCATGGGAAGGAATACCGTAAACTCGCTTCCTATATCCGGCTCTGAGGAAACGTGTATGGTCCCATGGTAAAAATTCACAATATGCTTGACAATGGACAGCCCCAGGCCGGTGCCGCCCTGCTTGCGGCTCCTCCCCTTATCCACCCGGTAGAAGCGCTCAAAGATGCGGTCCAGGGAATCTGAGGGGATCCCCACGCCGTTGTCCTTGACGCGGATGACCATCTGCCCGTCGGTTTCCCGGATATTGACCCACACCTGCCCTCCCGGCCGGTTGTACTTGACAGCATTGGAGATCAGGTTGGTCAGAAGCTCCCGCATCTGCTGCAGGTTGGCATGGATCATCAGAGGCTGGCAGTCCACATGGATAAAGACCTGAGCCTCCGCAGCCTGGGGTTTCAGACTGTCCACGATCTCCTCCAAAAGGACGCTGATGCGCACATCGGAAAAGGTGACCTCCGCCTCTTTCGACTCCAGGCGGGAGATCATGAGGATATCGTTGATCAGACCGGTCATCCGGACAGCCTCCTTCTTGATCCGGCTGGCAAAGTCCGCTTTCGTTGCCTCATCCTGGATCATGCCGCTTTCCAAAAGCTCCGCATACCCCTGAATGGAGGTGATGGGGGTTTTCAGTTCGTGGGAGGCATTGCTGAAGAATTCCTGGCGGATCATCCGCTCCTTCTCGATCTGGTTTAAATAGTCCTTTACATTTTTGGACATCTTCATGGTGGTATCGGCGATGACGTTAATCTCCGGATACTGACAGTGCTCAAAATTCAGCTCCGTGTAGTCTCCCTTCACCTTCAGCATCTCCTTTGTGATATCCTGGAGAGGCTTGGTGATGGAGGAAACCAGCCGCGTGGTGACGATAAAGGAGCCCACCACCGCCACCAGCAGGCTCAGAGCGGAAGCCGGGAAAAACAGCGGCAGGTACTGCTGGAAACCGGAGTAGGGAACCGCCGCCCTGAGAATTACATCCGCGTTTTTAGAGCGGTATGCCACATAGAGCATCCCTTCGTTCAGGGTATCCGACCGCCTCCTGGCATAGCCGCTGCCCGTTTGGATGGCATCCTGGACCTCCTTCCGGTCCAGGTGGTTGTCCAGCTCGTCCATCTGGGCCTGAGTGTCCGCCAGGACCGTGCCGTCCATCTTGATCACCGTCAGCCGGCTGTTGTTCCCATCCATAAGGGGATCCAGCTTTTTCATGGTCTCCGCCAGATCTCCCTCATAATCCAGGCTTCCGTCCAGCACCTCCAGCATATAGAGCATATCCCTGGTGGAGCTGTTGAGGATGACTCTGCTTCCCACCATATAAAAGATCAAACCATTTAAAATCAGTGCCCCGAAGAGCACCAAGATGAATTTTTGTAAAATAGCTCTGCGCATGAATTTCTCCTTACGTCCCGGGGTGTACCATCCGGTATCCTACTCCCCGGACGGTGCGGATACAGGCCCCGCCTTCCTCTCCCAGTTTCTGACGCAGGGTCCGGATATGCATATCCAGAGTCCTGGTCTCCCCGTCGTACTCATAGCCCCAGATCTGATTCAGCAGTTCATCTCTGGTCACTACCCTGGTCTGGTTCTCCATCAGGTACACCAGAAGTTCAAACTCCTTTAAGGTCAGCTCCACCTGGCGTCCGTTTGAGAACACCTCTCTGGTCTGACGGTTGACCCGGATCTTCTCAAAGCAGAGATTGTCCTCCTCGGCCTCCCTCCTGGTCCTGCGCAGAAGGCTCCGGATTCTGGCGGAAAGCTCCAGGACACCAAATGGCTTTACCATATAGTCATCCGCCCCGCAGTCCAGTCCCACCACTTTGTCCAGTTCCTTCTCTCTTGCCGTCAGCACCATAATGGGGATATTTTTCAGGCCTTCCGTGCTGCGGATCTCCTTGATGGCGGTGATGCCGTCCATTCCCGGGAGCATCCAGTCAAAAATCGCCAGGGAAGGGGCCTCCTCCTTCATTCTCGCCAGACCTTCCTCAGCCGTCTCAAAGCTCTCCGTATCGTACCCGAACCCCTCCAGCGCGATCTTCAGCAGATTCCGGATGTTGTCGTCATCTTCAATAATGTAAATTCGGTCCATTTCTTCATGTCCTGCCTTTCCCTGTTCTTCCAATTATCTTCACTATATCAAAAACAGGTAAAATCCACCCCTTGGGTGTGTAAATTTTTTGTAAAATTTCAAGGCCGCCGCAAAAGCCTCTCCCAGGACATGATCCTGTGAAAACGCATTTTGCGGCGGCCTGTTCCTGTCGCCTCTATCCTATCACATTTTTTTTAACAGGAAAAGAGTCTTGTTTTCTTAACCGTCTATTCACTGCGCAGGGCATCGATGGGGTTCAGATTTGCAGCCCGGTTGGCAGGCATGTAGCCAAACAGCAGCCCGATGCCCACAGACACGCTGAAGGACACTAAAATTGCCCCAAAGGTAGGCGTTGCATCGATGCCCACCAGGCTTCCCACCGCCGTGGTGGCGATGCAGCCGATGAGAATGCCGATGACTCCTCCCAGGGAGCTGGTGACCGCAGCTTCAATGACAAACTGCTGCATGATCACGCCCTTGTCGGCTCCCAGGGATTTGCGGATCCCGATTTCCCGCGTGCGCTCTGTTACGGATACCAGCATGATGTTCATGACTCCCACGCCGGCCACCAGGAGGGAAATACCGGCGATGCCGCCCAGCATCCCGCTCATCATGGCGATCTGCTCATTCAGGGAATCCAGCAGCTCGCTCATAGCCGTTACATGGTAAAGGTCATCGTCCAAAAAGATCTCATAGAGGAAATCTTCCAGCAGGGAGGTGGCCTCATCTGCATTGTCCGTATCGATCAGGGTAAGAATGTAGCTCCCGATGTTGGCATTCCGGGACATTTTCACCGCTACGCTGTAGGGCATCCAGACGAAATCATCGGTTCCCCCTTCATCAAAATCATCCTCATCCTGGACTTCCACCACGCCCACGATCTTAAAGGCATAGCCTCCGATCTTCAGAGTCTGGCCTATGGCCTTCTCCGAACTTCCGTAAAGACTCTGGGCCACATAAGCACCGGCCACGCACACCTTCTGCCGGGATAAAATATCCGAATAGGCCAGATTCCGCCCCATTTCCAGCTCATACCCCATAATGTCCAGGTACTGTTCACTGCAGCCCGACACGCTGGTGGTATCCAGGGAATCGTCCCCATGCTTGACCGTTGTGGTGATGGATACCGTGGGGCTGATGGCGTCAAACAGATCCGTATGCTCCTCATAAAACTCATACATTTCATCCACATCCAGGGTACGGGAAGTGAGATTGATCACATTTACATTGACCCGGTTTACGCCCATGCTGGCAAAATTCTCCACCACACTGCTCATATAGCCGTTTACCAGGCTCACCAGGATAATGACAGCCGCAACGCCGATAATGATTCCCAGCATGGTGAGGAAGGAGCGCATTTTATTGCCCCAGATGCTCCTAAGGGCCAGTTTAAAGGATTGCAGCATAATCTTTTACATCTCCGTCAAAGGTTATTTTTCCATCTGCGATGCGCACCACCCGCTTGGCCTCCAGGGCAATGGAGTTGTCGTGGGTGATCATCACAATGGTATTGCCCTCTTCATTCAGCTGTTTCAGGAAATTCAGCACCTCCCGGCTGGTTCTGGAATCCAGGGCGCCGGTAGGCTCGTCGGCCAGGATCAGGGAAGGGTCACCCGCCAGGGCCCTGGCGATGGACACCCTCTGCTGCTGTCCGCCGGAGAGCTGGTTGGGAAGGTTCCTCCACTTGTCGGCCAGCCCCACCTTTGCCAGGGAGGCCATCGCCCGCTCCTTTCGCTCTGCCGGCGGAACGCCGCCGTAAAGAAGGGGCAGCTCCACATTTTCCAGCAGATTCAGCTTGGGAAGAAGATTATACTGCTGGAAGATAAAGCCGATCATCCGGTTCCGGATCCTGGCAAGCTGGCGGTCCGTCATCACCGACACATCCTCCCCTCCCAGGAAATACTCGCCCTCCGTAGGCACATCCAACGCTCCGATGATATTCATCAGGGTGGACTTTCCGCTTCCGGACTTTCCCACAATGGCTACAAATTCCCCCCGGCAGATGGTCAGGGTAATCCCATCGCTGGCCCTGACCTCCTCGCCGCCCAGATAGTAGATTTTATAAATATTTTTCAGTTCGATCAGGGGCTGGCCCATGGCCACCTTGCCGTCCGGGCCCGTCTCCTTTACCGCCTCTGCTGTCATGACCTTCCTCCTATCTTCGGCCTCCGCCGGGGCCGCCGCCTCCGGGACCACCGCCTCCGGGTGCTCCGCCGGGGCCGCCGCCCATGCCGCCGCCAGGCATCATCATAAAGCCGCTGGTCTGGGTGGACTCAGCCACATAGACTACATCGCCCTCTTCCAGTCCGCTGGTAATCTCCACATAGCTGTCATTCATCAGGCCGGTCTCCACCTCCACAGCCCTAAAGCCTGCAGGCACCGGTCCATGAGCTTCTGTTACGGAGTCATCCTGCACATAGACCTGGTTGCCTCTCATGAGGGCATCCACCGGAATGGTCAGAACATCGTCCGCCTGGTCCAGAGTGATGACGCCGTCCACGTTCATGCCGGGCAGCAGCTCATCCAGCCCATCGTTCATGGTCACCGTTACCGGGTAGGTGGTAACGCCGTTGGAGTAGGAGCTCTCAAGGCTTACATTGGTCACCGTGCCGGAGAAGGTTTCTCCTTCAAAGGCATCCGCAGTTACCACTACCGGCTGTCCCACCTGCACCTGGCGCACATCCAGTTCATCAATGGACATCTCAAAGGTCAGGCTGGACAGGTCGTAGATAATGGCCAGCGTATTCTCGCTGTTGGAATCCCTCGTGATGGTCTCTCCTACGTTGTAGTTCTTGGCGATCACCTGCCCGGCGATGGGAGCTTTGATGGTGTAGTTGTCATAGCTGTCCTGGGTGGTCTCCAGGTTGTTCTCCGCCGTCTCCACGCTCTCCTCCGCCTGCTGCACCGCATCGGAATAGCTCTTTAACAAATCGGAAGCCGAATCCGCTGTCATCCGGAAGATCGGGGTTCCTTTGGTCACATAGTCCCCCTCGTTGACCAGCAGTTCCTCCACCTCCACCGATGAGCTCAGGTCCGCTGTCATGGTGGTGTCGATGGCCGCCGTAAAGGTTCCGTCCTCACTGCCGATCAATTCCCCAATCTGAGCGGTAGCCCGCATCACATCCGTCAGTCCGCCCGGGTTCTGCACGGTAATGGTTACGTATTTCACCAGGCGTCCCCCGGTCAGGGCCTGCTCCCGGTTGGCGATGGCCGTCACGGTACCTGCGATCTGCTCGCCGGTATCCACCAGGGTCAGGGTAGCCCCGTTCCCCACTCCGATCAAATCTGCCTCACCGGACAGGAAGGGGATCCGGATCTTCATCTCATCATCGCTGTAAAGGTCCGCCAGCTGGCTGTTCCCGCTGACCCGGTCCCCCACATGGATGTGCAGCGTATTGATATAGCCGCTCTCCGTGGCCTTGTAGGTATTGCCGCTGTAGTCGCTCAATGCCTTCTGATAATCCTCCTGGGCGTCCGTTAAGTCTTCCTGGGCTCTGGTCAGACGGTTGGTGGAGGAGGTCAGCTGGGATTCCATGCTGGAGTGGTCGATCTCATAGAGGACCTGGTCCTTCTCCACCTGGTCCCCCTCCTCGAAGTCGGCGGATATGATCTCGCCCTCCACAAGAGAGGTGACGCTGTAGGTAGCCGCCGCCTCCAGCGTGCCGGAGGAGGACAGCTCCGAGGCAATGCTCTGTCTGGTCACCACCGCCGTATTCACTGTCTCCGCCTCCGCTGCCGCCTGCCTTGCCTGAGCGGAACGCCACAAAAGAATTGAAATCAGGATTACCGCGATCAGCACCAGGGCAATGACGATCTTCAGCCATTTTTTCTTCTTCTTGCGCTTCTTCGCCCCTGGTTTTGAGGTCCCGCTTTCGGCCGGGGCTGATTCCTGCTGTTTCCTTTTCCCCGGCAGCTTTGAGGCGGCCTCCGATATTTTTTCCTTCACACTTCCAAACTGAATCTTCATCCTGCACCTCGCGCCTTAATATTCCAGAACGTCAACAGCCGAGTAGCTGGTGCCGGAACCCTGGCACACAACCACGACCTCGTCGCCCACCTGAATGCTTCCGTAGATGGAGAACACATACTGCAGTTCTGAGGAATCCAGTCCCACCGTAATGGTTCCGTCGCTGTCGATGAGTTCCGAATCGGAAGAATCGTTTAGGTCTACCTCCAGCTCGATGGCCGTAGGAGTGATCACATCGGTGGACTGATAGTAGATGCTCTTAACTTCACCTTTCAGCAGGATGTAGCTGCCGTTGCCCGGCTCCTCATCATCCCAGCCGCTTGTCGTGTAAGCCCAGAAGGTCTTGGACTTTACATTGTAGTAGATCACGGCAAAACCGCAGTCTCTCTGGGACCGGGTCACCGCTGCCAGATCGCTGGCTACGCCGTTTAAGAATACATTGGCATCCGTTGTGCTGAAGGGTACGGAATCCGCCACGGAAAAGCCCTTCCGCACCAGAATGGGACCTCTGCGCTCGTCGTCCAGAATGGTGATGGGGTTGATCTCCCCGTCGTTGTTGAGCTCGCAGTCCAGAATGGAACCATAGATGGTGCTGCTGTCCTTGGGTGTGGCTTTCAGCAGGTTGTAGAAAATGTTCATGCAGTCTGTCTGGGTCAGGACCTCATCGGCCTGGCGGTTGGTAACCTCCTCGTTCAGCTCCAGATAATTGAACTTGGAAATCCTGGAAGATGCCAGATCCCCGGTAAAATCATCGTCGGTATAGCCCAGCAGGGCCAGAACTGCCTTCACTGCGTCCTTATATGTAATGTAATCGTCCGGCTTGAACATCCCGCCCAGATATCCCGTCATCCAGCCCTGGGAAGCGGCGATGCGGATATATATTGCACTAGGATGGGTAGCCGGAACATCCGCAAATACGGATACCGCCGTGCTGGTCAGATTTTCCCTCCAACTGGATGCCTTTACCAGCATCTCGGCGAAATCCGCCCGGCTCACCTTTGCGGTAGAATCCGTAATGCTCATGATTCCCACCAGATCCACCACCTGCTCCCTCATCTGAAAGTTGGCGGCAGACGTGTTGGCATACACACAATAGGGAGCCAGGGCAGTGCTTCCCACCACGGCAGATAACACAGTATACATACAGCGTCTCGACCTGTAACCTCGTCTCATAAAAATCTCCTTTCCCTCACGCGTCCTTTCAATCGTAGTCAATTTACCATGAGTTTGTGAAGATTCTGTGGGCAAAATGTTAGGAAATGTGCAAAATTTTAATTCAGCCCCAGATAGGCTCTCATGGCCTCCAGCCGCTTTTCCCCTTCTTCCCGTCCCTCCTGGTACAGAGCTTCCAGGTTCTTTCGGTTCCGCTCCAGGCGGGATACCGTCACCGGCTTTGGCGGACGGATCACAAAAATCTTTCCCTCATCTTCCAGCTGTTCGATCTCATCCTCAAGCCGGTTATACCGGTCCGGAATCTCCTCAATGGAGGAGAGAAGCTGGGGAAGAGGGCCAAAGTATCTGCGGTAGATCTTCTGATGGAGCCGGCTGATCGGCGGTTTGCGGTAGCCGTGGTTGCGGCTTAACACCAGCACCACCTTCTCATACCCTTCCTTCATAGCCTGTTTAAAGGGAATGGGCATGGACAGCCCTCCGTCCAGATACTGCCGGTGGTCAATGGTCACCATCCTTGAAAGAATGGGCATGCTGCTGGAAGCCGCCACCGCAGCTTCGATATCCGAACAGATCCCTTTTTCAAAATATTCCGGCAGCCCCGTTCTGCACCGTGTGGCCACCGCCACAAAGCGCTGGGGAGATTTTTCAAAGGTTTCCCGGTCAAAGGGGATCAGCTCATGGCTCAATTCCCCGAACAAAAAGTCAAAATTGAAAATCTGCCGTTTCCGCAGCATCCTGCGAAAGCTCAGGTACCTGGAATCGTTTACAAATCCCAGCGTTACATCCCTGGTTCTCCCCGGCTGCCTGCTGATATAGTTCATGGCGGTCATGGAACCGGCTGATACGCCGATTACATAGGAAAAGTTCATCTCCTTCTCCAGGAACACATCCAGCACTCCCGCAGTAAACAGGCAGCGCATGGAGCCTCCTTCCAGCACCAGCGCTCCGGGAATTCGTTTATGGTCTTCTGCCAGTTTCTGTTCCATTTTCCTGCCTCCTTTTTTACATCAGCGGTGCGATCAGGCGCAGCGTTCTTCCTGCCAGGCGCTTCAGGATCGGATAACTGCGGCATTCCTTTAAGGTAATCTTTTCACATTTTGCCAGAGTTGCCTGGAAATCCTCCTCCATCTGTCCTACTGCGCTGTTGCGGTACAGGTAAACTCCGCACTCAAAATGAAGATACAGGCTGCGGAAATCCAGATTGATGGTTCCCACCACCGCCTTTTCATCATCACAGATAAATTCCTTTGCATGGACAAATCCGGGGGTATATTCAAAGATCTGGACCCCCGCCTCGATCAGCTCCGGATAATAGGTGCGGGCCAGCAGATAGGCGTACATCTTGTCCGGAATATGGGGCATAATGATGATAACCTCCACCCCGCGCTTGGCCGCAAAGCAAAGGGCATTTTTCATATCATCGTCCAGGATCAGGTAAGGCGTCATGATATGAACATAGGATCTGGCTCGATTGAGAATGTCCATGTAGACCTCCTCTCCCACCCGTTCCCTGTCCATGGGGCTGTCGCCGTAGGGCATCACAAAGCCGCTCCTGTCCCCCGGCAGGTCCTTCATCTCTTCCGGAGATGCCAGATACCGTTCATAATCCTTCTCGTATTTCTTTTCCGCCACATGCCACATCTGCAGAAACATCATGGTAAAGCTCCGGACCGCCTCGCCCTTCACCATCACCGCCGTATCCTTCCAGTGGCCGAACCGCACCTTCTGATTAATATACTCGTCTGCCAGGTTGACGCCTCCCGTAAAACCGGTGCAGCCGTCGATCACCACGATCTTCCGGTGGTCCCGGTTATTCTGATGGGTGGAGAGCACCGGCTTCACAGGGGAAAACATTTTGCAGTGGATTCCCTTCTGCTCCAGGACCTGAGGATAGTGGTAGGGAAGAAGCATCATGGAGCAGGTTCCGTCATAAAGCACCCGCACCTCCACTCCTTCCTTCACCTTCTCCTCCAGGATTTCCAGAATGGCGTTCCACATCATTCCCCGTTCAATGATAAAATATTCCATGAAGATAAAGCGTTTGGCCTTCTTCAGCTCCGCCTTCAGGGCCTCGAACTTATCCTCCCCCAGGGGGAAAAACCGGGCAGACGAATTCCGGTAGATGGGATACCCGGCCCAGTTGTTCATATAGTGGATCAGTCCCTTTACGTCACAGCTCTCCTCCATAACCTGCCGGGCTGTCTCCTCATCCTGCTCCAGGAAGGGGCGTATCTCCCTGCCGGTCTGCCGCAGGCGCCCGGCCATCAGTTTTGGGATGATCTGGATATGAACAAAGATGTAGAGCATCACGCCGAAGACAGGAAATACCAGCACCGGTATCACCCAGGCGATTTTGAAGCTGCTGTCCGTCTGTTCATTGAGAATATAGATGACTGCCGCTGCTCCCAGCAGAATAAAGGCGGCATAGAAGTAAACGACATACTCCTCCATCAGGCGCAGCGGAATAAACAGAAGCGCGATCTGAAGAAGAATTGCCAGAAGCACATACGTTGTACGGCCAAAGATAATGCGAAGCAGGCCTCTCAATTTTTTCTTCAAGTTTTCTCCTCCATTCCTATCAAAAATGGGGCGGCAGAACTTTTCTGTCCGAAAGTCTGCCGCCTCTCCTGCAGGGATTTATTTTCACGCCTAATTTTCAAGAGCCTGGCGCACATCCTCGATGATATCTTCCGGGTCCTCCAGTCCCAGACTGAAGCGGATCATAGAGGGGTCCACGCCCGCAGCCTTTAACTGCTCTTCATTCAGCTGCCGGTGGGTATGGCTGGCGGGATGGAGCACCGCCGTTCTGGAATCTGCCACATGGGTTTCAATGGAGCAGAGCTTTAACTTATCCATAAACTCTGCTGCTGCCTGCCGTCCGCCCTTTAAGCCGAAGGAAATGACGCCGCAGGTTCCGTTCGGCATATATTTCCTGGCCAGCTCATAGTACTTGTCTCCCTCAAGTCCCGGATAGGAAACCCAGGCCACATCGTCTCTGGACTTTAAGTATCTGGCCACTGCCAGGGCATTGGCACAGTGGCGGGGCATCCTGAGATGGAGGGTTTCCAGTCCGATATTAATCAAAAACGCATTCTGGGGAGACTGGATGGAACCCAGATCCCGCATCAGCTGGGAGGTCGCCTTGGTGATGTATGCCAGTTTTCCAAATTTCTGGGTGTAGATGATGCCGTGGTAGGACTCATCCGGCTCCGTCAGGCCCTTAAACCGGTCGTGATGGGCCTCCCAGTCAAAATTGCCGCTGTCCACGATACAGCCTCCCACCGTAGCCGCATGGCCGTCCATGTACTTGGTGGTGCTGTGCGTTACAATATCTGCTCCCCACTCAAAAGGCCTGCAGTTGATAGGGGTGGCGAAGGTGTTGTCCACGATCAGCGGGACCCCGTGGCGGTGGGCTACCGCAGCGAATTTTTCAATATCCAGGACCGTCAGGGCCGGATTGGCAATGGTCTCCGCAAAGAGAGCCTTTGTATTGGGGCGGAACGCCTTCTCCAGCTCCTCCTCGGAAGCATCCGGATTCACCAGCGTGCACTCCACGCCCATCTTGGGGATGGTTACCGTAAACAGATTGGTAGTTCCTCCGTAAATGGCCCCTGAGCTTACGATATGGTCTCCGGCTTCACAGAGGTTCATCACCGCGTAAAAGTTGGCTGCCTGTCCGGAGGAGGTCAGCATCGCAGCTACTCCGCCTTCCAGCTGGCAAATCTTGGCCGCCACCGCATCGTTGGTGGGATTGGCAAGCCTGGTATAAAAATACCCGCTCTCCTCCAGGTCAAACAGACGTCCCATCTGCTCGCTGGTAGAGTATTTAAAAGTGGTGCTCTGATAAATGGGGACCTGCCTGGGTTCGCCGTTCTTCGGCTCCCATCCTCCCTGAATGCAAATCGTATCCAATGAACGTTTCTTACTCATGGTGATGATTCCTCCTTTTGTCTAAACGCTATGTACCATAGTCTAGCACACATGGAGGTATAAAATCAATGATAAGTTGCAATTATTCCGGGCTGCATCCTTAAAGGAGGCGGATGATCTCCCCGATGTACTCCTTTGTGGTGGCGCTTCCTCCGATATCAGGGGTGTTGAATCTTCCTTCTTCCAAAACCCGGTCCACGCTCCTTCGGATCTTAGCGGCACACTCCATCTGCCCCAGATACTCCAGCATCATGCAGGCAGACCAGAGAAGAGCGGTGGGATTGGCAATCCCCTTTCCTGCAATGTCCGGTGCGCTGCCGTGGACCGCCTCAAACATGGCATACTCCTCACCCAGATTGCTGGAAGGCAGAAGTCCCAGACCGCCGATGAGGCCGCTGGCCAGGTCCGAGAGCATGTCCCCGTAGAGATTGGGCATCACCATCACATCGAACTGCGCCGGATGCATCACCATCTGCATAGCCGCATTGTCCACGATGATGTCATTGGCCTCAATCTCCGGATAGCCTTTGCTTACCTCATAAAAGATATCCCGGAACATGCCGTCGGACATTTTCAGGATATTGGCCTTGTGAACACAGGTAACCTTTTTCCTTCCGTGGGTCCTGGCATACTCAAAGGCATCCCGGCAGATGCGCGTGCTGGCCTTCCGGGTGATGATCTTGGTAGCATAGACCGTATCCTGGTCGATCTGCTCCTCCACACCCACATACAGATCCTCCGTGTTCTCCCGGAAAATCACCATGTCAACCTGCTCAAAGGGAGTCTTGACCGCATGGTTGCTCTTGGCCGGCCGGATGTTGGCATAAAGGTCGTACTTCTTTCTCAGGAATACATTGAGAGAGCGGAAGCCCTTTCCCACCGGGGTGGTAATGGGGGACTTTAAAAATACCTTGTTGCGCTCCACAGATTCGAAAGCAGCCTCCGGGATCAATGCGCCATGGGCCTCGTACTCCGCCTCGCCAACTGAGAAAATCTCATAGTCCAGCTGGGCTCCTGCTGCCTCCAGCACCTCCAGAACTGCATCCGTAATCTCCGGACCAATCCCATCGCCTTTAAATACCGTAATTGTCTTTCTGTTCATCTGCTGTTCCTCCATCCTTTGTCTGAATCCGTCTCTTTTTCAAAGTTAAAACGAATTTTGTCTTTTACTATACGACATTTTTCCCGGATTGTCCAGCTTTTTTATTGTGGCAGTCACAGCATTTTTATTGTACTTGAAAACATACAAAAACCGCGGAAAAGGACTCCGCGGTTTTTGCTTCTGCGCCTGAAGGCACATTCATGTATCTTATTTTCTTCTGCTGCGGTTGTAATTGATCAGGCAGCCTGCCTTTACGATCTCACGCTCCTCAGCCGTCATATCGGCAATGTACAGGTTCAGCTCCTTCACGGTGTCGCCCAGCACATAAGCCTTGATGTTCTGTAAATCTCCTTCCAGAGCCTTGCGAATCTGAGGCACATAGATGTAATCTCCAACCTCAAACTCCGGCTCCTCCTTCATCTGGAAGGGGATCATGCCCCAGTTCATCACATTGGAGCGATAACGCTTGGTTGCGTATTCCTTACAGATATTTGCGAGTCCTCCGATTACTCTCTGGCAGCTGGCAGCCTGCTCTCTGGCGGAACCATCGCCAGGTTTTACAGCGTAGACCATGCTTCCGATCTCGGTCTCCTCCACCTTTACATGCTCATTGCCCGGGATCTGACGGATCTTCTCGAAGATCTCCTTCAACTCAGGAGCCTTGGCCAGCTCTGCCTCAGCGCCCTCCTTCACTCTGGCCTTTTCCAGAGCGTCAACCACTTTGGTCCTGCCTACATACTCCGGATCTCTTCTGGACAGGGTGAACTCAGCCAGTCCCAGAGGATTGGAACGATAAGAAGAGGTCTCACCAGAAGGGATCAGCTCATCGGTGGTGGTTACCGGATCCATGATCTTGGAGCAGACCTTCAGCAGGATGTTGTCGGTCAGGGCACTCATCTCAGGCCAGTCTTTGATATTGGGTCCGTAGATCAGATCCTTGTCCGTCTCCGCCTTGCCGTATCCGAAGTATACGCGGTTCTTGTAAACCGTATCGTCAAACTCATACTCAGGCACATCGCCCCAGCAGTCCAGAGTCTCGGCGGAGGTCAGGATGCCGCCGTTTGCTGCCGTTGCTGCGATGGAACGGGCATCCATCAGGGCAACTGCGGACATCTGTCCGTTTCCTGGCTTGGAACCCTCCCGGTTGGGGAAGTTTCTGGTAGTATGGCGGATGGAAAGTCCGTTGTTGCAGGGGGTATCTCCGGCTCCGAAGCAGGGGCCGCAGAAAGCAGTACGGATGATCGCGCCTGCGTTCATCAGGTCTGCGATGGCACCCTTCTTCACCAGGTCTACAAATACAGGCTGAGAGGAAGGATATACGGCCAGTGAGAACTCGTCGCAGCCGCAGTCTCCGCCCTTTAAGGCATGAGCCGCCTCGATGACGTTGGTGTAGTTTCCGCCTGCGCAGCCTGCGATGATTCCCTGCTGTACCTGCAGTCTGCCGTCAGCAGTGATCTTGTCCATCAGCGTAAAGGAAGCTCTTCCTCCTGCCACCTTCTTGGCCTCCTCCTCTACGCCGTGGAGGATGTCCTTTAAATTGGCATTCAGCTCATCGATCTCGTAGGCATTGCTGGGATGGAAGGGCAGAGCGATCATGGGCTTCACGGTGCTTAAATCCACATATACGCAGCCATCGTAGTAGGCAACGTCAGCGGGATTTAACTCCCTGTAGTCCTCTCCGCGTCCGTGCTTCTCCAGGAAGCGCTTGGTATCCTCATCGGTCCTCCAGATAGAGGACAGGCAAGTTGTCTCGGTGGTCATAACATCCACGCCGTTGCGGTAGTCGGTGGTCATGTAGGAGATTCCAGGGCCTACAAACTCCATCACCTTGTTCTTTACATAGCCGTTCTTGAATACGGTGCCGATGATGGCCAGGGCGATATCCTGGGGACCAACGTAGGGAGCGGGCTTTCCGTCCAGATAGATGGCGATCACATCAGGACATGCCACATCGTATGTATCTCTTAACAGCTGTTTTACCAGCTCGCCGCCGCCCTCTCCGATGGCCATGGTGCCCAGAGCTCCGTAACGGGTATGGCTGTCAGAGCCAAGGATCATCTTGCCGCAGCCGGCCATCATCTCACGCATATACTGATGGATCACTGCGATGTGAGGGGGAACATAGATTCCGCCGTACTTCTTGGCAGCGGACAGGCCGAACATGTGGTCGTCCTCATTGATGGTCCCTCCTACGGCACACAGGGAGTTGTGGCAGTTGGTCAGCACATAGGGAATGGGGAACTTCTCCATGCCGGAAGCCTTTGCCGTCTGAACGATCCCCACGAAGGTGATGTCATGGGAAGCCATGGCGTCAAACCGGATCTTCAGATGTTCCATATTGCCGGATGTGTTGTGAGCCTCCATAATAGAATAGGCCATGGTTCCCTTCCGGTCCTCGGCTTTATTGGCCTCCTTTCCGGTTAAGGCCTTCACCTTGGCGCTCTCCGCCTCGGGCACGATCTCTTTGCCGTTAACCAGGTAAACCCCGCCGTCATACAATGATACCATAGAAAAAATACCTCCTTTTTCGATTTGGGTCTTTCATTTCCGATGATTCTATCATATACTATATTCAGAATATAGGCAAATACTATATATCTTATATCATATATTGGATTTTCCTATACGATATCGATGCACTGCAGCCGACCCGGACAAGAGGAAATCCGCTATATTTCACAAAGGAGGATTACCATATGACCAGCAGGGAACTTCTCTATGTCAAAACCATCGCCGAGGCAAAAACCATCTCCAAGGCCGCTCAGAAGCTTTTCGTAGCCCAGCCCTCCCTCAGTCAGTCGCTTCAGCGCATCGAGGAGTCGCTGGGTACCCAGCTGTTCAACCGCACCGCCTCCGGCCTGACCCTGACCTACGCAGGGGAACGCTACTACCAGATGGCCGTGCGCATCCTGAAGATCTACAACGATTTTGAAAATGAAATCAGCGATATCAACGGTCTGAAAACAGGCCGCATCCATATGGGGATCACCAATCATCTGGGAACCATCGTCATGGCCCAGGTCATGACCCGGTTTCATCAGCTTTATCCGGGGGTTGAGGTCTTTGTATCGGAAGAGAATTCCGACACCCTGGACCAGAAGCTTTTGACCGGGGAACTGGACTTTGCGGTGATGCACGCCCCTGCTCCCAGGGACCGCCAGCCGCTCATCCGGTATGAGCTCCTAAAGGCCGACCCCTTCGTCATCGTACTGTCCCAGGACCATCCCTTAAACGCCAAAGCCACGCAGGAAGAAGGAATGGAATACCCTGTTCTGGACCCTGCCCTGCTGCGAAAGGAGCCCTTCCTCATGGTCCATAAACAGCAGAGGATCCGCCAGATCACCGATTCCGTATTAAAAAAAGCCGGCATCAGCCAGCCCAAAATCATTTTAACCTTAAAAAGCTATGAAACCATCCGCATCCTGGCCTCCCAGGGGCTGGGCGTCACTCTGCTCCCCTCCGAATATGTAAGGCTCAGCCCCGGAGGCTTAAAAGCCGCTCTCCTCTCCATTCCTCCATCCTACAATGCCAGCTGGAGCATGTGCATCTCCACACTGAAAAGCAGTTTTCACTCCAATGCGGCACAGATGTTCATGGAATTGGTGCGAAGCCATTTCGCAAGGGAGGAAAAGACGGTCCCCTCCAATTGAATTTCTTTTTGAAACATGGTATCATTTTTTCAATAACACCGCAGTCAGGAGGTTTTATGAATCCGAAACACGCTCAGTACATGCTTACCGTTTACCAGGAAGGCAGCATCACAAGCGCTGCCAAGAAGCTCTTCGTCTCCCAGCCCTCCCTCAGCCAGATGATCAAGCTGGTGGAGAACAATCTCGGGACTCCTATCTTCAACCGTTCCACCGACCCCCTTACCCTGACCTATGCAGGGGAAAAGTACATTGAAGCCGCCCAGAAGATCCTGGCCATCAATTCCAATCTGGAACGGGAAATTGAGGAGATCAAGGATGAGGAGCATGGAAAGATCCGTCTGGGGATCCCTGTCCAGCGGGGACTGAAGGTCCTGCCCGCCGTGCTTCCCCGGTTCTACCAGGACTACCCTTATGTAGATATCCAGATCTGGGAAGTGGGCTCCAACAATACGGACAAGCTTCTTTTGGACGGAACGGTGGACCTGGCCTGCCTGACCACGGTTCCCAAGCACGACCAGATCAACTACATCCTGGTGGAAAAGGAGGAGATGGTTCTTTTGGCCAGCAGCCAGACTGAGCTGGCAAAGCGAATCCCCGGCGGGACCCCCATTTCCATCCTGGAGGCCAAAAATGAGAAATTCGTTTCCAACAAGCCCGGACACAGCGTCCGCTCCATCCAGGACAGCCTGTTTATCACCAACAACATACGTCCCCGGATTCTGATCGAAACTTCCAACATTGATATTGAAAAGCGGGTGGCCATCGCCTGCGGGGCCGTCACCATCTGCCCCTTAAACTATATTGAAGGATCCGACGGCATCGGGGAGAAGGCATTGATCTATCCTCTTCTGGATGCCGGAAATACCAGAAACTGCTATATCTGCCACCGAAAAGACTTGTATCTGACCAAGTACATGTGCGACTTTATCCGGCTGGTCCAGGAAACCTCCAAAACGGACTGCTCTTCCTCCCGGCCGCACGATGCCATCGGTGGACATTAAATGCCTGCGGACCCAAACAGCCGCCCGGCCCCTGCAAAGGGATCCCGGGCGGCTGTTTTCCGCTTAACTAAGCGGATCTGCCGTCATTCTATTATTTGAACTCGTAATCCTTAACCTTGCGGACCACATCGATCACGCTTCCGTCTCTGGCCTCGATGATTCCCACGATCTGGTCATCAAACTGAACCGGGTCGGGCTCACCTACGATGGAGTAAGCGATGTCGCGCAGCTCCTCAATGGTCTTGATGGGAAGCTTGGCATCCTTGGTAGCCTCAATCAGATCCTGTCTCCTGGGATTGATGGCAATGCCGTAATCAGTAATTACTACGTCAACCGTGTCGCCGGGAGTGGTAACAGTGGTTACGTTGGTACAGATAGCGGGGATCCTGCCCTGCAGCAGGGGAGCGATGACGATGGTGCACTTTGCTCCGGCAGCCGTATCGGGATGTCCGCCCTGAGCACCGGTGATGATTCCGTCGGAACCTACCACTACGTTGCAGTTAAAGTTTACATCAACTTCCAGAGCAGCCAGGATTACGAAATCCAGCTGGTTTACATATGCGCCCTTGTTGAAGGGGTTTGCATACTCGGAAGCGGAAATCTCAAAGTGATTGGGGTTCCTCTTGATGGACTCAACGGACGGAAGATCGAAATCCTGGGTATCCACCAGCTTCTCGATCAGTCCCTCATCCAGCAGTTTGCACATGGGAGCTGTAATTCCGCCTACGCCGAATTTCATCTTGATGCCCCGCTCCTTCATGATCTTGCCCAGGGAGATGGTGGAGGCGATGGAAGCTCCGCCTACGCCGGTCTGATAAGTAAATCCATCCTTGAAATAAGGCGTGTTGATTACAAACTGAGTGCAGTAGTCCGCCATCATGATCTTACGTACATCGGTGGTGGGCTTTGCAGCTCCGGTGGCGATCTTGTCCGGATTTCCGATTTCATCCACTACTACCACGTAATCCACATCTACCTGGGAGATGCTGGCAGGCAGGTTGGGAGAAGGAACCAGGCAGTCGGTAATGGCAACGACCTTATCTGCGTACTGGGCGTCCACCATAGCGTAGGACAGAACGCCGCAGTCGCTCTTTCCGCCGTTGGCTCTCATGTTGCCGTACTCATCACAGGTGGGAGCGCCGATAAAGGCGATGTCGATGTGAACCTCCCCTGCCTCAATGGCTCTTACACGTCCGCCGTGGGAACGCATGATAGCCAGGTTCTTTAACTTTCCTGCGGAGATAGCCTCTCCGATCTTTCCTCTCACGCCGGAGGACTGGATGCCGGTGATGGTCCCGTCCTCGATCATGGGAACGATGGGATTGTGGGCCTTTCCTAAGGAGCTGGCACAGATGGTGATGTCCTTGATGCCCATCTTGTGAACTTCCTCCATGACCATGTTCACCACATAGTCTCCCTCACGGAAATGATGGTGGAAGGACAGGGTCATGCCGTCCTTGATCCCGCACTTTACCAGCACATCATGGATGGAATCCACCAGCTTGCTCTTGGTGGGGTCCATAGCCGCCCGAACAGTGGGGGCAGCCTTCTTATACTCGTAGCCCTCTTTTGCAAAGGAGCCTCTGAAAATGTCCTTGCCTGTGGCTTTCAATACTTCTTCCGGAATATCTCTTCCAACTGCGTTTATCATATTACAGATCCCCCTCATATACACCAGATGCTTTGGCCAGATCGATGGTTCTCTTTGCGCCGTCATAGAACGCAATATCGATCATCTTGCCGTCTACGGTAAACACGCCGATGCCCAGCGCCTTCTTCTCGTCAATCTCACGGACCACCTTCTCTGCGAAGATAATATCCTTCTGAGTCGGTGTAAAGATCCTGTGAACAATGGCAATCTGACGGGGATTTACAAGAGATTTGCCGTCAAAGCCCATCATCTTGATCATCTCGGTTTCTTTCTCGAAGCCTTCCATATCGTCCAGATTGGTAAATACGGTATCCCAGCACTGTACGCCTGCGGCTCTGGCAGCCATGATCATATGCTGTCTGGCGCCCATTAACTCCACACCGGTTCCGGTGATCTTAGTCTGAAGGTCCTTGGTGTAGTCGCCGCCGGAAAGAGCGATTCCGATCAGGCGCTCAGAGGACTGGCAGACCTCAAGGGCGTTCAGCACGCCTTTGCAGGACTCCAGGGCAGCCATCAGAAGAGTGGAACCCTCAGGACGTCCAAACTCCTTCTCAGCGGCCAGCACATGCTCCTCTACCGTATGTACATCCTGGGCGGTCTCCGTCTTGGCAATACGGATCACATCAGCTCCGCCTGCCACGCACACCCGGATATCCTCTTTCCAGTGAGGGGTATCCAGTCCGTTGATCCTAACTACACGCTCGGTGTTCCGGTAGTCGATCTCCTGAAGGGCATGATACAGGGAATATCTGGCAGCATCCTTCTGGTTTTCCGCCACTGCATCCTCCAGATCCAGCATGATGGAGTCAGCCCCGTAGATGTAGGGGTCCTTGATCAGGCTGGGCTTCTGGGCATTCAGAAACATCATGGATCTTCTTAATCTTTTCTTATTGGGATGAATCATTTGATAGCACCTCCCCACGGAAGATTTTCAACTACGTCATTGGAACGGTAAACGGCACACTCCACTCTGGCCTTTAAGGTGCAGTCCAGAGCTCCCTTGTCAACCACCGTTACCTTGGCATCCTTCACATCCAGGCGCTCCAGTGTCTCCATCACCGTAGCCTTGATCTGTCTGCCGAACTGGTGGATCACGCTGCTCTCAATGGAGAGCTCAATGCCGCCCTGACCGGGTTCTACCGTTACCTGGGCATCGCTGGATTCCAAGGTGCCAGCCATCGCTGCTTTCTTGATTTCCATTTCCATTTCCTCCTTGTAATGTTTGTTGGGTTACGTTCAACGTTTCCTATCCCTTTTTGTTACATTCGCTGATATTATTGTACGACTTTTGCCCTCCGCAGGCAAATACTATATTCCTTATAGGCCGTATAAGTTTCAGCTTTATAGCATGTTTTCAGATCAAATACAAATAGCAGGCGCCCGGAACCATCTTAGTATCCTGGTCCCGGACGCCTGTCTGAAAAAGGGCATCTACGCATTCATGCAGTGCCGGCAATGATTATGCGGTTGTAGATGCCGGTTTCTATCATTATTTTACCAGCGGTACGGAACCAGTAATGGCAGCCAGTGCGATGAAGATCACAAAGATACCAACGGCCCATTTTGCAGACTCTCTCTGCCACTCGCCCATATCCAGTCCGGTCAGGTTCAGCAGCAGGTAGATGAATGCTACCAAGGGGCTCAGCAGGTGGAACGCCTGTCCCAGCAGGGAAGCAGTTCCAAGCTCCAGGGCGGTGAAGCCGTAGGTGTATCCGGCCTCTGCAAATACCGGAAGCACGCCGTAGTAGAATGCATCGTTGGACAGCAGGAAGGTACCAGGAGCGGATACGATTGCCGTAATAAGGCCCCAGAAACGTCCCAGCTGCGGCGGGATCAGAGTGATCAGGCTGTTTGCCAGGGCATCGGACATACCGGAGTTGGTGAACAGTCCCATAAAGATGCCGGCTGCAAATACCAGGATTACCACCTGAAGGGCGTCGCCTGCGTTGTCAGAGATACGTGCCTTCTGCTCTTTGATGGACTTATAGTTGATCATCAGAGCCAGTCCGGTTCCGACTAAGAACAGGAACATGGAGGGGAAGGTTCCCAGAACCAGCATTACCACGATCGCAATGGTCATGATGGCGTTAATCCATACGTTTTTCGGACGCTTCAGAGCTTCCTCTTCCGGAGAAGCCGGAGCCGTCAGAGCCATCAGCTCTTCATGGCTGATATTCTTGATCCCGACTCTCTTTCTCTCCTTCATTCCCAGATGAACCGCTACAAACAGCATGTAGATAACGGAAACTGCCATGCCGGGGATCAGTGCTCTCAGGATGGTCTGCTCGTCAACGCCGGGCTGTCCCTGCAGCACGGAGATCACACGGGCAGTGGGGCCGCCCCAGGGCAGCAGGTTCATGATGGTGTTCATCAGGATGACCAGAACGCCCAGGTTCATCATCTTCAGGCCCAGTTTCTTATAGATCGGGATAAATGCGGTACAGCAGATCAGGGTGGTGGTGGTTCCGTCTCCGTTTAAGGATACGCAGGCCGCCACAACAGCCGTACCAACCAGCACCTTCACCGGGTCGCCTCCGGCAAACCGGATCATGGCCCGGGTTACCGGGTCGAAAAGTCCTGCATTCAGCATGATCGCAAAGTACAGGATTGCGAACAGGAGCATGATACCGGTGGATGAGGTCTGTCCTACGCCGGATACGGTCCAGTCACCGATGATCTGGATCTGATCCCACAGTCCTACGCTGGCCTCAGCCTCAGCATAAGCCGCATCGTAGTCTGCGATCACCTGGAGCTCTTCGCTTCCGGCTGCGTAATCTTCCGGATTGGTGCTCTCCAGCGCATTGTAGGCATCATAAATGTCCTCGTAGTCGTCCTGCATGATAACCGTAGCTACTTCATCGGTGTACTGGCCCAGGAAGGCGCCGCCGAGGGTAAATACCAACGGCACTAACAGCAGTGCGGTAAAGGGCTGCATTTTCTTCATCATAACCAGTGCGAGGAATACGATGATCATGGCCCATGCAATAATTGTCATTGTCATAGAATAAGTTCCCCCTTATCATATGAGTGATTATACCTTAGTCTTTATCTTTAACCCGCCGGTCCCGGAGCCGGCATTCCCGGACCGTCAGGCTAAATTCAATTCAGTTATGCGGAATGTCCTCCCCTCTCAATGGCATCGATGAGGGTCTGAATCTCCAGCGGTTTCACCAGCAGCGTATCGATCAGATGGCTCCGGTAATACTCCAGCACCTGGTCTTCCACCAAACCGGTGATCATGATGACCCGGCAGCCAAGTCCCATCTTCTGAATCAGGGCGGCCAGCTGCCCGCCGTTCATGCCGGGCATGGAATAGTCCGTCACCACCACATCAAAGGATTTCTCCTTCAGAAGTTTTTCCGCCTCCAAAGGATTGGCAGTCGCCGTCACCTCATATCCGGCGCTTTTCAGCGCCCGGTCAAACATTTTTAAGATCTTCTTTTCATCCTCCACCAGAAGAATCCGTTTTGCGCTTTTAGGCAGCGCGGACTTCTTTCTGGGCTTTTTTCTGGAGAGTTCCGCATTTCCGCTGCACAGCGGAATATAAATGGTAAAGCAGGTTCCTTTCCCCTGAGTGCTGTCCACCCGGATTCCTCCGTTCAGGGATTCTACCAGATTCTGCACGGTGGAAAGCCCCAGCCCCGTTCCCTCTCCCACCGGTTTGGTGGTAAAGAAGGGTTCAAAAATCCGTCCGACCACATCCTCCGGGATCCCGGAGCCGTTGTCCTTGATAAACAGACTCATGTAGGCGTCTGCGTGAACGGAAGCTTTAAAATTGCTCTCCGCCTGCTTTCCTGTCAGGATGCCCCCGCCGATGACCAGGACCCCTTTCTTCCCCTTCATGGCATGAAAGGCGTTGGTACAGAGGTTCAGCATGATCTGGTTCAGTTCCGTCTCACCGCAGAGGATACAGCTGTCTTCCTCCCAATCCCCCTGGACAATCAGATGAACATTGGGCGGGATCACCGTTTCCAGCATCTTCAGGACCCCTTCCACCCCTTTTCGGATATTTAAGGGCTTTAACGGCGTTCCCCCATGCTTGCGGCTGAAGGAAGCGATCTGACGGATAATCTCCTTGGCCCGGTCGGCTGCATTGTAGATTTCCTCCGCACTCTCGTATGTATCGCTTCCCGGCTCCGATCCCATCATGATCATGCCGGAATATCCCATAATGGGCGTCAGCAGATTGTTGAACTCGTGGGCAATCCCCCCGGTAAGAGAGCCCATCAGCTGAAGACGCTGATCGTGATAGAGCTGTTCTTCCTGTCTGCGCAGCTCCTCCTGCCTGGCATTCATCTCCCGCAGGCGTTTATTTTCCTGCTCGACCAGACTCCTGGTCTGCATCAGGCGCCAGAAGCGGAACAGCAGGATCATCAAAAAGGAGACGATCACAATGGACAGCAGAAACACGGTCACCATTGCCTGTCCAAAGGGAAGGGCAATCTCATCGTAATCGATGACGGCGCACACGATCAGAAAATCATCCTGAAACCGCACCGGGGTGTAAGCTCCGATCTTTAAGACCCGCCTGGGCACCTCGTCCGCCCACCAGTAGGAATGGTAGATCTCCACATCCTCCCGGCCCTCCAGCTGATGGTTGATCAGCTCCTGCAGATCCGAGTAATCAAAATCGGGGTACATCGCCTCCCGGCCCTCGATCACATCAATGCCGATCTGTTCCTGAACCGGATGCATGAGGATCCGGCCGGTGGAATCCTTGATCATCACATAGCCGTTGTCCCCCACCCGTATGTAGGAACCAACCTTCTGATACATTTCCTCGATGTTGATGACCATCCAGAGACGGCATTCATCCTCCATCACCGGAATGGAAAGTCCCAGATAATAGCGCCCCTCGCCGTCATGAAGGATATCCACCCGTCCGCCCTTGTCCGTTCCCATAAAATGATGGTCGCTGACATAGTCCCGGTTCACCTTTGCCCTGGCTACCACCTCCAGCGGGTCATCCTCTTCCCTTTCAGGGATCCTGGTAACCAGCAGGTCCGATATATCCTTCTGCCGAAGCTCGATCCGTTCCCGCAGGAATCTCTGAAGGGGTGTGGTAAGCCCCTGGGTCAGATATGCGTTCTCAGCCCGTTCAAAGGCCTCATAACGCCGCAGGTCCTGCAGATCATCGAAATAGAATTCCGTGTAGATGGATATACTGTTGGACACTGCTTTGGCAATGGTCAAAAGCTGTTCCTTCTGCTCCTCGATGATCTGATCCCGGTATGTCTTAAAACTGTAGATCAGACAGGCCGCCAGGATCACAACCACTCCAAGGGCGGCACAGACGCTCTGCCACAATCGTTCCTTTTTCCAAAACTCCATAAGCGCGCTCCTCCGTTTTTCATACTTCCATGATAGCACAAAAGAAGTTCCGGGAAAATCTGCGGTATAAGGTTTTTTCTATAGCTCTCTTATAAAAAAACTATACCATGCCACTCTTAATATCTCATAAAATAATCTTAAAATTTATTAATAACTTATAAATTATTACGAAGAACCAGGGAAATTAGTGATTGATTTTTGTGCGGTTTCCTATATAATGGTAATAGATGCAAAGGAGGCAACGATTATGGCAAACGAAGCGGTTCTCATTGTGGACGATGACGCGGCCATCCGCAAACTCCTGACCAAAGTAGTTGAGGGCAATGGCTGTCAGGCCGTCACTGCCTCAAACGGAAAGGAAGCCGTATCTCTGGCTCAGAGCAGAAAATTCGACCTGATCCTTCTGGATATCATGATGAACGGCAGCGATGACGGTTTTGAGGTAGTCCGCAGGCTGCGCTCCCTTGGCAATGACATTCCGATCATCATTCTCAGCGGACGTACCGATGATTTCGACACGCTTTACGGACTGGACATCGGGGCCGATGACTATGTGACAAAGCCCTTCAACCCCGTTGTGCTGGGAGCAAAGATCAAGGCTCTGATCCGCCGCAACCAAAAGGCGTCCTACAACGCCCACAACTACATTACGGCCGGGCCTTTCCGCTACAGCAATATGACGCTGGAATTTTTTAAGAATGACCAGCTGATCCCTCTCTCCTCCAAGGAAAATGTCATGATGAAGCTTTTCATCAGCAACATCGGACGGGTTTTCACCAAAGAGCAGCTGTACGAGCTGGTCTGGAGCAATTCCGTTGTGGATGAGAATGCCATCATGGTCTACATCAGCCATTTGAGAAGCAAGATAGAGGACAATCCCAAGTCTCCCCGGTATTTGAAAACCGTCTGGGGACTGGGCTATAAATTTACCGTTGACGAATAGGAGATTTTTATGGAACCATTTTCCTTAGAAGAGGTAGCCCTGGAAGACATGCTGGCTGCCAGAGAGCGCCGGGCCTGCCTGCAGCAGGCAATGATCAAAGAATACGGGCATCCGCTGATCTGTTTAACCCTAAATATCCCAGGGCCGGTTAAGGTTCTCCCGCTTGTGCCCAATGCCTTTCAGGAAGGCTGCCTGCGGGTGGAACGTTCCCTGGCAGCCCTGGGCTTATCCCCCTGCGCCAGCAGGCAGGTTCGGGAAAAGACCGGCTATGAGGCCATTTACAGTGTAGCAGCCGACCCTCTGGTTTTAAAGAAGGCTATGATATCCATTGAAGACCAGGACAGACTGGGCCGGCTGTTCGATCTGGATGTGCTGGCTGGAAACGGCACGAAGATCAGCCGCGAGGATTTAAAAGAGTCCCCCAGGACCTGTCTCCTCTGCGGAAAACCCGCCCATATCTGCAGCCGAAGCCGTTCCCACAGCGTCAAGGAGCTGACCTGTGAGATCCAGCGCATTCTGGAACAGGAGTTTTCTTCTTCCAATCATCAACCATAAGGACGGAACCAGACATGATCCAGGACTTTTCCCATGTAAATCCGGATGAACGAATCCGGATTTTTTTTACACTAATTGAAGAAAGCGTCCGCTACGGTCTTTTAGAGGAAGTACGCACCACCCCGAAGCCGGGCCTGGTGGATTTAAGAGACAGCGGCGCCCACCGGGATATGTGCTATGAGACCTTTGTGGCCAGCACCGATGCCATAGCTCCCTATATCGTGGAGATGGCCCGGACCGGATTTCTCATTGGACAGAAGGGGGATTCTCCCGGCCTTGAGGCGGTTTTTCCTGCCATCCGGCCTGTCGGCGTGAAGGCCGAGCAGGCTATGTTCCGGGCTACCGGAGGGGTCAACACCCACAAGGGGATGATTTTTTCTCTGGGCATCATCGCGGCAGTCACCGGCTTCTTCTGCGCCCCCTGTCTCTCCTCCTGGGACTTTCCTGTTCTGGAGGAGCCAAAGAAGCTCCTGAGCCTATGCGGACAGGCCGTAACCCCTTTTCTGCGCCAGGATTTTGAAGGGATGAGAGGCCGTCCTCCTAAAACCCACGGCGAGAAGCTCTTTGCCCGGTACGGCATCCGGGGCATCCGCGGAGAGGCCATGGACGGTTTTCCCGCCCTGGCCTTCTGCGCCCTCCCGGCCATGAAAAAAGCCCGCAGCACTCAGCCTGACGCCAACTCCGCCAATCTTTACGTACTCCTGACCCTGATGTCCTCCGTGGACGACACCAACATCCTTACCAGATCCGATCCCGAAACCCTCTCCTATGTAAAGGAACAGTCCCGGCGTTTTCTGGAACGGCACCCGCTCTTTGGACCCCAGGCTTTAAAGGAACTGGAGGAGATGAATCAGGATTTCATCCGACGCAATTTAAGTCCCGGCGGCTGCGCTGACCTTTTGGCCATCTCTCTCTTCTTTTTCCGCCTGGAGAAAGAGATCCGAAACATCCGCTTCTCTCTTTCATGAAAAAATTGCTTACGGGGCACGGCCTTATGCGGCCGTGCCCCGTATTTTCAACCCGTTTTCTGATTCGTTCTACTGCACCTGTCTCACAAATCTCAGGAAGGCCTCTCTGCCCTCCTCCGTTCTCTTATATACGCCTGCGTGCTCCAGCACCTTGGCGAACACCAGGCCTGTTTCCTCGCGGATAATCTCCAGTGCATTGTCCGCCGTGACCGTTCTGCGCTTTTGGATCTCCTCAGCCCAGTCGGCGTGGGCGGCCGTCCTCTCATCCGCTCTCAAATCTTCTCCCATGACCAGGTGGTCCGCCACCGCGGCCAGCTCGCTCTTCAGTCTGGCCGGAAGCACAGCCAGTCCCATCACCTCAATGAGGCCGATGTTTTCCTTCTTAATGTGATGGAGCTCCTGGTGGGGATGGTATACGCCCAGCGGATGCTCCGGTGTGGTGATATTGTTGCGCAGCACCAGATCCAGCTCATATCTTCCGTCCCGCATCCGGGCAATGGGGGTAATGGTATTGTGAGGCTCCCCATCTGTGACGGCAAAGATAAAGGCTTTTTCGTCCGTATAGCCTCTCCAGGAATTTAAAATCTTCTCAGCCAGCTCCGTCAGCTTCCCGCGGTCACTGCTGTTCAGGCGGATCACGGACATGGGCCACTTGACGATTCCCGCCTTGACCATATCATAGCCGGGGAAGGAGATCTCCTCCTCCACCGGCGCCTTCTCCATCGCAAAGGTATAGTGGCCGCCCTGGAAATGCTCATGAGCCAGAATAGAGCCGCCCACAATGGGAAGGTCCGCGTTGGAGCCCACAAAATAATGGGGGAACTGCTCCTCAAAATCCAGAAGTTTTTCAAAGCAGCTCCGGTCAATCTTCATGGGCGTGTGGACGCCGTTGAACACAATGCAGTGCTCGTTGTAGTATACATAGGGGGAATACTGCAGATACCAGTCGTCCCCTCCGATGGTCACCGGAACCACCCTGTGATTCTGTCTGGCCGGATGGTTCAAACGTCCGGCATAGCCTTCATTTTCCCTGCACAGCAGGCATCTGGGGTAATTTGCGGCCGGCAGGTTCTTGGCCGCCGCAATGGCTCTGGGGTCCTTCTCCGGTTTGGACAGGTTGATGGTGATGTCCAACTCCCCGTACTCCGTCCGTGTTTTCCACTGAACATCCTTCGCGATCCGGTCTCTCCGGATATAGTTGGTATCCTGGCTGAACTGGTAGAACCAGTCCGTGGCCTCCCTGGGCGAGTGCTTCCGGAGACTGGCAAAATGCTCCCTCACCTGGGAAGGTCTGGGCGTCAGCACTCCCATCAGTTCCGTATCAAACAAGTCCCGGTACACCACCGAGTCCTGCTCCACCACTCCTCTGGCTGCCGCATCAGAAGTCAGCGCCTTCAGCAGCTCCGGCAAAGATGCCTTTTCCACCTGCTCCGGCTCCTGGTATCCGTCCACATTCAGGCGGTCCAGAAGGGTATTAACGGCCCATACCCGGTCCGCCTCTTCGATCAATCCCTTTTCTACTCCATAAGATACCAGTCCGGCAATGGCTTCATTCCGTTCCATTTCATTTTCCCCCTTCTCTGTAATTACGGCCAGATAACGGCTCCGCCCTCAGGGCGGATCGACAGTACATGGCAGCAGCCCGCTCCCAGCATGGACTCCATCTGGCTCTTAAAGGAATCCAGCAGTTCCAGGGGAACGAAGGCCTGGATCGTTCCCGCAAAGCCGCCTCCGTGTACTCTGCTGGCTCCCCGGCCTTTTAAAGCCACCTCAGCGGCCGCCAGGGCAATGGCCATCTCCTGATGCTTTACTGCTCCGGCCGGATTAATATTCTGCAGATACATCCAGGAGGAACGCCCGGACTCCTTCACCAGCTCCAGGAAACGTGCAAAATCTCCATTCTCCAGTGCCTGGCTCTCCAGCGCCACTCTCTTGTCATCGGCATAGAAATGGAGAGCCCGCAGAACCGCCCGGTCGCCGGCCTCTCTGCGGATTTCCGGAAGATGATCCAGAACCTCTTCTTCCTCCACCTGGCTTAGGACCTCTTTTCCAAAAAAGGCCGCAACTGCCTTCATCTCCTGTGGGATGGCCGCATACTCCGAAGTCAGGTCCGCATGGTCCGCGCCGGAATCCACGATGCAGAGCGCATATCCCTCCTTCTCCAGGTTCACCGCCATAGGCGTCACCTTGGGATCCTCCTTGTCCCTGAAATCAATGGCCACCGCCCCTCCTACCGAGGAAGCCATCTGGTCCATAAGCCCGCTGGGCTTTCCAAAATACACATTCTCCGCAAACTGTCCGATCTGGGCCATCTGAACAGCATTCAGCTCATCATGGCAGAACAGATGGTTGACGATCACACCCAGCAGCACCTCGCAGGCGGCAGAGGAGGATAAGCCGGAGCCGGGGAGCACATCTGAGACAGCGTAGGCATCAAAGCCCTCCACCTTATATCCCATATCCTGGATTTTGGCCGCAACTCCTCTCACCAGGGAGGCCGTTGTCTCCTTCTCCTCTTCCGGAATGGACTTCAGGCCCAGATCCACTTCCACCATAGGCCATCCCTCTGACTGAAAGCGGATGACCTGGCTGCCGTTCGCAGATGCGCAGGCCAGGAAGTCCAGGTTCACGGAAGCTGCCAGAACCCGTCCTCTCTGATGATCCGTATGGTTGCCGCAGATTTCTGTCCGGCCCGGAGCAGACAATAAAGCGGCCTGAGCATCCTCTCCCTTCTGAAAAACGGCCTGAAAGCCGGCCACCACCCGTCTCACCCGCTCTCTGGCAGTTTCTGGAACCTGTGCCGGGTCCAGACAGCCCAGACGGCAAAGCCGCTCATCCAGCCCCCCATTTTCAAGTTCCTTTCTCAATGCGGAAATATTCCCCATATCGCAATCCACCTTTCTCTCACTGTTTTCAAAGCCATCCCCCCAAAGCCGGACAGCTTTCTGATATAATTTCATTATAACGCAGTTTCCACTGTCATGAAATGGATTTTCCGGTCAGACACATGGAGCTTTATTTTTCTTCTCTTTCCCCGTGAAGAGCCGCCCAGCTCCGGGGAGACATCCCCTTGATCAGCTTAAATGCCCTGGAAAAATAGAGAGGATCCTCAAATCCTACTGAATTGGAGATTTCGCGGATAGAATATGTCTTTTTCTCCAACAGGAGGCAGGCTCTCTGGATCCGGTATTCCAGGATAAACCGCTTCGGGGACATATTGTACTTTTTGCGGAAGCAGCGATACAGACTGCTCTGGCTGATAGAAACCAGCTGAGCCAGCGCTTCCACCGTAATGGGCTGCTCATAATGGGTCATAATGTACCCTGCCGCGATGTATGCATAATCCCGTTCCTCCCGGTCCTGGCGCCGGTGAGTGGAATGCTGAATCAAAAAGGACAGCAGAAGATAGAGCCGTCCGGTGATCGCCGCAGTGCACCAGGCCTCAGTGCCGTATCCGGAGTAGAGGGCCTCCAGCAGCTCTGCCATCTCATGAGGATAAAAATTGCGGAGCACCGGCTGCTCCGGCCGGAAATCCGTACCTTCCACCAGGTTCTGAGCCTCCACTCCGTAAAACCCTGCCCATACATACTCCCAAGGCTCCTCCTCATCGGCGTAGTAGAGGATCGGTGTGTGAGGAAAGGTAAGGAACGTATCACCGGCCTGGAGCTCATAAGTCTTTTCCCCAACCTCCAGATACCCTTTACCCGAAAGAACATGGTGGATCAGGTAATGATCCCGAACTCCCGGCCCCCACCGGTATCCCCCCGCACACTGCTGTCTCCCGGTATTCTGCACATAGAGAGACGCCGTTCTGGGCTCCATTTTAAATGAATATTTATAGATCTCTTCCCGGGCCATCTCTTACCCCTTTCTTTCTCCCTGCAAATGTCTTTCTATGCCAAAAACAGGCACCAGGCCGGAATCGTGATCATAGAAAGCAGCGGGATCAGGAACAGCATCCCCTGCATCCGGAATAAATTTTGAAAAACCATCTTATGACCCCCTATGTATCCGTCACGAAGTCTCTGCACCTTTCTTCGTTCATCTATTTTTATGTTGCATCTGCAACAGAAATCCGCTATTATAGAAGCAATTCAGATTGATCACGGTATCATCTTATCACAGAATACCAGGAGGCGAAAGACAAATGACAGAATATTTCCAAAAAAAGTTGTTCTACAATATCTCTCTGGACGAATACCACAAGCTCCTCACCTGCCTGAAGGCCAGGGAGCGGCATTTTTTAAACGGAGAAACCATATGCGACTTTGACCAGGGCTTCCATTCCATTGGAATCCTCGGGAAAGGCAGCGCCCTGGTGGTCCGCTACGAGGTAAACGGAACGCGGACCATCCTGGAACGTCTGGAGCCCCAGGGACTTTTCGGTCAGTTTATCTCCTACCAGGGCAGCCCCCTGGCCGGCATATCCGTTGTAGCCGCCGCTCCCTGTGATGTGCTTTTTATCGACTGCGACTGCATCAGCAGCCCCTGCTCCAAAGCCTGCTTCCACCATTCCCAGCTGATCCGCAACCTTCTGGGAATGATCAGCGACCGTGCCCTTCATCTGAGCCAGCGGGTAGAAGTTCTCTCCCAGCGCTCCATCCGCGAAAAGCTCATCTGCTATTTTCTGCAGCTGGCAGGGAACCAGAACAGCCAGGAATTTACCCTTCCCTTTACCATGGTGGATCTGGCCGACTACCTCTCCATTGATCGCAGCGCCATGACTAGGGAAATGAAACACATGAAGGAGGAAGGACTCATCGAAGTAAACCGGAAGCAAATCCGGCTGCATCTGGAAGGGATCTGACCCTCCGGAGCCGGCCGGATTTAGTTCTGCGGCAAGCTGTATTCCAGCATGCCGTTCCACACTCCCCGATTTTCCTGCCAGATCCTCTCAAACTGCTCCTGGGGCACCGGGGCCGTTTCCCGTCCTATCTCTATGGTCAGGCTGGGAATCCCCTTCTTCATAATCGCCCAGTCCTTATATCCCGCCGGGTCCAGGAGACTGTAATCTCCATCCAGCCCGTACCCTGTTATCCGCGATATGATTCCGGCAAACTCCTGCGTTTTCTTTCTCAGTTCACCCTTCTGGCCAAAATTCCAGTAAATTACGCTGCCCTGGGCATGATAACTGATGGTCCGCTCCATCGGCCAGGAATCCGTCAGGGCGATTAAGGCAGCAGCCTCCGGTGCACATCCCGGAAATATTCCCTTGTAATGATCCGCGCTGGGTTCCCCCACCCCGTCTTCATATGCCT